>Ga0272446_1000883_pt1 | contig 45642 bp, 55 predicted proteins | sample YNPCB0061_FD_194587 | JGI IMG/M metagenome (GOLD analysis project Ga0272446, IMG submission 194587) | Hot spring microbial mat communities from Yellowstone National Park, WY, United States - YNP-CB-006-1 | ecosystem: Environmental > Aquatic > Thermal springs > Hot (42-90C) > Sediment | place...
TCGCGAGAGTACCCTTGCCTTAAGCTAGTGGTTATCGTCACTCGGAACTTTTGGGTTCATTTGGACGCTGGTTCCACCACAGGGGACTTTCACCCCATTAGATCACGCCCATGCTGGGCGTACACACTGCGTTGGTGCGGACGGTACAGAGGTTATCGGTGAGAGTTCGAGGTTATCTGCCGCCGCACAACTTCACCGATAGACCAAATCCGCGGCGGCGGACTGCAGTGGGGTAGGCGCGACTTTCGTCGCCAGCCATGAGCACGAAGTATCAGGGATTTCAGTCATTTTGTCAGTCAATCAGGGGGGTTATCGCCTTAGGCAGAAAGCAAAGGCCAAAACCAAGTGCTCAAACGTCGATGCTGGGTAGGCTGTTTGACTCACAGTCGCAATGTTGCTCACGGCGATCGCAATCACTCCGGGTTCCGCTTAATTGATGACTTCAATTGTCTGATAACTGATTCAGTAAACTTTGCAGGCGCGATCGCAACAATTCGGCCTGTTGATAGGCCAGACGATGAGAAGTGCCAGGGTTGTCTATCCACGGTTGCCATAGAGGCTGGATGTAATAACGCAGCCGTGTGGGCATTACCCAGACCCCCATGGATGGAAACAGAATAAACACCAGGGTTAAAGGGGATACCGGAAACATGGGTAGCCCCAACCAACGGGCGATCGCAGATAAATTTACCGCCAGGGGATGGAGATACTCATTGCCCCAACAGACAACGGGTACAATCGGCACCCGATAACGGATACTGAGGCGAATAAAGCTTGGATCAAAGACCGCCAGTTGATAGCGCTGTTGCCAGCCCTTGCTAATACCACGCACGCCCTCCGGGGCATAAAGAAGAATCGCCTGGTCGGCGATCGCCTGCTCAAAGGAGTGAGACTCAGCTCGCACCCCTCCCATTGCCTGCATCCAGCCAGCAGGCAGCCACCAGGCTAACCAGGGATGGTCAAAAAACATTGTGTGAGCCAGGGGCTGAATCACCCATTGAGTTTTTTGGCTGAGCAAAATTCCCAGCCCCACAAAGTCCCAGGGGAAGCACATACCCGCATGGTTCATGGCCACAATCAACGGGCCTTTCTCTGGTAATTGCTCACCATTGTGGAGGGTGGCCCGAAAGTAGCGCTGCACAATCGGGGTCAAGACTTCTTGCCGAAAAGCCTGCTGATAGTCGGGGTCGTAGGCTCTTGCTAAAGGGCGGGGCGATCGCCCGCCTAACCGCAGCCAGCGTAGCGCCAACGCCAGATAAAAACCACCCGGTACCAGGAATAGGCCATACTCTAACCAACACCAGCCATCGGGATCAGGCTTGTAATGTTGCCAGTGGCGATTAAACAAAATCAACCACCCTGGTGGATACCATAGACAAAACCAATCAAACCAGGTAAACCGATAGGGAGAGGAGGGTGCCGTTGCCAAGGGTTTGTCTCTTACTGCCGTTTATCTGTCCGTTATGCTACCGGAAACCCTGATACCACCGCACCGATTCTAGATTAAAGTTGCTCTCCTTCAACCCCTGCCATCAGCCACAAAATCCGCCCGCCCAGACTTACACCTTCAGATGAATGGCTGACCGGATCCAGAAATTTTGCTTTTGGGCAGCTTCCTAACTGGCAGAGGAATCTCTTTGATGCAAATCGGCATCGGCCGGCAACTCTAAACAGTAGCCCGCCCCATAAACCGTCTTAATGTAGCGAGGACGGCGAGGATCCGGCTCTAGCTTAGTCCGCAAGTGCCGAACATGCACCCGAATCGTTTCAATATCATCATCTTCTGGGTAACCCCACACCTCCTTGAGGATTTCGCTAGGCGAAACCGTTTGCCCATGTCTTTGCAGCAAGCAATTCAACAACTCAAACTCAAGATGGGTGAGTTTCACCGTTTGGTCAAACCAAATCGCCTCGTAGCGTTCTGGCACCATCGTCAACGGCCCATAAGTCAAAATATCACTGGGCTTTGTCGCCGAGGGGGGCAAATCAGTCTGTACCCGGCGCAGCAAAGCACGTACCCGCGCCAGCATCTCTTCAATCTCAAAGGGTTTTACCAGATAATCATCGGCTCCAGCGTTGAGACCCTCGACCTTATTTTGAGTTTGCCCCAGGGCCGTTAGCATCAAGATCGGTGTATCGGCAGTGCGCTCATCCTTACGCAGGCGCTGACAAATGGTAAACCCATCCACACGAGGCAGCATTAAATCCAACATAATCAGGTCAGGCTGCATCTGAAAGGCCATAGCCTGACCCTTTTGGCCATCATTGGCCTGGCTGACTTCAAAGCCAGCCATTTCTAGATTAATCGCAACCAGTTCTGAAATTGCAGGATCGTCATCAATGACGAGAATACGGGGCATCATGCAAGACGTTGATAAACGACAATGGAATCTTTTTGAAAAAACTACCTGTGGTATAGCCTACTGCACCGGATCAGAGAAAATAGATCTCTAAATTTCTTAACAAAACTATCTTTTGCTTACCTTTACTTAAGAATCATCCCGCAATATACGGCTAATCGCTGTTCCATGACAACTCCTTTTGAAGGGAATTCAGGCAGGGAACCGCTACGAAATCATTCTTAGCTAAATCTTATCTGGTATTGCTAAGCTCTGGTATCTTCCCTCCTCCCCCTGACGGGGCACCTGCGGCAGCGCCGTGGAATCCTATGGCTGCCAATCACTGGCCAAAGCTATACTTTATTGCTTGTGGCTGCAAAACATTGTTTACCTGGGGGTTAGCTTGCTTCTCTTCGTTTTAATGATGGCTGCGTTGCTTGGCATGGGGCTTTACCTGACGAATTTGCGGCGCATTGCAAAAACGGCACCGGTGATTCCCAATGATTGCATTGCAGCCGATGCCACTTCTTCCTTACCAGGGGTCAGCCCGCCCCTGGCTGGGTCAGTCGTGGTGGTTGTGCCAGCCTACAATGAAGCCGTCAATATCTGCGATTGCGTTCAATCGGTGCTGGCTAGTGCCTCAATGGATGCGCCTCTGACACTTTGGGTGGTAGATGACCAATCAGAGGATGCAACCCTGGCCCTGGCCCAAACGCTTCAGCAAGAGTTAAAAGATCCCCGATTCCATGTCTTACCAGGACAAGCTCGACCGCAGGGAGAAGGCTGGCGAGGCAAGAACTGGGCCTGTGCCCAGGGGGCGCAGCAAACAGACAGTGAATACCTTCTGTTTCTGGATGCTGATGTGCGCCTGAAGCCAGGGGCGATCGCTGCGGCTTGTCAGGCAATGGAGCAGACCCCGGCGGATTTACTCACGGTAATTCCCCAAATTGAGTGTGGCTTTTGGGGAGAGTGGCTAATTCAACCGCTGATTATGGGGTTGCTGGTGGCCGGGTTTGACTTTACTCAAGTGAATGATCCAGCCTCAAGTAAAGCCTTTGCCGCCGGCCCCTTTATGTGCTTCCGTCGCAGTGCTTACGATCGCCTGGGTGGACATCGGGCAGTGGCTAACTGCGTGGTGGAGGATGTAGAGTTGGCCCGGCGCATCAAGCAGAAGGGGATGACGTTACGGTTTGCCATCGGGCATCCTCTAGCAACTGTGCGAATGTATCGCACCTGGCAAGGAATTTGGGAAGGATGGACAAAAAACTGGCATGAGGGTAGCCAGCGCAACCTGGGTATAACCTTATTTTCGGCGCTGATTCCCTTTTTAGTGGGGGTTTTGCCCTGGGTTGGGGGCATGGTTGCAGCCTGGCAGGTGATCTCAGGGCAGGGAACGATAGAAACCGGAATGACCGGGGCGATCGCCCTTGGGGTGATTGGGCTGCAGTGGGAAATGCGTCGCCAACTGGAACCGATTTTAGGCATTCCCCCCCGCTACTGGTGGCTGACGGGCATTGGAGCCATCTTAACGATTGCCATCATTCTCATGTCTATTGTCAAAGCAGAAACAGGCTGGGGTTGGACCTGGCGTGGGCGATCGCTATAGGGATGGGGTTCAGCTCATCAACCACCATTTAGCCAGCCTTAGCGTCAAGCCGATTCCGACAGTTGCGGTAACGACTCCTGAACATCAGCGCTGGGCAGCTTTGCCGGCAGGATGCGGGCGGGTACACCCACTGCCGTCGCTCCTGGGGGAACATCACAGCACACAACTGCATTAGCCCCAATTTTGGCGCGATCGCCAATCGTCACCGGACGAATAATTTTGGCCCCTGCCCCAATATCAACCTGCCCCCCGATCTTTACCCCGCTCACAATCGTGACCTGCTGCAAAATCAGACAGTTCGGCCCAATTTGAGCATCCGGGTGAATCACAATGCCATTGGGGTGGGGCATCAGCAAACCCCCTCCCAACTGGCAGTTGATCGGAATATCGGCACTGGCTGCCACACTCCAAAAACGATGGAAAAGCACTGCCCTGCGACAACCTAAAAAACCCAAAAGTCCGCCCTGTTTTTGCCACTTTTGATAGGAGCGGATAGATTTTAGCAATTGCTGACTGGGCTGCCACCATTGGGTCAGTTGTTCACGCCGCCAATCCGGCTCTGTTGTAGAAATGTCTAAGCTCATTGTTACTCTATGGTCTCTGAGTTAAGAGAGTGAACTGGGAAGCGATCCCCGCGATCGCGCCATCATTCTGCGGCCCGATCTCCAGCCTCATGATCCTAGCGGTTGATCAGGGTCACTTGGGATAGCTCGAAACCCCCTCAACCGGCTGAGAGGCCCGTGAGAACCCTCCCGCCTTCTCCCAGGGCTGGGAAAAAGACGGCAGCGGTTGGGGTATGACACAGTGGGCAGATGCTTGAATTTTTATTCCTCAATTCATTATTTCAGCACCTTTTGCCCATTGGTTTTATGGAAATCGTTGAAAGCCTGGGACTTCCTGCCCTAGAAAACCGCTGATCGCCCTCAATACCTGCTAGTTTTGAGGTGTTTCTGTCTGTTGCCTTTGTCTTTAATTATTCCCAACGATTCCCATGGTTCATCGCCTTGTTCAAACCAGTGCCCGCCAGCGGGAAATTGCGGAAGTGGTTCTTCGTAATGGTTGGGGCTACATGCGGCGGCTTCTCAATGGCACCCGTTCTGAAGAACCCCAACTGCCAACCCCCGCCGTATTGCGTAACATTCTGGTTGAGCTAGGCCCGGTCTACGTCAAGCTAGGGCAACTGCTCAGTACCCGTCCTGACTTGCTGCCTCCGGCCTATATTAATGAGCTCAGCACCTTGCAAGCCGAGGTGCCCCCCGTCGCCTGGGATGAAATGGAGGCACTATTGACTGGGCAATTAGAGCGATCGCCCGACACTTTCTTCAGCAAAATTGACCCCAAACCCGTGGCCGCCGGGTCGATTGCCCAAACCCACCGGGCTACCCTGCTGGATGGGCGCGAGGTAGCGGTAAAAATCCAGAGACCGGGAATTGATCAGGTAGTTGAGCAGGATATTAATCTCTTAAAAACCATCGCCGATCTAATTGCGCGTACTAACTTTGGCCGCTACTACGACCTTCAAGCCCTGACCGAAGAGTTTGCCAACGCGCTCCGGGCTGAGTTAGATTTTGCCCGAGAGGCCACCCATACCGACCAGCTTCGCCGTAATCTCTCCACTAGCCGTTGGTTTAATCCATCCCACCTGGTTGTTCCTGAAATTATCTGGGAAGCGACAACATCTAAGGTGATGACAATGACCTGGCTAGAGGGTGCCCCTATCCTCAGTGCCAAATTTTTAGACAATCCGGATGGTGACTCGACCACAGCCAAGAAAGCCATCGTTAACCTGCTGATTCGGGTATTTTTCCAGCAGATTTACATTGATGGCTTTTTTCATGCCGACCCCCACCCTGGCAATATTTTTTACCTAGATGATGGCCGCCTTGCCCTATTAGACTGTGGCATGGTGGGGCGGCTAGATCCCCGCACCCAACAGGTGCTGACGGAGATGCTACTGGCCATGGTCAACCTTGATTCTCAGCGTTGTACCCAACTCACGCTCCAGTTAGCCGAACCCATTGAACCCGTGAATCTAGTCAGGCTAGAGGCCGATTATGACCGCTTGCTGCGCCGCTACTATAACCTCAATCTGGAGGAGATTAACTTCAGCCAACTCTTCTATGAGGTATTACAGGCAGCCCGTGTGAATAAGCTGCGGATTCCTGGCAACATGGGGCTATATGCAAAAACGCTGGCTAATTTAGAAGGGGTCGCACGCCAGCTTGACCCAGAGTTTCAGCTATCAGAACAGATCAAGCCCCTGATGACTGATTTATTTCAGCGGCAACTGGTGGGCGAAGCCCCGATGCAAGCTCTCCTCCGTACAGCCCTTGATTTGAAAGCGTTGTCGCTGCAATCACCGCGACAAATTGAGCTGCTCCTTGAACGAGTCACCTCCGAAAATCTGCAGTGGAACGTGACTTTGAGAGGGATAGACTCTCTCCGCAGCAGTATTGATGATTCAGCGAATCGACTCTCCTTCAGCATTGTGGTGGGGGCTTTAATTTTAGGAGCGGCGATGCTGTTAGCCAATGACTCCACTGGGCGCTTATTTTGGATCAGTCTGGTGCTGTTTATCTCGGCCAGTTTTTTAGGCCTGTGGCTGATTGTGGGAATTTTGCGCTCTGGTGGTTTAGGCCGCACCTCCCGCAAACGCTGATGTACGGAAACATTAAAGTTGGAAACTGAAATGTAGAACACTGTTTCTAGACTACTGACTAAGCCATCAAAGCTCCAAATAAGAGGAGTGTTAAGAATGTTTACAAGGTTAACTGATTTTAGGAGCTAGATCCCAAGTTTTGATTGTGTTCTAGACGAGTGGAAATGAGGAGAATCGGGCAAGTGACGTTCTCTAAATTAGCTCAAGGTTTTAGAACCTATTCTTTGTCCCGATTGTGGCAGTGGTATGGAGAACAATACCCCCTGGTGAAACGCAGTCCCAACGAGTTTGAGTACACTGAGATTATTGAAGTGGATGGGTAGCTGAGGAGTCGGGAGCGCCGCCGCGAAAAGGAGCATAGAACATGGTGAATGCCTTACCTGTGCCGCAAGATTTGGTCACAGATGAGTGGGTGAAAGCGAGCTGGGAGGAGTTTCTGGCGCTGGGCGATCGCCCTGAACTGGAAAAAGCCCGGTTTTACTATGACCATGACTCGATGAGGATTGAGACGATGCCGATTGGGTCTGGGCACAGTCAGGATAATACAATTCTTGCTCAAACGGTCAGTCTCTACGGCACAGTCAAAAATATTCGACTCAAAGGATTTACCAATGGCAGCTTTCGCAAACCGGGGGTGCGAGAATGCCAGCCCGATCTGGCTTATTACATCGGCGCTGAGTTCCGCATTCCACCCAAAACTTCAAAACCGATTGATGTAGAAGAGTTTGGTGCGCCGCAGTTGGTGATCGAAATTGCTTCTACGACGTTGGGCGATGATATTGGACGCAAGCGATTGCTCTATGAGCGCCTAGGGGTGCAGGAATATTGGGTGGTGGATGTGGCGGGCGGTGAGGTGATCGCCTTTGCGGTGGCGGATGGCGGCAGTCGGCAAATTCGGGAGTCGCTGGTGCTGCCGGGATTGGGCATTGCCCTAGTCGAAGAGGCGCTGAAGCGTAGCCAAACTGAGGAAGATGGCGAGATTAACCGCTGGCTGTTGCAGGTGTTTAATGGATAAAACTGGTGGAATTGCCTTTATTGGAAAACCGAAGCAGCCGACGTTTACGGTTTGCCAGTTAACCCATGGCGACTATCGGCAGCAGCAATATCGCAGCGGGGAGGCGATCGCCTCGTCTATCTTTCCTGATTTATCGCTACGCTTGGATGACCTGGTCGGGGCGAACAGCGCACGGTAAACAGCAAAACGTAAGCGGGGGCGGCAATGACAACAACAACGACGACTCAAAAGACTCAAAAACTTACTGTCGCAGACTATCTGGCGCTAGACGATGCCTTTGAAGGTCGGCGCGAGTTTGTGGATGGAGCGATTCTAGAAATGCCGCCGGAAAGTAATCTCAATGCCCAAATCTCTGTGTTTTTGTTGGTAACGCTGTCTCGATTTGTCCCTTTGAATTGGCTGCGGCACAAGGATGTGGAGCTAGTGGTGGCGGGTCGGGTGCGGATGCCGGATCTGCTAATTTTGGGTGAGGAACTGGCGGCGGTGTTGCTGGCGACGGAACGCAGCACCATTACCGAAGAGATGCCTGCGCCGCTGCTGGTGGTAGAGGTGGTGTCGCCGGGCAAGGCGAATGAGGATCGGGATTATCGGTTTAAGCGGGCTGAATATGCGGTGCGGGGCATCCCGGAATATTGGATTGTGGACCCAGCGCGGAAGGCGGTGGCGGTGCTGAGTTTGGTGGACGGGCTGTATGAGTCGGTGGACTATACGGGCGATCAGCGCCTTGTCTCTGGCCTGTTGCCTGAGCTAGATCTGACGGTGGAGCAGATTTTGCAGGCGGGAAGCCCAGCGTGAGGGAGGTGCAGTGGAGACGCGCCGTGTCTCTACCGGAGAATCGCCCCATTTCCCGATCAGTGCAGCGCCCTCACTGGGAACCCTAAAAACAGCCCACCTACTCCCGACAACCTCCTGCGTATTTACCCGAAAACTTCTCTAAGTCCAATAACACATAATGAGTAAGCCATTTGGCGAATATGTCAATAAGTTTGCCAAGCTTAGAAGAGATAAGGATGCTCCACACAAGCCAATTTTATTAATTGCTGTTATTGAGTTGATTGATCTTGGAAAGATTCAACGCAATCAGATTTATTTGTCTCCAGAACTAGTTGCGACATTTCTAAAATACTGGGGGAGCTTGGTAAAAAACCCTAAGCATCACTCCGATATTTCTCTACCATTTTTTCATCTAAAAGGAGACAAATTCTGGCATTTAATGCCAAATCCTGGATTTGAAGCAACTGTAGCGAGAAAGGTGAAGATTAAAGGCCTGACTGCTCTGAGAGATGTTGTTAAGTATGCTTACTTAGATGAAGTATTGTTTAGTTATCTTCAAGAGCCAGCCAATCGGCTGAAATTGAGTGAGGTGCTAATTCAAACTTACTTTCCCAAGAACGCTCAACAAATTAAGGGTATTCAAGGGAAAGATGAATTGGAGGACGTTCAGCTTCGGCTCCTTGAAAAAGGTGGTGCGGTTTATGATGCCTCAGACTTAAAGGATGAAGAGAGAGTCTTTGTCAGAGATGCAGCTTTCCGGCGAACTGTAGTGCGCTTATACCAACATCAATGTGCAGTGTGTCGATTGAAAATTGTTGGCTCTAACAATCAAACTATTGTGGATGGAGCGCACATCAAGCCATTTGCCGAATTCCGAGATGATAGGTTTGATAATGGTCTATCGCTGTGCAAAAACCACCACTGGGCCTTCGATCGCGGCTGGTTCAGTGTCGATGATAATTATCGGATAATCGTCTGTTCAGATCGGTTTGAAGAGGAATCGCCATTAGGATTGCGATCGCTCAAAGATTTTAACGGTGAGGCAATTCTTCTCCCCAATCAAGAAGCTTACAATCCAAGAGTTGAAGCTCTCCAATGGCATCGCTCGTACTGGCAAATTGCCTAGATTATCTCTCAATCTTTTTCTGGATCAGGACCCATGTAGCGCCTGCTAAACTCTGTTGCTGCATCTGGGTTGATCTCTCCTAAAGCCTTGATGATGGCAATGACTGTTTCTGAAGTGGGATCTCTTACTTCGTTTGCCCATCGATAAACATTCGATCGCCCTACGCCCAAACGATCAGCCAGCTTGACTTGGCTGATGTTGTACTGCTCCAATACCGCTTTCAGAACTCGACCTGCTTTTCCCATGACATAGATCGTGTCAGAGGATGATCAACTCGTAAAGAATTGAGTCCTATTGGACTACAAAATGGTGTATAGTCAAAAAGCTCACAGCCGAGTGGACTTTGCTTTTCCCTGCTTGTAGTCCATTAAGGCGACAAAATAGGAGACTTATCTATGTGTTTCGTAGACAACGGAGAGGGCAACCCTCCGACCGATCCGCCTGCTTATTTTTCTGACAATGGTGCATTGAATGAAGAACCCGTGAAAATGACGCTTATCGCTTCCCGTCAAGCTGTCAATCGCATGATTTTGTTGCTGCATAGACGCAACATCATTGCTGGCAGCGAATGGAGCCGCCCAGTCCCCATCAAGAACTCAACGGAGGTGGTCAGTGTTGCTAGTCGCGTAATTCAGATTGATTAGCAGAATTGATTAGCAGAAGCGATGCGAAAGTTGCTCAGGGGCAGATTGAATATCGTTCTGTCCCTGAGTTTGTTGAGGAGTTGAAAGCCTTAACAGCCGAGATTCAAGAACCGTACTGCCAAGACCAAGTGCCTTGGATTGTGGGCTACTCTGGCGGCAAAGATTCAACCGCCGTGCTCCAGTTGGTGTGGAATGCGATCGCCGCCCTCCCGCTTCAGCAGCGCACCAAACCCGTCCATATCATCTCCACCGACACCCGCGTCGAAAATCCTGTCATTTCCGCTTGGGTGAATCAATCCCTAAATCGAATGGCGATCGCCGCACAGCAAAAAGGCTTGCCCTTTCAGCCCCATCCCCTCCAACCTGAAGTGGAAGATAGCTTTTGGGTCAACCTGATTGGCAGGGGCTATCCTGCCCCCCGGCAAAAGTTTCGCTGGTGTACCGAACGGCTCAAAATCCATCCGGCAAATCGGTTTATTCGGAATGTCGTCAGGGCCAGCGGCGAAACTATTCTAGTTTTGGGCACCCGCAAAGCCGAAAGCCAAAAGCGAGCGGCAACAATGGCAAAACACGCAGAAGACTCCAAACAAAAAGAAGTCACTCACGTTCCCGGCGCCTACATCAAATCCTGGCGGGAATATCTACTCCGTCGCCTGCTCGAAACTCAGGCGAGCGTTCGAGAGAAAGCACCTGATTAGATGAAGACGATCGAGTTAATCTCGCTTGCCGAACTCAGCGAAATTCGCCACATTTGGCTCGAAGAAAAACATGAATTTGATGATGCACTGCCTCGCATCTATGAAGCCGCCACAGGCGAACCCTTTGAAGATCCTCGTTCTCAGGGCGATCGCTCCTTGCTAGGCCTAGACGAGTGGAGCATCCTCGAAGAAATCTGCGACGACCCCATGCACTTTGAACTGATGACCCGGCTCCTCAGCACCGAGCGCAAATTTCAAACCATGTCCCGCCGCGTGGGTATTCTCGACGCACTCGAAAAACACTTCGACTCCAGCTCTCGCGCCAGAGAAGAGGCGATCGCCCACGCCGAACGCAATTGGAACCTCAAAAAAGCCGCCCAAGCCGGAGACATCGAAACCGTCAAGCATCTGACCCGCGAGCCAGATTCAGATATAGAAATCACCCAACATCTTACCCACAAGCCAGCCCCATCCTGGGCAGACCTCAAATTTGGCAATCGCCAGAGCGAAAGCTAAATCAGCCAGCATCCATAATTGAGGAAAGGTTCGGAAAGGTTTACGAAACAACGCCCTGGATAGAAGTTCTCACCGAGGAAAATGCACAATGGCACAGTTGCTCCAAACCAACACCGATCAGCGCGTTGTTCTGAAAGGACGGTGGGAGAAGTTCAAGCTGATTCAACGAGCCTCGGAGGACTCTCCCGGTGTGCGATTAGCCTACTATGATGAAACCATTGAAATCCTAATGCCTGGTGAAGCTCACGAATTCTTTGCCCACGTCATTGGCTATCTTTTGACTACATTCTTCCTAGAAAAAGGGATTCTGTTCAAGTCCACTGGAGCCAAAACCCAAGAGCAGGAAGGAAAAGTATCGGTTCAGGCAGATCAATCCTACTGCATCGGCGACTCTAAGCCGATTCCCGACCTATCTATCAAGGTGGTGTTTAGCAGTGGTAGTCCTGAGTTGGTTCGATATCAGGCATTAGGCGCACCCGAAGTATGGTTTTGGGAAGATGGGGTTTTTGCTCTCTACCGCTTACGCGAGGATGGCTATGAGCGGATAGAGCAGAGCGAATTGCCTGGACTCAACCAACTTGACTTAGATCTGCTACGGCGCTGCATTCTCATGGCTGAAACTGATTTTCAAGCAGCGGTGAGAATGTTTCGACAGAGCTTATAGACGGGAGGTTGCTCAACCCATAGGTCGTACGACATGATCTTTCAAGAGTTGGTTTTAGAAAACTTTGGTCCCTACCAGGGACGACAAGTGCTGAACTTGCGCCCCGGTGAGCCGCCACAAACCATCATCCTCATTGGCGGCATGAACGGCGGCGGCAAAACCACGCTGATGGATGCCATCCGGCTAGCGCTCTACGGGCACCGCGCCCCCTGCTCCACTCGCGGCAGCCTCAGCTATCCCGAATTTCTCAGGCAGTGCATCAATCGGCAGGCGCAAGCCGCCACCGTCGAACTCGTCTTTCAGCAAACCCTCAACAACGAACCCCAACCCACAGAATTGCGGATTAGCCGCACTTGGACAGCGCAAGTGAGCCATCGCGATACCCTCAGCGTGTTGACCAACGGCGAACTGGCCCCCGACCTGTCGCAACGGTGGGACGAGCGCATTGAAGATCTGCTGCCTTTGGGGATTTCTCGCCTGTTTCTGTTCGATGGCGAGCAGGTGGGAGAACTGGCAGACCAAGACACCCTGCCGCAGTCCGTCACCAGCGCCGTGCGATCGCTCTTGGGGCTAGAATTGCCCGATCGCCTCTCTGCTGACCTAGAGGTGCTGGCGACTCGCAAGCGCAAAGCGCTGGCTACAGCACAAGAGCAGATGCAAATCGCAGATATTGAACAGCGCCTCGCCGTTCAGGAGCAAGAGCGCAAAGCCTTGGTCAGCAAAACGGCTGAGATCACACCAAAGCTGGAGCGTGCCCAAGAAAAATTGCGACAGGCAGAAGAACGCTTCCTGACGGAAGGCGGCAAAATTGCAGCCGAGCAAACCCAGCAAGAAAGCCAGTTGCAGCAGGCCCAGAACCATGCCGATGCCCATCGCGCCGCCCTCCGCGATCTCGCGGCTGGGGTCTTGCCGTTGGCGCTGATCCAGCCGCTACTGGAGCAGGCAGAAACCCAGGCGCAGCAGGAAGTTCGACAGCAGCAGTGGGCAGTTGCCAAAGAGCTGTTAGAAAAACAGAATCAAAAGCTGCTTCAGTTTGCGAAGTCCCTTGATTTAGAAACTCAGAAGGTGGCGCAAATCCGAGCTTTTTTAGAAGACCAGCATCGGGCGATCGCCCAGGAAACCGGAGCCACCTGGCTGGGTGCGAATGCGGACACACTGCACCAACTCACCCACACGCTACACTATGCCCTGCCCCATCAGCGTCAGGCCGCCGCAGACCAGCTCAGGCAACTCCAAACCGCACAAGCGGAAATTGAAATCATCGAACACTACCTGGCCACCGCCGCTGCGCCAGAAATCTACGAAAAGCTGGTGCAGCAGGTGCGGCAAGCCCAGCGCGACGTGGCAACCCTCCAGGCTGACCGCGAGCACAGCCAGCGGCTGTTGGAGCAGGCAGACCAGGCGATCGCCCGCACCCGCCAAGACCTGATGGACTACAGCACCCAGGCGATCGCCCTAAAAGACGACGAGCATTTGCTGAGGGCGATCGCCAAAGTCCAAGACACTCTCAAAGTCTTCCAGCAAAAGCTGAAACTCCGTAAGCTGAATCAGCTTGAGACTCTGGTGACCGAATGCTTCCTCTACTTGTTGCACAAATCGAATTTGGTGCATCGGGTTCAAATCGACACCGAAACCTTCAGCCTCTCCCTGTTTGACGACGCAGGGCAGCCTGTTCCCAAACATCGGCTCTCGGCGGGTGAAAAGCAGCTATTGGCCATTTCCCTGTTGTGGGGATTAGCCCGCGCCTCCGGTCGGCAGTTCCCCGTGGCGATCGATACTCCACTAGGGCGGCTCGACTCTTCCCACCGCGCCCATCTGGTTGAGCGCTACTTTCCCCAAGCCAGTCACCAGGTGCTGCTGCTCTCCACCGACACCGAGATTACCGAAACCGAGGTGCAGTGGTTGCGGGAGAATGGGGCGATCGCCCGTGAATACTTGCTGCAGCATGACTCGGCCTCCCAGCAAACTAAAGTAAAATCGGGATACTTCTGCTGATCGAGTTGCCTTACAGAGGTAAGGGGAAAGCGATGTCTTATAAAGATTTCACTCTAGAGCAAATCAATCAAAAGTTTGCGGTTACAATTCAAAGCAATCTAGATGTTTTCTCAACTTACAAGCAGCCCGTTCAAATCAACTCAGCCTTTGCTAGCCAACTGGAATATAGCACGACCTTAGCACTTGCGATTAATACTGAAAAAGCCCGTTCAGAAATGATCATTGCCCCCATTTTAATTGAGCTAAAACGGCTAACAGGCGATCGCATCAGCCTGTTTTCTGGGAGCGAATTTAATGTTGACGTAGCGCAAGGGTTGAATGGATTTTGTGACTTTATCATTAGCCTTTCCAGCCAGCAGCTTTACATTGAAGCCCCCATTGCAATTATCGTTGAAGCCAAAAACGAAAACATTAAAGGTGGGTTAGCCCAATGCCTGGCAACCATGATTGCAGCACAACTGTTTAATCAACAAAAAGGGAATGGGCTTGATACGTTCTATGGTGCAGTGACCACAGGCAATCAATGGAAGTTTCTCAAACTCCATCGAGATATGGCAGCGATCGACCGTAAAGACTACTACATTGATCAGCTTCCCGACATTATGGGTATCTTGCTAAGCATGGTAGAAAGCCATGCTTCGCTAGCCAGCGTTTCTTAGAGCCAATCATGATAGAACCTCCCCTCGATCGCGTCCGCATTTCCCAAGCCGCTAAGGATCAGTTGATCAAACTCAAGCGCGTTACCAAGATTGACCAGTGGAATATTCTCTGTCGCTGGGCATTTTGCCGCTCCTTAGCAGAACCCACGCCCCTTCGCCTGTGGCAATCCCTGCGGATAGCAATGTGGAGATGACCTGGCAGGTGTTTGGAGGGGCGATCGGAGATTTACTCACGATCGCACTCAAACAACGCTGTTGCAACGATGGCTTACCAACAGATAGAGAAACCCTCGCGATCCAGTTTCGGTTACACCTGCATCGAGGTATTGGTTATTTAGCAGGCGATTCAACCATTAAGACGATTGATCATCTAATTGAGAAAGCGGTTAAATTAACCCCTCAGGTGTGAGTATTTGCAGTGCATCGGTTACAAAGTCCTGGGAATTGCGCGTCACAATGACTTCCAATTGATTAGCGATAGCAGTTTCATACTGCACCGCATCTTCAAGATCCCCTGAGGCTAATACTGTTGAGTTACGGACTTGATACATGGCTTTGGTCAGAACGCTGAGGACAAAATCAAGTGCTCAAATGTTGATGCTGTCTAGGCTTTCTGATTCACGGTCGCCATGCTGCTCACAGCGACCGCTATACCAGGGCAACGGGGGATGGGTAGAGTTCTACAAACCCGGACTAGACCACACTTAGACTAGGTGTTGATTGGGCATTGGTGGGGAGTGATTGGCGCAACCGATCGCCATAGAGAGCGAGGGCATTACCACCCAGCAATAGGGCTAGATGGTCGCGATCATAGTCGGCTACTGTGGCCGCATCGCGCACACAGTTCTCTAACACGCCATCCCAATGACCGTAGTCGCCAGAGAAGCAGGTAACACGCTTGCCCACCTCACCCATGGCAACGGGGAGATAGGCTGGCCCAGGATCGTCTGACTCAAAGGAGGTAAAAATTTGCCCCCGCTCAAAGTAATCCATGGGGTCGCGATCGCGCAGCTCGAAATGCTCATACAAGCTGGCATCATCAATCTGGGTCGGATCTGTTTCTCGGTTCCAGAGCAGCTCATAAATATTACGAGCCTGATTGATCAGCGAAGAGTTGCTAGTGCCCCGCTCTTGCAACATCAGCTTGCCGTACTCTACCAGGGAAGGGCGATAGGGATGTTTTGGATCAAAGTCACGAATCCGCTTTTCCCAATGCTCGTGCATCGCATGGGCCAGATCGGCAACCCAACCACAGCCTCCCTCTAGAAAGCCTACCCGCAGTGTTGGAAACTGCTCAAACGCTCCGTCAAAGACCATCCGAGCCATGGCGAGTTGCTGTTGATTGCGCTGGACAAAGATATGGGTCAGCACAAAGGTCTCTGTGTGATCGGCGATTCCTCCCACCATGTAAGCACCGGGGCCACCATGGAGACTAAGGGCAATATCCAGCTCAACGGCTGTTTGCAAAATTGGGCGAAAGTCAGGATGGCTCACAACCTTACAGGTGCGAATCTCAGGAAAGGCGTCAGGGGCTTTGGGATGGGGCACAGGCATATTAGGAGCAGTGGCTACCCCAATCAAGCCCAACTCGTTAACGCAGCGCCGCATTTCTTTCACCGCCTCGTCTACATCCTGCAAACAGATGACACCAACGGGCTTCAGTCGATCGCGGTAGGCGCGGCAATCATCAGCAATATAATTGTTGTAGGCACGGCAAAGAGCGATGGCAAAGTCCTTATCCAACAAGCTCGAGAAGAACAGATTTAATGTTCCATAAATCACCTGAACATCAATGCCTTCCCGATCCATATGCTCAATCCGGAGCTTGTTAAACATACCGCCCAGAGTCGTTTCAGGGTGGAGGTTACGGAAACCACCACGGCCTAGCCCTTCGGGTTGAGGTAATAACCTTGCTAAGTCGCTGGTTCCTGTGGCGGGGTTAAAATCGAGCACTTTTACCCGTTGCTCACCGATACTATCAACGACCAAACCAATGCGATCGCGATACTCTGCCTCCAGATAATCCAACACAATTAACGGATTCTCAATTTTATGTGCATCTGCATCAACAACGAGTAAACCTTCGTACATGTTTCCTCCAATGACAAACGACTCAATGAATGAACCTTTCTAAGGGCTAACTGGTTAGCGCGATATCCCACCAGGCCGGCGTTGGGCAAAATACTGTAGCACTTGCCGCAGCCCAAACCAGTTGTCAAAAGACCAGGATAGGGAGGCCAAAATCGTAATCACTGGATAACGAATCGCCGCAGGTTGATTTTTCTCAAAAATGGCATGACCTCCCAGCGCAAAAACTTGAGTTGCGACCAGACAGCCGACCAACCAGACCCACTTATGCAGAATAAACAATGGAATTAAAGCGATCGCTAAAGCATTCGTCAGGTGATGCAATGCCTGATTCACCGGGTGTTGATGACAGGCAATAAAATGAGCCTTTGCGTCTTGAAACAGACCCACAAAAACCTCCTGACTAAAACAAAAGCAAGTTTCAAAGCATCATAGCATTTACGATCTCAAGGGCCAGAGAATCCCTAAAAGTCTTTGGGATTATGCAATGTTTCGTTAGTTTTAGAGGTTGGGGGGCGATCGCAATAAAATAAAAACGGTATCGCTGCAACAAAGCGCTTGTTTAGGAGTGACGGCATTCATGAAACTGAAAAATCCAGTCATGCTGTTGCTTTCCTGGTTAGTTCTTCCCATGGGGGTGGGGTATTCACGGTTTTTGGTCGCTCAAATTCTGTTGTCACAAATCAAAGCCATCTACGTTGCCCGCCAAGCTGAGCAGCAACTTAGCCAAAACTTAGACTGCGACCCCAATCGTGTTGATATTGACGATGCCGCCTCCCCAACGGATTTTGGCTTGAATGACGCGGCCCTAGATCCGATCACCTCTCACCAGAATGCTCAAGAGAACGGCCTAGACCAGGGAGTTCTAGATCATCCCCTGAAAGAAGTCGCCTTCAGCGAGGCAACTTTGCGAGAACTGCTGACTGCTCTTCAATTTGATCCAGGTAACACGACGGCCCGCGCCTATGTCGGCCTATTCAGCCCCTTGCTGTAGCCAAAACTGTCCAGCTTTTATACGAGAGGCAATCGTTGCAGTTGATGCATGTCTCTTCCTCTGACACAGGGTAACCCAGGTTTACCGATATTGGGTAAAACACTGGATCTGCTGCTGACCTAGTTGACCGACCAATCGTTTCTTCTAGGCGGTTAAAACCGCAGCGAGTCAACCCAAACCCGCCTTCGCGGGTGACGAAACCCTATAATATGCCGAAGTGGTGTAAGCACGGCTTTAGTCACCAGCCATCAGCACGAAGTATCAGGGGGTTCAGTCGTTTTGTCAGACAATCAGCCTGCTGACTCCAGACTTTGCCCGCAACCGCTACGAACAATAGGAGCCAATCCCTCAGACGGCTCTGCATCGAGCCGACCCTTCGATCCAGCAGCAACCCAGACAGCATGGGCGATGCCTTTGCGATCAGTGTATCTTTGTGGTGCAGTTTCAGGTTATAAAATCCTCATCCCTTAAAGATCACCCTGCTTTGGCAGAGACAACCCAACGGATGGTCAAGACTTAAAGATACTTTTGCAACAGTAAGTGCAACTTTTCTTTGGTGGCGGGTGCAACTTTGTCTAAAGGAGTCAGAATTGCATACTTCAGAGCAGAATGGGCTTCTGAAACCGGAGTATGGCTGTGTAGGTGGCGCACCGTCGCCTGAATCACCTTTTGCGCATTCACAGCATTGTGTTGAAGATTGGCAATCACCATTTCCACGGTGACACTATCGTGGTCAGGATGCCAGCAATCATAGTCAGTTACTAGTGCCAGAGTTGCATAAGCAATCTCGGCTTCGCGGGCCAATTTCGCTTCCGGCAGATTCGTCATGCCAATGATATCCGCCCCCCAACTCCGGTAAAGATTCGACTCAGCTTTGGTTGAAAAAGCTGGCCCTTCCATGCAGACATAGGTGCCACCTCGGTGCAGGGTCACTTCGGCTAGATTCAGAGTCTCCACTGCATCGGCCAGAATCTTTGCCAGATGGGGACATACGGGATCACCAAAGGCAATGTGAGCAACAATACCTTCACCAAAAAAGGTCGAAACTCGATTTTTCGTGCGATCGATAAACTGATCGGGCACCACCATATCTAGCGGCTTAACCTGTTCCTTTAAGGAACCAACGGCGGATGCTGAGATGAGATACTGCACGCCCAGGCTTTTCATTGCGTAAATATTGGCGCGAAAGGGCAATTCTGAAGGCAGCAGATGATGGTTGCGCCCATGACGAGCCAGAAAAGCAACACGAGTATTTTCGAGGGTGCCGACAATAATGGCATCCGAGGGTTGGCCAAAGGGAGTGTTGACTACAACCTCCTCTATGTCTTTCAAGGCTTCCATTTGATAAAGCCCGCTACCACCGATAATGCCGATCGCCACTTCTGCCATGATGCTTTTGCCTTCTATTGTCCGGTTGACTCCGCCATTCTACAATCGCGGTGCCTTTTATTGTTCAATGGGCCAAAGCCAGACAACGACCAGCGCCAACCAAGTCGCAAGGAAAAGCTCAAACCAGCAGCTCAAGGGTTGGCCTTTCATCGGTCGGCTGATTACCTGACAAATCATTGCTCCCAGGCAGTTAAAACCGCAGCCAGCCAACCAAAACCCACCTTCGCGGGTGACAAACCTCTTGGATACTTGATACACGGTTGCCCTGTTGCTCACAGCGATCGCCATACAAGCTCCGCAATCAACAACTCCGCCAGTACTGATAAGCCAGTACTAAGAGCCAGCACAGCAGAATCACGGTTGCTTCGAGTCGGCGGCAGGTGCAGGAGGCTGCTGCAAAATAATGCGCTGCCGTTCTGCATCAATGCGATGGCTTTGCTCTTGCATTAAGGCAGGCGTTCGATAGGGATCAAAAGCGTTACCAAACAATGAGCGATTATGCTCTAAGCGCTGCTCTAAAGCATTAACCGCTGTTTGTAGCTCCTTCAATTTTAGAGACTGAGTTTGCTGATAGGGCACAAGTTGCATTAAGCCAGCAATGCCTGCTGCCGAAAGAATGAAGTTAACCGACAATCGAGCAACCGTTTCAATCGCAAGCGTCCTATAAAGTTGGGATTTTTTCCGCTGCCGTAACACCCTGCGCTGACGCTTAGGCGGCTCTGGATAGGAAGTAGGACGAAGAGCGTACATGGCAGCAAACCTAACATGCGGCGATTAAAACAACAGCTGATTGTTAATGAACTAAATCGATCAACGAGTAGCGCTTTCCCAAAGGGGGTTTCACCAACAGCGTTAAATTAGCAAACCATAAGCAGCTTAAGTTGTAAACCTAGAATACCCAATTTTCTCAAAAGAGTTTACTTTTCCCTGGAAAGCGGGGCACTTTATCAGGGTGATATCGCCTTGGTCAGACCGCTGAGGACAAAACCAGGTGTGCAAACGTTGATGCTGGGTAGGCTCCCTGGCGCGATGTTCTCCCCCTGCACCCCATCCTAACGAAGATGACTATCGCTATATTCATGGATATTATTCTCTGCTCGGTGGACATGGGCGATCGCATGGGCTAAGACTGAAGTGGTGCACAGCAGCCTACAGTCTTACTCAATTTTGGAGGATTGCCCCGATGGTTGAACCGTTATCCCTGCTGGCTGGAGCCATTACCACCTACATCATCCCAAAGGCGCTGGAAAAAGCGGGCGAAAAGATTGGGGAAGCCGCATTGGCGATCGCAGTTGGGGCCAGACCATCCCTCCAGCGCTACCAGTCTGCATCATTTGGCCGGGTTGTACTACGCCCAGGGGCGGTATGCCGAGGCCAAACCCCTCTATACCCAAGCCCTGGAAATCATGCTGAACTGCTGGGCGAGCATCACCGCAAACGCAGATAGTTGGACAAAATTGGGGGGTTCGCTTGCAGCAGGCGATCGCAGCGGGGCGCACCGCCAAACTGTCTGATCATCCCCTCACCCAGGAGCGATTGGCCCAGCGGCAATCTGAGGGTAAACCAGGCTTCTTTAGTCAATTAAAGAGACTTGCAAGCAAGCTCTGGCGCTTCTAGCCACCCCAGCAATATTGACCCAGTTGCAACCGGAATAGCACCTTGGCTATTTGCGTCCGAGCCGTTTACCGTTTCATTACCTGACCCCAACGAGGCTAGATTGCTAAGAGCGAATGCTCTCGCAGCACGGATCATTGCTCTAAAGCGCAGCTCTAAAGTGCCGTTGACAGCAGGAGCTAAGATTAACAGTAAGCGTAATTTGCCCTAAAAGCCTTGGATCAACCGCCATGAGCCTGCAACTCTCCATCCCCGACACCATTCTTCAAGCTATTCGACTGCCAGAGCAGCGCATCGAACAAGAACTGCTACACGAGCTAGCCGTCGCGCTCTATGCCCAAGATTTGCTGTCCTTGGGCAAAGCCAGAGAACTGGCCCAGATGGACAAGGACGAATTTGGTCAACTCCTCGCCCGACGCGGCATCCTGCGGCACTATGGCACCGAGGAACTAGCAGACGACCTGGCCTATGCGCGTCGTCAGTAATACCTCCCCCATTCTAAATTTGGCAATTATCAGGCAACTCGACCTATTGCGCCAACAGTTTGGTCAGATTCACATTCCCCCTGCTGTCCTGGACGAGTTGAAGATTGATGAAGAACGTCCCGGTTCCCAGTCCATTCAGGCCGCTCTTACCCCTGGCTGGATTCAAGTCCAGCCCGTTAGCAATCAATCGCTTGTTCAACTACTGCGGCAAACCCTGGATGGTGGTGAAGCCGCAGCAATTGCGTTGGCTTTGGAACTGCAGGCTGATTGGATACTACTGGATGAACGGGATGGGCGAAAGGTGGCCAAATCTCTGGGGCTTCAAGTGACGGGTGTGCTGGGTGTTTTGCTCCGGGCAAAGGAATCCGGCAAACTCCCATCTTTGCAGCCAGTACTCGCGGATCTCACTCAAAACGCAGGCTTTCGGATTGCACCAGAGTTAATAGCAAGCGTCTTACAAGCATGAGAAGCAGCGGCGATCGGTTCAGCATCCAGCCGCATCACATAGAGCGATGATCCAAGGTTTGGGGTTGCAGTGCCTTCTTCCCTAGGGGCGGAAGTAGGGGCAGAAGGGATTTAGAGGTGGAGGGAAAAGATTTGTCAATCAACCAGTTTTCACACGATCGCGATCGCTGCCGCCAAACCCATTAGAAGATTGAAAGTAGAGAAGGGTGGGAACCCCCTGCACCCCATCCTAACGAAGATGACTATCGCTATATTCATGGATATTATTCTCTGATCGGTGGACATGGGCGATCGCATGGGCTAAGACTGAAGTGGTGCACAGCAGCCTATAGTCTTAACTCAATTTTGGAGGATTGCCCCGATGGTTGAACCGTTATCCCTGCTGGCTGGAGCCATTACCACCTACATCATCCCAAAGGCGCTGGAAAAAGCGGGCGAAAAGATTGGGGAAGCCGCATTGGCGATCGCAGTTGGGGCCAGACCATCCCTCCAGCGCCACCAGTCTGCATCATTTGGCCGGGTTGTACTACGCCCAGGGGCGGTATGCCGAGGCCGAACCCCTCTATACCCAAGCCCTGGAAATCATGCTGAACTGCTGGGCGAGCATCACCGCAGACGCAGATAGTCGGACAAAATTGGGGGGTTTGCTTGCAGCAGGCGATCGCTCAGCTTGTTGCCATAGCCGATCGCACATTGGCCAAACAGCAGCGCCCTTGGGGGTTATTTACCTCGCAGCCACAGCGCTGAGCCTGAATATGAGCTGCGATCGCATCAGGGACATGGCAGTTAGCAGGATCTTGCAGGTGGTGCCGTCGCCAGCCAAAGCAATAGCACACTGGCACCTCAGGGCCATCATCTTTGGCCCAGACCGGCACCTTGAGCTGATCGGTGGTGAAGGTCTGGGTATCGTTGCCAAAATACACCACCGGGCAGTCTGGGCTGGCGCAAAACCGATAGCGCTGGTGGGTATTGAGCTGAGCTAGGGCATCAGGCACCAGCAAGCTTTTGAGGGTAATCAGCGGTACAGGCTTGCCCTTCGCGCCATTGTGGGGGCAGTGATGAGCAACCTGGGCCAAGTCTGCTCGGTTGGGGTCGCAGCAATCATCCATGATCGGTCTCCTTAAAATTACAACATCATTTCTGGCAGCAGCGGCGATGGCGTCGGTAGGCCACCACCGTCAGCGCGACCATGATGCCCAATAGCGGCAGCAGCACCACATCGAGGTAGCCCACCCAAGCCGCCAATCCCAGGGCGCTGAGTAAGATCACTAGCATCGGGGTAAAACAGCACAGCGCCACCACAGCGGTGCCCACTAGACTGGCAATCAACGTGTTTTTAGGGGTCATCGGGTTCCTGTTCAATAAAGCCGCAGATGGTGCCATTGCAAAGGCTGTCTGGGGTAGTGCCGGACGTATCGGGAAGCTGAGCCGCTAGATCAGCGTGATAAGTGGCGAGATCTTGTCGCAGGGCTTGCAGTTCTGCAATTTGCCGATCAAGTTGCTGAAGATGGCTGGCCACCATAGTTTTGAGCTGTTGACAGGGCGGCGTGCCCCCGGCGCGTAGGGCAATGAGTTGGCCAATTTCGGTCAATGAAAGCCCCAACCGCTTGGCTTTTTGGATGAACCGCAGCCGCTCCACATCAGCAGTTTCGTAGAGGCGATACTGAGCCTGGCTGCGCTGGGGTGCTTGCAGCAGCCCTAGTCGCTCGTAATAGCGAATGGTGGAAGCGGGTACCCCAGCGGCTCGACTCAGTTCGCGAATTAACATAGCTGCGCTTTACCCTTGCCCTATCCCTGCCGCCGCTAGAGCAGGACGAGAGATCGGCTGCTGTTGACGACAGCAATCGACCAAGGTGCCGTCAACCACCACTGCGGGAAGTCGATGGATGCCGTAGTCGTCTAACTTTTGTCGAGCGGCAGGGCTAATTGATTCCGTTCGCACATCCCAAACCTGAATCTGGCAGGCTGTGCAGCTCATCTCCTGCACCAGGCTGACGGCCTCGTCGCAGCGAGGGCAACCGGCCACAAAGATTTCCACGTGTCGCTGAGTCATTTTATTACCTTGAAAACTGAGTTCACTCTAAACCTTAAACCCAGCTTGAAGGTCAAGAGAAATACTAACGTGACAGGACAACTGACTTAGCTCCCTTGACTCTCTAGTTAATTGTAGGGTGTAGAATCTAGCCAATAGTTCATGTGGACATCGATGAGAGGCGTGTGTTATGGCTGCTTCAGATTTCAATGCTTCAGAACCTAGAATTTCAGCAGATTTGGTCCCAGAAGTGCTAGCGCTGGCAGCACGGCTTCAGGCTCAACAGCAAAACACTTACTCGCTAGAAGAATTAGTTGAGGCCGGAACTGAAGCCAGCATTGCGCCAGAGCATATTCGTCAGGCAGCACAGCAGATTCAGGCGACATCGCGCTCCGCTCAAGTTTCTGGGTTGACAAAGGGGGGCGCGATCGCCTTTTTGGGTCGCTCATTGCCCATCGCTGGGGCGATCGCGGTGGCGGTCCTGGGCCTATCGCTGATGGTTAGCCCCGCCGGTATGGGGTGCCATGCCCGCATGGGCACCCTAGAAAGCGGTCGTCTCTGAGCAGGTGCACGATGGATAAGCTAACCACGTCTCAACTTGGAAGGCATCGAGCCAAACTAGGAGTGCTGGCTGCTACTGGGATTGGGTTACTGTTGCTGGCAGGGCGCTGTGCCCTCGGCACGCAACGCAATCAGCTGGCCAATTTCCGTTAGCGATTGTCATGCTAAAGAGCCGAAAACTTTTGGACTACTGCGCGATCCCGCCATCAATGAGTCCGATGAACAACTGAACAACTTCGGGAATGGGGACAGGAGCAGTTACAGCAGATGGAGAAACAGGGAGAATCAATCGAATGGATCTGATTTACCTGGACTACAACTGCTTTCAGCGAAGATTTGATGACCCTAACCAGATTCGTATTCAAATTGAAGCGCTAGCCTGCCAAGAAATCTTCAATCGTGCAGAAGCTCAAACAGCTCAGTTAATCTGGTCATTTATGCATGAAGACGAAACGCTACTCTGCCCCTTTCCAGAACGACAGGAGTTTGTCCTAGAACTTTCTACTCTGTGTCAGATTAGAATTGGCCCAGAAGACGATATTTACGACCTTGCTCAACAATTAATGCAGCAAGGTAAATTCTCGGCAAAGGATATCTTGCATGTTGCATGTGCCAGCTATGCTAGTGCGAACTTCTTTCTCACCTGTGATGATGCCCTTATGCGACAAGCCAAGAAGCTTGCATTAACTTGTGAAGTCATAAACCCAGTTGACTATATTCGTAGAGAGAACCCATGACAGATTCCATCCCAACCCTGACCGATGCTCAACTTCGAGTCAGAGCCCTGGCCACCCTCAAACAAGAGCTGGGCATGGCTGCTACCCTTCGCTTTTTGGCATTGATCAACCAAAACCCGACGGACTATGTAGAGATTTCTCGTCAAATCTATGAAGACCAGCCATTAGACGAGATTTTTTCCAGAGCCAGACAAAACTGGAAAGGTTAGGAGGTTCTCCCTCCCAGAACCCTGCACTAAGGCAGGGGGCCATGATTGTTGATGAACACAGGGCATAACAGACAGATCGAGGCTCAACGGCCCCTGACTCAGCGGTAGTCTGGGTTGGGGAAATCAAAGCCCCAGCCGCTCGTAGTAGCGAATCGCGGAAGCGGGTACCCCAGTGGCTCGACTCAGTTCGCGAATTAACATAGTTTGCTCCTAGGTTCTGAACCCTTACCCTTTACGCTGTCGAGCCAGGTAAATATTCAGGCCACCAGCAACAATCAGCCCGACTAAACCAACGTAGGCAATCGCGGTATTGATAAACAAAAAAGCAAACAGCACCAAAGCACTGAGCAACCCTAAACCAAGCGCCCAGGGCTGGCGGTGATGACGCATTCCGGCATACAGTCCGCCGAGCGTGATGACTAGAAAAATAGCTAAGAGCGGCAGCAGGATAGCGTCGTTAATCAAAAAGCCGAGCCCAATGGCTGCCAACAGCGAGAGCAGCGCCGGAAACCCCAAACAACACAGCGCCGCAAAAATAGAGCCACCGATGCCGACTTTATCGGCGTGACGCCGCCAAAATCCAGATTTTGGTGGAATGCTCATAATGTCTTTCCCTCCTCTACTCAGCACAGCAGGATAATTTGGCCGGATCTTTATAGCGAGAAATGGCAGCAATCTTAAGGGCTTCAGCCATTGTGGGGTAGACGTGAATCAAATCGATGAAGTCTTGAATCTTGGCATGAAACCGCATCGCCATCGCCGCCTCATGAATTACCTCGGCCGCACTGTGGCCGACCATAGAAACGCCCAAAACCTCATCGGTATCTGCATCGGCCACCATTTTGATCAGGCCCTTGGGATCGCGGATGGCTCCGGCGCGGGGCACGAGCGTCATCGGTACGGTGCGACACCAGCAACGATGTCCAGCAGCGATCGCCTCCTGCTCTGTCATTCCGACAATGCCGATTTGCGGATCGGTGAAAATTGCCCGTGGAATCACCCGGTGATCCACCGCCCGTCGCGTTTGCCCTGAGAGCGCATTCAGGGCAACAATGCCCCCATCCTGACTTCCGACCGGAGTCGCCATCTGGCTATGTTGCTCGTAACCAATCACATCTCCTGCCGCAAAAATGTGAGGCACATTGGTCTGTAAGTATTCGTTCACCTGTACTTGACCGCGATCGCCCAACACGATGCCAACTCGATCAACACCAATAGTCTCTGTATTGGGACGACGCCCGGTCGCCACCAACAACTTTTCAGCCTGGAATGTCTGGAGAGCACCGTTGACCTGCACCTGAGCGACGATACCTTGACCTGCCGAGCGGACGGACTGAATCGAGGCCTCGGTAACAATATGCACCCCTTCTTGTGTCAAAATCGTGCCAATGGCTTGTCCGACCTGGGGTTCATAGCCGTGGGCCAGCACCTGCCCACTGCGCTCTAAAATCGTGACCTTTGTGCCAAAACGATGAAACATTTGCCCCAGTTCTAAGGCAATGTAGCCGCCGCCAATGATTATGAGCGATTGGGGACAGGCGGTTAGCTCCATCGCTTCATGGTGAGTTAGCAAATCGCTAGTGAGATAGGGCACTGTGTCTAGCCCGTCTATGGCAGGGGCCACGGGACGAGATCCCGTAGCAATCAAAATTGCCTCACCCGTCAGGTGCTGATTGCCAACCTGCACCGTATGGGCATCGACCAACTCCGCGTGACCTTCGACAACAAAAATGTTGCTGCCCAATAGGCTGTCATATTTCTTATTGCGATAGCTAGCGATGATCTCATCCTTTTGCTGAATCAGTGCGGCAAAATCCAGAGTTATCGAAGCGGGTGTCAAGCCCGGATAGCGTGGATGCTGAGCGTCATACACAAGCTTGGCCGCTTCAATCAGGTTTTTGGAAGGCAGGCAACCCCGATTTACGCAGGTGCCCCCCAGCGTGCGCGCTTCAGTCATCACAGCAGTTTTGCCCAGTTCCTGCGCCCTCAGCGCCGCCGCAAACGCCGTCGAACCGGAACCTAAAATCACCAGATCAAAATGAGTTTGGTTGGTCACTTGATAGATAGTCCCCATGAAAACTTTGAGAGCAATTTCGAGAGCAGATGTATTAAAAAATTGGAGAAAACAGGATTCTCTGCTAAAAATAGCTATTCTTGTCCGACTCCAACTGCCACCAGCGCCTTGCGAGCAATGGGTTGTTGGTGACGACAGCAGTCCACTAATGCGCCATTAACCACCACAGCAGGCAACCGATGGATGCCGTAGTCCTCCAGCTTTTGGCGAGCGATAGCTGTGATCTGCTCAGTGCACACATCCCAAACCTGAATCTGGCAGGCTGTACAGCTCATCTCCTGCACCAGGCTGACGGCCTCGTCGCAGCGAGGGCAACCGGCCACAAAGATTTCAACCTGTCGTTGAGCCATGTAATTACCTTGAAAACTGAGTTCACTCTAAACCTTGAACCCAACTTCAATGTCAAGGGGGCAGTTCCGACCGACTCAGCGGTAGTCTGAGTTGGGGAAATCAAAGCGACAGCCTGTGGCCCACTGCGATCGCATATCCTCGCAGGGAAAAAACCAAGAAATATGACAACGACTGTTTAGGGAGGAATGGCCACAGGTGTATAGAAACGTCCGCCAGGAGGACAAGCCTCCTCCGCACCCCTAGCCAATAGCCAGGCCCAAACTGCTGTCGCCAAACTGGGCATGCCCACCCGCTGGAAGTTCAGTAAATCATTTGTGCTCAAAGTGGGCAATCAGGGGTTGGGGCACGGCCAGTCGTTGAACCAGCGTCTGGCGAGCAGTGGAGCGTTCACGGAGTGTGTTGGGATGAGAATCGCCCCCATGGGCCTCCACAAATAGCCCAATCACCTCCGCCATCAGCTCGCGCAAGGCTGCATTGGGCTGGGTGGCTGGAAAATCCAAAAATGCTCGGCCTGTAGTGGCGTCGAAAGGGTCTACAAAGGAAAAGTGGTTGGCTCCCTCTAGCAGGATTAAATAGCTATCCTCCCTGCCGCCCTGGATAGCTTCGTGAAAGGTGCGCTCAATCGGGGTAGTGGCCCGCTCCCAGATGATGCCGTAGCGATTGCTGCTGTTGGCAATTACCCCATCCTGGGTACCGCCCAGGAGCAGCAGCGGCAGTTGGTCGGGCAGAGGGAGAATCTTGCCTGCTTCGTAGCCCAGTTGCATGACTGCAGCAGTGTGGGCACCGTAGGCAAAGGCAGCCCGCACCTGCGGAAAGAAGGCGGGATTGGCGCTTTCGATGGCGACCCGCCCCCCGGCAGAGTGGCCGCCCAAAACGACATGGCTTAAGTCGAGCAGGCCCGCCAGCAAGCCGTTGGCATTCAGGGTTTCCAGTTCATGCAGCAGAGCAGGTAGGGCCGAGGTAGTGGGGCCTTGGCCATATTGGTCAGGTGTCAGCATTTTGAGATCGACCCCTGGGGTGAGGGCCACCATGCCCGGTAGGTTTTCGGCCACCCAAGAAAAAGTGACCGCTACCAGCCCCCGCTCTGCCAGGGCAACAGCCAGCCATTGGTATAGCTCTGGGCCGCAGTTGATGCCGTTAAACAAAATCACCACAGGAAAGGGAGCTTGCTCTGCCAGGGCAGGCACGATGCCCAGCTTTTGTTCTGACGCACTGCCGGAAAGCTGCGCTGGGTAGAACATCTTGAGGTGAATGGTGTTGTGCGGAGCGGGATGCCCCTCGACAACTGCAGCGCGAAAGAGTGCTCTCACAGGCATGGGGTAGAATTCCTCCAGAAGACGTCAGGTTGGATGCTGGGGAGACAAAAAACAGAAACAAAAAATGGAGAATAGCGCCACAGGTTGGGTCTGCGCCACAGCACCAGCAACTGGGCCGCAACGGTGAAGCTGAGGCTCAGCGCCCCAACCGCACCAATGCCTTTAAGGAGAGGTTTGGCGAGGATCGCCCCCATCTGGGTGGATGCGATCGCCCCCCCGCCGCTGTCCCCGCTGGGTCAGCAAAAAAGCGGCGGGCACAAAATAGAGCGCCAATAGTGTCGCGCCAGAGATGCCGCCGGCAATGGCGATCGCCAGGGGTCGCCAAAAGGGATCGTTGTCGGCCAGCAGCGGCACAAAGCCAACGATGGTGGTGGCGGTGGTGGTAAGCACATGGCGGGTAGCCTTGACCAACACCCGCTGCACCGCTTTAGGATCGCCCTGGCTAGCTGCCGGGTCTTCGTTGAGGGCGGTGAGCACCACAATGGAATCATTGAGGGCGATGCCGATCAAGCCCATGGTACCGACGATCGCCATAAAGCCCAGCACCGCCCCAAACAGCTTTAGCGACAGCAGCGCCATGCCAATGGATCCCACCGCTACCACGCCCATTATCCCCGCCTGACGAAACGACCCTAGCGACAGCACCAGCGCCGCTACCATGCCCAGCAGCAAAATTGGCATAAACAGGGCCAGGTTGCCCAGGGCGGTGCCCTGCTGTTCGGCCTCGCCACCAAACTCGTAGCGGTAGCCAGGGGGCAGCTCAAAGTTGGTCTCCTTCAGCCGCTGCTGAAGATCGGCAAGTACCTTGCTGGGCAAGGTGCCAGCGGTGATAAATGCCTGCACGGTGTTGACCCGCTGCTCTTGGCGGCGGGCAATACGGGCAAGCTGGGGCACTAGATGGAACTCGCCCAAAGCCGAGGCGGGGCGGGCAGCGCCAGACTGGGGCGACTGCAAATCCACACTGGCCAGGGTGTCGAGGCTGGCTCGGTCGGCATTGCTTAGGCGCACCCGCACCGGCAGATTTTCCGTGGCCTCCAGAATCGCCCCGCCGGTCACTCCCTCGGAGTAGGCATCGAGCTGCTGGGCGATCGCGGTATTGGTTAGCCCCGCCTGACGCACCTGCTCGGAGTCGAGGGTAAGCGCCAACTGGGGCCGGTTCTCGCTGAGGCTGTCGCGCACCTGCACTACATTTGGAATCGCGGTCATCAGGCCACGCACCTCCATCCCCAAACGGCGCAACTCGTTGAGGTTGGGGCCATAGATCCGCATCTCCACAGGCGCGTCAAAGGGCGGCCCCTGCTGAAATTTCTGGGCGATGACGCGAGCCGAGGGGAACAGGTCGCTCAGTTCGGCCTGGAGGCTTCGCACCAGCGGGTCGATGCCTGCCTTTGAGCGCAACTGCACGATCGCCTGGGCATAGTAGGGCTGGTTCTGTCGCGCCCCCTGGAGGTTGTAGTAGACTCGCGGTGCACTTTCCCCCACAAACCAGTGAACTTCCTCCACATTCTCGTGAGCCAGAATCACCTCGCGGGCCTGGAGGGCGCGATCGCGGGTCTGCTCAATCGAAGTCTGGGAAGCAAACTCGATCTCGATCTGAAACTGGTCGCGGTCAATCTGGGGAAAGAACTGGCTAGTCAGGGTGCCTGCGGCAATAAAGCCCACCAGAGGAATAGAGAGGCTGAGGGCGATCGCTAGCAGCGGTCGAGCCGTCATGCGGGCGATCGACCAGCGGTAGCCCCGCGCCGCCCCCGGCAGCGACAGCCCCTCGTTCCACCAGACCCCTGGCCTGTCTAGAAATTTGAACCTTCCCCGCGGCGATCGCGGCGATGTGCTGCGGCTCAGCACCCGTGCCGCCAGCGCCGCAATCAGTGTCAGCGAAATCGCCAGTGACAAAATCAGTGCCAGGATTACCCCTAGGGCGATGGTGCCGACAAACTCCCCCGCCCCACCGGGCAGCAGATAGATGGGCAAAAACGTTAGCACCGTGGTCGCCGTCGAGGCCAGCAGCGGCACCTGTAGACGGTGTACCGTGGTCGTAGCGGCGTGGAGCGGGGCGACTCCGTGCTGAATCTCCGTCTGAATTTCATCCACCACCACGATCGCATTATCGATCAGCAGCCCCAGGGCAATGATCAGCCCCGTCACCGACATCTGGTGAATCGGCACCCCCAGCAGTGTCATCGACACAAACACGACAAACACCGTAAAGGGCAGCGCTGTACCCACCACCAGCGCCGATCGCCAGCCCATGGTCAGTAGCGTCACCCCCACCACCAACAGCGCTCCTAGCAACAGGTTTACCAGCAGCGTGCTGATGCGGGCCTCCACATAGCCGCTCTGGTCAAAAATCACCTCCAGGGTAATGCCATCGGAGAGGCGACTGCGAAAGCCGTCCAGAATGGTTTGGGCGCTGGCGGCCCACTGGTCGATGCGCCGCCCCGACTGCATCATTGCCCCTACGACCACGGCGGGTTTGCCCCCCACCAAGGCCAGGTTGGTCAGCGGGTCGCGCATCCCCCGGCGCACTTGGGCGATATCCCCCAGGCGGGTAAACTGCCCGGCCCCCGTGCGAATCGGGATCTGGCGAATCTGCTCGGTGCTCTCCAGACCGCTGTCCACCTCGATCGCGAGGGTCTGCCCTGGGGTGCGCAGTTGCCCAGCACTGGTTTTGGCATCGCTCAGAGCCACCTGGTTCGCCAGTTCCTGAGCCGACAGCCCCACCGCCACCAGCTCCGGCGCGTTGATTTCGACCAAAACTTCTTCCTCGGGGCGACCAAAGAAATCCACATCTTCAGTGCCGTCGATGCCTCGCAGAGCCACCCCCAGTTCCTCGGCGTAGCGGCGCAGCAGGGCGTAGTTCGGCTCCCCCGGCAAATCCCAGGTCAGCGCCACCACCACGGTGTAGGCTTTGACCAACACCTCCGACAGGTCTGGGGCGGTCGTCCCTGCCGGAAACCGCGTCGCGGCCCTATCCATCTTGTCCCGCACCTGCGACCACACTGGTGCAGTGTTGGTGACCGAGTCCACCAGCTCAACAGACACCGACGAAAACCCCACCCGCGAGTCCGATTCGAGCACGTCGATTTCTTCAATTTCCGCCAGTTCTTCCTCCAGCACGCGAGTCACCAGCGCTTCCACCCGCTCGGCACTGGCTCCAGGGAAGGCGGTAGTAATTACAGCGACCCGCGACACCAGCTCCGGGTCTTCCTGGCGCGGCAAAGATTGGTAGGCCGACAGCCCACCCGCCAGAATCAGGATGATGGTGAGAATGAGCAGGCGAATGTTAGTGAAGAAGGGGCGAACCATGGGGAGTGAAGGGGTGAGGGAGTAAAGGGGGGGAGGGGGAGGGTGGATAACGCTAGGGTGAGGCTCCGCCAACGCGAAGCAATGCACCAATGCACCCATACAAAAAGCTTGTCATGCTTGGAATAAAGCCGGAGTTAGATCGCCCCGGAGAAGCATGGGATTTAGTTACCCAGCAACCTTACCTGCTGTCCCGGCACCAGCCGATGCACGCCGCTGGCGACGATGCGATCGCCCCCTTGCAGCGCCCCCTGCACCAGCACCCGGTCATTGTCCTGGTGCAAAATCTCGACGGCCTTGGGCTGCACTTGGTAGGCATCGTCTCCCGCCTCGGCGGGCACCACCACGTAGGCGCTCCACAGGCCGCGAATATCCTGGGTGAGGGCTTCGATGGGCAGCCACAGGCCGCTGGTGGGAACCATCTCGCTCAATTCGACCCGGACAGTTTCGCCAGGGCTGACGCGGGCCAGTGCCCCTAGCTCTAGCTGAAAAACTACTTTCTGAGTGCGGGTATCGGGGTTGACCTCTGGTAGCACAGCTTTGACCGTGGCGGGGAAGCGTTCTACCGCTGAACTCACTGTCACTGCTTCCCCAGGGCGAAGGCGTCTGGTGACGCGGGTGGGCATGCCGATGCGAGCCTCGGGGGCAACGCTTTCCACCAGGCGCACCACCGTCTGCCCTGCTCCGACAACGACGCCCTCATCCACCTGCCGGAGGGCAACAATGCCGTCGAAGGGGGCCCGCAGGGTGCTTTTGTTGAGGTCAACGTCAATGCTGGCGATGCTGGCTTCAAGCTGGCGCACCACGGCCTGTTGGGCCGTCACCTGTTCCGGGCGGGTGCCATTGAGCAGTTCATCTAAGCGACTCTGGGCGCTGTCGCGGCGAGCAGCGAGGGCTTCGGCTCCGAAGGAAACCTCGTCGAGCTGTTCCTTGGAAATTGCCCCCTGTTCATAGAGAAATCTGCGCCGCGATCGCTGTTGACGTTGTAGGGCGAGCTGGTTGTCCACGTCGCGCACCTGGGCCTGGGCGGCGGCGATCGCCTCCTGCCGTGCCCCCCGCTGAAGCTCTAGCAGTTGAGCCTGAGCCTGAGCCAGTTGAGCTTGGAGCTGACGGCGCTGGGTTTGCAAGCTTTGACTATCGAGTAAAGCTAGGGGTTGGCCAGAGGAAACGCGATCGCCCTCGGCCACTAGCACCTGCACCAGCTCACCGCTGCGGGTAAAGCCCAGGTCGCTGCGGCGCAGGGCGGCAATTTCCCCGGTGTAGGTGCGGGCCACCTCGTAGCTGTTGACAGCGTCTACCGTCAGGGTTTCTACCGCCAGGAGATTGACGGCGCTGGTTTCAGCGGACTCTACCTTTTGGGCCATCAGGCGGCTTTGCACCAGGGGAATGCCCACTGCTAGCAGCAGTCCGGCGGCCCCCAAGCCCAATAGCGATCGACGGTTTGGGAACCGATTGGGCCGAGCTGAGGCGCTGGTGTGAACTACAGAGAGAGCTTCCTCCGGTAGGGTTTTGTCTGGCAGGGAGCAGTCAGCCATGGGGTGTCTCCAGGGAATGGGTTAACGGTTGCGAGAATTAGAAAATCGAGTGGAATGTCGCGGCTTGAGGCGATGGTGGGCAATGGCCACCCTACGGAGAAAAATTACCTACATTTGCGGAATTTTTTGGTTTTTAGAAGTTAGAACTGCGACTTTTTCAATGCGTTTGGCGCGGGTTGCAGGCGTCTTGGCTAGCTTGATCCAGCGCAATACATTGCGGCGGTAGGACGGAGCAGAATTCTCGAAAATTTCCTTGGCAGGCGGGCGTGACTCCAGCGCTGCAATCAGATCATCGGGCAGGATCAGGGCATCGACATCGTCCATGAAATTCCACAGACCATTGCGCTTCGATTGGGCGATTGCCTCCAGCCCCGCCGGGTGCATCTTCCCGGCTTTGATCAACGTTTCGGCTCTGTCTTTGTAACTCTTAGCCCAGTGCTGCGCCTGGCGCGGCGAGATCATTTGCATGGTGCGATCGCCATCGAGCTGGCGACGAATGCCGTCAACCCAGCCAAAGCACAGCACCTCATTGAGAATGTCTTGAACCGAGACGTATTTCTCGCCCATGTGCTTTTTGTAGGTCACCAGCCAAATGCTGTCTGGTTGGGTGTGGTGTTCCTCTAGCCACCGCCGCAGTTGGTGGGCTGAGGTCACCTCTACTTGCTCAAAGTTTTCGGTTTTGATCATGGCAAAACGTTTCCTTGGCTATGGAATGCGTCATCGCCCACCCGCCTACTCACCGGCCTCAATGCGACCAAACTCCAACAGGGAGGCACAACTTTTGGCATAGCCCACAATGCAGTCAACGATGTCGCCATCGAGCCAGGCTTCGCGACTGAGATGAACCATGGTGACAAAGCTTTTGAGCTTTAAATACTCGGCATACTCGTGGTCGCCATGGGTGTCATAGCCGCGCGGCATTTTGGTCAGCTTGTCCGCTTCGCTGAGAGACAAACCCGCCGATGCCAAATCCCTTAGCACCTGGGCAAACTCGTCGGGGGCATCGATAATTTTGTCGCGGATGGGGCCGAGGGCGGCGGGACTGAGTTGGTAATACCCACAGGCGATCAGGCCGCCGGACGCTTCGAGTTGCACATAAACCAACCCCTCCTGTTCGGCCTTGGTGCCCGAGGGGGTGAGCACGCCGCTGACGTGGGTGCTGTAGGGCGATTTGTCCTGAGAAAAGCGCACGTCTCGATTTTGGCGAAACATGGTTTTTGAGCCGCCCGCTAGGGGCGTAGCCGTTCCCGCCAGAATGTCCGTGGCCAGTTCCAGCATCATGGCAAAGGGCTGACGGACATAGGCGTCAAACTCATCACGATGATTTTCGTACCAAGCTTTTTCATTGTTGGTCGCCAGCCCCTCCAACAGCTCAAAGGTTTTGGGGGTGAAATGGAGTTCCGTCATGGGTGTCAGCAAGTCGAGAGGATGGCCAGAAAGCAAAATAGGCACTACGGCTAAGGGCTAACCAGCAGTACAAAAATCTGCATTAAAATCGAACCAATCAATATGTAACATGATATTAATAAGAATACCAATATTAATTTTTGATTGATTCATATCTATTTTGGTATTAATGAATCTAAAAACCCTGGCTGCCTTCATCGCCTTGGCGGAAGAACTGCACTTTGGTCGCGCCGCCCAGCGCTGCGGCATCTCCCAGCCCGCTATGAGCCGCCTGCTCAGTGAGTTGGAGGCTGACATCGGTGTCAAGCTGTTGCACCGCACCTCCCGCGAAGTGTCCCTGACTAATGCCGGGCGGGGGTTCCTTGACTCGGCTCGCAAGGCGGTGGCCTACGCCGACATGGCCGTGCGGGCAGCGCAAGCTGGGGCGGTGGACGGCATCGACTCGCTGACCGTGGGCATGGTGATCGGCACCGAGCAGCCAACCGTGGGAAAACTGATGGCTCGCTTCAAACAGGCTCACCCCGAAACCCGGATAGCCCTGCGGCGCATAGATGAGCGCGACATCGGCACGGCGCTGACGAGCGGCGAGATTGACGTGGCGATCGCCTGGGATGTGGCGATTCCCGCTGGGCTGCACCACCGCTTCCTGGGCAAGGTGCCCCTGGCGGTGATGGTGCAAGCGGGGCACGAGCTGGAGCAAAAAGAGTTTGTCACCTGGGGCGATTTAGCAGGCTACCCAATCATTCTGCCCGATCGCGATCGCCAGCCGATTATTTACGACCACTACAAGCGCTACACTGCCGAGGCGGGCTTCGAGCCGATCATTGCGATCGATGTATCCACTATGGCAGACGCTCTGGCGATGGTGGCAGGGGGCGTGGGCGTGGGCAATGCCCCCGTGGTGCCGGGGCTGCGCTATCCGGGGGTGTCGATTCTTCGGCAAGAGCCGCTCTTTGAGTTCAACTACGAGTTGGTCTGGGCCAATACCGAAGCAGCGGTAGAAAGCCTGCTCGGATTATTTTGAAGGTGCTCCAGAGATCTGTAACGGCTTCAGCCCATGCATCTATCCCCTCTAAAGGCGGTTAAGGTTGGCGTAGCGTCATAGGAAAAGATAGGAAAAGTTTGGGCGAAGGGTTGCGATCGCCCCCCAGAGGTGTTAGTTTCGATTCATAAAGTTCTAAGGCAAACTATTTAGTGTAAAACAAATGGCAGATATCCGATGACTCACCCTTTACTTACACTGCGCACTGTTTCACTAGCCGTCACTCATTATCCCCATCACCAACCCGTTCCCTAACGCCAACAACCCATACCGTGAACCCCTAGGCGCTGTTTCTGTCACCCAGCCAACCCACGCAGACCCCTGCAGCCTTACCCCTTAGTTTTTGCCTATTTGTTCTATTTAGAACTGTCTGCGCCAGACTAAACTGACCCACTTACCCGCCTTCCCACTATGACCCTCCCCACCTTCTCCTGAATGGACCGAGCGCGACGACTCGGGCCAGTTTAAGCAGATGCCCACCTGTTTCACCACTGGATCACAGCGGATGGCTCCAGTGGCTTTAAGGCGGAGTCGGGGCGCTACCACCTGTACGTCTCCCTGGGCTGCCCCTGGGCACACCGCACGGTGCTGCTGCGATCGCTCAAAGGGATGCAAGACGTGATCAGCCTCTCCATCGTGAACCCGGTGATTAGCGACCAGGGCTGGACATTTTCCGAGCGCTGGGGCAGCATTCCCGACAGCCTCTACGGAGCCGACTACCTCTGGCAGATCTACACCCGCGCCAAGGCTGACTACAGCGGTCGCGTTACGGTGCCGGTACTGTGGGATAAGCAAACCCAGACTATCGTCAACAACGAGTCGCGGCAGATCATTCAAATGCTGAATTTGGAATTTAACGAATTTGCCGCCTTCCCCGACCGCGACTTTTACCCTGAGGCCCTGCGCCCCGCCATCGCTGCGGCCATGGACACCATCTACCAGCCGATCAACAATGGCATCAACCGTAGCGGTTTTCGCCGTGGACTGTTACCTCTCATCTTACGTTTTATTTGGTTGAATTACTTAACTGTTGAATATTGGTAACCGCTTCTACAAGAATCTCCGCTGCAGCATTTAGTTCTTCTTCAGTGGTAAATTTTCCTAGCCCAATACGAAGCGAGCCATCAGCTATCTCTTCTGGCAAGGAAAGCGCTTGCAGAACATGAGAAGGGGCTTCAACCCCCGATGAGCAAGCTGAACCTGTTGAGATCGCAAGTTTGTGACGAATTCTAGCAATCACAGCACTGTTGGGAACCCCTGGGATTGAGATGTGAAGATTTCCGGCTAGCCGATTCTCAAGATCGCCATTAACCACAAGATTGGGAATTTTCTCTAAAAGCGTTTTCTGCAATTTATCTCGCTTAGCAGCGATCGCCTGTTCATCTTCTTCCATCTCTAGCGATCGCAACCGGCAGGCTTCACCTAACCCTACAATCCCCGGAACATTGAGGGTGCCGGATCGCATTCCTCGCTGATGCCCACCACCAAACATCAGTGGCTCCAGATGGTAGCCCCGACGAACAACTAGTGCCCCAACTCCTTTGGGGCCATAGAACTTGTGGGCAGAGATTGCTAGGTAGGTGATGCCCCACGCTTCAAATTGAATGGGAATCTTGCCGACTGCCTGAGAGCCGTCGCATAGAAAAGGAATGCCGTAGTGTTGAGTAATCTGCCCAATTTTCTGAATGGGATAGATGTTGCCAATCTCGTTGTTCGCTGCTATCACGCAGAGCAGAGACACCCCCTCGGCACAGACTCGCTTCAAATGGTTCAGGTCAAGCCTGCCTTTGGAATCTACTTGGAGATAAACTAATTCAGCCCAACCTCGTTTCTCCAATGCACGGCAGGTATCGAGGACGGCTTTGTGTTCGAGTGGCATGAGTGCAATGCGATGCTTGCCCTCACCCCCAGCCCCTCCCCCCAAAAGGGAGAGGGGAGCAAGAAGGCTCCCTTGAATGGCGAGATTGATGCTCTCGGTCGCACCGGATGTCCAAATGATTTCCCTCGGTGAGGCTCCGATCAGGTCTGCGACTTGCTGAGCAGCTTGCTGGATGGCAGCTTCAGCGCGATCGCCCCAGGCATGATCAGTGCTGCTAGCATTGCCAAATTCTTCTGTCATGTAGTGGCAGATGCAATCGGCAACTCGGCGATCGACAGGAGTGGTGGCGTGGTAGTCGAGGTAGATCACGCTTCTGGGGAGGAGGAGCGCAAGGTGTCAACAAAAGTCTGGTGGTCGGGGGTGGCGATGCCCTGCTGAAGGGTTTGCAGAACCTCAGCGAGATGACCCGCCAGGAGGGCCGGAGCGGCTAACCATAGACCAGGAAATTGCTGACTACGCAGGATGCCGGTGGCATCAGGAGATTGGGGTTTGTACTGTCCCTCTTCGAGGTAGAACCAATCAATCTGTTGGTTATAGGTGCGCCAGACGATATATTCCTGAACACCGTTACGACGGTAAACACGCAATTTGTCATGCAAGTCGTAGGAAGCGCTGCTGGCGGCAATTTCAACAATTAATTCAGGCGCACCTTCGATGTAGTCGTCGGAGCTAATCCAGGATTGCCCACCGGTTGCAATTCTGAGGACGGCATCGGGTTGGGGTTCGTTGTCAGCATCCAGGCGCACGGTGGGATTGTCGTAGAGATCGACTCCTGGCGTTGCGGCTTTGTATGTCCACAACCACCCCATGATGTCTCCATGGGGGCTGCTGTGAGCCTTTGCTCTTAAGGGAGATGCCATGTAAACAATTCCTTCAATTAGCTCTGCTTTTTTGAGCCGGGGCATGGCAGCATAGCGGCGCTCAAATTCGGCGCGGGTGAGGCGATCGCCACTTTCCAGAGGGGGAAGCTCAACCAATCGTTCGGTCGTCATGATGGAAGCCCTCTAACTGTCTGGATTCTAATCTGTTTACCTATTCTAATGGGGTAGGTTTGGTGAGGGGTTTGTCGTAAACAGTGGCTTGCGATCGCCCCACCCATGGTCAGTGCTGCTGGCGTTGCCAAATTCTTCTGTCATGTAGTGGAGATGCAATCGGCAACTCGGCGATCGCCTGGCGTGGTGGCGTGGTAGTCCAGGTAAATCTGCGCCACACAATGTATTCCTATACGCTGTTCTGAGGTCATGCGGTCGGTTGGGCCGGAGGGGACTGGGTTTCCAGAGTGACATCTTCGTAGAGGTCGATGAGGTTGCCACTCCAGTTGATGCTGCTTAGTTGGAGGGCAGGTTGGTCGGCGGTGTAGGTTTGGAAAACCCACAGACCCGATGAGTTGCGGCGGAAGGTTTCGACTCGTTGCTGGCGAGTGTTAAGCAAAACATATTCCTGCAAGCTGTCGAGGGTTTGATAGTGCATAAATTTGTCCCCCCGGTCAAACGCTTCGGTGGAGTCAGACAGTACTTCCACAATCAAACAGGGAAAGCGCTTGTAGGTTGAAGTTTCCTGATCGCGCAGATCGCAGGTGACGAAAACATCAGGATAGTAGAAGCAATTGCAGGCCTCAAGACGGACTTTCATGTCTGAGATGTAGACCCGGCATCCGGTTCCCCGCAGGTGGGCACGCAGCAGTGAAAAAATGTTGCCAGCAATTGTCACATGGGCATCACTGGCTCCGGCCATCGCCACGATTTCCCCGTTGATATATGCATGCTTAACGGGGCTGCGGGCTTCAAGCTGGAGGTAGTCGTCGGGGGTGAGGTAGGGTGGCTGAGCAGCGGTGATCATGACGGTGGGCAACTCTCAGGGTGGGTGGCAAGCCTTAGTTTAAGGGGCTTTCAGGCGTTGATAGTATTCTATCAGGGCGGTTTCAGCGAGGTGCTTGAGGTGGGCTTTATCGGTGTCGGTGAGGCTACGCCAGAGGGCCGGATCAAACTTGAGCAGTGTCAGTTCTTTGAGTCACAGCACTTCTGAGCAACGCGGGCATCAACTGGGTTTGTATCGTGGTAATCGAGGTAGAGTTGGGTCTGTTGCAGGCTTTTCCCTATGGTTAGAAATCGCTTTTAACTCTGCCGAAAACTTCGGAATGATTAGGAACAAACAGAGTATAGCGGTTTGGAAGAAAATAAAGTAGCCAACGCATCAGAGTTTGCCAAGCACGATCAGCATCAAAGTTTGGAGATTGACTACAAGCCAAAGAGGACAGCAAATCTGTTACTGCTCCAAATCTCTGAGGAGTTGAAAGCAGTAAATCTACTTGACGGACGATTGGTTTCTGAAGTAATAGGGAACCTACATATACTTGAAAAGCGGCTTTAGGCAAATCTGGTGGCACTGGGAATACGCTTAAATCCAGTAAAGCTGCCTCCCGACTAACTCTGCTGAGTTTCTCTAAACGCCCACTATAGGCAAGATAAAGATCTTCAGGATTTCGCAGAGTTGGAAGCCAAGCATCAGTAGCGATCGCTTCCTGAGATTCTTCTTCAGACTCTAACTGAGGTGAAGACTCAAGAGGGAGAATTTTGGGACATTGTTCACCTAATAATTGAACAGCTAACTGCATTCGGGCAAAAATAGCTTGGTCAACTTGGACAGAACCAGCAAACAAATCCTTTTCAAAATCTAATAGTTGAGCATTATTCGCAGGCAGAGGAACTAAAAGCTCTAAGTTCATCTGCCTGATCCAACCCAGGGCTGTAGATGTAAGATTGGCTGATCCAACCAGACACTTTTGGTCAGCACGGTAATATTTAGCGTGTAAATCAGGCCTTAGCCAGAGTGAAGTGTCGGGACGCTCCTCAAGTAGTGTCCAAACTTCTAGATCACTTACACCAGCTAAGACCTCCTCTGGTCGCCAACGAGTCACGCACTTGAGGGAGATTAGAGGGGAAATTTTAGACAACAACCGCGCCAAAGCTGAAGCCTTAATGAATGGAGCAACAAGAATGATTTCGTTGCAAGCTTGGGCACACAATTCCTCTAACTGGCTTCCAGGAAGAACCATTTTCCTGCCTTTTCCTGTCTATTCTGGCTACTCCTCAAGCTCTAAAAATTGACGAGCAATCCTTCCCCAGTCAACACGAGTATCTTGGGCTGCTTGTCGCCGCCTACCATCCGGCTGCTCGTCCTCATACCTTGCCCAAGCCATCAGTAGAAGTTTGAGACCTTCCAGAGAGTGGCTAAGCCGAGTCCTGAGTGTTTCTGCATCGACGTTGTCTACCTCTTTCTCCATAACCTCAACAAGCTTGTCATAGGCAGGATGGCTTGTATTGAGGGTGACAATGATTGCGCCACCTCTGGGCTTAACGGAGAAAAAAGCTGCTGTCTCTAAATCAGCTTCAGCAAAGGTGTACTTCAGTCCGTCGTTGATTGTTTTTGCTGCCAGTTCCTTTGCTTGAGTTTCTGTGACTCCCTGATCGGTTAGAGTTTCCGTAATTTCGGTCTGGCGAATTTCTTTAGGTTTAGACTCATCTTGGTCACTTTGACCAACGTGCCCTTCCTTTTTCCGCTCCTCGGTGGCAACAGTAGCAACTTGCTCTGCAACTGGTTCATGTCGCTTATTTTTGCTTCGAGTTCCCTTGGTTTGGGCTGTAAGTAGGCGACGAATAATGCTGAGTTGAGAATCAATCTTCTGAGCAATTTCTAATAGCGGTCCCCTAGGGTCTTCCTCTTCCTCAAACTCTTCTTTCAACTGACCAATGCTTTTTCCTCCTCTAAGCAATGATTCAATGTCTAACTTTAGTAGCTCTGCAAAGTTCCTAGCAGCCTGTTTGTTATTAGTAACTCCAAACAGTTCATCTAAAGAAGGGGGAAACTCAACTTCTATCCCCCACCAGCGCTCAACAGGATCATATTTAATAACAGGAGTTTGATCCAGTTCTAATTCCCGCCCTGCACGGACTACTGAAATACCCACATTTTTTGCTGCATGTTTGCCATAAGGCTCATCTCCTGGATTTCGCCCTGAATTTGTTATGCGTGCTTCCTCCTTCGCATAAGAGAAACGAACTTTAACCTCATGTCTTTTCCCACGAAACTCAATTGGACAAGTCCACTCATATGCATCTCCTCCTTCCCAAGGCTGAAACATGGGCTTTTTGTCAAATGGGGCAGGGCAAGAGGTTCTACTCATGAGATAACCCGGATCATTAGGCAAGGCATCCTTTGGTGAAACGATCGCTGTACCTGGATTATCCCAATCAAAAGCCAGCATCCGAATTGAAACCTGACTGCGCTCCAGGAACTTCCGATACATTCTGCCAATAAGTAACTCGGAGTTCTCAATGATTGCAGCCCCAGTTTTCCAAATACAGCGATCGATGCGTGACCAAACAACTAAAGTGCCTATCTCGCCAAAACTATTGCCTACTTGCTGCCAAATTTCTGGAATTGGCTGAGACTTTGGTTCTGGTACTTCAGTGAGTTCTTTCCGTTTAATTTCTTCTAGATCGAGGTATGTATGGAGTGCGCTTTCTAATCCATGTTGCCAAGACCAAACATCGACTCTCTGGCACTGGGATACTGAGGAAGACGGCAAACCCATACCAAACCTTCCAATGCCAGTATGCTTGTCTTCATCCAAGTAAGTTCCATTACCAAATTGAAGAGCTAGTCGGAGAACATTAGCATCCATGCCACAGCCATTATCCAGTACAGCAATTTGGTAGATACGCGATCGCTTCCGTTGCCCTGATAACTCTTTCTTCTCTCCACAAAGCAGTTCAACCTGGGTTGCACCCGCCTGAATTGCATTGTCCATCAACTCAGCAATTGCGTAAGCGGCATTTTTATAGCCATTGTCACGCATTGCTTGAACTGCGAGATGAGCCGGAACGATATCATGCAGGTTGCTTACCATTAGTTTTGCCTCCAAACGTCTTCCCAATTACTAAATGCCTCTGCAACGGAACCAAATCCTGGTAAATCACTATCAATTACGGTTACGATCTCAGCCGTCTCGTTCCCACCTGCCCTAATTCCTCGAATGGCACGTCCTACCATCTGGCTGTAGAGAACAAGGGATTTAGTTGGACGGGCAATTACTGCGGCGCTAGTACAAGGTGCGTCAAAGCCAGTTGTCAGGACACCGTAGTTACAAAGGATTTTTGTTTCAGGAGAGATCTCTTTAAAGCTAGAGATGAGGCGTTTCCGCTCTTGTGGGGGAGTATCGCCTGTCACGGCATCGGCAACAAAGCCTCTAGCACGAAGTACAGCGGCAAGCAGCTTGGAGTGCTGAACAGAGATGCCAAAGACAATAATTCGCCGATGCCGTTGAGCAAGATCCTCAATCTCTAACAAGATACGAAGGTTTCTCTGCTCATCCTCAGCTAGACGATCGAGTAAGTGCTGCGGTAGCTCTAGTTCATCCTTAATGCGATTGAGGTCACGCTTAGTAAGGCTTAATCCACTTTCGTAGAATAAGGATCGGTAATTTGCTTTTGCTAAGTATCCTTCAGCGACTAGATAATCAACAGGGCTGTTATATCCCGGTATTTCGAGAGTAACCTTACGCTGGGCAAAGAACTTTGCCAGTTCTGCATCAGCACTGATGTCAGCCCAAGTACGCCCTGGAGTCGCCGTTAGCCCTAACAGCCCTGTTTTGTCATAAGGAACTACAAGGGTATCGAGCACTAAGCTGTAAGTCTCGGCAATTGCTTGATGTGCCTCATCGATAATGACCAGGGAACTGCGGCTACCTAATCGGTTAATGAACTGTATGCTGTTTTTGGCTCTGCTGTAGACTTTGGATAGACCTGACACGACAATCCCATCTCTAACTTGGTCGAGTTCTAACTCATAATTCCCCCAAAATCGATGTAGGGAAACATCGCGATCACCCAAGTATTGCCAAGCCTGCTGAAATTCAGTTGCAGCCTGCTCACAGAGCTCCTCGCTATAAGCCAGCCAAACAACTATTGCTGATTCTTGAGATCGTAAGTGGTCTGCAATGATATTCATTGCTGTTCGGGTTTTACCTGAACCCGTAGGCATATGAAGTAGCACTCGCCTAGGTTCTTGACTTAAGAGTTGTTTAACTTGATGAACAGCTCTCCTCTGATGAGCAAACAGAGAGTACTGTGGTGCTACTGTTGCTGTCGGGACGACTTGAACAGGTGCAACAGGTTGAGTTTGAGTCCTCTCAAAAAAAACAAGGAGATCACGCTCGCGCTCTGAACCACTTCTAATGTTTACCTTTTCTAGGGCAGAAAATACGTCCTGATAGCCCGACAGACCTAGGATGGTTGCAAGAATTTTTGCCTCTTCTGGTCGTAGTAAATGGATAAGATAGTTGCGATATTCTTTTGAGGAAATCAAATGTTCGGGAGAGAATAGGCTCAGAAGAATCTCTTGTAGCTTCGTAGGTCTAGCAAGACTAGGATCAAGGAGCTTGAGTAATCGAATAACAGAACTACCCAAGATACCTTGTAAGGTTTCGTCATCTGCCCGTGACAATAAACTTTCAAAATTCAATTTTTCTGTATCCTCAAAGCCCAGGTTTCAAGACTCATCGCCCACTGCTTTGCCTGCCGAAGAGCCGCCGCCGACGGGGTTTTGGCGGTTGGGCTGGGGGTCAGCAGGTGACGCAGAGCCTCTTTGTGGAGTGGGGGGAGGGTTGGCATTGGGAAACAACAGGAGGATAGGGCAATTGTCTTGGGGGAACGCTGCGCGATCGGGTTAGGGCAGCATCCTGAATCTTTTGAAGAGGCATATCATGAGTAGAAAACCACCAAGGCACAAAGCAGCCAACGTAAGTTTTTGGTGTCCTCTGTGGCTCTGGGGTTCTTTTTGGGCAACCGCCTAACCATCTGGCTCTACCCCCAGCGATCGCAACTGCTCTGCTAATCGCTGCGATCGCGCCTCCGCCTGGGCTGCAACTTCCGTTGGGGTTGGCACCAACTCACCCGACTGCGTAAAATAGCGCAACTGCCCATCCCGCACACCCAAAAATAGCTCCAGCACCTCACTCCAGCGCCAACCCGCCTGATTGGGGGCGATCGCTTCGTAGTGTTGCCCAACCAGTCGATAGCCCTCAAACTCCAGAGTTTCTGGCGAAAACCAAAAATACTCTGGCGTTCTGAAGCGATTCTGGTAAAGCGCTTTTTTCAGGCTGCGATCGATTTGAGCCGTGGCAGGGGACAACAACTCAATAATCAAGTTCGGATATTGCCCGCCTTCCTCCCACACCACCCAAGATCTGCGAGGTTTGCGCTCAGTGTGAGTCACCAAGAAGAAATCTGGGCCTTGCAAGTCGTGCTGTTTAAGCTGGTCACGGCTGAAGTAAAGGGTGAGGTTAGCCCCGATGAAAAAGTCGGTGCGATCGCGCCACAGCCATTCCAGACAGGCCACCAGCAGCGCCAACTGGGCATAGTGTAACGAACTTTCCAGCTCCGGTTCATCGCTCTCCAGTTGACGGG
>Ga0272446_1000884_pt1 | contig 45608 bp, 44 predicted proteins | sample YNPCB0061_FD_194587 | JGI IMG/M metagenome (GOLD analysis project Ga0272446, IMG submission 194587) | Hot spring microbial mat communities from Yellowstone National Park, WY, United States - YNP-CB-006-1 | ecosystem: Environmental > Aquatic > Thermal springs > Hot (42-90C) > Sediment | place...
GCCGCCGAGCGCCACTTCCGCGCCGCCCGCGCGCGCGCGCCGCACGACGCCGCTCCCGTCGTCGGCCTGGCGCGCGTGGCGATCGCGCGCGGCGATCGCGCCGCGGCCCGCGCGCTCCTCGAGACGGCGCAGCGCCTCGACGCGCACCACCCGGAGGTGCGCGCCCTGGCGACGGAGCTGAAGTAGTGGGGTGTTCTTGCTAGACGGGAAGGGAGGCGCGGCGCCGGTCGCTTACGGGAAGATGCCGCGCTCGCTGTAGGCGGTCTCGATGCGGTTGAGGGCGATGCCGTAGGCGGCGGTGCGGAAGTCGAGCTTCTTCTCCTCCGCGAGCTCCCGGACCTGTTGGTACGTGCGCTTCATGCGGCGCTCGAGCTTCTCCTCGACCTCCTCGAGCTCCCACCGCTCCGAGCGCTTGTTCTGCAGCCACTCGAAGTACGAGACGGTGACGCCGCCCGAGTTCGCGAGGATGTCCGGGATGACGTCGATGCCGCGCTGCTGGAAGATCTCGTCGGCCTCGGGGTAGGTCGGCCCGTTGGCGCCCTCGGCGACGACCTTCACCTTGAGCGCCTTCGCCTCCTTCTCGCCGATCTCGAGCTCGAGGGCGGCCGGGATGAAGATGTCGGCCTCGCTGCCGAAGAACTCCTCGCGGGTGATCGTCTTGGCGTGCTTGTAGCCGACGACCGAGCCCGTCGCCGCGACGTGGTCGGCGAGCTTGAAGGGGTTCAGCCCCTCGGGGTTGGCGATGTAGCCCTTGTAGTCGCCCGTCGCCACCATCGTCGCGCCGAGGCGCGAGAGGATCTTCGCGGTGTGCGAGCCGACGTTGCCGAAGCCCTGCACGATGTAGTTCGCGCCGTTGATGTCGAAGCGGCGATCGCGCGCCCACTCCGTCAGGCAGTGGACGACGCCGGTGCCCGTCGCCGCCTCGCGGCCGTAGCTGCCGCCCGAGGCGATCGTCTTGCCGGTGACGACGCGCCGCATGGCGTTCTTCTCGTTGAACCCGACGACGTTCATGTACGTGTCCATGATCCAGACCATCGTCTGGGCGTTCGTTCCCGCGTCGGGCGCCGGGATGTCGAACTCGGGGCCGATGTTCGCGCCGAGAGCGTGCGTGTAGCGACGGGTGATGCGCTCGAGCTCGCTCTTCGAGTGGAGGCGCGGGTTGAACTTCACGCCACCCTTCGCCCCGCCGAACGGGATGTCGTGGAGCGCGCACTTCCAGGTCATCGCCGCGGCGAGGCCCTTCACCTCGTCGAGGGTGACGTCCTCGTGGTAGCGGATGCCGCCCTTGTAGGGGCCGAGGATGTTGTTGTGCTGGATGCGGTAGCCCTTGAAGAGCTTGAGCGACCCGTCGTCCATGCGGACGGGGAAGTGCACGATCAGCTCGTTCTTCGGCTGCGAGAGGATGACGGCGGTGTCCTTCGACAGGTTCACCGCGCGGATCGCCTTCTCGAGCTGCTGCTGAACGATCGCGAAGAGGTTCCCCTTCGGGTGCTGCTCGGCGGACGGGGACGCTTTCGCCGACGGTGACGTTGCAGTTTGGGCGGTCGACATGGCAGTGTTCTATCGGTCGTTCCGTCGATGCGTCAACGTGATTTACATGCCGGAAACATGGCGCGGCGCGTCGCCGTCGCTGCCTTGCCCACCGTCGGAGAAGCGCCGTTCCCGAGCCTCTGATAGGAGTCGATACCGCGGTACGGGACGGGCGCCTGCGCCGTCGCGTGCTCGACCTGTATTCGGCCGCCGCGGCGGACTGGCGCGCGGCGCCGGGGACGATCGCGCGCGCGCAGCGTGAGGCGCGCGATCTCCACTCGCGCGAGCGTCGCTTCCTCGGCGAGGCGATCTTCGCGCTGGTGCGCTGGCGACGGCGGCTCGCCTTCGTCGCCCACGGGACCGACGACGCGCCTGCGCTCGCCCTCTACCTCGCGTGGCTCGCGAGCGAGGAGGGGCCGTATGCCCCCTTCTCCGTCGGGCGCACGGCCGCACGCGCGGAGGCGAAGGCGACGGGCATCGATCTCGGGCGCCTCTCCGACGAGGCGGGGGCGATCGCGCGCATCGCCGATCCGGTCGCGCGGCTGGGCGTCGCGCAGTCGCTGCCCGACTGGCTCGCCAAGCGCTTCCTCGACGAGCTCGGCGCCGACGAGGCGACGCAGCTCCTCGCGGCGATGAACCGGCGCGCGCCGCTCACGGTGCGCGCGAACCGCCTGAAGATCGATCGCGATGGCCTCGCCGCGCGGCTCGCCTCCGAGAAGGTCCTCTCGGAGCCGGTCGCGCTCGCGCCCGACGCGCTCACGCTGGAGACGCACCTCAACGCCTATGGGCTCGGCGCGTTCCGCGACGGGCTGTTCGAGGTGCAGGACGCCGGCAGCCAGCTCATCGCCGAGGTGGTGGCGCCGCCGCCGCGCGGGGTCGTCGTCGACGCGTGCGCGGGGGCAGGGGGCAAGACGCTCGCGCTCGGTGCGCTCCTTGGCAATCGCGGCCGGCTGACGGCGCTCGACGTGAGCGCGCGCAAGCTGAACGAGCTCCGCGATCGCGCGCGCCGCGCCGGGCTGACCAACGTGCGCGCGCTCGCTGTCGACGAGGACGCGACGCCCGAGGTGCTGGCCGGGCTCGGGCTCCCGCCCGCCGATCGCGTGCTCTGCGACGCGCCCTGCTCGGGGCTCGGGGTGCTGCGGCGTAACCCCGAGGCGCGCTGGCGGCTGACGCCCGCCGATCTCGACGAGCTTCCGCCGGTGCAGCGCTCGATCCTCGACCGATACGCGACGCTCGTCGGCGAAGGTGGGCGGCTCATCTACGCGACCTGCACCGTGCTGCGTGCCGAGAACGATGACGTCGTCGACGGCTTCCTGCGCGATCACCCTGGCTGGGAGGAGGTCCCGCTCAAGGAGATCGTCGGTGGGGCGCGCGCGGCGGCGATCGGCGACGGGCGGCGGCTCCGGCTCCTCCCGCACCTGCATGACACCGACGGCTTCTTCGCCGCGGTCCTGCGCCGCCGCCGGTAGCGAGCGCGCGCTCAGCCGCGCTGGCGCGGCTTCCAGTGCGGCTTGTAGAAGATCCAGGCGCCGTTCTTCGCCTCGTACCGCGCGCGCACGAGCTCGAAGTCGGCCTTGCCTTGGATCCAGCGTCCCGGATGCCAGACGTAGCCGTTGCCGATCCACTCCCAGTAGCCGGCGACGTAGATGTAGCCGAAGCCCGGGGAGGCCGGGCGGGTCTCGCTCGGCGGGGCGGGCGGCGGCGTGTGCACCTCGACCCCGTCGGCCTGCGGGTCGGCCGCGGTCGCGGCGGCGGTCGGAGCGGTGGTCGTCGAGGCGGAGGTCGTCGCGCAACCGGCGAAGAGAAGCGCAGCCAAGGCGAGGCGTCGAGTCATCCTGCTCTCCACGGATGGTGACCAGCCTCAGTGTAGAGTTCTGGAAAATTTCCGTGAAGTTGTAAGATCTGTGAGGTTCCTGGCGCCCAGATCATCGGACGCGGGCCTGTCCGGTTCGGACAACAGACCCGACCACTGTGACAGAACCGCACACCGATTCCCGCGCCGCATGCGGAGATCGGGGGTGGCACTGCTCGTGCTATGTCGCCGCGCAACCTACGGAGACATACATGCGCAGACTCGTTCAGCTCACTCCAGTCCTCGCTCTCGTCGCCCTCGCGGCGATGCCGGCCCGGCGCGCGCAGGCCTCGCAGTGCACGCCGTCGCGCATGTTCGTCGTCCTCGACCACTCCTCGTCGATGAACGACACGCTCACGGGCGGCTCGTCGAAGTGGTCGGTGGCGCGCACGGCGGTCGAGACCGTCGCCACCGCGTACGAGTCGAAGATCGAGCTCGGGCTGAACGTCTTCCCGCGCCCCAATCAGTGCTCGCCCGGCATGACGCTCGTCCAGCCGGCGCTCAACAACGCCACCGCGATCAAGAACGCGCTCCCCGGCGCGCCGCCCGCGTCGGGCAACTACACGCCGATGGCGCAGACCATCGACGTCGTCGCCGCCGAGACGGCGCTCCAGGACGCGACGCACCGCCCCTCGATCCTGCTCATCACCGACGGGTGGCAGTGGTGCTCGCCGTACGATCCGGCGACGCGCTCGTGGCCGCTCGCGGCGGTGCAACGCGCGGCTGCGAAGGGCATCAAGGTGTACGTGGTCGGCTTCGGCGGCGCGGTCGACGTCGAGACGATGAACAAGATGGCGGTCGCCGCCGGCACCGCGCGTCCGAACTGCGACCCGACGGGGACCACGACTGCGTCGCCGAACAAGTGCTACTACCAGGCGGACTCGCTCGCCCAGCTCACCGCGGCGCTCGACGCGATCAGCATCCAGGTGTCGGCCGAGATCTGTGACGGCCTCGACAACGACTGCGACGGCGAGGTCGACGAGGGGCTCACCCGCAACTGCGCGTCGGCGTGCGGCGGCGGCACCGAGCAGTGCGTGAACGGCAACTGGCAGGGCTGCGACGCGCCGATGCCGGCGGCCGAGATCTGCGACGGCAAGGACAACGACTGCGACGGCACCGTCGACGAGGGCTGCGGCAGCTGCACCCCGGGCGCGACGCGCGCCTGTGGCAGCGACGTCGGCGCGTGCGAGAAGGGCACCCAGACCTGCAACACGCAGGGCGAGTGGGGCGAGTGCCGCGGGATGACCTCGCCGGCGGCCGAGACCTGCAACGGCAAGGACGATGACTGCGACGGCGAGATCGACAACGGCCCGCCGGGCGGCCTCTGCCCCGCCGGCCAGATGTGCGACAGCGGCAAGTGCGTCTCGATCGTCGACGACAACCCGCCGACGTCGAACCCGACGGGGCCTGTCGGCCCGACGGACGAGAAGGGCGCGCCCGACGACGGCTGCGGCTGCCGCATCGGCGGGGCGCGCAGCGACGGGAACGCGCTGCCGGCGCTGCTCATGCTGAGTGGGCTCGGCCTCCTCGTGACGCTCCGCCGTCGCCGCTCGACCCGCTAATCGCTCGTCGCGCGGCTACCGCGCGGTCGGCTCCAGCCGCACCACCCACCTGAGCGGCACCAGCGTCGACGGGACTCCGACGGCGCTGGTGACCCGGAACAGCCCCACCGTCAGCTCCTCCAGCATCGCGCGCGAGAACGCGTGCAGGTGCCACTCGTCGTCCATCTTCTCCGACACCTGGTAGCCGTCGCCGCCCCCGCGCGCGAGGCGCCCGACGACGGGCAGCGCGAACACCGCGCGCTTCACCTGGTTGATCAGATCCTCGTTCGGCACCGACACCACGACCACACCGTCGTCGCGGATCACGCGCCGCATCTCGACGAGCGCGGCGCGCGGATCGAGGAGGTGCTCGAGGACCTCGGAGCAGAACAGGCGATTGAAGCTGCCGCTGGCGAAGGGCAGGTGCGTCGCGTCGCCGCGCACGAGCGGCACCGCCGCCCCGAGCCGCGCGCGCGCCTTGCCGAGGATGAAGGGCGAGAGATCGAGCCCGACGCGACGTCCGGCGATGCGCTCGAGCACGTTGCCCCCGCCGCAGCCGACCTCGAGCACGCGATCGTGCGGGCGCGCGTCGAGGAGCCGCGCGATGGCGCGCACGCGCAGCCGCTCGATGAGACGCACCGGCAGCGGCGAGCGGGTGTGATAGCGGTCGGGGTCGTACCGCTGAACCATCTCTTCGTTCCACGCGATGAACTCGGTCGGGCTGTGCGGGCGGCTCGTCACGCGCGGCATCGTACAGGATCGCGAATGGCCGTTTGGTCCTATCATGCCGCCCCATGCAGGAGGCCCCTCCCTCGCGGAACCGTCGTCGCGCCGTCCGCCTCGCGGCGCTCGTCGTCGCGCTCGCCCTGGCCGCGGCGCTGCGGCCGTTCCCGTCGCAGTTCAAGTTCCGCCACGGCGGCGACGCCGTTCGTTATCTGACCTGGTCCACGCTCCTCGCCAAGGAGGGCGTCTCGGCCTTCCCGGGCCTCGTTCGCGAGTACCGCCAGAAATGGGTCGGCTTCCCGCCGCCGACGCGCGCGTTCTACCTCCTCACCGCGGCGGCGCTCATCCGCGCGTGGCCGAGCCCCGGTGACGCCTTTCACCCGATCGTCCTCATCTCGTGGTTGAGCGGCGTCCTCGTCCTCCTCGCGGTCGCCTACTGGATGCGCGACGACTTCCCCGACGGCGTGACCGGCTTCGCGCTGCTCCTCGTCGCCGTCGGGCCGGTGCTGCGCGCGGTCTCGCACTTCCCGCTGCCCGATAGCCTGCTCGCGCTCGAGAACGTCTGGCTGTTTGCGCTCCTCGTCGAGCACCAGAAGCGCCCGCGTCGCTGGATCCCGTGGGCGATCGGCGCGCTCGCGTTCCTGATGGTGCTCACGCGCGAGACGGGGATGTTCGGCCTCGTCGCCGCCGGGGTCTACGTGCTCGTCGAGTGGCGCCGCACGCGCCGCTTCCCGTGGGCGCCGTCGATCGCCGTCGTCGTCGCCTGCGTCCTCGCCACCGCGCTCATCGTCCCGATGGCCGGCGGCGTGGGCCCCTTTTGGGCGTTCGTCGTCGAGTACGCGCGCGGCGCGACGACGACGACGGGATCGCTGCCGTTCGTCAGCGGCCCGCCCTACACCTACCTCGTGTCGTTCGTCCTCGTGATGCCGCTCCTCGTCGTGGTGACGACCGCGGGCGTCGTCGGCGTGGTGCGCGATCCGGCGACGCGCGCCGCGGTGGTGCCGATCCTGATCCTCTTCGGCGTCGAGCTCGCCGTCTACGCGGTGTTCCCGAAGACGCTGCGCTACACGCTGCCCTGCGAGATCGGGCTCCGCATGCTCGGCGCGGTCGTCGTGTGGCGCGCGTTCCGCGTCCACCGCGTGGCCGGCGTCCTCCTCGGGGTGGCGCTCGTCGCCGTCGACGAGGGGCTCTTCCTCGCGCTGTTCGGCTTCGATCAGGTGTACGACCCGACGGTGTGGGCCATCGCGCGGCAGCTGCGGATGATCCCGTAGACGAGCTTGACTTGACGTCGGTGACCGGCGAGCTTCTTCGCCGTGCTGCTCTCGGTGGTGGTCCCCTGCTTCAACGAAGAGGAGTCGATCCCCGCGCTGCTCGACGCGCTCGACGCCTCCGACAAGGAGCTTCGGGGCCTCGGCCATACGCTCGAGGTCATCGTCGTCGACGACGGCAGCCGCGATCGCTCGCCCGAGCTAATGCGCGCCGCGACGGCAACGCGGCCCTGGCTGCGCGTCCTCCGCTTCGCCCGCAACTTCGGGCAGACCGCCGCGATGGCCGCCGGCTTCGAGGCGGCCGCGGGTGAGGTCATCTTTCCGATGGACGCCGATCTCCAGAACGACCCATCGGACATCCCGCGCCTCCTCGCCAAGCTCGAGGAGGGCTACGACGTCGTCTCCGGGTGGCGCGAGGAGCGCCAGGACGCCGCGCTCTCGCGCAAGCTCCCATCGACGCTGGCCAACCGCCTCATCTCGTGGGTGAGCGGCGTGCACCTCCACGACTACGGCTGCACGCTGAAGGCCTACCGTCGCGAGGTGCTCACCGGCGTGCGCCTCTACGGCGAGATGCACCGCTTCATCCCGATCTACGCCGCCTCGCGCGGCGCGCGCGTGACCGAGCTCCCCGTGCGTCACCATCCGCGTCGCGCCGGCACGTCGAAGTACGGCCTCACCCGCATCCCCAACGTCGTGCTCGACCTCTTCCTCGTGCGCTTCCTCTGGGTCTACGGGACGAAGCCGATCCACCTCTTCGGCAAGTTCGGCCTCGCGTCGATCGCGCTCTCGTTCGTGACCTTTTTCCTGATGCTCTATTTCAAGTTCTGGGGCGGGAAGCCGTTCGTGGAGACGCCACTCCCGCTCGTGTGCGTGATGTTCTTCCTCATCGGCTGCGTGACGATCCTGATGGGCCTCCTCGCCGAGCTCCTCATGCGCACGTACCACGAGGCGGCCAACATCCCGACGTTCGTCGTGCGCGAGGAGTATCGCGGCGGCGAGCGGACGAAGTCGGCGGCCGGCTGATGTGCGGCATCGCCGGCGTCATCGACGTCGGCGGCGGTCCGGTGGTGGCCGCCGACGTCGCGCCGATGGCCGACGCGCTCCAGCTGCGCGGTCCCGACGACGAGGGGATCTTCTGCGACGGCGTCGCGGCGCTCGGCCACCGGCGGCTCTCGATCATCGACCTCGAGGGCGGTCACCAGCCGATGGCCGACGAGGCCGGCCACGCGGTCGTGGTCTTCAACGGCGAGATCTACAACTTCGTCTCGCTGCGCGAGCGGCTCGTCGGGCTCGGCCATCGCTTCCGGACGCGCTCGGACACCGAGGTGATCGTGCGCGGGTACCTGGCGTGGGGCGAGGCGGTCGTCGAGGCGCTCGACGGGATGTTCGCCTTCGCGCTGTGGGACGCGCGCGCGCGGCGCCTCATGCTGGCGCGCGATCGCTTCGGCAAGAAGCCGCTCTACTACGCGCACGCGGGCGGGCGGTTCGCCTTCGCCTCGACGGTGACGGCGCTCATGCGCCACCCGGCGACGCCGCGGCGGATCGATCCCGAGGCGCTCGCGCGCTACCTCGCGCTCGAGTACGTGCCGGGGCCGGGCAGCATCCTCGACGGCGTGCGCAAGGTGGAGGCGGGGTCGGCGCTGGTGCTCGACGGCATCGACGGCGGCGGGCGCGTGCGCACGCGGCGCTATTTCCGTCTCTCCGTCGGTCCGCGCGCCGGACAGGCGGGGCCGCGGACGATCGAGGAGGGCGCGCGCCTCGTCCGCGAGCACCTCGTCGAGGCGACGCGGCGGCGGCTGGTGGCCGACGTCCCGGTGGGCGTATTCTTGTCTGGCGGAATCGACTCGTCGTCGGTCGTAGCGGCGGCGATCGCGGCCGGCGCGCGGCGGGTGCGGACCTTCTCGATCGGCTTCGACGAGCCCTCGTTCGACGAGAGCGATCACGCGCGGGCGGTGGCGCGCCACTTCGGGACCGATCACGTCGAGGAGCAGTGCTCGGTCGAGCAGCTGCTGGAGATCGTCCCGCAGCTCGGCGAGATCCTCGACGAGCCGATGGCCGACGGGTCGATCATCCCGACGACGATGCTGTCGCGGCTGGCGCGGCGCCACGTGAAGGTCGCGCTCGGCGGCGACGGCGGTGACGAGCTCTTCGCCGGCTACCCGACCTACGTCGCGCACCGGCTGGTGGCGCCGCTCGAGCCGCTGGTGGCGACGGGCCTCACCGGGCCGCTGGTGGCGGCGGCGCAGCGCGCGGCGGCGCGGCTGCCGGTGTCGCAGGCCAACCTGTCCTTTGACTTCAAAGTGAAGCGGCTCCTCGACGGGCTCGCCTGGCCGCGGGCGGTGCGCAACGCGGTGTGGCTGGGCGCCTTCCGCCCCGACGAGCTGGCGCCGCTCCTCGGTCGCCCCGTCGACGCGACGTCGCTCCTCCTGCCGGTCGCCGCCGCCTACGACGAGGCGCGCGGGCCGACGCACCTCGAGCGCGTCCTCGAGCAGGACGTGCGCTTCTACCTCGGGCACCTGGTGCTCACCAAGGTCGACCGCGCCAGCATGTCGAGCTCGCTCGAGGTGCGCGCGCCCTTCCTCGACACCGCGCTGGCCGAGCTGGTGGCGGCGATGCCGCTCGACTGGAAGCTTTCGCGCTTGACAGGAAAGGCGATCCTCCGGCGCGCGGTGCGGCCGTGGCTGCCGGGGCGCGTGCTCGATCGGCCGAAGAAGGGCTTCGGGATGCCGATCGGCGCCTGGCTGCGCGGGCCGCTGCGCGCGCTGGCGCACGACCTCCTCGTGGGGCGCGACGGCCTGGCCTCGACGGGGCTGGTCGATCGCGCGCTGCTCGAGCGCCTCGTCGACGAGCACGAGCGCGGGCGCGTCGACCACCGCAAGCGCCTGTGGGCGCTCCTCGTGCTCGAGCTCTGGCGGCGCCACCACCGCCCGTCGACGGCGTAGGAGCTTAGGGGAGGGCGCGGATCTCGACGCGACCGAGCGGCGGGCCGCCGTTCTGCCGGTCGTAGACGAACTGCGCGAGCCAGGTCGCTTTCCCGTCGCTGGCGAGCCGCGCGAAGAAGCCGTGCCCGCCGAGGTCGGCCGACACCGCGCTCCGCTGCCAGCCGCTGTCGGTCCGCCGCGCCTGCAGCAGATCGGCCTCGCGCTGATCCTGATAGACGACGCGCGCCCCGGCGGCGTCGACGAGGATCGAGGCCGCCGCGCCGACCGGGTGGAGCCCGTCGTCGCGCAGCCCGTCGTCGATGACCTCCACCGCGCTCGTCGTCGAGCCGCTGACCGACCGGTAGAGCAGGCGGTCGGCGATCGCGTCCATGTAGGCCACGTGCAGCGTGCCGTCGGCGCCGAAGGCCGCGGTCGCATGCTGCCCGACGTCGGTCTCGGTCGAGCCGCCGTCGAGGAGCGCCGTCTGCAGCGCGCCGCCCGCCGCCTGCTCCGAGGCCAGCTTCAGATCGCCCTGGGTGCGATCGTGATAGACAAGAACGAGCCCGCCGCCGTTCGGCGCGCGCCGCGCCTGGGTGAAGAGCCCGATCCCGTCAAAAAGGTCGGGCTTGCCGGGCGCCAGGAACTTGGTGCAGGTCCCGGCGACACAGGCCTCGGTGTCGGCGCAGGCCGGCGTACAGGCCGCCGGCGCGGCCGCGACGCAGGTCGAGCGCGACGGGTCGCCGTTCGGCATCCCGCCGACCATCGCGTCCATGATGCAGGCGGTCCCCGACGGGCAGCGCCCGGCGCAGGAGATCGCCGCCGAGTCGACGACGCTGATGGTCCAGTCGCCGGGGCCGCTCGGCCGCGCGCTCTTGGCGCGCGCCAGGCGCAGCTCGCTCTTCCAATGATTGGCGCCCGCCGTCGAGTCGGGGAGCCCGGTGACCATATAGGCGATAGACGGAAAATCGTTGCCGTCGAGCGTGAGCGCGGCGAAGAGCCCCACCGTCACCCCTTCGTCGGCCTCGGGCGCGGCGTCGACGGTGTGCGCGGTGAAGCGGCCCGGGCCGAGCGCCAGCTTCACCGCGCGCGCGGTCGCGTCGAAGTAGGCGATGCGCGGCTCGCCCGCGCGCGTGAGCGCGATCGAGGTGTAGCGCCCGACGTCGGGCCCCGGCGCCGTCCGCCCGCCGCGGTAGCCGCCCGGATCGTCGACCTCGCCGGTGAGATCGACGCCGTCGACCACCTGCCAGCTGGGGTACTCGTCGGGCCGGCTGATTTTCGCGTAGACGAGATCTCCGCGCGTGGAGTCGTAGGCCGACAGGTGGAGCGCGCCCTCGCGCGCGGCGGCGTCGAGCCAGCGCCCGATCTCGTCGGAGGGATCGGCGAAGTCCCCCTTGCCAAGGCCGTTGCAGGCCGAGGCCAGCGCGACCAGCGCGACGGCCAGCAGCGCCGCGCGCCGCCTGAGCGCCAACCCCAGCCCGATCGCGAGCGCGATCCACACCGCGCCCAGCGGCGTCGACGACGGCGCGCCCCCGACGGCGCAGCCGCACCCGCCGGCGGCCGGCGGATCGGTGGTGCGCCCGTGGAAGCGCAGCGTGCCGGTCAGCCCCGCCTCGTCGACGACCTCGGCGGTGACGTCCTCGGCCCGCGCGCCCGCCGGCAGCGCCACCTCGGCCGCCGGCGACAGCGCGCTGAGCGCTTTCCCGTCAAGCAGGAATCGATAGCGCAGCGCCGTCGGCGGCGAGACCCGATCCCGCGCCTCGGCGCGCACCACCCCGCGCGCGGCGTCGAGCGCCAGCTTTCCCTCGGGCGCCTCGGTGTCGACCAGCACCTCGAGCACCGTCGGGGTGAGGTCCGCCGACGTCGGGTCGCCGATCCGCCGCGCGCGCACCTCGAGCGTGTGCCGCCCCTGGATCCAGAGCACCGGGTGCGTCACCGTGAGCGCCGCCGCCGGCGTGTAGGCCGTCCAGCCGGTGCCGTCGACGTTCACCGCGTGCTCGAGGCCGCTCTGCGCCTCGTCGAAGGCGAGCTCGATCTCCGGCTCGGCCACCGCGCCCGCCGGCACCGCCGCGCGCCCGGTCACCGCGAACACCGACGTCGGCGGCAGCCGCACCGCCGCCACGTGCGCCTCGGTCTCGACGGGGCGCAGCGCCATCATCGCCGGCGGCAGGAGGTCGGCGTAGATCGCCAGGAACTGATTGGCGCCGCTCGCGTCGGGATCCACCGTCGTCACGCCCTTCGGCGCGATGCGCAGCCCCATCACCGCGGGCAGCGCGATCGGCGCCAGCGCGCTCCCCAGCTGCCCGCCGGCGAGCCCCAGCAGCATCGGGAACACCTGCGCCAGATCCGACGGCGCCTCGGCGAGGAGCTGCGAGCTCGTCACCTGCACGTGCCGGAACGCCGCCGTCAGGTTCCCCAACACCGGCTGCAGCTTGCCGTCGGCGCCGAGCTCGAGCCCGATCGGCAGGGCGACGTCGGCGGTGATGGTCATCGCGCGCACGTACTGCTGGTCGACGAACACGTAGAAGTCGAGCGCGAACTGGTCGAGCCCGACGGTGAGCAGCGGATCGTCGATCTCCACCTTGCCGCCGCCAGCCTGCTTGAAGGTGCCCTTGCCGAGGCTGAAGCGCGGCGGCTTCTGCGGGCGGATCACCAGATAGACCGGCACGTCCGCGCCGTGGGTGAGGTCGGTCAGCGACGGGATGACGATCGACAGCGTCTGCGACGAGAGCAGCGCCACCGTCGGGGTCCCGACGCTGAGGCAGAGCGCGCCGCCGTCCCACGCCGCCCACCCGACGGTGTCTAGGTGGCTGCGGTGGACGCCGATGCCGAGGTGGTAGGGCTTGCCGTCGGGGGTGACGTCGGCGGCGCCGATCGTCCGCGACACCGGGACGGTCACCTTCGTCGGCGCCGGCACCACCGGCACGCAGGCGTTGTGCGCCGGCGACGCCCCGCCACCGACCATCCCGAGCGCGAGCCCGTCGTCGGCGGTGGCGTAGTCGCCGAGCACCGCCAGGACGTCGAGCTTGGCCTTCAGCCCCGGCGCGAACGACGCCAGCAGCTTGCCGACGTCGAGCCGCCCCGAGACGCCCAGCTCCTGCACGCACTTCCCGTCGGCGAAGGCGCACTTGCCGTCCTTGCACTGGGTCGCGAAGGCGTTGCAGTCGCTCTGCGCCGTGCACTTCATGCAGGCCTGGTCGGTGACGACGCCGCCGAGCTGATCGGCCAGCGCCCCCTCGACGACGGCCGGGCCGATGACGTTGCCGAGCGCGCACAGCGGGTTCGACCCCGCCTCGTTGAACTTGAGGTCCGCGTCCTCGAGATCGACGGTCGGGTTCTCGAGCGAGAGCTCGGTGGCGTTGGTGGTCGCGTTCACCGTGAAGACGAGGTTCCCCTTCACGTTCATCGCCTGGCGCGTGCCGCGGGCTTTTGTGTCAATCGAAACCTTACAGGTGACGCCGCTCACGTCGACGGGGAGGTTGTCGAGCGTCTTCACGGTGACGTCGACGTCGAGGGCCAGCTTGTTCGGCGAGGTCGGCGTGAGCGACAGGCGCGTGACCCCGAGCTCGAGGCGACACATCGGCGCCGGATTGCCGCAGCAGAACTTCGTCGTCCCGCTGCAGGAGGGCGGCACGTTGAAGGTGCTCCCGGTCGGCAGGAGCAGCGGCACCAGCGTCGGCGCCTGCTGCTCGACGAAGCGGAAGAGCTCCGGCGTGGCGCGCACCTGGATCGGTCGCGCGCGGCGCTCGGCGACGGGGAAGCCCCCCGGGATCTTCTCCATACACGAGCAGCTCTGCCCTGCGCACGCTGCGAGGCCGGCCATCGTGAAGAGCACGACGGCGGACAGGGATAGACGCATGAACCCTCCCGGCCGCGCAGCGTACCCCGCCCGGGCGACGGTTGAAACGGGGTCGTGACCGCGCGGAAACGTCGTGACAGAGTAGGGGCGCGATGGGGTGCTCCAACTGCACGCGGTCCGCCTCGGGCGGATGCGAGGCCCACAAGGTCCCGCAGCGCGCGTCGATCGAGGCGGCGCTCTCGACGGTGTACCCGACGGCGACCTGGGGGGAGCCGTCGGACGAGCCGCGCTTCGGCGCCGGGATCTCGACGGCGGAGGGGCGCCGCCTGGCGCGCGCCCTGGCGGTGGCGACGCGCGCGCCGACCTACCACCGGCCGGGCGGTCCCGACGATCTCTGCGATCACATCGACGTGCTCTGCGTCGGGCGGACCCCGGCGATCGTCGAGCTGCTCGACGCCGCGCAGCCGCCTCCGCCCGAGGCCGATCGCATCCGCGAGCGCTACCTCCGCGTGAGCCTCTCGACGGTGGCGCGGCTGGCCTGCGTGCAGGAGGTGGCGATGGAGCTCGACCGCGAGGGCGAGCTCGTCGTCGTGCGCGAGCTGCCGCAGCCGGGCGTCTACGACGCCAAGCTCCTCAAGCGCATGCGCGCCATCGTCGACCTCCTGCAGGCGAGCGACATCGAGCACCTCGACTTCGGGCTCGTCGACGTGCCGTGGGCGGGCGCGCGCCCCGGGGAGTACGTGGCGCGCTTCGGGGTCGAGCCGACGATCGCCAACTTTCTCTTCTTCGCCGCGCCCGCGCGCACCGCCGTCTCGACGGTGCTATCGGCGACCGCTTAGATAGGCGCCTATCGAAGCGCGGCGAGCGCGCCGTCGACGACGAGCGCGAGCGACGCGACCAGCGCGGCGGCGATCGCGCCGAGGAGGGCGGCGCGCAGCGGATCGTGCGCGGCGAACGCGGCGGCCGCGAGGAGCGCCGCGACGACGACGATCGGCGCGCCCGCGACGAGGACGCGCGTCCCGAGCGACGCCAGCGCGCGCGGCCGCGAGACCACGAGGGCGGCGGCGGCGCGGACGGCCTCGGGAGGGCTGAGCCCCGCCGCGACCCCGAGCGCGCCCAGACGCCCGACGACGAGCGCGGCCGCGGCGATGATCAGCGACGGCGCGAGGACGAGCGCGCCGCCGAATGCGATCAGCGCGGGCGAGCCGGTGTGCGCGGACGAGAGGCGCACGATCGCGATCGTCGCCCCCGCACCGACGGTGCCCGCGATCGCGAGCCCGAGCGCGTGCGACGCGATGATCCCCGGCACCGTCGCCGCCGCCGCCATCAGCGACGGCGCACGACTCGGATCGGCGCCGACCAGCGCCCGCAGCGCGACCGCGCGACCGAGCGCCGCCACCAGGCCACCGAGCGTGACCCCGACGACGACCGCCAGCGCCGCCCGCCCGAGCGCCGCGCCCGGGGCCGCATTCCCGTCGAGGAGCGCCCCGATCGACCGCGCCGCCGCGCGCGCGCCGACCGCCGACGCGACCGGCGCGAGAGCCGCCGCACCGACGGCGATCGCGGCCGGTCCGCGCACCGCGAAGAGGCGCGCCGCACCCGCCCGCAGCGACGGCGCGGTCACGGCTGCGCCTTCCGCACCAGCCGATGGCGCCGGCACGCCGCCTCGACGTGCTCCTGCCAGGCGGCGTAGGCGTCGCGCACCTCGGCGAACTCGCGCCGCACCGTCCGCAGCCCCTCGGCCTCGGGCAGCTTGGGATCGTCGATCACCCGCACGCAGGCGCGGCACGCCTCGATGAGCCGCTCGGTCCCGCGCAGGTACTCCTCGTGGAGCGCGCGCACCTCCGCCGTCTCGGGGCGATACTCCGACGCCTGCTTCTTCAGCTTGAGCAGGCGCGGGATGACGTCGTCGACGAGGAGGGTGCGCGCCGCCTCGGGCGAGAGCGCGCCGCCCGTCGCCGTCTTGCCGCCGCCGAGCCGCTCGAGTGCGTCGCGCGCCGGCGCCTCCATGCGCTCGAGCGCGGGTGCCTCGAGCTCGACGTAGCGGGTCAGCTCGACCTGCTCGGGGCTGCGTCGCGCGCGATTGACGAGAAGTCCCACCGACGCCGCGATCCCGACGACGAGCAGCACGCGCACGACGACGTGCCATCTCGACGCCGGCCGCTTCCCGAGCTCCTCCCCGCCGGCCGTCACGGGTTCGTCAGAACTGCTTGCGCAGGAAGTCGGCGATCCGCCCGGTCACCTCGGCGGGCCGCTCGATCGGCGCCGTGTGCGATCCGTCCGGCACGACGAACAGCTCGGAGTCGCGGATGAGCTGGTGCATCTCCTCGGAGAGCTGCGCGGGCGTGAAGCCGTCCCGCTCGCCGGACACGATCAGCGTCGGGATGTCGACCTGCTCGAGGATCTCCTTCGCCGAGTGCCGCCCCGCCGCCGCCAGCATCGTGAGGAACAGCCGCACGTCGACGGTGGCCATGTGCTGGAGGTAGGGGAAGAAGTCCTCGCGGCGGATGAGCGCGCCGTTCAGCTCGAAGCGCGTGGCGATCTGGTAGGCGAGCTCCGTCGGGATGACCCGCCGCCAGACGTTGGTGACCACGCCGGGTAAGCGATTGACAAGAAATCGCACCCAGGGCAGCGCCTGCTCGAGGGTCTGTCGCCCCTTGAACGTGCGCAGCGGCGTCCCGTAGCTGCCGCACAGGAGGATGAGCCCGCGCACGCGCTTGCGATGGCGACGGAACGCCTCGAGGCAGACCTGCACGCCCATCGAGTGGCCGGCGAGGATCGCCGTCGACCCGTCGCCGAGCGCGGCGTCCATCACCGACGCGAGATCGTCGGCGAGATCGGTGATGTCGACGTGCCGGAGGTCGCGCGGCGGCGGCGTCCGTCCATGCCCGCGATAGTGGAAATGGACGACCCGCCGCGACGCCTGCAGCTCGCGCTCGAGATACTTCCAGACGTAGCCGTCGCACCCGATCCCGTCGGCGAACACGACGGGGATGCCCGCGCCGTCGCCCTCGGCGACGACGCGGTAATAAATCGGCGTCCCGTCGCGCGCGACGGCGAAGCCCTCTCGAGCGCGTGTGGCGAGGGCCGTGGTGACGACGGGACCGGGAGTCGGCGCTGGGCCTGTGTTCTCGGGTGGTGAGTTACTCGTTGGCACCGCGCTCGTCGTCTTCGCCCGGGAACTCATTCACGGACGGATACTTCATGATGTCCTTGCGGGCGAGCTTCCAGGCCTTCTGGACAATCCACGACAGCGAGCGGTCCTGACGGGCCGCCTCATCCTGAATCTCTTTCAGCATCTCTTCCGGGAAGTACAGACTCTGCTTCCGCTTATCCGAGCCGGCCATATCGCCTCCGCAGCAGACGAGAGAATACGTGTGCGACACGAGCGTAATCGGTCGCACTCCTTTTCGTCAATCGGAAGTGGAACTGTCGTCGAGAAAGGCGGGAGAAGATTCGCGCGGTATGCGTCAGGCGTGCGGCGGCTGCTTCGTGAGGCGGAGGTAGGGGCGGAGCTCGTTCCACCCCTTCGGGAAGCGCTTCTTCAGCTCCTCCGGGTCGGTGAGCGCCGGGACGATCACGCAGTCCTCGCCGTTCTTCCAGTTCGCCGGCGTCGCGACCTTGTGCTGATCGGTGAGCTGGAGCGAGTCGATCACGCGGAGGATCTCGTCGAAGTTGCGCCCCGTCGAGGCCGGGTAGGTGATGGTCGCGCGCACCTTCTTGTTCGGGTCGATGATGAAGACCGAGCGCACCGTCAGCGTGTCGTTCGCCTGCGGGTGGATCATCCCATAGAGGTCGCTCACCTTGCGGTCCGCGTCGCCGAGGATCGGGTAGTTGAGCTTGACCTTCTGCGTGTCTTCGATGTCGCCGACCCAGCGCCGGTGCGAGTCGACCGGATCCACCGACAGCGCGATCACCTTCACGTTGCGCTTGTCGAACTCCGGCTTGATCCGGGCGACGTAGCCCAGCTCGGTCGTGCAGACCGGCGTGAAGTCCTTCGGGTGCGAGAAGAGGATCGCCCACGAGTTTCCGATCCAGTCGTGGAAGTGGATCGGGCCCTCGGTCGACTCCTGCGTAAAGTCCGGCGCGACACTGCCCAGCTGAACGGCCATGGATTCACCTCGAGAGATGGCTGTGACGGATGTAGGTCCGGAATAATCCGGTATTCCGACCGGCATGGTCAAGAACTTTGTTCCGCGACTCGATTGCGATAGTGCTAGGGCTGAGGATCGTCAAGGCACATGGTCATCGACGGACGAGTTGCCCGAGCGCAGCGACAGCGCGAGTCTCGACGCGCGGCGCTTTTGCAGGTCGCCCGACGGATCTTCTCGCAGAAGGGCTATCACTCGACGAGCATCGACGACCTCATCGAGGCGGCGGGGGTCGCGCGCGGGACCTTCTATCTCTACTTCGAGTCGAAGCGCGCCATCTTCGAGGAGCTCCTCGACGGGCTCTTCGCGACGCTCGCCTCGACGGTGCACCGGATCGACGTGACGCCGGGCGCACCGCCGCCCATCGAGCAGGTGACCGCCATCGTCGATCGCATCTTCGCGACGCTCGACGAGAACCGTGAGCTGGCGCGCATCCTCCTGCGCGAGGCGGTCGGGCTCGACGAGGACTTCGACCGGAAGCTCGCAGACTTCTACGGACGCATCGACCACATGATCACGAACGCGCTGCGGACCGGGATCACGCTCGGCGTCGTGCGCCCGCTCGACCCCGAGATCGTGAGCCGCTGCATCCTCGGCGCGGTGAAGGAGATCGTCCACCAGGCCTACGTGGCGCCGCAGGGCAGCGCCGCGCCCAGCACCGCGACCCTCGGGCGCGAGGTGATCGCCTTCACGCTGACCGGCGTCTTCGCCTAGCCGGGGTTGCACCCGCGGATATTGCGCGTTATCCTCGGCGTTCACCCAATCGTCGGGACTGAGGCGGAAAGGTTCGACGCACATGACAGCGAAGAGCGCGGGGGAGTCGCCCAAGGGGGACAAGAAGCCGGAGGGGCTCAAGAAGAAGGACCTCAAGCGCTTCCGCGAGCTGCTGATCGAGAAGCGTGACGAGATCCTCAAGAACGCGAAGAAGACGCTCGAGACCGACATGACCCTCGACAGCGACGATCTCGCTGACGAGATGGATCTCGCGTCGTCGGAGTACCTCCAGTCGTTCACGTTCCGCCTGCGCGGGCGTGAGAAGACGTTCCTCAAGAAGATCGACCACGCCCTCTCGAAGATCGAGGACGGGACGTTCGGCATCTGCGAGGACTGCGGCGAGCCGATCCACATCAAGCGACTCGACGCCCGCCCCGAGACCACGCTGTGCATCCGCTGCAAGGAAGATCAGGAGCGGATGGAGAAGGCGTACGGCTAGCTCCTGAATCCCTCGCTCATCGCGCGGCGCAGCTTGTGCGCCGCCGGCGACTCGCCGAGCACGATGAGCGTCATCCCCACATCGATGATCGTGTCTGGGCTCGGGTTGTAGAAGAACCGGCCCGCCGGATCGCGCAGCGCGATCACGAGGAGATTCGTGTGCTGGCGGATCTGCGCCGCGGCGATGGGCTTGCCGGCGAGCGGTGAGCCGTCGGGGACGATGACCTCCTCGATGCGCAGCGTGCGCTCCTTGTCGCGCAGCATGCCGTCGATGAAGTCGACGACCTCGGGGCGGATCATCTCGGAGACCATGCGCACGCCACCGATGTAGGCCGGGTTGACGACGCGATCGGCGCCCGCGTGGCGGAGCTTCTCGGCGGCCTTCACCTCGACGCCCTTGGCGACGATGCGCAGCGACGGGTTGAGCTCGCGCGCGGTGACCACGATGAAGAGGTTCGCCTTGTCGTCGGTGAGCGCGGCGACGAGGCCGCGCGCACGGCGGATCCCGGCGCGCTCGAGGATGGCGTCCTCGGTGGCGTCCCCCTGGATCGTCGGTAGGAACTCCGTCGAGAGCGCCTGGGCGCGCTCGAGGTGGCGCGCGTCGACGTCGATGGCGACCACCGGGTGCCCCGTCTTCGAGAGCTCCTCGACGACGTGGATGCCCGTCGTGCCGACGCCGCAGACGATGATGTGATCGGTCATCTTGTCGATCATCCGCTTCCCCTTGCGACGCTGGCGCTCGCGCCAGAACGTCCCCTCGATGAAATAGACCGCGAACAGCGACACGGCGTAGACGGTCGTGCCGAGGCCGAAGAAGGCGACCAGGCTGGTGAAGAAGCGCGCGCCCGGCACCTCCGCCATGTGCGGGAGCTCGCCGAAGCCGACGGTGGTGACGGTGATCGCGATGTGGTAGGCGCAGTCGGCGAGCGACCAGGCCTTCGCGTGGAGATGGGAGCGCCCGAGGATCCAGAGGATCACCGTCGCCGTCGCCAGCGTCGCCGCCAGCACGGCGATGGCGGTGAGCAGGCGGCGGGTCAGCGAGCTGTCGTTGTCGGGCGGGCTCATCGTAGGCGTGGGCGCTTCATCCTACCGCCGGTCGCGCCGGGACGCGCTACTCTGCGGGCCGAGATCTGAAGCGATGCGTCCGGTCCTGTTCCGCCTGTTCGGCCTGCCGCTCTACAGCTACGGCGTGATGCTCGGGCTGTCGCTCGTCGTCGGGTGGTTCCTCACGCTCGCGCTGTGCGAGCGCGACGGGCTCGATCGTCGCACGATGGGGCGCTGCTATGTCTGGACGGCGGCGGCGGCGATCGCCGGCGCGCGGCTCCTCTACGTGTTCACCAACCTCGACCGCTTCGATCACCTGACCGACCTCGTGAAGCTCAACCAGGGCGGGCTGGTGGCGTATGGCGGGTTCCTCGGCGGGCTCGTCGGATCGGCGCTCTTCTGCCGCGTCGCCGGGGTGCCGCTCGTGAAGTGGGCCGACTGCGCCGTGCCGTCGCTGTGCACGGGGCTGGCGATCACGCGCATGGGCTGCTTCCTGTTCGGCTGCGACTTCGGGGTGGAGACGGCGGGGCCGCTCGGCGTGCGCTTTCCGGCGGGGTCGCCGGCGTTCAACCAGCAGCGCATGACGGGGCTCCTCGGGCCCGAGGCGGTCGAGAGCCTGCCGGTGCACCCGACGCAGCTCTACGAGGTGCTGGTGGGGCTCGCGCTCTTCGCGCTGGTCATGTGGACGCGACGGCGACGGCGCTTCGCCGGGCAGCCGTTCCTCACGTTCTTCGTCGGGTACGGCGTGCTGCGGTTCGCGCTCGAGTGGCTGCGCGGCGACGAGCAGCGCGGCGGCCTCTTGGGGCTGTCGACGTCGCAGATCATCGCGGTCACGACGATCGTCGCCGCCGGGGCGCTGTGGCCGGTGTTGTCGCGGAGGCGGCGGTGAGCGACGAGCGGCGGCGGGTGCTCGGCTGGATCGCAGCGGGGCTGGGGGCGGGGCTGGTGTCGGTCGTGGCGGCGCCGATCGCGCTGTTCGTTGCCGGGCAGGCGCGTCGCGGTGGCGAGCTCACCGGCGAGGACGAGGCGGTGGACGCGGGCGCGATCGCCACGCTGCCCGACGGCAAGCCGGTGCGGGTGACGCTGCGGGCGCGGCGACGGCGCGACGCCTTCGTGCTGCGCGAGAACGTCGTCCTCGGCGCCGCCTGGCTGGTGCGGCGCGGCGAGTCGGTGGCGGCGTTCTCGACGGTGTGCCCGCACGCCGGCTGCGCGGTCGAGGCGGAGGAGGGCGGGACGTTCGCCTGCCCCTGCCACCGCTCGCGCTTCGGCGCCGACGGGGCGCGGGTCGACGGTCCGGCGCCGCGCGGGCTCGATCCGCTGCCGGTCGCCGTCGTCGAGGGGCGCGTGCGCGTGACGCCGCGGCGCTTCCGTCAGGGGACGTCGCGGCGGGAGCCGACCTAGGTGGCCCGCGTCGGTGATTGGCTCGACGAGCGCGTCGGCCACCGCGCGCTCCTCCACGCGCTGCTCGCGCACCCGGTGCCGGGCGGCGCGCGCTGGGCCTACGTCTTCGGCGCGACGCTGCTCGCGCTGTTCGCGCTGCAGGCGGCGACGGGGATCGCGCTCGCGACGGTGTATACGCCGTCGGCGACGACGGCCTGGTCGTCGGTGGCCTACATCGAGGCGGAGCTGCCGCTCGGGTGGCTCCTGCGCGGCGCGCACGCGACCGGAGCGAGCGCCATCGTCGTCGTCGCGCAGCTTCACCTCCTGCAGGTCATGCTGTGGGGCGCCTACAAGCGGCCGCGCGAGGTGACCTGGTGGATCGGGCTCGTGCTGTTCGCGTGCGTGCTGGCGTTCGCGCTGACGGGGTATCTCCTGCCGTGGGACCAGAAGGGGTACTGGGCGACGCAGGTGGCGACGAGCCTCGCGGGCGCGGTGCCGGCGGTCGGGCCGTGGCTGCAGCGGCTCGTGCAGGGCGGGCCTTCGTACGGGACGGTGACGCTGACGCACTTCTACGCGCTGCACGTGCTGGTGCTGCCGCTCGTCACGCTGGCGCTGGTGGCGGCGCACGTGGCGCTCTTTCGCAAGCACGGCGTGACGCCGTCGTGGCGCGCGGCCCCCGTCGGTGCGGCGACTCCCTTCTGGCCGCACCAGGCGCTGCGCGACGTCGCCGCGGCGGCGCTCGCGATCGGCGCGGTGGCGCTCCTCGTCGCGCGCGCGCACCGCGCGGGGGAGATCACGCTGGAGGCGCCGGCCGACCCGGCGTCGGCGTACGAGGCACGCCCCGAGTGGTACTTCCTGCCGCTGTTCCAGCTCCTCAAGCTGGTGCCGGGATCGCTCGAGGGCGTCGTCGCCATCGCGGTGCCGCTCGTCGTCGGGGGCGCGCTCGTCCTCTTGCCGTTCGTCGATCGCGGGCCGTCGCGGTCGCCGCGCGCGCGGCTGCGCTTCGTGGTCGCGGTGGCGCTGATCCCGCTCGGCGCGATGGCGCTCGGGGGGCTCGCGCTCGTCGAGGACGCGCGGAGCGAGGCGCACGGCAAGGCGCGCGTGCGCGCCGAGACCGAGGCGCGGCGGGCGCTGACGCTGGCGCGCGGCGGCGTCGGGACGCGCGGCGGCGAGGCGGTCTGGGACAACGACCCGCTCACGCGCGGGCGGATGGTGTTCGCCGAGCGCTGCGCCGGCTGTCACGTGCTCGGCGGCGTCGGAGAGCGCGAGGCGCCCGATCTCGACGGCTGGTCGTCGCGCGCCTGGATCCGGGACTTCCTGCACGCGCCCGGCGACGAGCGGTTCTACGGCAAGACCAAGGCGAACCGCATGAAGCCGGTGAAGGCGGCGACGGCGGAGGACTTCGAGGCGCTCGTCGAGTGGATCTACGGCCTCGGCGAGGAGGAGGGTGCGCCGTCGACGGTGGACGCGGCGAAGGCGGCGCGCGGCGCGGCGGCGTTCCGCGAGGTCGGCTGCGACGACTGCCACGAGCTCGCGCCGCCCGCCGCCGACGATGATGGCGACGGCGTGCCGGCGCTCGAGGGGCGCGGGCGCGCGAGCTGGCTGCGCGCGTTCCTCCTCGCGCCGGGGGCGGCGCGCTTCTTCGGGCGGAAGAACGACATGCCGTCGATGAAGGGGAAGCTCGACGAGGTCGAGCTCGAGGCGGTGGTGCGGCTGCTCCGCGCGGAGCGCGCTCGCGATCCGGCGCCCGCGACGCGCTGACGCGCGCTACTTTCCCGACGGGCGGCGACGGGGCGTCCGTCGCCGCGCGCTGCCGGGCGGCTGCGGGCGCGGCCGGGGGCGGCGGAACACCTTGCGGGAGAAGCGGGGGAGCTTCTGCTGCGACATGGGCCTCGTGTTGAATATGAGCCGAGGCCGTCCGGGTGCCAGCCGCTCGGTCGAAAGACGCGAGACTGCTCGGAAATCAGCGGAGACGGCGGAGCAGCGCCGCGGCCGCGGGTAGCCGGACGAGCGGCTCGTCGTCGGCGAGCGCCGCGACGAGGAGGAGCTCGCCGTCGGGCCAGGTGGCGACGGTCGAGAGCGCGGCGCGGCGGGCGGTGACGTCGGCGCCGGCGCGCGTGACGAGCGCGCGGAGGAGTGCGCGTGCGGGGGCGTCGCCGCGACGGGCGAGCTCCTCGGCGGCTTCGATCGCGCGCGGCCCGTCGAGGGCGCCGCGGAGCGCGGTCAGGCAGGCGGTGGGCGGCTCGGGCGCGCGACGCGACTCGCGATCCTCGCGCGCGTGGAGGGCGGCGCGCGCGGCCGCGAGGCGGACGCCGAGATCGGGATCGCGGCAGAGCGGCGCTGCCAGCGTCGCGCCGTCGGCGCCGAGCTCGCCGGCGGCGTTCATGGCGGCGGCGCGGAGCTCGGGGTGCGGGTCGGCCGCGGCGCGCGTGACCGCGTCGAGCGCCGCGCGCGCGTGCCCGAGGCGGGGGAGCTGCACCGCGGCGCGCAGCGCGAGGTAGCGGTCCGGCGACGCGGCGAGGGCGAGCAGGCGCTCGGGGGCGCCTCCGTCGAGCCGGGCGAGCGCGCCGATGGCGGCGAGGCGGACCCCGAGCTGCGCGTCGTCGAGCGCGGCGCGCACGAGGTCGCGGTGGCGACGGGCGCCGAGTTGGCCGAGCGCGCCGATCGCGGCGGCGCGGACCGCGGGCGCCTCGTCGCGCGCGAGCGCAGCGGCCAGATCGTCGCCACTGCCGCGACGGGCGAGCGCGGCGATCGCGGCGGCGCGAATGGTCGCCTCCCCGTCGCGGGTGGCGCTGCGCAGCGCGGCCTCGGCGTCAGGGAGCACGCCGTCGGACTCGATGGCCGCGAGCCGCACCGACGGGTCGGTCGAGCCGAGCGCGCCCGAGAGGATGGGGCGCGCCTCGGGCGTCTCGGCAGCGAGCACGGCGGCGGCGCGCACGCGCAGCTCGGCGTCGGGCGAGACCAGGAGCGGCGGCAGCGCGCGCGCCACGGCGAGGTTGTTCACCGTCGCGGCGAGCCGCACCGCCTCGAGCCGCGTCTCGCGCGGCAGCGACGGCGCCTCCGGCCCCGAGAGCGCCGCCCACAGCGTCGTCTCGGCGAGGAGCCTCAGGCGGCGCGGGTCGCGCGCGCCCTCGCGCTCGGCGGCCTTCCGGTAGGCGGCGGCGGCGACGCGCGCCTGGCCACGCTCGAGCAGCGGATCGACGTCGCGGCGCAGCGTCGCGTCACCGACGGGCGCCGCGCAGCCGACCACGGAAAGCGAGCCGAAGCCGAGGAGTGCCGCTAGGATGCCCACGCGCATGGACTCCGAGTCTTCGACCCCGCCGCCGCCTGGTCAAGCAGCAGGCGGGCGCCGCCGCATCACCGGCCTCGTCCTGGTGGTGGTGGTGGTCGTCATCGCCGGCTGGCTGGCGATGCGCCGTCCGGTGGACTGCGAGCTCTCGCTCGCCTTCGGCGCGCGCGCCGTCGACGTGCGCGCGGTGAAGGTGACGCTGCGCGAGGGGAGCGCCGAGGGGCCGCTCGTGCGCACGATCTCCCTGCAGCTCCCGCCCGGGCCGCCGGCGCCGATCGCGCGGCGGGTGCGCCTGCGCCCGGGCAGCTACCGCGCGGAGGCCGTCCTCACCGACGGCGCGGGCCGCGAGCGCACGGTGCGGCGGACCCTCACCGTCGAGCGCGACGAGTGCGCGCTGACGGTCGACCTCGGCGACTGACGCCGCTCGGCGCTACAGATCGGGGCAGGCGCGGACGACGGCGTTGTTCGCGCTGGGGTTCGTCGCCAGATCGCCGGGGGCGCGCTGGAACGACGAGTCCTTGAGGAGGTCGGCGATGGGGTCGTCGGCGTCGCCCGCCTCGGGGCGCGCGAGATCGTACGGCGGGACCGCGGTCCGCGGGTTGAGGACCTCGACGTCGGGGAGGACCTTGGTGCCCTGCAGGCCGCCGACGATGAGCACGTTGCCGTCGGCGAGCTCGGTGCTGGTGTGGCCGGCGCGCGCGACGCCGAGCGCGCCCACGCGAACGAAGGCGTTCGCCACCGGGTCGTAGATCCCCGACTGGGTCGTCGCGCAGAGGATCCCGGTGCCCCCCTCGCAGTCGTTGCAGGCGGGGCGCGGCGGCACGGTGAGCGTCGGCGAGCCGCCCGAGACCAGCACCTCGCCGCTGCGCAGCGCGACCGCGCTCTCGTACCCGGCGGGGCGGTAGCGGTCCGCCGCCGCGCAGGTCGCGTCGACGGAGAAGCCGGCCCCGGGCGTGATCGGGGTGACGGTCACCGCCGCGCCCGAGACCTGCACGCGCTCGAGCGCCGAGGCGGCCGGCGGCGGCTGGAGCGCGATGAGGCCCGGCTGGATGGTGAAGCCGCCCGTCACCAGGAAGGTCGGCGTGCCGGCGGCGTCGGGCAGCCGCGTCAGCGTCGGGAACTGGACGAGCGGCGCCACCGCCGTCGTCGGCGTCGCGGCGGGCATGCCGCCGAGCCCCGTCAGCACCTCGCCCGCAGGCGCGGTCGTCGTCCGCGCGCCGCCCCACACGAGGGCCGCGTCGTTGTTGAGGAGCGCCACGCGCCCACCCACGCGCTCGACGGAGAGCGCGGCGGTCGTCTGCGGCGCGCTGCCCGGCGTGAAGCGCGTGACGTTCTTCGCGCCGGTCGCGTCGACGCTGTTGGTGGCCGTGTACTCGACGCCACCGACGGTGACGACGCCGGTGCCGCGCGCCGCCGCCGCCAGGAAGGCGCCCTTCGGTCCGGCGGGCAGCAGCTCGCGCGTGAGCGCGCCCGCGACGGGATCCCAGGTGAGCAGCTCGGCGGGCGCGGCCCGCGTCGGCAGCGCCGCCTGCGCGGTGTCGAACGGGTTGAGGCGGGCGCCCTCGAGCAGGCCGCCCGTCACCGCCAGCGCCGGCAGCGCGCCGTCGGTGACGGTGACGCCGCCGACGAGGAGGATCCGATACGGCGGCTCGGCCCCGACGAGGATCGCCTCGTGGAAGGCGCGCGGCGTGGTCGGACCCGTCTCCGCGATCGTGCGCAGCGACCCGTCGGTGGGGTCGTACAGCTCGACGCTACCGGTGAGGAAGAGCTTGCTCCCGTCGAGCTGCTCGCGCGTCGTCTCGGTCGCCGACGCCACCGCGCCACCGACGATGAGCACCTGGCCGTTCGGCAGCGCCGTCGCCGAATGGAAGGCGCGCGGCTGGCCGAGCCGCTGGTCGGCGCAGCGGTACTCCTCCGTCGGGTACAGGCGCAACACGCGCTGCTGCGTCGTCGAGACCGTGCCGCCCAGGTTGAGGATCGCGCCCGTCGCCACGCGCCGGTAGAGGCCGACCCGCGTGTTGTCGGGATCGCTCGCGTCGGCGACGCGGAACGCCTCGCCGTAGATGTCCACCGCGCCCGCGCCCTTGAGCTCGAGCTTCAGCGTCGGACGATCGTTCGGGAGCTGCACGATGCGGTCGCACAGGAGCTCGGGCGCCGCCGCCGTCCGCCGCACGACCGACAGCCGGAGCCGCTCGGTGGTCAGCGGCACGTCGCTGCCGGAGGTGCAGCGCCCCCCGGAGGTGCCGCGCGCGATCACGATCTTGAGGGGCGGGCCCTTCTGGTCGGCGCAGCCTCCCGAAGCGAGGGCGAGCCAGGCGAGCGCGACCGGGGCGAGTCGACGGTGACGTGCGGACATTCCGCGTCACCGTAAACGTTTCGCCTCGGTTGCGTCAAATCGCGCGGCGTGCGATATGCCCCGGGGACAAACTGCCACAGGCAAGGAGCCGCCATGCCGGACCGGACGCGCGACGTCGTTGTGGTGAGTGGGGCTCGGACGCCGATCGGGAGCTTTCAGGGGGCGCTCGCGTCGCTGCGCGGCCCTGAGCTCGGCGCGATCGCGATCAAGGAAGCCGTTCACCGCGCGGGCGTGGCCCCGAGCGAGGTGGACGAGGTGCTCATGGGCACGGTTCTGCCCGCGGGCGTCGGACAGGCGCCCGCGCGCCAGGCGGCGATCTTCGCCGGCCTCCCGAAGGAGGTGCCCTGCACGACGGTGAACAAGGTCTGCGGGTCGGGCCTGCGCACGGTCGTGCAGGCGGCGCAGGCCATCGCCGTGGGCGACGCCGACATCGTCGTCGCCGGCGGCATGGAGTCGATGTCCAACGTGCCCTATTACCTGCCGGCGGCGCGCAACGGGATGCGCCTCGGGCACTCCCAGGTCGTCGACGGGATGATCCACGACGGCCTGTGGGACGTGTACAACAACTTCCACATGGGCTCGGCCGCCGAGCTCTGCGCGCGCGAGAAGAAGATCGACCGCGCGGCGCAGGACGCCTTCGCCGCCGAGTCGTACCGCCGCGCCCTCGCCGCGCAGCGCGACGGCGCCTTCAAGGACGAGATCGTCGCCGTCGAGATCGCCGCCAAGAAGGGGCCGCCGACGCGCATCGACACCGACGAGGAGCCGGGGCGCGGGAACATCGACAAGCTGCCGTCGCTGCGGCCGGCCTTCGAGAAGGAGGGCACCATCACCGCCGGCAACGCCTCGTCGATCAACGACGGCGCGGCGGCGCTTGTGCTGGCCTCGCGCGAGACCGCCGAGAAGCGCGGCCTGCCGATCCTCGGCCGCGTCGGCGGCTGGGCGCAGGCGGCGCAGGCGCCCGAGTGGTTCACGACGGCGCCCGCGGCGGCGATCCAGAGGGCGCTCGGCAAGATCGGCGTCGGCGTCGCGGACGTCGATCTCTGGGAGATCAACGAGGCCTTCTCGGTGGTGTCGCTGGTGAACAACCAGATCCTCGGGCTCGACGCCGCCAAGGTGAACGTCCACGGCGGCGCGGTCTCGCTCGGGCACCCCATCGGGGCCTCGGGCGCGCGCATCCTCGTGACGCTGCTCTACGCGATGAAGGCGCGCGGGGCCAAGCGCGGCTGCGCGTCGCTGTGCATCGGCGGCGGCGAGGGCATCGCGCTGGTCGTCGAACGGTAACCGGGCGCTAGACAGAAAATCGACTCAAGGAGACTGACCGACATGGACATCAACGTCCTCGGTGTGATCGGCGCCGGGCAGATGGGCGGCGGCATCGCGCAGGTGGCCGCGCAGGCGGGCCTCGAGGTGCTGCTCGTCGACGCGGACCTCAAGCTGGCGGAGAAGGGCAAGCAGAAGATCGCGGCCCAGCTCGAGAAGCTCGTCGCGAAGGGCAAGGCGACCGCCGCCGACGTCGCGGCGACGCTCGAGCGCATCAAGCCGGCCGGCGACTACGCGGCCTTCGCGCGCGCCGACCTCGTCGTCGAGGCGGCGACGGAGAACCCCGAGCTGAAGAAGAAGATCTTCGCCGCCGCCGACGCGGCGATGAAGCCGGGCGCCATCCTGGCGTCGAACACCTCGTCGATCTCCATCACGCTCCTCGGCGCGCAGACCAAGCGCCCGGCGAACGTGATCGGGATGCACTTCATGAACCCGGTGCCGGTCATGAAGCTCGTCGAGATCATCCGCGGCCTCGCCACCGACGACGCGACCTACGAGGCCGTGGTCGCCCTCGGCGCGCGCCTCGGCAAGACGGTGGTGACGGCGAAGGACAACCCCGGATTTATTGTCAATCGCCTGCTGATCCCCTTCCTCAACGAGGCCTGCTTCGCCCTCGCCGAGTCGCTGGGGACGGTCGCCGACATCGACACCGGCATCAAGCTCGGGCTCAACCACCCCATGGGGCCGTTCGAGCTCGCCGATCTCATCGGCCTCGACACCTGCCTGGCGATCGCCGAGGTGCTGCACAAGGAGCTGGGCGACTCGAAGTACCGCCCGGCGCCGCTCCTCCGCCAGTACGTCGCCGCCGGCTGGCTCGGGCGCAAGACCGGCCGCGGCTTTTACACCTACTAGCAGGGACCGACGACATGGACTTTCAGACGCTGCGGATCGAGAAGGCGGGGGTCACGGCGACGGTCACGATCGCCCGCGAGAAGGCGCTCAACGCGCTCAACCGCCAGGTGCTCACCGAGCTGCGTGAGGCGTTCGTCGCGCTCGAGGCCGACGACGCCGTGCGCGCGGTCATCGTGACCGGCGCGGGCGAGAAGGCCTTCGTGGCCGGCGCCGACATCGCCGAGATGCAGTCGCTCGGGCCGGCGGAGGCGCACGCGTTCGCGACGCTCGGCCACTCCGTCGGCGACGCCATCGCCGAGATGGGCAAGCCCGTCATCGCCGCCGTCAACGGCTTCGCGCTCGGCGGCGGGTGCGAGCTCGCCCTCGCGTGCGACTTCGTCTACGCCTCCGAGAAGGCGAAGTTCGGTCAGCCCGAGGTCAACCTCGCCGTCGTCGCCGGCTTCGGCGGCACGCAGCGCCTCCCGCGCCGCGTCGGGGCGGGGCGCGCGATGGAGCTGCTCCTCACCGGCGACATGATCGGCGCCGAGGAGGCGCTGCGCATCGGCCTCGTGAACAAGGTCTGCGCGCCCGACAAGCTCCTCGAGGAGGCCCGCGCCGCCGGCGAGAAGATCGCCCAGAAGGGGCCGCTCGCCGTCGCCGCCACCAAGCGCGCGGTGCGCAAGTCGATGGAGCTCCCGCTCGCCGCCGGCAACGAGCTCGAGCGCGAGCTCTTCGCCATCCTGTTCTCGACGGCGGACCAGAAGGAAGGGATGCGCGCCTTCGTCGAGAAGCGGGCCGCCCGGTTCGAAGGTCGGTAGTCTTTAAGCTAGACAAAAAGGAAGTCGACGCCCCATGGAACTCGAGCTCACCGACGAGCAGAAGCTGATCCTCAAGACCGCGCAGGACTTCGCCAAGAGCGAGGTCCTCCCGAAGGCGGCGGAGATCGACCGCGAGCACCGCCACCCGAAGGAGCTGGTCGCGCGCATGGGCGAGCTCGGCTTCCTCGGCGTCGCCATCCCCGAGAAGTACGGCGGGGCGGGCTTTGACACGCTCTCCTACGCGCTGGTCCTCGAGGAGGTCTCGCGCGCCTGCGCCTCGACGGGCGTCATCATGAGCGTGAACAACTCGCTCGTGTGCGACCCGATCGCGAAGTTCGGCACCGAGGAGCAGAAGCAGCGCTGGCTGACGCCGCTCGCCAGCGGCAAGCTCCTCGGCTGCTTCGCGCTGTCGGAGCCCGAGGCCGGCTCGGACGCCGCCGCGCAGAAGACCGTCGCCAAGGCCGACGGCGACGGCTGGGTGATCAACGGCGTCAAGAACTGGATCACCAACGGCCCCGTCGCCGACGTCTGCGTGCTCCACACGATGACGGACGTGTCGAAGGGCCACAAGGGCATCACCGCCTTCATCCTGCCGATGGACACGAAGGGCGTGCGCACCGGCCCGCCCGACAAGAAGCTCGGCATCCGCGGTTCGCAGTCGTGCCAGATCTTCCTCGACGACGTGCGCCTCGGAAAGGAGCACCTCCTCGGCGAGGTGGGCGGCGGCTTCAAGGTCGCGATGACCACGCTCGACGGCGGCCGCATCGGCATCGCCGCGCAGGCGGTCGGCATCGCGCGCGCCGCCCTCGAGGACGCGATGGCCTACGCGCTCGAGCGCAAGACCTTCGGCAAGGCGATCGCGCAGCACCAGGCGATCCAGTTCAAGCTCGCCGACATGGCGACCGAGGTCGACGCGGCGCGCCTGCTCACCTGGCGCGCGGCCAGCCTCAAGGACGCGGGCGTGCGCCACTCGCAGGAGTCGGCGATGGCCAAGCTGTTCGCCTCCGAGGTCGCGACCAAGGTGGCGCACCAGGCGGTGCAGATCTTCGGCGGCAACGGCTACGTCGAGGACTTCCCCGTCGAGCGCCACTACCGCGACGCGCGCATCACCGAGATCTACGAGGGGACGAGCGAGATTCAGCGCATCGTCATCGCCAACCAGCTGCTGAAGGAGTAGGGCGCATGCGGAGGATCGGGACGGTGGTCATGGTGGGCGCGCTGGCGGCGGCTGCGGCGTGCGCGGGCTCGAACGAGGAGACGCGCACGACGACCGCGAAGCCGACCGAGCGCTACGAGGAGACGACGCCGGCGGGCGGCGGTGTCGACGCCGAGCAGCACGACGCCATCGAGCGGGTGCTGGCGCGCAAGATCCCCGAGCTGCAGGCCTGTTGGCAGGAGGAATACGAGAAGACAAAAAATCGCAAGCTCGAGGGCAACGTGAGCTTGATGATGGTCGTCTCGGCCGGCGGGAAGGCGTCGAAGGTCGACATCCTCGAGAGCACCATCAAGACGCCGGCCATCGAGCAGTGCGTGGTCACGGCGGTGCGGTCGTGGAACTTCCCCGAGGGGAAGGCGGACGTCCCCATCCGCAAGACCGTCCACCTGGGAGCGCAGTTCTAGATGCGGCAGGGGGGGCTGCTGTTCGTGCTCGTCGCCGTCGCGGGCTGCGCGTCGAAGGCGCCGCCGCCCAAGGCGCCCCCACCCGCGCCGGCGCCCGCGCCCGCGCCGGTCGCCAAGGAGCGCCCCGACGACGACATGGTGGTCGAGGGGACGCTCGGCTCGCTGACCGACGACGAGATCTCGGGGCCGTTCCAGCGCCGCTGGAGCGACGTGAGCCGCTGCTACGCGACGGAGAAGCAGAAGTTGCGGTACCTGGGCGGCAAGATCGAGCTCAAGTTCCGCGTCGGCCACGGCGGCGAGCCGAAGAGCGTCCACGTCCAGGGCTCGACGGTGGGGAGCTGGGAGGCCGAGCGCTGCATCCTCGAGATCGCGCGCGGGCTCACCTTCTCGAAGCCGCACGGCGGCAAAGAGGCCGAGTTCGTCTACCCGATCGAGTTCCGCTCGGAGGCGCCCGTGACGCCGTGGGCCGGCGACGACAAGCGCGTGGTCGCGGCGCTGCCGCGGCTCAAGAGGGACGTCGCTGGCTGCGCGGCGAAGGCGTCGGGAACGAAGCCGCCCGCCGGGATGGTGGTGACGGTGTACGTCGGGCCGGGCGGCAAGATCGCCTCGGCGGGGCTGCACGCCGACGCCGCCGTCGACGAGACGCTGGCGACCTGCGTCGCCGACAAGGCGCGCACCTGGCGCCTCTTCGATCCGCAGGGGCGCATGGCCAAGGTGAGCCTGCGCCTCGACGGCAATGGGAGCGCACCGCAGTGATCAGGTTCGACCTCAACGAGACGCAGGAGATGGTGCGGACGGCCGCGGCGCAGATCGCGACGCGGCTCCTCGCGCCGCGGGCGGGCGCGCGCGATCGCGAGCGGACATTTCCGCTAGACGAGATGCGCGCGCTGGCCGAGGTGGGGCTCCTCGGCGTGAACATCCCCGAAGAGCTCGGCGGCGCGGCGGCGGGCTCGGTGGCCTACGCGGCGGCGATGGAGGAGATCGCCCGCGCCGACGCGTCGGTGGCGGTCACGATGTCGGTGACCAACATGGTCGGCGAGATCCTGGTGCGCTTCGGGACCGAGGCGCAGAAGCGCAAGTACGTCCCGCGGCTCACCTCCGGCGAGGCGGTGGCCGGCTCGTTCGCGCTCTCCGAGGCGCAGGCCGGCAGCGACCCGGCGGCGATGGCCACGACGGCCACGCGCACCGACGACGGCGGCTGGGTGCTCGACGGCTCGAAGCAGTGGATCAGCCACGGCGATCGCGCGGGCGTCCTCGTCGTGTGGGCCAAGACCGATCGCGCCGCCGGGCCGAAGGGGATCTCCTGCTTCCTCGTCGAGGGCGGGGCGAAGGGGCTGATCCCCGGGCGCCACGAGGACAAGATGGGGCTGCGCGGCAGCTCGACGGTGCCGCTCACCTTCGACGGCTGCCGCGTGGGCCCCGACGCGCTCCTCGGCGAGCTGGGCGGCGGGTTCAAGATCGCGCTCGCCGCGCTCGACGGCGGGCGCATCGGCATCGGGTCGCAGGCGCTCGGCATCGGGCGCGCGGCGCTCGAGGCGGCGCGGGCCTACGCCAAACAGCGCGTGCAGTTCGGCCGCCCGATCGCCGACAACCAGGCGATCCAGTGGATGCTCGCCGACTCGGCCACCGAGCTCGACGCGGCCCGCCTCCTCGTGCGGCGCGCGGCGTGGCTGAAGGAGATGGGCCGCCCGTACACGCGCGAGGCCTCGATGGCCAAGCTCTACGCGACGGAGGCGGCCTGGCGCGCGTGCGATCGCGCGGTCCAGATCCACGGCGGCTACGGCTACACCCGCGAGTTCCCCGTCGAGCGGCTCATGCGCGACGTGCGCGTGACGCGCATCTACGAGGGGACGAGCGAGATCCAGCGCCACGTGATCGCGCGGGCGCTACTGTCGGGAGCAGCGTAAATGGGTCAAGAACGGAAGATCCGCATCCTCGTCGCCAAGCCCGGGCTCGACGGGCACGACCGCGGCGCCAAGGTGGTGGCGCGCGCGCTCAGCGACGCGGGGTACGAAGTCGTCTACACCGGCCTCCACCAAACGCCGGAGATGATCGCGGCGGCGGCGGTGCAGGAGTCGGTCGACGCCGTCGGGCTGTCGATCATGTCGGGGGCGCACATGACGCTCTTCCCGGCGGTGATGGAGGCGCTGCGCGGGCGCGGCGCGACCGACATCCTGGTGTTCGGCGGCGGCATCGTCCCCGACGAGGACGTGGCCGCGCTGAAGGCGGCGGGCGTGTCGGAGATCTTCAAGCCGGGGACCTCGACCGACGAGATCGTGCGCTGGGTCGAAGAGAACATCCGCCCGCGCCTCGAGGCGGCCGGCTGAGCATGCGGCGCCTCCTCCTCGCCGGGCTGACCCTCACGCTCGTCGCCACGTCGGCGTTCGCCGACGACGACGAGGCGATGGGGCGGCGCGTGCAGGAGCTCTTGCGCGCCCATCAGGGGGACGTCTACGGCTGCGTGGCCTCGGCGGGCGGGGCGGTGCGCGGCGAGGTGCTGGTGCGCGTCGTGATGGGGGAGGGCGGGGCGGTGGCGCGCGCCGAGGCGCTGCAGGCCGACGGCGACGGCGGCCGCGTCTCGGGGTGCCTCGTCGAGCGCGTGCGCGGCTGGTCGCTCTCGTCGCTGCGCGCGACGGCCGGCGACCAGATCGTCTTCCCGCTGGCCTTCCGCCCGGAGTCGGCGCCGCCGGCGATCGTCGAGCCGCTGACGCTGGCGGCGAAGGAGGCGAAGACCGTCGCCCACGACGGGCAGCTCGCGCTCTTCGTGGTGAAGGGGCGGGTGCGCGTCGACAAGGACGTGCTCGGCCCGCGCGATCTCGTCTGGATCGCGCCCAAGCAGCTGACCCGCGTCGTGGCCGACGAGCCGTCGCTGGTGGTGCGCGTCGAGTCGTCGATCTCGGTCGCGCCGCCGGACAAGCCGCTGCCGCCCCGCTTCGTCGTGCGCGCCGCGGCGCCCAAGGCGTGGCCGATCGCCGACGGGCGCGGCGCCGCGCGGCTCTACCTGCCGTCGGAGTGCCACCTCGCCGTCGACGTCCTCGAGGCGCAGGCCGGGGTCACCATCCCGCCGCACCGCCACGACGGCTCCGATGAAATCTTGTATATCATGAATGGGCGCGGCACGACCACCGTCGCCGCCGCGCCGCGCCCGACGCGCGCGGGCGATCTCCTCCACATCCCCGCCGGCGTCGAGCACGCGCTCACCGTCGACGAGCCGATCGCGGCCGTCCAGGTCTACGCGCCCGGCGGCCCCGAGCAACGCTTCACCCACAAGGTAGACAAGAAATGATCGACTTCAGCGAGACCGAAGCGCACCAGATCCTGCGCAAGACCGTCCGCGACTTCGCCGAGCGCGAGGTCCGCCCCTACGCCCGCGCGTGGGACGAGGAGGAGCGCTTCCCGATGGAGCTCGTGCCGAAGCTCGCCGAGCTCGGCCTCCTCGGCATGCGCGTCCCCGAGCAGTACGGCGGCGCCGAGATGTCGACGGAGGAGGTCGTCATCTGCATCGAGGAGCTCGCCCGCGTCGACGGCTCGACGGCGCTCTCGGTGGCCGCGCACAACGGCCTCGGCACCGGCCACATCCTCCTCGCCGGCAACGACGCGCAGAAGCAGAAGTACCTGCCGGCGCTGGCGACGGGGAAGGCGCTCGGCGCTTGGGGCCTCACCGAGCCGGGCTCGGGGTCGGACGCGGCCGGCGCGCGCACCCGCGCGGTGAAGCAGCCCGACGGGACGTGGCTCCTCAACGGCTCGAAGACCTTCATCACCTTCGGATCGCTGGCGTCGACCTACGTCGTCATGGCGGTGACCACGCCGGAGAAGAAGCAGCGCGGCCTGACCGCCTTCATCCTCGAGAAGGGGATGCCCGGCTTCTCCGTCGGGCGCCACATCGAGAAGCTCGGCTGCCGCAGCTCCGACACGACCGAGCTCCTCTTCGAGAACGTCGTCGTCCCGGCGGAGAACCAGCTCGGCGCGCTCGACAACGGCTTCCTCGACACGCTCGAGATCCTCGACCGCGGCCGCATCTCGATCGCGGCGATGGCGCTCGGCCTCGGCGAGGGGGCGCTGGCGGCGGCGCGCAAGTACGCCAAGGAGCGCGTCCAGTTCGGCAAACCCATCGGCGACAACCAGGCCATCCAGTGGATGCTCGCCGACTCGGCGACGGAGCTGGCGGCGGCGCGGCTCCTCATCCGGCGCGCGGCGTGGATGAAGGATCGGGGCGTGCGCACGACGAAGGAGTCGTCGATGTGCAAGCTCTACGCGGCGCAGGCGGCGATGCGCGCCTGCGATCGCGCCATCCAGATCCACGGCGGCTACGGCTACACGCGCGAGTTCCCCGTCGAGCGCGCGCTGCGCGACTGCAAGCTGACGGAGATCGGCGAGGGGACGAACGAGATCCAGCGCCTGGTCATCGCGCGCGAGATCATCGGGCGAGGCGTCGCGTGACGAGCAGCGCCGACGCGGCGGCACGGGCGACGGCGGAGACGATCCGCGGCGGCGACATCCGCACGGCGGCGCGCCTCATGCGCGACCTCGACGACGGGCGCCCGGCGGCGGTGGCGGTCATGCGCGAGCTCTATCGCCACACCGGCCGCGCCTTCGTCCTCGGCGTCACCGGAAACCCCGGCGCGGGGAAGTCGACCGTCGTCGACGCGCTGATTCACTTTTATCGTCAAGCGGGAAAGCGCGTCGGGGTCGTCGCCGTCGACCCCACCAGCCCCTTCTCCGGCGGGGCGATCCTCGGCGACCGCATCCGCATGCAGCGCCACGCGACCGATCCGGGCGTCTTCATCCGCTCGCTGGCGACGCGCGGGCACCTCGGCGGGCTCTCGCGCTCGACGGGGGACGTGGTCGCGGTGCTCGACGCGATGGGGTACGACGTCGTCATCATCGAGACCGTCGGCGTCGGGCAGGACGAGGTCGACGTGGTGTCGCAGGCGGAGACCGCCGTGGTGGTGACGGTGCCCGGCCTCGGCGACGAGATCCAGGCGATCAAGGCGGGCATCCTCGAGATCGCCGACGTCCTCGTCGTGAACAAGTCCGATCGCGAGGGCGCCGACCGCACGGTGCGCGATCTGGTGGCGATGCTCGAGCTGCGCGGCCACAACGCCGCCGAGGTGGAGATCGTCCGCACCGTGGCGACGACGGGCAAGGGCATCGACGAGCTCGCCCACGCCATCGACCGCCACCGCGCACGCCAGGCGCCCTCGGGGGCAGTGACGGGGGAGGGCGTCGCGCCGCGCATCCGACGGCGCGCGCAGGCCACGCTGCGCGAGCTGGTCCTCGACGAGCTGCGCCGCGCCGCCGACGCCACGCTCGCCGCGCGCCAGGATCTCGTCGACGCGGTGGCGCAACGGACGACCGATCCCTACACCGCCGCCGACGAGCTCGTGCGGGCGACGCGCGCTCGCGCGTGATACACTGAGACCGACGGCTTCTCCGTCGGAGCTTGCTTATGAAGTCTGCTGTTGTAGGGGCCTTGGCGACGGCCGCGCTGGCGCTCGGCGGCTGTAGCCTGATCGACTCGTCGGCGCTCAGCATCGGCTACACGTTCGACGCGCAGGAGTTCAAGCAGTCCATCGGCGACGAGCGCACCTCGGCGACGCTGCCGACGGTCGCCTGCGCACCCGGGCAGATGCCCGATCCCTGCGCCGCGGTGAACGGCCAGCTCCCGATGGGGTCGCCGGCGGTGACCTGCGACGGGACGCGCATGGAGTGCGTGGCGTCGATGGACGTTCGCCTCCCGCAGCAGGTCGACCTGCGCTCGGCGAAGACGCCGGTGCCCGATCAGGTCGTGCAGCTCGGCGCGAACACCGTCGGCATCGATCGCGTGAACTACTGGGCGGCGACCAACACCCTGAACGTCCCGACCCCGCCCATCGACATCTTCGTCGCCGCGGCGACGGCGCGCGACGAGAAGGATCCCACGGCAGTGAAGCTCGGATCGATCGCCTCGCTGCCGGCGAAGTCGAAGGCCTGCGGCGATCCGCAGGACCCCACCGACGACGCGGTGAAGCAGGGGCAGACGGTCTGCTCGATGCCGCTCACCAAGGCGGGGCAGGACGCGCTCGCCGCCTTCATCAAGGACTTCCGCAACAACCCCTTCCAGATCATCGTGCGCGCGACGCTGACCGCGACGGGCGGCACCCCCGTCCCGGCGGGCACCATCGACGTCTTCGTCCGCCCGCGCGTCGTCTTCGGCATCCTCCGCTAACCGCGACACAAGCTCTGTCCGGCCTCCGCCCTTCGACCTCTGTGTTGAAGGAAGCGCCACGGATGCCACCGCCGCCTCGATGTGATAACTGACGGCCAATGGCTCCCGACCTCGAGGTCGCGATCGCCGGCGCCGGCCCGGCCGGCGTCGCCACCGCCGTCGCGCTCGTGCGGCGCGACCCGTCGCTGCGCGGGCGCGTGGCGGTGTTCGATCGCGCGCGCTTCCCCCGCCAGAAGCCCTGCGGCGGCGGCCTCACCGGCCACGCCGAGGAGGCGATGGCGGCGCTCGGCCTCGCGCTGACCGTCCCGCACCTCCCGGCGCCGCGCGCGCGCGTGACCTTCGGCGCCGTCGACCGCGCGGTGACGCTCGCCCGCCCGGTGCGCGTCATCCGCCGGGAAGAGCTCGACGCGAGCCTCGTCGCGCAGGCGCGCGATCTCGGCGTCGACGTCCGCGAGGGCGCCCCCGTCGAGGGGGCGCGCGTCGACGACGGCCGCGTCCACTTCGGCGCCGGCGGGCGCTCGCTCACCGCGCGCCTCCTCGTCGGTGCCGACGGGGCGGGCTCGGCGGTCCGCAAGCTCCTCCGCGGCGAGCGCCGCGCCGACGCCCCCGACGCCGAGCGCACCCGCCCCATCCGCCTCTTCCGCGCCGAGCTGCGCGCGCCCCGTCGCGCCGCCATCAGCGACGACACGATGCTCTACGACTTTACCGCGATGCCCGAGGGGCTGCGCGGCTACGTCTGGATCTTCCCCGTCCCCGGCGGGCGCATCAACGTCGGGCTCATGCACGCGCCGACGCGCGCGCTCTCGGGGGCCGAGCTCACCGCGATGCTGGCGCGCCACCTCCGCCGCTTCGGCGTCTCGCTCGAGGACGACGCCGACGATCGGGGCGCGCTGCGCGGCTGGCCCGCCTGGGGCTACGAGCCGGGGGCGCCGGTCTCGGCGCCGCACCTCCTCGTCGTCGGCGACGCGGCCGGCATCGACGCCCTCACCGGCGAGGGCATCGCCGTCGGGATGGAGCAGGCGGTCATCGCCGCCGCGGCCATCACCGACGCGCTCGCCCGCGGGGATTTTCGTCTACGCGGATATCGCCGCGCGCTCCGCCGCGCCACCGTCGGGCGCGAGCTCGCCATCGACCGCTGGCTGGCGCGCCTCCTCTACGGCGAGGGCGAGCTCATCGGCGACGGCTGGCGGCGCTGGCTCCCGCTCGTCCTCTGGGACGAGCGCATGCTGGAGCTGTACGCCGCGCGCGTCTGTGGCTCGCTGGTGCTCGCGGACCGCAAGCGCTCGCTGGTCGCCGCGCTCCTCCGCCACCTCGCGGCGGGGGGAGGGCGCGCGCGCCAGTTGCTCGCCGCCGAAGGCGAGCTGCCGAAGCTGCTGGCCGCCTAGCCCGAGGCGGAGATCGGGGTCACGCTGGTCGGCGGCGCCGACTGGGGCGCCTTGCCGCGATCGGCGAACGCATTCACGCGCTCTTTCAGCTCTTTGCCGACCTTGAAGAACGGCAGCCGCTTCGGCTGCACGCCGACGGGGTCACCCGTGCGCGGGTTGCGCCCCTCGTACGCCTTGTAGTGCCGGATCTCGAAGCTGCCAAACCCGCGAATCTCGATGCGTTCGCCCTTCTTGAGCGACTCCTCCATCGCATCGAAGATGCAGTTCACGATCAGCTCGGCCTTGCCCTTCGGAAGGTGCAGCTTGTTGGCGACCATCTCGATGAGGTCGCTCTTGGTCATGCTGCCCTCTTCCTTCCGTGACTGTTGCATCGACCCAGCCTCCCAGGCTCCGGCTTCGAGACCCCACCGTAGCCCTCGACCCCACCGAGATCAAGAGCAAAAACGAGCGGTTGATTGTGCGTCTTCGTCGACCTGTGGGTCGATGCGTGGGCCTACGCGGCCGCTTCGCGATATTCGCCGAACACGCCCCGCAGCGTCTCCGAGATCTCGCCGACCGTGCACATCGCCTTCACGGCATCGACGATGCGGGTGACGAGGTTCTCCGACCCGCGCGCCGCCGCCTCGAGCGCGCGCAGCGCCTCGGTCGCGCGCTGACCGTCACGCGCCGCCCGCGTCGCCGCCACGCGCTGGGCCTGCTCGCGCTCGAGCGCCGGGTCGATGCGCAGGAGGCCCTCGGGGGGCGGCTCGTCGACCACGAACTCGTTCACCCCGACGACGATCTTGGTCTTCTTCTCGATCGCCCGCTGGTACTCCCAGGCGCGGTCGGCGATCGCCCGCTGCGGCATCCCGCGCTCGATCGCCGCGACCATCCCCCCGTCGGCGTCGATCTTCGCGATCAGCTCCTCGGCGCGCTTCTCGATCTCGCGCGTGAGCGCCTCGACCGCGTAGGCCCCGCCGAGCGGATCGACGAGGTCGCCGATCCCCGACTCGTACGCGAGCACCTGTTGCGTACGCAGCGCCAGCCGCGCCGACGCCTCCGTCGGCAGCGCCAGCGCCTCGTCGAAGCTGTTGGTGTGCAGCGACTGGCACCCGCCGAGCGTCGCGGCCAGCGCCTGCACTGCCGTGCGTACCACGTTCACGAGCGGCTGCTGCGCCTGCAGCGACGATCCCGCCGTCTGCGCGTGGAACCGGAGCTGCCAGCTCTTCGGATCCTTCGCCTTGAACCGCTCGCGCATGATGCGCGCCCACAGCCGCCGCGCCGCCCGATACTTCGCGACCTCTTCGAGCAGCACGTTGTGGGCGTTGAAGAAGAACGAGAGCCGCCCGGCGAACTCGTCGACGTCGAGCCCGGCCTGAAGCGCCGCCTCGACGTAGGCGATCCCGTCGGCGAGCGTGAAGGCGACCTCCTGCACCGCGTCCGAGCCCGCCTCGCGGATATGATATCCGCTGATGGAAATCGTATTCCAGCGCGGCACCTCGGCGCGGCACCAGGCGAAGGTGTCGACGACGAGCCGCATCGACGGCCGCGGCGGATAAATGTACGTCCCGCGCGCGATGTATTCTTTGAGAATGTCGTTTTGAATCGTGCCCTGGAGCGCGCTGCGCGGCACCCCGCGCTCGTCCGCGACCGCCACGTAGAGCGCGAGCAGCGTCGAGGCGGTGGCGTTGATGGTCATCGACGTCGAGATCTCGCCGAGCGGCAGCCCGTCGAGCAGCACGCGCATGTCGTCGAGGGACGCGATCGAGACGCCCACGCGCCCGACCTCGCCGCGCGCCAGCGGGTGGTCGGGATCGCGCCCCATCTGCGTCGGCAGATCGAACGCCACCGACAGCCCCGTCTGCCCCTGCTGGAGGAGGTAGTGGTAGCGCTTGTTCGACTCGCGCGCGTTCCCGAAGCCGGCGTACTGGCGCATCGTCCAGAGGCGCCCGCGGTACATCGTCGGCTGCACGCCGCGCGTGAAGGGGTACTCGCCGGGGAGCCCCAGCTCGCGGACGTAGGTGTCGGGGTCGACGGGCGCCTCGGCCGGCGTGTAGATATCGTCTAGCGGAATCGCCGCGTCGGTCTCGAAGCGCGGCTTGCGCAGCGGCGCCTTCTTCTGCGACGCCTCGAGCCGCTTCTTCCAGGTCGCGAGCCGCCCCGCGAGGTCCTTCACGTCGTCGCCGTCGTTGCTCGGGGGAGGGCTCACGCGACCTCCATCACCTTGGGCGGCTCGTCGACGATCAGCCGCGGCTCGGTCTTCTCCTGCACCTCCTCGACGGTGACGCCCGGCGCCACCTCGCGGAGGATGAGCCCGCCGCCCGGCCGCACGTCGATCACCGCGAGGTCGGTGATCACGCGGCTGACGACGCCCTTGGCGGTCAGCGGCAGCGAGCACTCTTTGAGGATCTTCTTGTCCCCCTTGGCGACGTGCTCCATGAGCACCACCACGCGGCGCGCGCCGGCGACGAGGTCCATCGCCCCGCCCATCCCCTTCACCATCTTGCCGGGGATCATCCAGTTGGCGAGGTCGCCGCGCTCGGAGACCTGCATCGCCCCGAGGATGCACATGTCGATGTGCCCGCCGCGGATCATCGCGAACGACTCCGCCGACGAGAAGTAGGCCGAGCCCTTGATCTCGGTCACCGTCTGCTTGCCGGCGTTGATGAGGTCGGGATCCTCCTCGCCCTCGAAGGGGAAGGGGCCGATCCCGAGGAGCCCGTTCTCCGACTGCAGCACGACGTCGACGCCGGGCGGGATGTGGTTGGCGACGAGCGTCGGCAGCCCGATGCCCAGGTTGACGTAGTAGCCGTCGCGCAGCTCGCGGGCGGCGCGGTAGGCCATCTGATCACGCGTGAGCATCGGCGGACGCTCCTTTTCTTGCTAGACGACGATTCCAGCGGACGACGAAGAACGGCGCCGAGAGGGCGTCGATCACGCGCACGCCGACGAAGACGAGGCCCATCCCGACGTCGATGAGGCCCCAGTGACGGGTGAGGTTGCCGACGGCGAGGACGCTGAGGCTGAGGGCGGTCAGCGCGAGCGGCAGGAGCTTCGGCGCGCGCGCGTAGAGGAGGCCCACCGGCAGGAAGGGCACCGGGAAGATGAGCGCCAGCGCGACCGCCCACGAGACCCTCTTGGGGCGCTCCTCGACGGTGGGGAGGGCGTCGCCAGGGCGCTCGTCCTCGGCGCGGGCGACCCCCGCCTCGGCCACGGCGGCGGCCTCCAGCTCCTCCTCGAGCGCGGCGAGCGCCTCGCGCGCGTCGGCGGCGCGGTCGGGCGGGACGCGCACCTCGATCTCCACCGCCGTCGGCGAGCCGAAGTAGCGGTTGGGCGCGACCTCGCGCAGCTCGACCTCGATGCCGCGCTCTTCGAGCAGCTCGCGGGCGACGTCGGCGGCGCCCTCGTCGCGCAGCGTGGCGACGGCGACCAGCGCGGCGCTGGTCACGACGCCCGCTTCCGGACGGTGCGCTGCTCGATCGGCTTCTTGTAGTCGCGCCCCTGGAAAATGCGCTGGACGTAAATCCCCGGCGTGTGGACCTGGTCGGGGTCGAGCTCGCCCGGCTCGACGAGGATCTCCACCTCGGCGACGGTGATCTTGCCGGCGGTGGCGACCATCGGGTTGAAGTTGCGGGAGGTTTTCCGATAGACGAGATTGCCCCAGCGGTCGCCCTTCCAGGCCTTCACGATGGCGAAGTCGCCGCGGATGGCGCTCTCGAGGACGTGCTCGCGCCCGTCGAACGTGCGGGTCTCGCGGCCCTCGGCGCGCACCGTGCCCGCGCCCGTCGGCGTGAAGAAGGCCGGGATGCCCGCGCCGCCGGCGCGCAGCCGCTCGGCCAGCGTCCCCTGCGGGCAGAGCTCGACCTCCAGCTTGCCGTCGAGGAAGAGGCGCTCGAAGGTCTTGTTCTCGCCGACGTACGAAGAGACCATCTTCTTGACCTGCCCGGCGCCGAGGAGGATGCCGAGCCCCTCGCCGTCGACGCCGCAGTTGTTCGAGACGATGGTGAGGTCGCGCACGCCCATCTCGTGGATGGCGCGGATGCAGTTCTCGGGGTTCCCGCAGAGGCCGAAGCCGCCCGCGAGCAGCGTGACGCCGTCGCGGAGGTCGTGCAGCGCCGCGCGCGCGTCGGGGAAGGTCTTGTCCATCTCGAGAGGGCCTCCGTCGCCCGGGCGCAATCGTAGACAAGCGCCTCGCCTTGTCAACGCGAAGCGCCGTCGCTAATCTGGTCGAGTGTCTCGCCTCTCCTCGTCGCTGATCGCCTGCGCGTTCGTCGTGACGTGCGTTGGGGCGGCGGGGTGCGGGCTCGGGTCGGGCACCGGGACGGTGGCGGGGATGATCTTCGCCGACAGCTGCACGAGCGACAGCTCGCTCGGCAGCGCGGCGTCCCCGGTGTCGTTCGATCTGGCGCCCGGCTTCTTCGTCGCCGACATGGTGCGCGACCTGCCGAAGATCGATCCGATGAACCGGCTGCAGATCCGCATCCAGTCGGGCGGCAACTACTTCGAGGAGGCGGACGCGCTCTTCCTCAGCGTCGCCGACTCGGGCGCGATCGCCGCCGCCGTCGGACAGCCGATCGCCGTCGGGCCGAGCACGAACCTGCGCGCGACGCTGTCGCTGAAGCAGACCTGCCCCGCCTACCCGTCGCACCTCGAGCTCGACGGGACGATCACCTTCTCCAGCTTCGGCGGCGCGCAGGCCGGGGTGGCGCCGCCGACCGACTTCATCATCGCGTACGGCGACACGCTGGCGGCGACCTTCGACTTCACCGTCGTCGATCGGCGCGCGATCACCCTCGGGGGGAGCGGCGCGACGCCGGCGACGCCGACGGTGGGCGGGACGCTCGCGGGCGACTTCTCGTTCAAGGTGCGGCCGGGGCGCGCGGCGCAGGCCTATCCGTAGCGGGCCGGCGATCGATGTCGTCTAGCAGAAAGTCGGTCACGCTGCGGATCGACGGGCTGGCGTTCGGCGGCGAGGCGGTGGGGCGCGACCCGAGCGGGCGGGCGCTGTTCGTCGCCGGCGCGGCGCCGGGGGACCTCGTCGAGGTGGCGCTGGTCGAGGAGAAGGCGCGGTTCGCGCGCGGCGAGCTCCAGCGCGTCGTCGAGGCGGGGGCGGCGCGGCGCGAGCCGCCGTGCCCGATCGCCGGGCGGTGCGGCGGCTGCCCCTGGATGCACGTCGACGAGGAGGCGCAGCGCGTGGCCAAGCAGGCGATCGTGGCGCGGGCGCTGGGGCGGAGCGGGGCGCCCACCCTCGAGGTGCGCCCCATCGCCTTCGACGCCGACGGGCTGCTGGGCTGGCGGACGCGCGCGCGCATGCGGCTTCAGGGCGGCGCGATCGGCTTCTCGGGGCGGCGCTCGCACGCGCTGGTCCCCGTCGAGCGCTGCCTGGCGATGGATCCGCGGCTCGACGCCGCGCTGCAGGCGGCGGGGCGGGCCGGGCTGCGCGTCGACGGGGAGGTCGCGGGCGTGGTCGCCGACGACGGCCGCGTGCACCTCGCGCTCGAGAGCGACGACGAGCGGGCGCTCCCTCTCGTCGAGGCGGCGGCGCGCGCGCTCGTCGGGACGGCGGGGATCGTCGGGGTGGTGGTGCGCGCCGGGCGGCGTGAGGCGGCGGTGGGAGAGCGCGAGCTGGAGCTCGCCTCCGGCGAGCGCACCTCGGCGGCGGGGTTCCAGCAGGCGAATGCGCGGATGAACCAGCGGCTGCGCGCCACCGTCGTCGAGTTGCTCGCGCTTGACGGAAAATCCCCGCGGATCCTCGAGCTCTACGCCGGCGACGGGAACCTCACCCGCGCCGTGGCCGCCGCCGCGCCGGTGCGCCTCCTCGCCGTCGAGGGCGAGCCGTCCGCGGCCGCGCGCCTCCAGCGCAACGTCGCCGCGCTGCCCGCCGTCGAGGCGCGCGCCGACGACGCCGCCCGCGCCGCCCGCCGCCTCGCCGACGCCGGCGAGCGCTTCGACGCCGTGCTCCTCGATCCGCCGCGCGCCGGCGCCGCCGACGCCGTCCCGCACCTCGCCCGCCTCGGCGCCGCGCGCATCGTCTACGTCTCGTGCGACCCGATGACGCTGGCGCGCGACGTCGAGGCCCTCGGCCGGCTCGGGTACGCGGCGCGCGTCGCGCAGCCCTTCGAGCTGATGCCGCAGAGCTCGCACGTCGAGGTCGTCTGCCTCCTCACGAAGGTCGACGCGTGAGACTTCCTGTGTCAACCCCTCCGTCACGCGGCAGCGAGGAACTTCTTCGCGCCGCCGTGGAGCGCGGTGTCGTAGGCGGTGCGCGAGGTCCAGGTGCGCCACAAGACGCGCACCCAGGCGCGGGCGAGGATGCGGATGGCGTGCGGGTGGTCGCAACCGCGAGCGCGTGCGCGTGCGTAGACGTCTGCGGCCCACGGCGAG
>Ga0272446_1000885_pt1 | contig 45596 bp, 39 predicted proteins | sample YNPCB0061_FD_194587 | JGI IMG/M metagenome (GOLD analysis project Ga0272446, IMG submission 194587) | Hot spring microbial mat communities from Yellowstone National Park, WY, United States - YNP-CB-006-1 | ecosystem: Environmental > Aquatic > Thermal springs > Hot (42-90C) > Sediment | place...
TCGAGCAGGGCGGCGAGCGCGGGATCGCGACGGCGGAGGTGGTCGACCCAGACGGAGGTGTCGACGAGGACGAGGCTCAGGGTTCGGCTGGGCTCAGCCGTCGCCAGGCCGGCGGCGGGGCGGGGCGTTGAGCTCAGGCTCGCTGCCGCCGAGACGAGCCAGCCGCCGGGCGCTCTCACGCTCGATCAACGCCTTCAGCGCCTCGCGCACCAGGGCGGATTTCTCCGACACCCCCGTGATCGCCTGGGCCTTGGCGAGCAGGGCGTCATCGAGGGCGAGGGTGGTGCGCAGGGGATGCCTCCAGGCACGGCTTTGCGCATCGGATGATGCGGTGTGCGATGCCGGATGTCCAGAGACTTGGGGGCATGAACAGGAAGAGGGCGGCACCATCGCTGGCGCCGCCCCCTCGGAGGCGTATCGCTGCGGCGGAGCCGCGCTCAGGCCACCTTGCGGCGATCCCCTTCCTCAGGCCGCTTTGCGGCGCCGGGCGGCGAAGCCCAAGCCCATGAGGCCTGCGCCGAGCAGAGCGAGCGAGGCGGGCTCGGGAACCGCCGTCACGAACTGCACCAGCGTGAAGTCTGACTGGTTGTTGCACGCCCCATTGCCGCAGGCGCCTTCGAGCGCGGTGAAGCTCACCTTGATCACGTTGGCGAGGTTGATGCCGCTCACCGTATAGACAGCCCCGTCGACAGCGATGGTGCCGCTTGCATCCCCCGATTGCTCCACCACCGTTCCAGGTCCAGTCCAAACCGGGAGGGCGTTGAACAAGTTGGTCAGGGTGTAGACGGCGGTGGTCATGTCGGCGAAGGTGAAGGTCACCTGGGCGACCTCCTGGACATCGCCGAACTCGGGGCCGTCATAGAGAACGCCCAAGGTGAAGGAGGTCACCGTTCGCGGGGTGGCCCAGGCACCGTTGAGGAACTCGTCGATGTCGATCTCGTCGCCGGTGCGTCCGCCGGAGATGCCGACGCCGACGAATTGGCTGCCGGAGCAGCCGAAGGGCGCGACGCAGGTGTTGCCGCTCGACTTCTGCTGGAACGTGCGCCCGGTTGGATTGGCCGTCCAGGTGATCCCGTCGATCACCTGAGACGAGGCGCCGACCGTGAAGTCAGAGCCGTTGACGATCCCGGCCTGAGCCGGTGCTGCGGCGATCAGGGCGGCAATCCCGATGCCGGCGAGAAGGGAACGATGCTTCATTGGTGTGATCCTCGTCATTGGTGTGATCCTCGTCTTTGGCGCAACCCGGGATTGCCCAGGGCTGTCGGATGTCAAAAAAGCAAGGTTTGGGCTAAAATTTAAGACATTGATCGGAAGAGAAAAATCCAGCGTGTCATCGGGACTGTAAAATTTCCCGACACGGGTCCTGGCCGCTCTCCCGCTGCCCCTGCCCAGACTCACTCCCCGCGCGAGAGCCGCGCCGCTTCGGCAACAGCGCCCTCCTGCGCCAGGAGCACCGCCTGGAACAGCGCCCGCTCCCGCGCCGCAGGCAGCGCCGCGCCCGGTTCGCTGCGCACCGCCACGAGCACGGGCCGCGCCGTGCCACCCGTGAGGCTGTTGCGCGCCTGGGCTGCGCGCGTGCCGATCCCGTCCCCCACCGCCCGCCCGTCGAGCCAGGCCGCCGTCGCGGTCGAGGCAGGCACGGGCCCGTCATCGGCCTGACGCCCGCGCCACGTGCCGCCGCCAGGGATCGGCACGCCGAAGGTGAGGTCTGTGTCGGAGGAGCCGGCGAGACGCCAGCGCGCCGCCGCGACCTCGCTCCAGCTCGCGCGGGGGGAGAAGACGAGGGCGCGCGCGCTGATCCGCACCCCGCCGCAGTCGAGAGCCCCGTCCTCTGCCGTCGCGCAGCCGGGCACCGCGGCGAGGCGGAGCGGGACCTCCCGCGGCCCTCCGCCCTGGTAGGCGAGCGCCGCCGCCGCCCCCGGCCCCGCCGCCGCGAGCCCGACCGCGAGCACGAGCGCGGCGGCGAGAATCGCCGGCCGTGCCCGCGTTCCAGGCCGGCTCGGAAAGCGCGGCACCGCTGGGGGGGAAGCGTCCTCGCGGAAGGGAAGGCCTGCGAGGATCATGAGCAGGATGACGACCGAGAAGAACCCCCAGCCATAGATGATGTGGTCCGCCGCCGCCGCCTCGGCGCTGCCGAGATATTCGGCGACAACGATGATCCCCCACGCGCGCACCCCGTTGGCGAGGATCGGCACCGCAAGCGCAAGCGCCATCACGATCAGCCGCCGCCAGGGGCTGCGGAAGATCACAAGAGCGTAGAGAGCGCCGAAGGCAAGTGCGGCGATGATGAAGCGCAGGCCCGCACAGGCCTCGGCGACGTGGAACATCCCCGCCGTCGTCTCGATCATCAGCCCGTCGATGAAATGGGTGATTCCGGCGAGGATGAGCCCCCGCTCGATCAGCCAGGCGGTGATGTGCTGCAGCGGCGCGACGGCGAAGCCGCCGAAGGGCACCAGAAAAATCAGGTAGGCGAGGGGGCCGGCGAAGGCGAGCGCGAACCGCCAGCCGAGAACGGCGAGAACGATCACCCAGAAGAGCCCCATGGCGACGAGCTGCCGCCCCTCCATGACGCCGAGGCGCTCCGCGGCGAGCCAGGCGAGCGTTCCCGGGATGGCGGCGAGAGCGAAGAGCGGCGCCGGCTCCGGCGCGAGGGAAGCGAGGCGGTGGCGCCTCTGCCAGGCGAGCCAGGCGGCGATCGGCAGGATCAGCCAGCAGTGGTTGTAGGCGGTCGAGCTGTTCCAGACGCGGATCGCGGCGGCGATCTCGGTGGCGAAGAGCGCTGCCCAGGCGGCGAGGGCAAGCGTGAGAGCGATGAGCGCCGGGCGCCAGGACGGCGCTGCCGTGCCGGACAGGGGCGCCGCTTCGGTCGTGATCCTGCCCAGTGTGGCCATGCGCTCCCTTGTATCAGCCCGTTGCGGCCAAGTCATAAAAAAAGAGGCAAGTTGCGCGAAACCGTCACGCACCCGGCGCCATCGCCACAGCGGCATGAGGCATCAGCGCGTGGCACCGGAGACCGTGAGCGAGTTGTAAAGTTTTCCAACAGGGCAGGGCAGGCGAAGAGACGGCTCTGGGGAGCGGAGGATGGGATTTCGGCCAAATAGCGCTGTACCGCGGCGGGGATGCACCCATGGGTAGTGTCAGCGGATTTTACAGTGTTGTGACACAGCCGTGTCGGCGCCGAGCCAAGGCATTGAAAAAGGCCGAGAGCCATGGGGTGGCACCGATCTTTCGGTCCTCTCTCGCCGACGCACGGAATCGCCAAACGGAGAACGACAATGACCAAGGGGCGGACGGCTTTTCTCGCAACGGTTGCACTGACCCTCGGGTTTGCCTTCGCCGGCGGCGCCGCCGCCGCACCGGTCGTTACCGGCCCGACGACCTTCAGTGGGAACGACTGCACGGGCGACCTCGGCACCTCGCCGACCTGCACGCTCAACGGCTCGCCGCAGATCATCAAGTTCGATGTCTTGGAGCAGGCCGAGCCAGGCGCGGTGCTGATCAGCGGCATCTGGTGGAAGCTGTCGATCAACCCTGGCTTCTCCTCGATCACCGGCGCCGAGTTCAGCTTCACCGGCGTTCCGGGCAGCTCCGGCACCTGGACCTACACCCCAGGCCCGGGCGACCCGGGCATAACCGGCTGGAGCGCCAAGGGCGGCAACGGCTTCAACACCTACGTGGTGACCGGCGGAACCGTCACCTCCGGGGATTGGGCGGTGCCGCAGAACAGGGGCCTCTCGCACATCATCTTCTTCGACACGGCGGCGACCGTCGTTCCGGAGCCCGCCTCGCTCGCCCTCCTTGGCGCCGGGCTGCTGGGCTTGGGCTTCGCCGCCCGCCGGCGCAAGCCGGCCTGAGCGCCAGCTCAGCCGGGAAGGACCCGCTCAAGCGGGGCGAGAGTCGCCGCCCAGTCATGGCCCGCGCGCATCGCCGCGCGAGCGCGCAGGCCAAGCCCCGGGTGCGCGCCCGCGAGCACCGACGCCACGGCCTCGGCGAAGGCCTCAGCCCCCGAGGCGACGAGCAGGTCGCGCCCAGGCTCGGCCCTCACGCCGGCGAAGGCTTCGGGCGTTGCCACCACCGGCCGCGCCATCGCCATCGCCTCCAGCACCTTGTTCTGGATCCCGCGCGCGATCCTGAGCGGGGCGACCGCGACATCGGCATGGGCGAGATAGGGGCGGATGTCGGCGACCGTGCCGGTGACGAACACGCCGGGCCGCGCGGCGAGCGCGCGCACGGCGGGGGCCGGGTTCGCGCCGACGATATGGAACCCAGGCGTGTGGAACCCACGCTCAGGCCCGCGCCCGGCGAGAAGCGGCAGCACCGCCTCGGCGAACCAGGTCACCGCCTCGATGTTGGGCCGATACCCCATCGCCCCGGTGAAGACGATGTTGGGGCCAGGATGGCCGAAGGGGTTCGGCCAGGCCTCGGTCGGGTCGAAGCGGGCGAAATCCACGCCGTTCTCGAGCCCCTCGACCTTCTCCGCGACCTCCGGAGCGAGGCTGCGGAACAGCGACGCCTCCTCCTCGGAGACGAGGAAGACGCGGTCGAAGGCCGCCGCAGCCGCCCGCTCGAGCCCGAGCAGGGCGCGTGCCTCCCGCGCATGCACACGCGCCAGCAGCGGGCCGAGCAGGCCTGAGGGGGCGGCCGCGTAGGCTGCGAATTTCTGGCTGTCGACATCGACGAAGTCGATCACCCGCACCTGGTTGGCAGGGGTGCGGGGGACGTCCATCACATAGGGGGCGACGGCGGAGGCATAGAGGAACACCGCCTCGTAGCGCCCCGCTTCGAGCCCCGCCCTCACCCAGGCGGCGAGGCGGTCGTTGTGGAACCATCCGCGCGTGAGCGGCCCGCCCGGGCGGAGATGGGCAAGAGCGCGCAGATAGGCCCGAACGCCGCCCGGCAGGGGGTGTGCCTCGACCCGACCGACGAGGTCCCCGAGTGCGGGGAGGTGGCGGAGGTCGGCCGGGTCGTCCACGAGGCAGCCGAGCTCGACCTCGTAACGCGAGGCGAGGGTGCGGAGGATGTGGTAGGCGCGGATCTTCTCGCCCTTGTCGGGGGGGTAGGGGATTCTGTGCGCGAGGAACAGAAGCCGCTTCACGGGCTCAGCCAAGGCCGCGCACGAGCGGCGGCCCGAGGCGGTTGGCGAGCCACAGCGGCAGGCGTTTCCAGAGCGCGATCACGGCGCGATACTTCGGGTTGTTGGGGTTGTTCTCGGGGATCGCAGCGCCCGGTAGAAGCCGATAGCAGTAATGGAGCTGTTCCGGCTCGAAGCCGAAGTTCTTCTTGTAGGCGAAGGCGCCCGTCCCGGCCTTGGAGCGGCCGAAATCGAAGCGCCGCGCGCCGCGCTCCTTGCCCGCCCGACGCATCACCTCCCAGTACATCACCTCGTTGGCCGACAGCGCCCGCGCTGCGACCGTGCCGCCGCCGTAATAGGGCAGCACCTCGTCGCGGAAATGGAAGTTCAGCACCGAGGCGATGGGCCTCCCCTCGTGCAGCACGGTGGTGACGTCGTGCTCGTTGGGAAAGGCATCGGCGAGCGCCTGGAAGTAGCGCCTCGGGAAGGTCGGGGAGCCGAGGTTGCGCACGCTCTCGGCGTAGATCCGGTGCAGCGTGGCGATGTCGCTGTTGGAGACCGAGACGAGGCCGCGCTTGAGCCCCTTGCGCACCTCGGCGCGTTGCTTGCGCGGAATGTTCCGCTCCAGGTCCTTCGCATCGTCGCCGGTGATGACGATCTCCTTGCGGAACGTGTAGTAGAGTGGGGGGCGGCCGACGAAACCCTCGTCCTCGGCGCCGATGCGGCGGTATTCGAGGACGGGCGCGCCGAGCCTCCGCTGCAGCGCCTCCGCATGGGCGGTGAGCGCCGCCGCCGCCTCGGCCGTGACCGCGACCGGCCCGCCATAGACGCAGAAGGGGGTTGAGGCGAGCAGGTCGCCGAACAAGAGCGTCTTCATCCGCGCGAGCGGCAGAACGCCAACGATCGCCCCGTCCTGTTCGGCGAAGGCGTAGTGGGTGGCATGGCCGAAGGAGCGCTCGATCACGCCGGCCCAGGCGGAGCGGTGGAAGAAGGTCGCCGCCGCGGTGTCGTGCACGAAACGGTCCCAGGCCTCCGCCGCACCCGGCGGCGCGTCGGCGAGCAGGCGGATCACGGCGGTCATGCGTGGGCCGGGTGGCCGTGCGTGGCAAGAGCGTCGCTGAACACCTCGTCCATCCGTCCCCAAGCGAAGTCGCTAAGCAGCCGTGCCACACGCCCGGCCATGCTGGCGAGACCGGTATAGTGACGGAACCGCGACAAGGCCGGTGCTGCGGCGACGCGCGGCTGGGCAGGGTCGATCTCCCAGGGGTGGAAGTAGAAGATTCCGGGCCGCCCCTCGCTTCGGTTCACGCGCCGCAGCCCCTGGCGGAACAGGGCGTAGGGGACGAGGCGGAACCAGCCGCCGCCCGAACAGGGGAGGGTGCGCCCGCCAACGCGCAGCGTCGTCATCGGCAGTTCGACCACGCCCGAGGGGTCGGGCCGGTGCGGGCCGCGCGGGGCGTCCGGAGCGCCGTAGAGGTCGTGCCGGATCGGAAACACCGAGGAGGAGTAGAGATGCCCCGTCTCGGCGAGGATCGCATGCGCCCACGGGGCCGAGGCCGGGCCGATCGAGAAGGTGGGGGCGCGGTAGCCGAGAACGCGCACCCCGCCCGCGTCCTCGAGCGCTGCGCGGGCGCGGGCGAGGTCGGCGCGGAACCGGTTGGGGCCGATCGCGTGCACGAGCTCGTGGCCGTGGCCGTGGCTTGCGAGCTCGTGGCCGGCGGCGACGATGCGGCGGATCAGCGCGGGGTGCCGCTCCGCCACCCAGCCGAGGGCGAAGAAGGTCGCGCGCACGCGGGCTTCGGCGAAGAGGGCGAGGATCCGGTCGGTGTTGGCCTCGACGCGTCGCGGCAGCGTCTCCCACGACTCGCGCGCGATCGTCCCGGCGAAGGCCTGGACCTGGAACCAGTCCTCGACATCGACGGTCATCGCGTTGACGACCGGCGGCGAGGCCTCGGCAGTGGCCTGCCGGGAGGGCATCACGCCGATCGTCCGGTGTGGCTCGCGAAGAGGTCCATCAGCCGGCTGAACACCCGCTCGCGCCGTGCCGAGACCCGTTCGAGCGCCTCGACGCGGTGGAGGAGTTCGACAAGCCGCGGCGGCTCTGGGTAGGAGGGCTCGTGCGAGGGCAGAATGTAGCCGGTCGCGGCCGAGGCGGCGGCGGCGAGGTGCTGCCCGCCATAGCCGTCCGAACGCGCCGGCGCGATCCCGGCCGAGAGGTCCTCCTCGAGCTCGCGCGCGGTGAGCTCAACGGCCTGGGGGGTGATGATGGTCGCCTGTTCGAGCGCCGCCCCGAGCAGAACGCGCGCGGCGAGGCGGTTGATCCGCCGCGGTATGCCGCCCGAGAAGCGGTGCACGAGGTCGAGCGCTGCCGTCTCCCAGTGCGGGTTGCCCGTCCAGCCGACGGCGCGCAGCCGGTGCTCGACATAGGCGTGCGTCTCCTCGCGCGAGAGCCCCCCCAGATGGTAGGAGGCGAGCACGCGCTGGCGGAGCTGGTCGAGGTCGGGGCTGGCGATGGTGCGGCGGAGCTGCGGCTGGCCGAGCAGGATCACCTGCAAGAGCGCCCTGCCGCCCTCGGTGATGTTCGAGAGCATGCGCAGCTCCTCAAGCGCCGGCATCGGCAGGGCCTGGGCCTCGTCGACGATCAGCACATGCCGCCTTCCGACCTGGTCTCCCCCCCGGAGCATGTCGGTGATGCCCTTGAGCAGGGCTGCCTTGGTGCCGTCCGAGGGGACGCCGAAGCCGTCGGCGACGAGGCGGAGCAGGTCATCGCCCGAGACCTGGGTGGTCATGATCCGGGCGACGGCGAAGGCGGTCGGGTCGAGCTGGGCGCAGAGCCGCTCGATCAGCGTGGTCTTGCCCGCGCCGACTTCGCCGGTGACGATGATGAAGCCCTCGCGCTGCTCGAGCCCATAGACGAGATGGGCATGGGCGCGGCTGTGCACGGTCGAGGCATAGAACAGCCGCGCGTCGGGCGTCATCAGGAACGGATTGTCGGTGAAGCCGTAGAACGCGGCGTACATGGCGTGCTCCTGGGGCGGGGCGGCTGCCTTCCGTCCTTTAGAAGCTTTTTCGCAGGCCCGCGGTAAAAATATTCTGGATCGCCGAGCCCGTGTCGAAGGGGGCGATTCGGCTGCGCGCGTTGTCGCGCCAGTTCACCTGATAGGTGAAGACCGCCCCGAGGGTCTCGCTGAAGGCGGTGACGAGCGAGGCCCCGGCGTTGATGGAGGTGAAGTCGACGCTGCCGGCAGTGGGCGCCTGGTCGTCGAAGCGCGTGCGGTTGATCGCGTAGCTGCCGAATACCGTCATCGACGTGACCGGGGCGAGCGAGTGTGTCCATCTCAGGCCGATCGAGGTCGACTCGACCGCGAAGCGCCGGTTCTGCGCCTCCTGGGTGGTCGCGAAGGGAGAACTGTCGAGATAGGTTGCGGTGAGCGCGATCGTGTCGCGTGGCCAGGTCTGGCTGATTCCGGCTGAGGCGCTCCGCTGCTTCGAGAGCTGGCCTGGGGCGCCGAGCAGCTGCGAAGCGAGGCCGGGCAGCACGGGCGCTCCGGTCTGCGCGTCCACCGGGTTGCCGAGCGGGTCGAGCGTCGTGGTCGCGAGCAGGTCGGCGGTGTTCAGCGCCGAGGTGGTTAGTCTCTCCGCGTAGCTGCCGAACACGGTGGTGCGCACGCCGACCGCGGCGTTGCCGTTGACGCGGAAGGAGTCGAAACCGTCGCGTCGGCCGTACTTGACGATGATCAGGCTGTCGGGGCTCGGCGCCAGCCGCACGCCGACGGCCCAGACGATGCCGTCGATGTCGGTCCGCGGCACGGTGTTGAACCGCTGCTGCTCATAGCCGAGCTCGACGAGGCCGGCGATCGCCCGGGTGAAGGCGTAGCGTGTCTCGAGCAGGGCGAGGCTGCGGAAGGCGCCGTCGTAGAGGCCGCCGCCGTCGAACCACGTTCTGCTCACCGTGCCCTGAATCGCAAGTCGGCCGAAATCCTCGCCTGTGCGTGCCCCGGCATAGACCTGGTGCGAACTGAAGGAGGTCGCGACGGACTGCGCCCGCTGCAGCAGCAGTTCCTCGATGGTTGTTGGATTGCCGATCGGCCTGCGTGCGGTCGCGCTCTGGTCGACATACTGGAAGACATAGCCGGCGAAGCCGGTGGCAAGACCGCCGAAGCGCTGCACGGCATAGGGCGAGACCTGGAAGCTGTAGGTGCGCAGCAGGTTGCCCGTGGTCGTGTCGGTCGGCGCCTGCGGGCTGAAGGTCGAGCCGAAGGGCTGGGTTGTGGCGCTGCCGGACGCGGAGAGGAACAGGGTGTCGGGCAGCAGGGTGAACAGCAACCGCCCGGCGCCGTTCGCCACTCCCCCGTCCTGGCGGGTCTGCTTGGCGTAGAAGTTGTAGCCGACCGTGGCGTTGACGCCGCCCTGCAGCCGCGCGGTGTCGATCGCCACGGCAAGCCCTGCGTTGACGTTGGTGATGAAGTCGTCGGCCTTGTTGCGCGGTGTGAAGAAGACGTTGTCGTTGTAGGTCTGGCTGAGGCCGAGGCTCGGCGTCACGATCACGCCGGGCGTCGGTTGCCCGGGAGGAGGCGCGACCAGCGCGAAGGGGAAGCCGCCGGCGCCGGCCCTCGCCGGCGAATCGGGCGCGAGCGGCGCGCCCTGTGCGCCCGGCGCGAAGGGCCCGAAGGGCTGGCCGAACCCGGGCACGCCGACCGGCGGAGCGGCGCGGACCGGCCCCGAAGGCGCCGGCGGCGCCGCCGGAGCGGCCGGCGCCTCCACTTGGGCTGCTGCCGAAAACCCGAGGAAAGCAACGCCGAAGCCTGCCCCGCCAAGGAAGCGCCACAGCCCCGGGGCGGCCGCAGCGCACGGCAACCGCACCCGCCTATTGGCCCGGATACGCCCCGTAGGCGCCGTAGCCACCATAGGCACCGAACGTGTCATTGGCCGTCAGCACCGCGCGGTTGAGGACAAGCTGGAGAGTCGGGCAAGAATCTACCATATCGAGCGCGGCCTCAACCTCGCTGCGTTGCGTCCGCTCCGCCTCGACGACGACGACGACCTGCCCGACGATCGGCGCCAGCGCGCCCGGGTCTGACGTCGAGAGACAGGGGGGCGTGTCAAGGATGATCAGGTGCTCGGGCAGCGCTGCGGCGAGGCGGAGCAGGGCGGCGGCCATCAGCTGCCCCGGCGGCACGCCCGGCGTGTTCTCCTGCGCCGGCCCTGCGGCGAGCAGCGACAGGCGCTTGACCGCGGTCGGCACGAGCAGCGGCGGGGCGGGGCGCCCCGGCTCGGCGGCGAGGGTGCGCAAGCCCGGTGTGTCGGCCTGGCCGAGCAGCTCGCTGACCGAGCCGCGCTTGCCGTCGACGTCGACGAGAACCACCGGTTTGGTGCCGCTGTTGGCGAGGCTCGCGGCGAGGTTCAGCGCCGTGAAGGTCTTGCCCTCGCCCGGGCGGGCGGAGGTGACCATCACCATGCGCGGGCAGCGCCCGTCGGTCGCGCGCGTCGCCTTGATGGTGCGCAGAACGCTGTGCTGCACCACCGCAATCTCTTCCGAAAGCCGCGACCGCTGCGTGCCGCAGGGCGCGACCACGAGCCCGGCCTTGCCGAGCATCTCGACGGTGATGGGAGCTGCCGGCTCCGCGCGCGCCTCCGGGCTCGCCGCTGGCCTTGCTTCTGGCCGCGCTTCTGGGCGCGGCGCGGCGGCTGCAGGGCGGGGCTGCGGCGCCGGCGGAGGCGGCGAGGACGGAGGAGGTTGCGGGGCTGGGGCGATCCCCTGCCCGGCCATGGCCTCGACGGCGCGCTCGACGAGATGGGCGCGGGGGGGTGGGGCGGCGTTCACGTCACCAGCCTTGCGACGAGATCGGGCATGCGGGCGACGATCGTTGTGCCGCGCGTCAGCATGGCGCTGAACACGAGGAGAAGGGCGGCAAACCCTCCGCCGAACGCGATCGCACTGCCGATCCGGCTGGGCCGGGGGACCGCCGAGGAAATGCCGCCGAGCACCGGCAGGCCCAAGCCCCGCAGGTCATGGATCGTGTAGAAGCCCCGGTCGAGCTGGATCAGCAGGAAGACGAGCACGGCCCCCGCGCCGAGCCCGGCGACGAGCACGCCGGCGGCGAAGAGCTCGCGCTTCGGACCCGTAGGCACGACCGGCACGACCGGCGGATCGACCACCTCGATCCGCATACGGTCCGAGTCCTGGCGTGCCGAGGTGGCGATCTGCAGGGATTCGCGCCGCTCGAGCAGCTCCCTGTAGTTCCGCAGCAGGATGTCGTAGTCGCGGTTGAGGTTCTGCAGCTCGGCCGCGACATGCGGTGCGGTCCGGGCGAGCCGCTCGAGCTGTTCGACCTGCGCCTCGGCGTCGCGCACCTGCCGCTCGAGCGAGGCGATCGCGGCGTCCTGGTCGACGAGACGGAGGCGGATCTGCTCATAGACCGGATTGGGCGGGCCGCCAGCGGCCGGAGTCTGGCTCACTGGCGGCGGCTGCGGGCGCGACGCGGTGCCGCCGGTGCGACGCAGCTCGGCGATGATCGAGCGCTGCTGCTGCACCGCCGGGTGCTGATCGGTATAGCGAAGCAGGAGCTCGCGCAGCTGCCGCTCTGCCTCGACGAGCTGCGGATTGCCGCCAGCCTGCAGGGCCCGGGCCTGGGCGAGCGTCTGCGGCGTCGCCTCGAGTTGCTGGCGCAGCGAGTCGCGCCGCAGCGTCGCGTCCTGAAGCTGGCCCTTGAGATCGGCGAGGCGCTGGCGCGAGGTCTCGAGCCGCGTCGCACCACCGAGCTGTGCGGAGGGCAGGATGTCGACGTAGCGGGCCATAAACTCCGCCCGACGCGTCTCGGCCTGGCGCAGCTGCGCCTCGTAGGCGGCGATCTGCTGGGCCAGGAAGGTGCGCGCCGTGGCGAGCTGCTGGCGGTCGTTGCTCGCCGCCGCCTCGAGGAAGAGGGTGACGACGGTCTGCACCACGGCATGGGCGAGGCGCGGGTCGCTGTCGGTGTACTCGATGCGGAAGAGCTGCCGCGTCTGCGGTGTGATCCTGATCGACCTTCCGAGGTCTGCGATCAGCCGCTCGCGGCTCTGGATGTCGTGCACCCGCTGGTCGAGGTCGGTGCGCGCGATCACCCGCTCGAGATTCGGACGCGCGAGCAGCGTGCGCTGCAGCATCTCGACCTGCTGGGCGGGGGAACTGTCCACCGCAAGCCCGCGCAGCAGCGTGCCGAGCAGCGCCTCCGGGTCGGCGTAGATCCGGGCATTGGCTTGGTACTGGCTCGGCAGCATGTAGACTGCGATCCAGCCCGGCACGCAGATGAGCCAGGCAAGCGCGAGCGCCGCCCAGCGGTGCCGCCAGCCGGCCGAGGCGTAGCGTTGCACGAGGGCGCGGATGTTCATCGTCTCAGACCCGGCATCGGCTCAGAACCATCCTTGGGGGATGATCAGCGTGTCGCCGGGGCGCATCTGCACGTCCTGGGTGATGTCGCCGTCGCGGATCAGGTCGTTGAGGCGGACGCGGATCACCTGCGGCGGGCCGTCCGGGTTCTCGCGCCGGACGATCTCGGCGCGGTTGCCAGAGGCGTAGCGCGTCAGCCCGCCGGCCCGGATCACGACGTCGAGCACCGTCATGCCCTCGACATACGGGATGGTCAGCGGCTGGGCCGCCTCGCCGACGATACGCACCTGCCGCCCCGGCATGCCCGAGAAGGAGGTGACCATCACCGAGACGGTCGGGTCGCGGACGAAGGCCCTGAGCCGCTGCTCGATCTCCTTGGCGAGTTCGGTCGGCGTCTTGCCGGCCGCCTCGATGTCGGGCACGAGCGGCAGCGAGACCCGCCCGTCGGGCCGCACCGGCAGGGCGGCGGAGAGCTCGGGCTGGCGGTAGACGTCAATGCGCAGCGTGTCGTTCGGGCCGATCACATAGTCGGGGGCGCGCCCGAGCGGCTCCGGGTTCGGCGGCGGCGCAACGGGGGCGGCGCAGGCGGCGACCAGCACGGCGCAGAGGGCCGCCGCAAGCGCTACGGGACGAATCGTTCCCTCGATCGACTGCCTGCGGTGGTTCATCGGCTGCCTGCAGTTCGCGGATGTGATCATCGTGTCCTGTCCCGGTGACGGTGACGCGTCCCGGACGGGACGGTCCCAGCCAAGGCCCGCCCGATCCAGGCTCGCCAGACAGTGCCCTTTGGGCGGACGACCGAGCGGGGGGGCCGCACGGGCGTCGCCAGGACGGAGGTCCGCCGGCGGCTCGCGTTCATATCAATGACAACCTTCGCCCCACAACGACAGAAACAGCCAGTTTCGAGACATGAGACAACTCGCCATGAGTTGGTCTCGTTCAAGAGTATTTCAGCCTAGCATACCATGCGCCCAGCGCAACGGTCCACATGGCTGATCCGCGCCCGCCGCGCAGCAGAGCGGGCTTCCGTGGCGTCGAACGTGATGACGGGACAGTGACGTCACACGGATCAAATCATGCTGTCACGAAACGAACACTTAACGGCGCCGCACCGACTCGTCCTAGAACAGTCCGAAAAATTTCACTCATGCTCGTTTTTTGGGATGGACATTAACTGGCCGTTCAGTGTTTAACTCAGCGCCGCGGCGGCCGGTGCGTCCCGGCACCGCAAGCGCAGGCGTCTCCGGCCCGTGGGGGGCCGGATCGTGCAACGACGAAAAGGTCGGGGGCACAGTCATGACGAAGCTGTTCGGGCACAGCGTGCGCTCGCACATGCTCGCCCTCTATCTGGCCGAGACGGTCGTCTGCTTCGTCACGATCTACGCCCTGTTTCGCTCCGGCCTCGCCGGCACGGCCCAGGCGGTCGCCACCACCAAGGGCCTTGCCCTCCTTGCCCTCCTCGCCCTCTCGAGCGGCATGATCGCCTCCGCCGCCGGGCTCTATCAGCGTGACGCGCTGCGCCGCCTCGGCCGCTTCCTGGCCGGTTCCTGTATCGCCGCGGGGCTTCTCTTCCTCGTCGCCAACGCGCTGCTCTTCCTGCTCGACCCGGGGCTTGCGGGCACGGCGCGGTGGAACGCGCTCGCGCTCGTGCTCGCCGGCCTCGTCACCGCGATGATGGTCACCCACCTCACCTTCGCCGCGGCCATGCAGCGCGGCCTCTGGCGGCATCGCCTCGCGGTGCTGCGCGGAGCCGAGCGTGGCCTTGCCGCCGGCGATGACGGGTTCGATGTCGTGCTCACCGGCACCGCGGCAGAGGCCGAGGGCGAGGGCTTCGCTCCCGGGGCGCTCGCTGCCCGCCGCGTCTGGGCGGTGATCGTACCCGAGGCGGCTGCCGTCGCCGAGGCGCGCCGCGCCGCCTGGGCGGCCGCCGGGATACGCGTCTTCACCGCCGCTGAGTTCGCCGAACAGCGCACCAACCGCCTCGACCTCGCCTCCCTCCGCCCCGGCTGGCTCGACGATGTGAAGGCGCCTGGCCGGGTGGAGGCGGCGGTCCGCCGCGGCATCGACATCGCCGGCAGCCTCGCCCTGGTCGTGCTGACGCTGCCTGTATCCCTCATCGCCGCGCTTGCGATCAGGCTCGACAGCCCAGGCCCTGTGCTCTACCGCCAGGAGCGCGTCGGGCAGGGCGGGCGCGTCTTCACGCTCTACAAGTTCCGCTCCATGCGCGTCGACGCCGAAGCCTCCGGAGCGCCGCTCTGGGCCGCCAAGGGGGACCCACGCGTGACCCGTGTCGGCCGCTTCCTCCGGCTGACCCGGATCGACGAGATCCCCCAGGTTCTGAACGTGCTGCGCGGCGACATGGCGCTCGTTGGGCCGCGGCCGGAACGGCCAGCCTTCGTCGCCACCCTCGCCGCAGCGATCCCGCATTATGAGGACCGCCATCGCGTCCGCCCCGGCATCACCGGCTGGGCGCAGGTGAACTACCCCTATGGCGCCTCGGTCGAGGACGCGCGCATGAAGCTCGCCTACGACCTCTATTACGTGAAGCATCGCAGCCTCTTCCTCGACCTGCTGATCCTGATCGCGACGGTCAGGGTCGTGCTGTTCCAGGAAGGGTCGCGCTAGGCCGCGCGCGGCGGCCGCGTGGATCGCATGGTGAGCCCGCTCGTCGCGCCGGGGCTGTTCGTGGCCTCGGCCCTGGTCTGCCTTGCCGCGGCGGCGCTCATCCTCGGCGTGAGCCGAAAGCGCCTGGCGCTTGGCCTCGCCGCCGCCGCCGCCGCCGCCGCGCTCTGGCTCGGACTCGTCGCGCTCTCTCCCGAAGCGCCGCTCGACGGGCTCGCGGGAGCGGCCGAGACGGGGCGGAGCGCGGTGTGGTTCGCGGTGCTGCTCGCGCTCTACGCCGCCGTCGGTGGTGCGCGCGTGCGCGGGCCGGTCGTGCGCTTCGGCATCGCCGGAGCGGCGCTCGCCGCGCTCGCGCTCGCCGCCACCGTCCCCGCCCTGGGCGCGGCGATCGTGCTGCCCTCGCTCGGCTCGCCCGCTCTGCTCGCCCGGCTGGGGCTTGCGATCGCGACCGCGCTGCTCGCCGAGAACCTCTACCGCAACGCCGACGAGACGGCACGCTGGCACATCAACCTGCCCTGCATCGCGCTCGGCTCACTCTCGATCCTCGACCTCCTGCTCTATGCCGATGCGGTGCTCGAGCGCCGCTTCTCCGTGCCGATCCTCGAGGCGCGCGCCGTGCTCACGGCGCTTGCCATGGCGCTGCTTGTGCTCGCTGCCGCGCGTGGGCGGCGGCTCAGGCGCCCCTTGCAGCTCTCGCGCGAGGTTGCGTTCCACGGCGCGACCCTGATCGCTGCCGGGACCTTCCTGCTCGGCATCGGCGCCGCGGGCGAGGTGCTGCGCCAGTTCGACGCCGGCTGGGGCGGGGCGCTGCAGGTCAGCCTCGCCGCGGCGGCGCTGATGGCGCTCGCCGTCGCCTCCGCCTCCGCCTCGGCCCGGTCGCGCCTGCGCCGACTCGTGATCGACCACTTCTTCGCCGCCCGCTACGACTACCGCCGCGAGTGGCTGCGCTGCGTCGACACGCTCTCGGCCGCGGCGGGCGATGCGCATGTGCGCGCGATCCGCGCCGTCGCCGATTCGGCCGACAGCCCCGGCGGCGTGCTTATGCTGCGCGACCCGATCGAGCGCAGCGGGGCCGAGGCGCAGGCGCGCTATCTCTGGAGCGGGTCGTGGAACATGCCGGAGGCGGCAGGGCTCGCTCTGCCGTCCGCCCATCCGCTCATCGCCGCGGTGCGGGAGGGCGCCTGGGTCGCCACGCTTGGCGACGCGGCGCCGGCCGAAATCGCCGCAGCGTTCGGGCGGCTGTGGCTTGCCGTGCCGCTCTGGCACCACCGCGAGGGGCTGGTCGGGCTCGTTCTGCTGAGCCCCCCACGCGCCCCCTTCCCGCTCGATGTCGAGACCTACGACCTCCTGCGCACGCTCGGGCGCGAAGTGGCGATGTTCCTCGCCGAACGCGCCGCCGCCGAACGGCTGGTCGACCAGCGCCAGCTCGAGGACTACGCCAAGCGCTTCGCCTTTGTCGCCCACGACGTCAAGACCGTCGCAAGCCAGCTCTCGCTCCTGCTCGCCAACGCCGAGGACAACATCGCCGACCCTGAGTTCCAGCGCGACATGCTGCTGACCGTCCGCGCCTCGGCGGAGCGGATCAACGCGCTGATCGCGCGGCTGCGCCAGCCCGAGGCGACCCCAGGGGCGCGGCCCGCGCCCGAACCCGAGGGGCCGGTCGATGTCGCCGCCCGGCTCGCCGCGATCGTCGCAGAGCGCCGCCACCCGGTCAGGCTCGAGCCGACGGGGCCGGGACGCGGCGTCTGGCTTGCCGCGATCGGCCAGGGCGCCTTTGATGCGGCGATAACGCATCTGCTCGACAATGCCATCGAGGCCTCCGCCCCCGACGCGCCCGTGCGGATCGCGATCCGCCGCCAGCAGGGCACGGGCGGGGCCGGGCGGATCGAGATCGATATCATCGACCAGGGTCCGGGCATGACGCCAGATTTCGTCCGCGACAGGCTGTTCCGCCCGCTCGCCACCTCCAAGCCGCAGGGCAGCGGCATCGGCGCCTGGCAGGCGCGCGAACTCGTGCGCTCTGCGGGGGGTGAGCTCACCGTTCTGACCCGCCCCGGAGCGGGGACAACGATGCGCCTGTCCCTGCCGGCTGTGGCGGAGGCTGCGGCGGCGCCGCGAGAGATCGAGCGGAGAGCGCGCGCGTGAGCAAGCCGAAGCTGCTCGTGGTCGAGGACGACCCCGCCCTCTGCGCCCAGTATCGCTGGAGCTTCTCGGGCTGGCGCGTCCTGCTGGCCAATGACCGCGCCGAAGCCGAGGCGGCGGTGGCGAAGGAGGACCCTGCCGTCGCCCTGCTCGACCTCGGCCTTCCGCCCGATCCGGAAGGGGTCAGCGAAGGCTTCGCCACGCTCGAGGCGCTCAGGCGCTTCTCGCCGATGCTGCCGGTGATCGTCTCCTCAGGCCAGGACCAGCGCGAGAACGCGCTGCGGGCGATCGCGCTCGGCGCCTACGATTTCTGCCCCAAGCCGGCGGATCTCGCGATGCTGCGCACCGTGCTCGACCGCGCGCTCCGCCTGCGCGAGCTCGAGGAGGAGAACCTCCGCCTCGCCGCCGCCTCCCGCCCCTCGCCGGTGCGCGACATCGTCACCGCTGACGCGGCGATGCTGAAGGTCTGCCGCACGGTCGAGCGGCTCGCCTCCGTCTCGGTTCCGGTTCTGCTGCTCGGCGAGAGCGGCACGGGCAAGGAGGCGCTCGCGCGCGCGCTGCACGAGATGGGCCCGCGGGCGAAGAAGGACTTCGTCGCGCTCAACTGCGCCGCGATCCCAGAGACGCTGCTCGAGAGCGAGCTGTTCGGCCACGAGAAGGGCGCCTTCACCGGCGCCGTGCGCCAGGTCGCGGGCAGGATCGAGGCGGCGCACGGCGGCACGCTGTTCCTCGACGAGATCGGCGACCTGCCGGCCCCGCTGCAGGCGAAGCTCCTGCGCTTCCTGCAGGATCAGACCTTCGAGCGCGTCGGCGGGCGGAGCCCGATCCGCGTCGATGTGCGGGTCGTCTCGGCGACCAACCAGCCGCTCGAGGACCAGGCGACGCAGGGGCGGTTCCGCGGCGACCTGCTCTACCGACTCAACGGCGTCACGGTGCGCATCCCGCCCTTGCGCGAGCGCGGCGAGGACGCGCTTTTGCTCGCGCGCTGGTTCCTCGCCCGCGAGAGCGCTGCCCTCGGTCGGCGCAACCGCGGCTTCGACCAGGGTGCCGTTGCGGCGATCGCGGCGCATTCCTGGCCCGGCAATGTGCGCGAGCTGCAGAACCGGGTCCGCCGCGCCGCGCTGATGGCAGACGGCCCGCTCGTCACCGCCGAGGACCTTGAGCTCGCCGCGCCCGCGCCGGCGCCCCGCCCAGCGCCGACCGCGGCCGAGTTCGACCTGCGCGCTGCCAGGATGCGGGCCGAGCGAGAGACGGTCGAGCGCGCTCTTGCCCATGCCCAAGGGTCGGTCGCTGCGGCGGCGAAGCTGCTCGGCGTGAGCCGCCCGACCCTCTATGGTCTCCTTGAGACCCACGGCCTTGCGACAGGCCGACCAGGCCCCGAGAACGGGGCGCCGGAAGCAACGGCGGATGCCGTGTAGCGGAGAGGACGAACATGCAAACGAGCTTCCCGGCCGGTCGCCCGGTTGGTTCCCGGCGGATCGGCCTCATAGCCTTCGCTGCCGCAGCGGCGCTCTTGCTCGCCGCCGCCCCCGCCTTCGCCTCGATGGAGCGCGGCCGCGCCGCGCAGGCGCGCGGCGACCTGCGCGCGGCGCAGATCGAGTTCCGCAACGAGGTCCGCCGCAACCCGAACTCGGCCGAGGCGCGCGCAGCGCTCGCCCAGGCAAGCCTCGACGTGGGCGACGGCGACACCGCGGAGAAGGAGGCGCGCGCGGCGCTCGAGCGCGGCTTCGACCGTGCCGCAGGCACCGTTCTTCTGGCCCGTGCCTTCCTGGTCCAGAGCCGGTTCACCGAGCTCCTGCGCGAGATCCCGCCCCCTGACGCGCAGGCCCAGCCCGCCGTCGCCGCCGCCGCGCTCGCCGGCCGCGGCCTCGCCCTCTCCGGCCTTGACCGTCGCGACGACGCCCGGGCGGCGATCACCGAGGCGGTGCGGCGCGACCCGGCGTCTGCCTTCGCGCAGATCGCCGCCTCGCAGCTCGCCCTCGCCGAGGGCGACCGCCAGGAGGCAGAGGCAGCGCTCGACCGGGCGCTCGCCGCCGAGCCGAACAATGTCGAGGCGCTGATCCGCAAGGCCAGCCTTCAGTTCGAGCGCGGTGACCCGCGCGCGGCGATCGAGACCTTCGGGCGGGCGATCGCGGTGATGCCCGGCAATGTGATCGCCCGGACCCGACGCGCCGATGCCCATCTCCGCCTCGGCCAGGACGCCGAGGCAAGGGCCGACATCGAGGCAGCGCTCAGGACCTCCCCCGGATACGCCCCGGCGCGCTATCAGCGCGCGATGCTGCACGCCCGCGCCCAGGAATGGCGCCAGGCCGACGAGATCCTGCAGCAGCTCGGCGCCACGCTTCTGAACATCCCCGACGGGCTGCTGCTGCAGGCGCTGGTGAAGCAGAACCTTGGCCAGGCCGAACAGGCCGAGGACGCTGCCCGACGCTATGTCGCGCGCCGGCCCGAGGACCCGCGCGGGGCGAAGCTGCTCGCGCAGATCGAAATGGCCGCAGGCCGCCCCGATGCCGCTGCCGGAACGCTCAGCCGGCTCGCCCAGCGCGGCGCAGCCGATGCCGAGGCGTTCGACATGCTCGGCCGGGCGCACATGGCAACGGGCCGGCCGCGCGAGGCGGCGGCGGCCTTCGCCCGCGTCGCCGAGGCGCTGCCCGAGAATGCCTCCGTCCTCGCCCGGCTTGCCGCTGCGCGGCTTGCCGCGGGCGATGCCCAAGGCGCAGCCGAGGCGGCTACGCGAGCGCTCGCCCTCGACCCGACGCAGACGGCGCTGCACCAGATTCTCGCCGGGGCTGCACTTGCCCGCGGCGACCTTGCCGCCGCCACCGCTGCGCTCGAGAAGGTGCCGCAAGCCCAGCGCGACGGCGAACTCGTCGGGCTGATCGAGGGCACGGTCAGGCTGGTTCGGGTCGATGTCGCTGGGGCCCGCTCGGTGTTCGAGACGGTGCTGCGCAACCACCCGGGCAGCATACGCGCCCGGCTCGGGCTTGCGCGCGTCGCCGCGATGGAAGGCCGCTCCGAGGAGGTCGACCGCCTGTTTGCCGAGGTGCTCGCCCGCGACCCGAACAATGCCGAAGCCGCGGCGCGGCTCTCGGCGGCGGCCCGGTCGGGAACGCCACGCGCTGAAGCGGCTCTGGCCGTGCTCGAGCGCGCCCAGGCAGCGGCGCCGGGCGAGCCGGCGCTCGCGCTCGCGACCGCCGGCACGCTGCTCGCGCTCGGCCAGGCGCCGAAGGCAGCGGCGATCCTCGAGGCGGAGCCGCTGCGCGCCCGACGCGCCGGCAACCCGGGCATCCTGATGCTGCTCGCCGAGGCGCGCGCAGCCCAGGGCAACTGGCAGGGGGCGGAGGAGGCTGCCCGCGCAGCGCTCGCGGAGGCTCCCGAAAACGTCACCGCGCGGCAGCAGCTCGCCGTGATCCTGGTGCGCAGCGGCAACCCGCGCGGAGCGGAGACCCTGCTGCAGCTCGGCCTCGACGCCAACCCGGGGAGCTTCGTGCTGCAGCAGGCTCTGGTCCAGCTCGTACGCCAGGAGCGCGGCCTCGACGCGGCGCTTGAACTGGCCGACCGAATTGCCCGGATGCCCGGAACGCGGCCCGCCGCGCTGGTCCTCCGCGGCGACCTGCTGCTCGCGGCCGAGCGCCGCGAGGAAGCCGCCCAGGCCTTCGCTCGCGCCTTCGCCGAGGCCCCCTCGCGCGACCTCGCGCTGCGCGAAGCCGCAGCCTGGGCGCAGGCGGGCAAGCGCGCCGAGGCGATCCGTGCGCTCGAGGCCTGGCTCTCCCGCACCCCCGATGACCCGGTGGTCAACGGCCAGCTCGCGCAGCTCGAGATCGCCGCCGGAGAGAGCGCCGCGGCGGAGCGCCGGCTCGTCGGCGTGGTCGCGCGCGCTGGCGAGGACTGGGTGGCGCTGAACAACCTCGCCTGGCTGATGCAGGAACGCGCCGATGCCGGCACGCCTGAGGGCAAGGCCACCCTCGCCGAGGCACGGCTGCTCGCCGAGCGCGCCTACTACATCAGCCCCACGCCCGAGACCTCGGACACCTTGGGCTGGATCCTCGCCCGCGAGGGGCAGCTCGAGGTCGCTCTGCCCCTGCTCCGCCAGGCGGCGGCCGCGACGGTCGCGCGCCAGCGCCCCGACCCTGCGATGCTCTACCGCCTCGCCTACGCTCTGCGCGCCGCGGGGCAGCGCGCCGAGGCGCTTCGCATCCTCGAGCCCGTCGTGGCCGCGGACGTTCAGTTCCCCGAGCGCGCGGCGGCGGCACGGCTGCTCGCCGAACTCCGCGGCGGCTGAGGCGGCATCGGCAGATGGGCATTCGCGACCTATTCCTGGTCGGCGTTCTTCTGCCGCTGCTTGCTCTCGCAGCGGCGCGGCCGTTCGTCGGCGTGCTCGTCTGGTCGTGGATCTCGTTCATGAACCCGCACCGCGAGGTGTGGGGCTTCGCCAGCTCCCTGCCTTGGGCGATGGTCACCTTCGTCGTGACGGTGTTCGGCTGCGTCGTCGCGCGCGAGCCGAAACGATTGCCGCTGAACGCGGTCACGCTGATGCTCATCGTCTTTGCCGTCAACATCACCTTCACGACGGCGATCGCCATCGGCCCGCCCGGCCCTGCCTGGCAGCTGTGGGACCGAACCATCAAGGTCATCCTCGGCCTGTTGCTGACCGCCTCGCTCCTGACCGACCGGCGCCGCATCCACGCGATGATGTGGCTGATGGTGATCTCGCTCGGCTATTACGGGGTCAAGGGCGGGATCTTCACCCTGATGACGGGCGGCGGGTTCAGGGTGCTCGGCCCGCCCGACACGATGATCAGCGACCGCAACCACCTCGCGGTGGCGCTGCTGATCACCATTCCGCTGATGAACTATCTGAGGCTGAACGCCCGCCACGCCATCGTCCGCCAGGGCCTCGCCTTCGCCATGGCCTCGACGCTGTTCGCCGCCCTCGGCAGCCAGTCGCGCGGGGCGCTGGTCGCGCTCGTTGCGACCACCGTCGTGTTCTGGCTGCGCAGCCGCGGCAAGATCATCACTGGCGTGCTCCTCGCCGTCGCCGTGGCCGGAGCGATCGCCTTCATGCCCGACAGCTGGGTCGCGCGCATGGGGACGATCCGCAACTACGAGGAGGATGGCTCGGCCGCGGCCAGGCTCAGGATCTGGGGGGTTGCGTTGGACGTCGCCCGCTCGCGCCCGTTCACCGGCGGCGGCTTCCGGGTGCTGTACGACGTCGAGACCGTCAGGCGGTTCCGGCCGCAGATGACGCATGCGAACGCCGCCCACAGCATCTGGCTAGACGTGTTGGCCGAGCATGGCTTCCTGGGCTTCGCCGTCTGGCTCGGCATTCTCGCCGCCGGGCTCTGGGCCAGCGTCAGGACGGTGCGGCTCGCCAAGGGCAGGCCCGGGCTGCGCTGGGCCTATGACCTCGCGCGGATGAGCCAGGTCTCGGCCGTCGCCTACATGTCGGGAGGGACCTTCCTCTCGCTGAGCTACTGGGACTTCTTCTGGACGCTGCTCGTCGTGCTCGGCGCAACGCATGGGCTCGTGGTGGCGGCGGTGCGCGGCGAGGCGAAGACGGCGGAACCGGCCCGTGCCGCGGTCCGGGCCGGATGGGTGCGCCCCGTGCGCCAGGCGGCCGGGCGGGCATGATCGGAGGCAGCGCAGAATGTCATCGTTGTACTTCCTCGCGATGCTCATCGGCGTCGGCTGGCTTGCGCTCTGGTCGATCCTGCCGTCGGAGCGGCAGGGCCGCGGCTTCTGGCCGTTCGACATGCGCGACGGCGAGGACCTGAGCGGGGCAGCGGCCGATGCAGATCGCCGACGAACCGACCGCAGCGCCGGTGCACGAGGCGCGCCCGAAGCAGCGGCCGCTTCGGCTTCTGACCTTCAGCACCCTCTACCCGAACGCAGCCCAGCCCAATCATGGCGTGTTCGTCGAGAACAGGCTCAGGCATCTCGTCGCCTCCGGTGAGGCGGTGAGCACCGTGCTCGCCCCTGTGCCCTGGTTTCCGGGCCGCACCCCGCCGCGCGCCTCCGTACCGGCCTGCGAGGAGCGCCACGGTCTTGCCGTGCACCACCCGCGTTTCCTAGCCCTGCCCGGGCTCGGCATGGCGACCAACCCGGTCCTGCTCTGGCGCGCGGCGCGGTCATGGCTTGCCCGCTCCGGCGATCAGGCCGCCTTCGACCTGATCGACGCGCACTATCTCTACCCCGACGGCGTGGCGGCGGTCTGGCTCGCCGCCGATCTCGGCCTGCCGGTGGTGCTGACCGCGCGCGGGTCGGACACGAGCCAGCTGCCGCAGTACCGTCTTCCGGGGCGGCTGATCCGGCAGGCGCTCGCGCGCGCGGATGCGCTCATCGCCGTCAGCGCCGCGCTCGCCGAGGGGCTCTCCGCCCTGGGCGCGCCGCGGGAGAAGATCACCGTTCTGCGCAACGGCGTCGATCTCGACACGTTCCGCCCCCCCGCCGACCGGGCGGCGGCTCGCGCCGCGCTCGGAGTAGCCGGCCCGACCCTGCTCTCGGTCGGGCATCTGATCGAGCGCAAGCGCCACCATCTCGTGATCGAGGCTCTGGCGCTTCTGCCCCAGCATCGGCTGCTCATCGTGGGCGAAGGGCCGGAGCGGCAGGCGCTCGCCGGCCGCGCCGCCGCCCTCGGTGTCGCTGACCGCGTGACCTTCACGGGCAGCGTTCCGCATGCCGATCTGCCGCGCTTCTACGGTGCGGCCGACGCTCTGGTTCTCGCCTCCTCGCGCGAGGGCTGGGCGAATGTCCTGCTCGAGGCCATGGCCTGCGGCACGCCGGTGGTGGCGACCGATGCCTGGGGCTCGCGCGAGGCGGTCGCCGCTCCTGAGGCGGGGATCGTGATTGCGGAGGCGAGCGGAGCGGCGATCGCCGAAGCTGTGCAGAGGCTGCCGCGCACGGCTCCCTGCCGCAAGGCGACGGCGCGCTACGCCGCTGGCTTCGGCTGGGAGGCGACCACAGCCGGGCAGCTTGCCCTGTTCCGACGCGTGCTCGGGCAGGCGAGGCAGAGCCGCTGATCCGCATGCGCCCGACAGCAAACGCCGACCGGCACAGTCCGGAGACATCGCCCCCAAGCGAGGCGGAGCTCGAGCGGGCGAAGCGGGACGTCGTCGCCCTGAAACTCTCCGCCACCGGCTCCGGATGGTCGCCGCTGCTGCGCCAGCGCTTCGGCTACTTCACGCCGGACGAGTGGTACGAGGCAACGCTCTCCTGCCTGGTCGGGCCGGAGACGACGTGGCTCGACGTCGGCTGCGGGCGGTCGATCCTGCCGGCCAACCCGCCGCTCTCGGCCCGGCTCGCCGCCCGCGCGCGGCTCGTCGTCGGCCTCGACCCGAGCGACAACATCGACAGCAACACCGAGGTGCACGAACGCGCCAAGTGCCTGCTCGAGGACTACCACACCGACCGACGGTTCGACCTTCTCACCATGCGCATGGTGGCGGAGCACATCACCGACCCGGAGGCGGCGGTCGCGGCGCTCGCACGGCTTGCCAAGCCGGGCGGCCGGGTGGTCGTCTACACGGTGAGCCGCTGGTCGCCCGCCTCGATCCTGGCTGCGGCGACGCCGATGGCAGTGCACCACTGGCTGAAGCGCGTCCTGTGGCGCGCCAGCCCGCAGAACACATTTCCAACAGCTTACAGGATGAACACGCGCGCGACGCTTGCGCGGCAGTTCGCCGCTGGCGGCTTCGCCGAGGAGCAGTTCCACTACCTCGACGACTGCCGCAGCCTTGCCCGCTGGCGGCTGACCGCGACGCTGGAGCTCGCTCTGTGGCGGGCGCTGCGCGGCCTTGGCCTCCGCTATCCCGAGCTCTGCCTGCTCGCGATCTACCGCCGCCTCCCCGATGACGTCGGCGCGGGCGCCGGCCCAGGCAGCGCGGCATGACCGGAGGCGGTCCGCCCGTCCCTCTGCCCGGCCGGCGCGGCGTTCTGGCCGCCGCCGCCGCGGCCGCCCTCTGCCCCGCCCCGGCGCTGGGGCAGGCGCGCGGCCGCGAGGTCGTCCTCGCCCCTCCCCTGCCCTGCACCGGACGCCCCGGTGACATCGTGGCGCTGCTGCTCGAGGGAACGGCGGCGCCGGAAGGGACGATCGTCGTCTTCGGCCAGGCCTTCCGCGCGGGCGACCTGCCGCGCGGCGCGACGCTCGCCGCGCGGCTCGCCTCCGGCCGGCCGCTCGCGATCCAGGCGGACGTGACCACCCGCCACGCTGACGGCTCTGCCCGGTTCGCGATCGTGAGCCTCGCAGCGCCGGCCCTGCAGTCGGGTGAGCGCGCAGGCGTCATCCTCTCCCGCGGCGGCGGCGAGGGGGCGCGGCCCCCCCTCGCCGTGCCGGCAGGACGGAGCGCGGTGGTCGAGGTCGCGCCTGTCGATGGTGGTGCGCCCTGGCGGGTCGAGCTCGCCCCCGCCCTCTCCGGGCCGGGTGGGCGACGCAAACCGTGGCAGTCAGGGCCGCTTGCGGTGCAGACCAGGGTGCAGGCCGAGATCCCCCCCGCAGCGGTCGGCGGAGCGACCTCGGCCCGCCTCGTTGCCGATGTCGCCCTGCGCGCCGACGGCACGCTCTGGTGCGACGCCTGGGTCCGCAACGACATCGCGATGCGTCCAGGCGGCGGTGCGGCGCGCTACGTGCTGCGGGTGCTGCTCGACGGCAGGCTCGCGCTGCAGAGCCCGCCGCTGACGCAGCACCAGTACACCGGCATCGGCCGCGAGGTGGCGGCACGGCCCGGCGGCGCCCCCGCCCCCACCCCGCCGCTTGTGCGGCACGACGTCGCCTATCTCGCCGAGGCGGGGGCGGTCGCACGCTACGACCTCTCGATCGGGGTCGATCGGCAGGTGCTCGCCGCGATGGGCGAGATGCTGGCGCGGCCCGAGTGGGTCGAGCCCTTCAACCCACGCGGTCTGACCCGGGAGATGGGACGTGGCGGCAACCGCGGCGATCTCGGCCCAACCACGCATTGGCAAGCGGCCTGGCTGATGAGCGGCGACCCGCGAGCGGCTGCGGTCGCGATCGGTCAGGCTGAGGCTGACGGCGCTATTCCCTGGCACTTCTGGGACCCTGGCGGCGGTGCCGACGGCAGAGGCGGCTGGATGGACGTCGACCGTTGGCCCGGCTTCTGGTCCGATCCGCGTGGCGGCCCGCCGCCGCGCACACTCCTGCAGCCGATGCCGATCGCCGAGACGGGCTGGCAGCCGAACCGCTCGCACCAGCCTGACCTCTGTTTCGTGCCCTATCTGCTGACCGGACGGCGCGCCTTCCTCGATGGGCTTCTGTCGCAGGTGACGTGGGGGATCATGTCGGCGGCGACGACCCGGGCACGACCCGAGGCCCATGCCGCCCATCCGCCGGTGCGGAACATCAACATCGCCAATGGCGCTCAGGTCCGCTCCGTCGCCTGGACGCTCAGGACCTTCGGCAACGCCGCCTGGATCGCGCCCGACGACGACAGCTTCGCCCCCTACGTGCGGCGCGTGACAGCGGCCAATCTCGGCTGGATGCGGGCGATGATCCCCGCCTGGACGGCGCTTCAGGGCGAGGCGCATGGCTGGCTTCCGGGCGACTATGGCACACCGGGAGCCCTGCCCCCCTGGCAGCAGGACTTCCTGGTCAGCAGCATCGCGGCGGAGGCGCGGCGCGGCAGCACGGACGCTCGCGCCGTGCTCGGCTGGATGGCCAATTTCATCGTCGGGCGCTTCCTCGCCCAGGACCGCGGTTTCCCGCCGCGCGACGGCGTCGCCTATCTGATCGCGCACACCCCACGCGAGGGGCAGCAGCGTTCCCCCTATCGCAGCTGGGCCGAGATCGGCGCTGCGACGCGCGAGCGCGGCTGGTCGAACGGCGATGGCTGGCGGCACAGCGATGGCTACTACGGCCGGCTCGGCCTGCAGTCGCTCGCGGCGATGATCGACGTGCTCGGCCTTGCCGAAGCCCGCCGCGCCTATGCCTGGCTGGTTGCGGCGAACCCGCCCCACAGCCAGCCCGAAACGCTTGCCACGGTGCCGACCTTCGCGATCGCGCCACGCGACATGCCGCGCGTTCCAGCGCGCGCGGCGCGCTGCCTCCCCGCAGGCTGAGACCGCCAGCGCCCGCGATGGCGAGCACCCAGCCGAGCATCCTTGTACGCACCGCAGCGGGCGCGGGCTGGCTGATCGTCCTGCGCGTCACCCTGAGGCTGATCGGGGTCGCAACCACGCTCGTCCTCTTGCGCCTGCTCACGCCGGCCGATTTCGGCATCGTGACGATGGCATTCAGCTTCACCAGCGCGGCAGAGGCTGTGACCGCCTTCGGCACCGAGGTGCAGCTCATCCGCAGCCGCGACCCAAGCCCCGCCCTCTACGACACGGCTTTCACCCTCAATGTCCTGCGCTCCCTGGCGGTCGCCCTGGTCGTCGCCGGGGGCAGCGGCCCGGTGGCGGCGTGGCTCGGCGAGCCACGGCTGCGCGAGGTTCTGATCGCGATCGCTGTGCACATCCTGCTCAAGGGCTGCGGCAATGTGAGGACGGTCTTGTTCACGCGCGACCTCCGGTTCGACCGGGTCTACCTCCTGCAAGTGGTGCCGCGTCTTGCCCAGGCGGGCGTCGGCATTGTTCTGGCGGTGGTGCTGCGGAGCTACTGGGCTCTGGTCCTCGGCATCATGGCCTCGAGCGTGACGGGACTCGTGCTGGGCTATGGGCTGGTCCCGATCAGGCCGCGGCCCACACTCTCGGCCTGGCGGGAGCTCCTGTCGGTCTCGGTCTGGACCTGGGGGATCAATGTCGCGACCGTGCTGCGCGACCGGACGGAGATGTTCGTGATCGGCCGCGCCTTCGGCGTGGTCAAGGCCGGGCTCTATGCGATCGCGGTTGAATTCGCGACCCTGCCGGTGTCGGAGGTGATGGGCCAGATCGGCCATGCGACGATGCCCGGCTTGGCGGCGGCGGCGCGCGTGCACGGCACAGGCCACGCGGCAGCCGCGTTCCGGCGCATCCTGACGCTTGTGATCCTGCTCTCGGTGGCGATGGGGCTTGGCATGTCCCTGGTCGCTGGGCCCTTCGTCGCGCTTGCGCTCGGGCCGCGCTGGGCCGAGGCAGCGCCGCTGATCGCGATGATCGCCCCCCTGCTCGTGCTGATGGGCCCAGGCCATGTCGCCGCGGCGCTTCTGACGGCGCGGGGGCAGCTGCGCACGATCTGTGCGATCACGGCGCTTGCGGCGGCCTTGCGCGCGGGCACAGTCATTGCCGTCACCAGCCGCTTCGGGCTTGGCGGAATCGCGATCGGCATGGGTGCTCTGGTCGCGCTTGAGGCGGTGCTGCTGCTGGCGCTTGCCTGCCACGGCGTTGCGCTCACGCTGCGGCGTCTCGCCGCCATCTTCTGGCGCCCTGCCGTTGCCGGGGCGGTGATGGTTGCGGCGCTCTTCTGGGCCGGGCTCGCCTGGCTGCCGCCAAATGAACCGGCCGGCGAGGCAGCGCTTGACCTTCTTGCCGCTGTCTCGCTTGGGGCTGTCGTCTATACAGCAGCCGCTGCTCTCCTCTGGGCTGCGTCGGGTCGGCCGGAGGGGGCGGAGCGCGATCTCCTGCTGCTGTTGCGCACCCTCGGCGCCCTCGCCGCTCGGCTCCGGCGCTGAGCGGCCGCGTCGGCCGCACCCCGTCGGCACCGTTCAGGCGCCGCGGCTCAGGCGGCGGGGCGCCGCTCCAGGGCGCGGGCCTCGTGCCGGAACCGCGCGGCCAGTGCTGCGTATGTTCGCGCCGGGCGAAGCCCGATGAAGTGCGCGAAGGTCGGAGAAAGCCGGACGATCCGTGTTGGCAGGAAGGGCAGGTTGCCGATAAAGCCGTCTGCCTTGAAAATCCAGGAGCGGCCGCGTTCGGGCGCGAAGTCACACCAGATCGACCGCCAAGTCGAGACCATCCAGGAATGCTCGACCCCACCGTCCATCCGATTGCCGACGATCAGCCGCCTGAGGTCGTGCAAACCCATGAAGAGGCCAAGATAGAACTCGAAGCTCTGGCTTCTCGGGCCCTTGTAGTTGGTGATGCTAAGGCGTTCCCGGTTGGCGAGATAGAACTCCCCAAGCGCACGGAAAAAATCGGTTCCCTCCTTATCCTTGCGGAAATAGAAGACCCCCGCATTGAGCATCACCATGTACTCGGCGCCGTGCGCGCGCAGGATCGGCCGGACATCGACGCCCTTCCACTCGCCTCCACGTATGATGTTGCCGCCGCTGCCAAAGAAATGCCGCCCGCACTCCGCCCACCAGACGTCGATGTCCTTCTTCACGAGCAGGCAATCGGCATCGACGAACATCGTCTCGTGGTAGGGGGAGAGGTCGAAGACGCGCAGCTTGTTCATCACATGCGGATAGAGCGGGTCTGGCGCGAGCGGCACGAAATGGTCAAAGAGCAGCGAGAGCTCGCCGGATCGGTCGAGCCCCGCGTCGTGGACGAGGCAGATCGGCCGGCTCGGGTCGAGAACGCGGAGCGAGGCGGCGAGGTTCATCGCCATGTCGACATAGGCAGGTTTGCCTGTGGCGAGGACGATATAGCCCTGCGTCATGGCGGTTCCCTCTCGCTCCGGCTTGCTTGACCCGGCTTGCTCGGCTGGGCCGACGCCTCGCGGCGACAGACAGGGCACCGCTTGGCCCGCCCTCTCCTATCAGCCCCCGGCCGCTACGTCATGGCCTGGCGGGCTGCCCGTGGCGGGTGGCGTCGTCGATCGTTCTGGGCCGGTTCTGACCGGCGCCCTTCGCCATGCGCGCGCGCCCGATCGGCGAGCGCCTTGAGCGACGAGGGCGCCCAGGCCCTGCCGCCGCGCGGCGGCCCGACACCAAGCCGGAGCAGGGCCTCGCCGAGTTCTGCGAGTGTGGCGTCGGGGCGGCCGCGCAGATAGGCCGCCGCGAGCTCCTCCGCCCGCCTGCTTGCCTTCGCCTCTCTCCGCGCGCGCGCCGGGGCGAGCACCTCCCGCCCCAAAAGCCCCTCCACCACGAAGAGCCGGGCGAGGCCGGCAAGCCGCGCTGGGCTGAACGGCGCGGCACCGCGCGGCAGGCCGGCGTTCACCCGCGTTGCCACCTCGGCCCAGGAGAGAGCGGGCCGCAAGCGCCGCACGGGCTCGAGCCAGAGCCCGGCGTCAGCACTCGCCCGGGCGAGACAGCGCTTCCGACGCGCCGCTGCGAGAGCGGCAATCGCCTCCCGCTCGCGCGCCCTCAGCCGCGGGTTGCCCCCTACCCTCCCCTCCGCCCGCGCCGCGGCAAGGCCCGCAAGGGTGCGCTCGCGCACCAGCGCGCGCTCGAACTCTGCGACCGCACCGAGCACCTGGAGAACAAGCGTCCCGGTCGGCCCTGCGGTGTCGATCGGGTCGCCGAGCGAGCGGACCCCGACCCCCCTCTCCCGCAGGCTCTCGATCACAGCGAGCAGGTGCGAGAGCGACCGCGCGAGCCGATCAAGCCGAACGACGACGAGCGTATCGCCGCGGCCGAGCGAGGCGAGCAGGGCGGCAAGCACAGGCCGCGCCCTGTCGCCCCCCGAGCCGACCTCCTCGACGATCCGGTCGCAGCCGGCGGCGGTGAGAGCGGCACGCTGGGCGGCAAGGTCCTGCCCGCCGGTCGAGACCCGCGCATAGCCGACGGCGCCCATGCTCCCTTCTCCGTTCCAATGACGGAGGAGAGCCTAATCGGTCGTTTTCTTCGGCCCCAGTGTTGGAAAACCACTTGCCGTTCCGGTGCTTGGGAGGGATCGCGACGTAGTGCTTTCCGGCGTTCCGGGGATCCGGCTATGCGGGTTTCTGGATTTCCTGTTCTCCGGCTTGCCGACTCACGGGAAAACATGATTGAGTGCCGGCATCCCCACGGGCCGGTGTGGAGGGCAGCGCATGGCCATCATCACCTTCGCCCAGGTCAAGGGCGGCAGCGGCAAGACGACGCTCGCCAAATGCACCGTCGCCGAGGTCGTCGCGCGCGGCGGCTCGGTCGCCGCACTCGATCTCGACCCGAACCGACCGCTCGGTCGCTTCTTCGCCCGAATCCCCGAACTCGCCCATGTCGAGGTCGCCATCCCCGATGGTGAACGCCGCGTCTCGATGCTCGTGCGCGACCTTGCCGCCCGCCACGACACGGTGGTGATTGACCTGATGGGGGCTGCGACCAACGACACGCAGGTCGCGCTCGCCCTCTCCGACCTCGTGGTGATCCCGTCGCAGATGAGCGAGGACGATTTCCGCGGCGGCATCGAGACCTGGCGGCAGGCTGAGGAGGCGGAGGCGGTGGCGCGGCGTCGGATCGCGCGCGGGGTTCTGATGGTGCGAACCTCGGCCGGGGCGGTGCGGCCGCGCGTCGAGGCGTTCCTGCGCGAGAGCTACGCCCAGGCGGGCGCCCATGTTCTTGCAGCGGCCTTCGGCGAGCGAACGGTGTGGAAGGAGATGAACTATGCGGGCTGGGTGCCGCCGTTGCATGAGCGCGACGGCAATGCGGCGGCGAACTTCGCCGCCGTGTTCGAGGAGATGATGGCGCTGATCGCAGCCGCCGCCGCGGCAGGGCCCGTGGCTGCCTGAGGAGGGGGGAGAATGACGACGCGACGGCCTGGGCTCACGCTTCCCCCGCTCGACGACGCGACGGCCCGGCGGACCTCGCCCGATGATCCGCGCTTCGGCCTCGCCGCGCGTCTCGAGCGGCCGGAAGCCGTGCGCGAGGCCGTGGCGTCAGGTCGGGTGCGCGCGATCAACGCCGAGACGGGGGCAGGGCTGATCGCACCGCACGCCACGGCGCAGGCTCAGGAGGCGCGCCCTCCGTCGCGCCGGACGGCGCCCGAAGTCGCGCTTTCGACCAAGGTTCCCGACTATGTCCTGCGCCAGCTTCGCCGCCGCTATGCGGAGAGCGGCATCACGATCCGCAATCAGGTTCTGTTCGCGCTACGCCTCGCCGGTGTGGAGGTGCGCGACGAGGATCTTCGCGACGAACGCAAGCGCCAGCGCGACTAGAAGGAAAGCGGGAAATCCCGAAAGCCGGTTGCCCGGATCTCCGGAGAGCCGGATACCGTGCGAACCGGAAAACGGGGCGTCGACCCCCCGAAGGCAGGAACGCCGGTTTTCGCCACGGGGCGGTCGCGCCACGGCTTGGCAATGGTTGTGCCACAGTGCCAATAGCTCCACCCCACGCGCCGTCAGGACCCTGCAGCGAGGCTCTGCCGCGGCAAGGGGATGCACCCCGAGTCGAACGCGACGCGGCGGGCCGGGAGAGCGGCGTTGGGACTCTACTGACGCCGCCTGGGCGCGGAGCCGCTGCAGTTGTCCACAGGGCAGGGTGGTTATCCCGAGGACTCTGCTGACGCCACAAGGGACTCTGCTGACGCGAATCCGAGTTATCCCAGGGACTTTGCTGACGACTCTAATAGTTTGATCCAAATACCCTTCGACTAGCACCGTCAGTAAAGTCCCCCATTGCGTTGGCGTGTCATTCGGCGGCCAAGATGGCGCGTATGGGCAAGGTGCACCGGCTGATCGACGAACACGGCGTTGAGGGAGCGAAGGCGCTCGCCACCTCGAAGAGCGACAGGCTCGCCATTGAGGCGGCCGCAAGCCTGCTTGGCGAGGAAGAGAGTCGTCTCGGCATCACCCATGCCGGGTTTGCGATGACGTCCCTGCCGCACAAGCGCATCGAGGAGACGGTGTGGCGCCGGGAAGGACACCGCACGACGCTGCTCGTCGAGTCAGGCCGCGACAGGCGAGGGGGTCTCGTCGGCGTCCCCTACGGCTCCTTTGCTCGGCTGATCCTGCTCTATCTGCAGACCGAAGCGGTCCGCACCGGCTCGCCGGAGGTCGAGCTCGGCCGGTCGATGAAGTCGTGGATGGGGCGGATGTCCCTCACGACGGGAGGGCGCACCTATCAGCTCGTGGCCGAGCAGGCGCGGCGTATCTCCGCCTGCCGGCTGACTTTCTTTACCGACCGGCACAATGGCGGCGAAGCGCGCCACAACGGCGCCTTTGTGCAGGACGCGATCTCCTTCGCTGGGGTGATCGACGATGGTCAGCCCTCGCTGTGGCAGGACAAGGTGCGCCTCGATGAGGGGTTTTGGCGGTCGCTGCGCGAACACCCGGTGCCCGTGCGCGAGGAGGCGATCCGGGCGATCAGCACGCGCAGCCTCGCGATCGACGTCTATATCTGGCTCGCCTACCGGCTGCATTCGCTCGCCAAGCCGACGGCGGTGAGCTGGGCTGCGGTGCACGGGCAGTTCGGGGCAGGGTTCAAGCTCGTGCGTCAGATCAAGCCGACCTTCCTCGAAGCGCTGAAGCTTGCGCTCGCGGTCTATCCGGAGGCCCATGTCGAGACCGACCAGGCGGGCATCGTTCTGTACCCGTCGAGCCCGGCGGTGCCGCGGCAGGAGGCTCGCCGCCTCGGCCTTGGCTGAGGGTGGAGAGGGGACTCTACTGACGCTCCCTGGGAGCCGAACGGTCCCGCAACGCGTAGACGAGCCGGCCTGCCCACTCGCGCAGCGCAAGCCAGCTCGTGAAAAGATGGTCTGCTCGCGGCACCCAATCCGAGGCTTGGCCCGAGGGCGGTCGGTGCGTCCGAACAGGCCAGGGATAGGCCATGAAGCCGATGCGACGGAAGGCCTCGAGCGTCCGCGGCATATGCCAGGCGTGGGTGACGACATAGGCAGCGCCGATGCCGTCGGCCTTCAGCATACGGGCGCTGAGGACGGCGTTCTCGCGCGTGTCGCGTGACTCGCGTTCGAGCCACCGCGCCGGCTGGGCGAAATCCGCAGCGAGCGCCTCTGCCATCAGGGCGGCAAGCGGTGGGTTCTCCGGCCGTGTGCTGCCGCCGCTGACGAGCAGAGGCAGGTCAGTGCGGCGTGCAAGCGCCGCAGCGGCGCGCAGGCGCTCGAGCGTCATCGGCCCGACATCGAATGTCGTCGCGGTCCGCACCGTCTCAGCGGAAAGCACGATGATCGCCCGGGGGGGATCTGCGTCGGTCTCGACCAATTCCTGGCGGATGCCGTGCGAGAGCGACCAGGTGAGCTGCCCGGCCACGAAAGGGGTGGCCAGAAGCAGGATGCCGAGGAAGCAGACCGCAGCGAAGGAAGCGAGCAGCCGGCGCGGGCCGGGCCTTCCCACCGCCGCAACCAGAGCCGCGCAGAGGCCGAGGACGCACAAGAACAGCGGCGGCAGGAACAGGGTCGTTGCGACGCCCTGCAGCGACATGGCAGGTCACCCCCGATTGGACGGTGTCCGCATTCTCGGCCTGCGCCCAGGGCAGGCAAGCGACCCTGGATGACACAGGGGTCGGTCCATGCGGGGAGTGCCATAACGGAGGTGACATCGGGCGGGCTCAGGTGATGCGTATCGAGATTTCTGGATTACGGGAGTTCGGGAAACTCGAAGCCCTCTGGCGCGCCCTTGAGGCAGAGGCCCCTGACGTCTCTTTCTTCCAGACTTGGACCTGGGTCGGCTGCCTCGCCGAGGAGCGTTTCACGGACCCTGTGGTCGTGCACGGTCATGAGGGGGGCAGGACGGTCGCGCTCGCCCTCTTCAACCGACGCGCCGAGACGTTGTTTTTGACCGAGAGCGGCGATCCGGATCTCGATTCGGTCTTCATCGAGCACAACGGCCCTCTGGTCTCCGCCTCGGCCGAGCCGGGCGCTGCGGCACTGCTGATCCGCGCCGCCGCAGCGCAGCGCGGGATACGCCGCGTCGTCCTGTCCGGCGTCTCGCCGGCGCTTGCTGCGGCCTCGGGGGGTGTTGCCGCTACCGTGGTCGACCGCGTCGCGCCCCATGTCGAACTCGCCCTGCATGCGGATGAGGCGGCCTATCTCGCGAGCCGGAGCGCCAATACGCGAGCTCAACTGCGCCGTTCGCTGCGGCACTTCACCCGGCATGGGCCTGCCGCGATCACGCGGGCTTCGGGCGTGGGTGAAGCGCTCTGCTGGCTCGAGGAGCTCATGGTTCTGCACCAGGAGCGATGGCACCGCGCTGGGGCAGCAGGAGCCTTCGCCACCGGCCCGGTGCGTCGGTTCCATGCGGCGCTCCTGGCACGCGCCATGGCCCGCGGCGAGCTCGACCTCGCGCGCGTCGCCGCCGGCGAGGTGCTGCTCGGCTACCTCTACGGGTTCCGCTATCGCGACACGCTTTCGGCCTATCAGAGCGGGTTCTGCCGCTTCGAGGAGAGCAACGATGCGAGGCCCGGTCTCGTGGCGCACCTGCTTGCGATCACCGCAGCACGGCAGGCCGGCCTGCGGCGCTACGACTTCCTCGCCGGCGCGGCACGCTACAAGCTCAGCCTCGCGACGGGGGCGACGACACTCTCCTGGCAGACGCGTGTCAGTGCCCGCTCGCCGCTCGCCGCCCTGGCGCTCGCCCGCGGCCTCGCGCGGCGGCTGCGCGACCGGCTCTCCGCCGGCAGGGCCAGGATGGAGGGTGACTGACAGGCCCGGTCGCCTGGCCTACCGTCCGTGCCCAGGAGCAAACCGACAGGACCAGGCGGGATGGATCAGGAAACGCTTGCCCGACTGCGCGCCCGTTATGCCGATGCGAAGCAGGGCGAGTTCTTCGACCCGCGCTGTGCGGCGATCGCGCGCACCCAGTTCACGGAGGATGGCCGCCGACGCTGGCCCTTCGAGGGTGTGGCGACCTTCCTCGGCGCGCCGCACGACCCCGCCGCCGATCCCGCGCAGGCGGCGGTCGACATCGCGCTCTTCGGCGTGCCGTTCGATCTCGGCGTGACCAACCGCTCCGGCACGCGGCTTGGCCCGCGGGCGGTGCGCGCGGTCGAGCGGATCGGCCCTCACGAACCCGTGCTCGACCTCGTGCCGATGGCCAAGGCGCGGGTCGCCGATATCGGCGACATCCCTCTGCCCTCGCGCTATTCGCTCGAGCGCTGCCATGCAGCGATCGAGGACTTCGCCGCCCGGCTCGGCGCCGCGGGCATCCGGCCGCTTGCCGTCGGCGGCGACCACTCGATCTCCCTGCCGCTCCTGCGCGGACTCGGCCGCGACCGCCCGCTCGGGATGATCCACATCGACGCGCATGCCGACACAGCCGGGGTCTACGAGGGCACGAAGTTTCACCATGGCGCTCCGTTCCGCGAGGCGGTGCTCGCCGGTGTGCTCGACCCCGCCCGGACCATCCAGATCGGGCTGCGGGGCGGCGGCATCTGGCTCGGCGAGTTCTCCTACGACAGCGGCATGACGGTGGTGCCGATGCACGAGGTGGAGGTGGCGGGGATCGCCGCGGTGGTGGCGAAGGCGCGCGCGGTGGCGGGCACCGGCCCGACCTATCTCTCCTTCGACATCGACGCGCTTGACCCTGCCTTCGCGCCGGGAACGGGAACGCCGGAGGTCGGCGGCCTCTCGACCCGCGAGGCGGTCGCGCTGCTGCGCGGCCTTGCCGGGCTCGACATCGTCGCGGGCGACGTCGTCGAGGTCGCACCGCAATACGACCCGACCACGATCACCGCCCAGGCGGCGGCGCAGATCCTGTTCCAGATCCTCTGCCTGATGGTGCTTGCCCCCTCCTTCGCCGCGCGCGGTTGCGGCGCGGCCGGCGCAGGCTAAACTCGGCCAAGCCTTGGGGAGGCGGCCGGCCGGAGCACACGGCACGGATCACGGAAGGAGAGACCGCAGATGATTCGTCGCCGCCGCGTCGTTCGCCTTGCAGGGTCGGCGCTTGCCCTGCCCGCGCTTCTGCCCCTGTCAGCACGGGCGCAGCAGCGGACCATCCGGATCGCCACCGAGGGCGCCTATGCGCCGTGGAACTTCACCGGCCCAGGCGGCCAGCTGCTCGGCTTCGAGATCGACCTCGCCAACGATCTCTGCCGGCGCATGAACGCGCGCTGCAGCATCGTCGCCCAGGACTGGGACGGGATCATCCCCGGCCTGACGGCAGGCCGCTACGACGCGATCATGGCCGGGATGAACATCACCGACCGGCGGCTTGAGGTGATCAACTTCTCCCGGGTCTATGCCGCTGGGCCGCACGCCTTCGGGACGCTGCCGAACTCGCCGCTGCGCACCCTTCCCGGGGCTGGCCAGACCCTGAGTTTCGCCACCCAGGAGGCGGAGATCCGCGCTCTGGTCGAGCAGATCCGGCCGCTCCTGCGGGGGCGGACGATCGGGGTGCAGACGGCGACGACCAACGCCGCCTTCCTCGGCCAGTTCTTCGCCAATGCTGGCGCGACGATCCGCGAGTATCGCACCACCGAGGAGCATGACCTCGATCTCGCTGCCGGCCGGCTCGATGCGATCTTCGTCGCGGTCACGGCGCTGACGGCGACCGCCGAGAAGCCGGAGTTCCGCGGCCTTGCCCCTTCTGGGCCGCTGCTCTCGGGCGGCGTGCTCGGGCGCGGGGTGGCGGTCGGCCTGCGCAAGGCGGATGCCGACCTCAAGGCGGCCTTCGACCAGGCGATCGAGGCGGCGCTTGTGGACGGCACGATCCGCCGCCTCTCCGAACAGTGGTTCAAGACCGACATCTCGCCGCGTTCCTGAGGCCGCCCGGGCGGGAGGGCGCCCTGCGCCTCCCGCCCCGCCATGCGCCGCGATGCCCGAGTGGCTCGTCTCCTACTGGGCGCTGATGGGCTTCGGCCCGACGGGCTGGGGCGTGCAGATGCTGCGCGCCGCGGCGATGACGGTCGCTGTCTCGGCGAGCGGCTTCGCCCTTGGCGCTGTGCTCGGCGGGCTTGCCGCCTGGGGAAGGCTGTCGGCGAGCCGGGTCGGCGCTGCGGTCGCCGCGACCTACACGACGGTGATCCGCGGCATTCCCGAACTCCTCGTCATCTATCTCGTGTTCTTCGGCGGGGCGGCGGTGCTCGGCTGGATCTGGCGCAGCGTCTGGGCGGGGGAGGGGTTCGTCTCGCTGCCCGCCTTCATCGCCGGGTTCATCGCCGTCGGGATCTGCAACGGCGCCTACCAGGCGGAGGTGTTCCGTGGCGCCTTCCGCACCATCGCGCGCGGCGAGATCGAGGCTGGGCGCGCTGCAGGCATGGGGCAACTCCTGCTTGCCCGGCGCGTCATCCTGCCGCAGCTGTTGCGCTTCGCCCTGCCCGGGCTCGGCAATTGCTGGCAGCTCTGCCTCAAGGAATCGGCCCTCATCTCGGTGACCGGGCTGGTCGAGCTCCTGCGTCAGTCCTTCATCGGGGGGCGGTCGACGCGCAACTTCTTCGCCTTCCTGCTCACGGGCGCTGCGCTCTATCTCGTCATCACCACCGTCTCCTCGGCGCTGTTCGCGCTTGCCGAGCGGCGGGCGCTGCGCAGCCTCGGGCGCGCGCCGTGATCGACATGGGCTTCCTCGGCGAGACCTTCCTCGCGATCCTGCCTGGCGTTCCGACAACGCTCGTCCTGATGGCGCTGTCCGTCGCGGCGGGGTTCGTGCTTGCGGTTCTGTTCGCGCTCGCCCGACTCTCGGGCCTGCCGGTGATCGCTCCGGCCGTGCGTCTCTACGTCTTCGTCTTCCGCGGCACGCCGCTCGCGATCCAGATGTTCCTGATCTATTTCGGCCTTGCCCAGTTCCCCGAGGTGCGCGCCTCCGCCCTGTGGCCCTATCTGCGCGAGCCCTTCTGGTGCGCCGTCCTTGCCCTGACGCTCAACACCGCTGCCTATGGCAGCGAGATCGTGCGCGGGGGCATTCTCTCCGTGCCGAGGGGGGAGGTGGAGGCGGCGCGGGCTGCGGGGATGTCGGGGGGGCTGTTGCTGCGTCGGATCGTCGGCCCGATCGCGCTGCGCAATGCCCTGCCGGCCTATGGCAACGAGCTCATCCTGATGGTCAAGGCGACGTCGCTCGCCTCGATGGTGACGCTGCTCGAGGTCACGGGGCTCGCGGCGCGGATCATCTCGACGACCTATCGCGTGTTCGAGACCTTCGCGGTCGCCGCCGTGATCTATCTCGCGATCAATGGGGCGCTTGCCTGGCTGGTCGCGCGCGCGGAACGGCGCCTCTCGCCGGAGCGGAGCGGCGCTGCCCGCACGGGGCCTGACCTGGGGCTTGCCCGGTGAGCGGGGTGGCGGCGGTCGCCGTGCGCGGACTCGTCAAGCGCTTCGGCGCCCTCGAAGTGCTGCGCCGGGTCTCGCTCGCCGCCGAGGAGGGCGAGGTGATCGGCATCCTCGGCGCCTCCGGGTCGGGCAAATCGACGCTTCTGCGCTGCATCAACGGGCTTGATCACGCCGACGAGGGGGAGGTGATCGTCGGCGGCGAGACGATCGCGATGCGCCCCTGCCGCGGTGGCGGCCGCGTTCCGGCGGAGCGGCGCCAGCTCGACCGAATCCGCGCCTCGCTCGGCTTCGTCTTCCAGGGGTTCAACCTCTGGAGCCACCGGACCGTGCTCGAGAACGTCATCGAGGCGCCGATCCATGTGCAGCACCGGCCGCGCGCCGAGGTGGTGGCCGAAGCCGAAGCGCTGCTCGAGAAGGTCGGGATCGCCGAGAAGCGCAACCACTATCCGGCGCATCTGTCGGGCGGGCAGCAGCAGCGCGCCGCGATCGCCCGCGCGCTTGCGATGCGGCCGCGCGTGCTCCTGTTCGACGAGCCGACCTCGGCGCTCGACCCGGAACTCGTCGGTGAGGTGCTGCGGGTGATCCGCTCCCTGGCGGAGGAGGGCAGGACGATGCTGCTCGTGACGCACGAGATGGGGTTCGCGCGCGAGGTCTCCGACCGGATCGTGTTCCTCCATCAGGGGCGGATCGAGTGCGAGGGGGCGCCGCAGGCGCTGTTCGCCGACCCGCCCTCGGAGCGTTTCCGCGCCTTCATCGCCCGCTGGCGCGAGGAGAGGCGGCTGCGCGGCGAGCTCTGAGGGTCAAGGCGGCGCCCGATCAAGCTTCGCGGAGGCGCCGGCGAATCGGCTTCTCTGCCCAAAGGGTCGCGGGCGCGAGCAAGGAGCTCGGCGCGACCCCGGTCCCACGGCGCGAAGTCGAGCATCCCTCGACGAAGCGCTCGACCACGCCGGGCCCAAGCGCCGCCGGAACCTTCCGAAACGCCCGTGCAGCCGCGCAACACTCTGTTGAATGGACGCGCCAGGCAGCGCAACCCACGCGTGTGTGATTAACAATTCCTTTACCGGTCATCGTCATGTTTGCATTTGTAAGACACGAGTCCCCCGTAACAAGGGTGGAACCGGTGAAGCACACGAGGCGCATGTCGGCGGCCAAATCGGTCGGTGCTGGTTCAGCCCGCGCCGAGACGGCCGTGATGGGTGACGGGACGCTCTGGCAGGGCACGGTCGAGGCCGGCCCCGAGTCCGACCGGCTCGGCTGGCCACTCGCCGCCGGGGTCATCCTTCTCCTTTCCGCAGGCCTCTGGGCCGGCATCGGCTGGTTCGCCGCCGCCCTTTTCCGTTGAGGCTTCCTCAGGCCGCAAGCCCGGGTCGCCCGGCGGCGATCCAGCCGAGCACGTCGGCCAACCCCTCCTTCAGCCCAACCGAGGGCGTGACCCCGAGCAAGGCCGCAGCGCGCGCTGCCGAGCCCACCGAGTGGCGTATCTCGCCCGCCCGTGGCGGGCCGTGCCGTGGCGGTGGCAGCCGGCCCTCCGGGTCGCACAGAGCGGCGATGGTGGCGGCGAGGTCGGCGACCGAGGTCGCCCGCCCGGTGCAGAGATTGACCACAGGCGCGGAGACATTGGCCGCGCCTGCGGCCGCGACCAGCCCCCGCACGACATCGCTCACATGGATGAAATCGCGCGTCTGCCCGCCATCGCCGTTGATCGTCACACCCTCGCCGCGGCTCATCCGGTCGCAGAAGATCGAGATCACGCCCGAATAGGGCGAGCCTGGGTCCTGGCGGGCGCCGAACACGTTGAAGAAGCGAAGCCCCATGGTCGGCACCCCGTGCACGTGGCCGGCCACCCGGGCGTGCAGCTCGCAGCCGAGCTTGTCGGCCCCGTAGGCGGAGAGGGGAAGCGTTGGCGCGTCCTCGGCGATCGGCAGCCGCTCCTGCTCGCCATAGACCGCCGCCGAGGAGGCATAGACGACGGGGATCCGCCCGGCGGCGCGGGCTGCGTCGAACACAGCGATCGTGCCGGAGAGATTGGCCCGGTGGGTCGTGAGCCACTCCGTCATGCCGCGCTCGACCGAGGCGATCGCGGCGAGGTGGAAGCAGACGGCTGCGCCCGCCATGGCGGCCCGCACCGCAGCAGGGTCGGCCACGTCGCCCTCGCTCAGTTCAGCGCCGGGGGCGAGGTTCTCGCGCCGTCCGGTCGAGAGGTCGTCGAGCACCCGCACCCTGTCGCCACGCGCAAGCAGCGCCGCGACGAGGTGGGAGCCGATGAAGCCGCAGCCGCCGGTGACAAGGGCAAGGGGCATCGTCGATGCAGGTAAGGCGGAACGGCTCGACAAAGCAATCATGCCGGCGTTGCGCGTCGCCTTGCCTGGTCCGGCCCATGCGGTGCTTGCCAATTCTGCCGGCCCTCTTGTTCAGTGCCGCGGCGCCGATCCAGCGCCTCTGGCAGCACGTCAGGGTGCCGGCTCTGACCAAACCGAAGAGAGAGGCAAGGTGACGATGACCGTTGACACGGCGGCGGCAACGGAGCGCCACAGCGAGCCCGGCCCGCCGGCACCGAAGCCGAGGCGAATCCTCGTGATCACCAACGTATGGCCCTTGCGCCGCGCCCGGCAGGGAAATGAACACAGGCTGGCGGTCTCTCTGTCCGCTCTCGCCGAGCTCGGATCGATCGAGATCCTGCATATCATCCCCGAGGGTGTGATCGCCGATTACCCCGAGGGCGAGGCGCTTGACCGCGAACAATCCGCGCTTTGGGGTGTGCCAGTCGTGACACGGTGCGCCCCCTGGTTTCGTCAGCGTCGTGCGAAGACCTTCTTCACCTACTACCTCGCCGGCATGGTCGATGCCGCGGCACAGCCGGAATGGGCCTATGTGATCTCGAAGGAGTCCATTGCGATCGTCGCCGCAGCACTCGCGACCAGGCCCGATCTTGTTTTCCTGCACCGGCTCCATAATGCCCTTCTGGTCGAGAAGGCAGGGGGCTTTGCCGGCAACACCGTCTTCGATCTTGACGATGTCGAGCACAAGAAGCTGTGGCGCTTGTGCCTCCTGCCGCCACTGCGGCCGGGCAAGCTCCTGATGCTCGGCCATATTCCGGCTCTGGTGCTGGCCACACGCCGCGCGGCACGCCGCAGCCTGCTCACCTTTGTCTGCTCGGAACTCGACGCGCGACACCTCAGGCGCCTCGGCTGCGGCAGCGGGGTCGTTGCGGTGCCGAACGCCCTGCCGGTTCCAGACGATGCGCCCGGTGTTGCCCCTGAACCGACGGTGATGTTCATCGGCGCTTACACCTACCCTCCAAACGTCGATGCGGCGGAGCGGCTCGCGACCAGGATCCTGCCGCGGATACGCGCCGCGATGCCGGAGGCCCGCGCCCTGATCGTGGGCAAAGGGAGCGAACTTCTTCCTTCCTTCGGGCGCGGGCTGCCGGGGGTGGAGCATCTCGGCTATGTCGACGACCTCGCCGGGCTCTATGCGCGCACCCGTGTCGTCTGCTGCCCGCTTACCAATGGCGGCGGCACGCGGATCAAGCTGATCGAGGCGGCTGCCTATGCGCGACCGATGGTCTCGACGCGGATCGGTGCGGAAGGGCTCGAGTTCCGTGACGGTGCCGAGATCGTCCTCGCCGACGACGACGAGGCGATCGCCGCCGCTTGCCTTGCGCTGCTCCGTGACGATGCCCGCTGCGCCGCGCTCGGCGCTGCGGCGCGGCAGCGCATGCAGGCCTGCTATGCCGCCCCGGCCGTCTCCGAGCGGCTTTCGCGGATTCTGCGCGAGAAGCTTGCGGCCTGAGGGAGCGGCAGCCCTTGCGGCGAGCACATCCCTCGCCCGCGCATCCTCCCGGAACGGTTTGTTGACGCTGCTTGGGCGGTGTATGGGGAAAGCGCTGGGCGAAGCCGTTCCGGCGCAGCAGGGAACAGACACCGATGACCGCCTCGGACCACGCTGCCGGCATCGCCTCGCTGCGCTCTGCCCATGGCACTGCGCCGATTGTCCGCGCCCGCGCTCCGCTCCGCCTCGGCCTTGCCGGCGGCGGCACTGATGTCTCCCCCTATGCCGACCTCTACGGCGGGGCGGTGATGAACGCCACGATCGACCGCTACATCTACGCAAGCCTCTCCCCCGCGCCGGAGGGCCAGGTGATCGTCGAGAGCCAGGATCTCGGCCTCAGCCTGGCCTATCCGGCCGAGGCGCCGCTGCCGATGGACGGGCGGCTCGATCTCACGAAGGCGGTCTACAACCGGATCGTCGCCGATTATCGCGGCGGCGCACCGCTCTCTTTGCGAATCTCCACCTATTCCGAGGCCCCTGCCGGTTCTGGCCTGGGTTCCTCCTCGACTCTCGTCGTTGCCCTCGTGCAGGCCTTCGCCGAGCTTCTCGCCTTGCCGCTCGGCGAATACGACGTCGCCCATCTCGCCTTCCGAATCGAGCGCAAGGATCTCGGCCTTCAGGGCGGGCGGCAGGACCAGTATGCCGCCACCTTCGGCGGCTTCAACTTCATGGAGTTCCGCGCCGACGATTCGGTGATCGTCAACCCGCTGCGGATCAAGCCGGCCGTGGTCAACGAGCTCGAGGCGCAGACCATCCTCTGCTTCACCGGCATCAGCCGCGACAGTGCGTCGATCATCGCCGAGCAGGCGGCGAATGTCGTGGGCGGCACAACGCGCTCGATCGAGGCGATGCACGCTCTGAAACAGGCGGCGGTGGCGATGAAGGAGGCCCTGCTCAAGGGCGATCTCGCCGCCCTCGGCGCCACCCTCGCTCAGGGCTGGACCTCGAAGCGCGCCATGGCCGCTGGCATCAGCAACCCAACCATCGAGGAGGCGATCGCGACCGCGATCGCTGCCGGGGCAACCGCCGGCAAGGTCTCCGGCGCCGGGGGAGGCGGCTTCGTGATGTTCCTCGCCCCGCTCGACCGCCGCCATGCCGTTCTCTCGGCGCTCGCCGCCAAGGGCTATCGTGCCGAGGGCTGCCGTTTCGTCCCCGAGGGAGCGACCGCATGGCGGGCATGACCACCGTCGCCGAGGCGCTCTCGGTCACCGCCGCCCTGCTGCGGCGCATGGCCGAGGACGATACCCTCTGCGCCGACACCGCCGCCGCGGCGGACCGCGTCGCCGCGGCGCTGAGACGCGGCAACAAGCTCCTGCTCTGCGGCAATGGCGGGTCGGCGGCGGACGCGCAGCACTGGGCGGGCGAGCTCGTCTCGCGCTTCCACTACGACCGGCCCGGGCTCGCCGCCATCGCGCTGACCACCGACACCTCGATCCTGACCGCGATCGGCAATGACTACGGCTATGAGCGGCTGTTCGCCCGCCAGGTCGAGGCGCTCGGCGCCCCGGGCGATGTGCTGTTCGCGCTCTCCACCTCGGGCCGGTCCCCCAACATCCTTGCCGCGCTGAAGGCGGCGCGCGAGCGGGGGATGGCGACGGTCGGCTTCACCGGTGCTGGGGGAGGGGAGATGCCCCCGCTCTGCGACATCCTGCTGCGCGTGCCGTCCTCCTCGACGCCGCGTATCCAGGAGGGGCACGAGGCGCTCGGACATGCGATCTGCGCCCTTGTGGAGGCCGCCCTGTTCCCGCGCGACGGCTGAGCCGTGCCCGTCCCGGACGAGATCATCGTGCTCGCCGGCGGCCTCGGCACGCGGCTGCGCGGCGTGGTGGACGACGTGCCGAAGCCGCTCGCCCCGGTGGCGGGGCGGCCCTTCCTGCACTGGCTGCTCGAGGGCTTCGCGCGTCAGGGTCTCGCGCGCGCCGTGCTCGCGACCGGCTACCGGGCTGAGGCGATCCGCGCGAGCCTTGGCGAGCGCTTCGCCGGGCTCGAGATCGTCCACGCGCCCGAGCAGGAACCGCTCGGCACGGGCGGGGCGATCCTCAAGGCGCTCTCGCTCTGCCGGGGCGAGCGGGTCTTCGCCGCCAATGGCGACAGCTGGATCGGCGTCGACCTCGCCCGCCTCGCCGCCGCCGCCCCGGAGGCCGATCTCGTTCTCGCCGTCCGCCCCGTCGCGGACCGGGCGCGCTACGGCAGCGTCCGCGTCGACGGCGACAGGCTGATCGGCATGGCGGAGAAGGGCGGGGAGGGGCCTGGGCTCGTCAATGCCGGGGTCTATCTCTTGCGGCGCGACCTTGCGGCGCGGCGGGCGATGCCCGCGTCGTTCAGTTTCGAGCGCGAGCTGCTCGCCGCCCCGGGCGGGCTCGATGTTCGGGTGTTCGCGACGGAGGCGCCCTTCATCGACATCGGCACGCCGGAGGATTTCGCCGCGGCCCAGGCGCTCCTGCCCGGCTGGCTCGCCGCCGCCGGATGAGAGCGCGATGCCGCGGCGCGGGCTGTTCCTCGACCGGGACGGGGTCATCAACGAGGATCTGGGGTACGTGCACAGGGTCGAGGACTTCGTGTTCCGCGACGGCATCTTCGATCTTTGCGCCGCTGCCCAGGCGATCGGGCTTGCCATCGTGGTCGTGA
>Ga0272446_1000886_pt1 | contig 45560 bp, 45 predicted proteins | sample YNPCB0061_FD_194587 | JGI IMG/M metagenome (GOLD analysis project Ga0272446, IMG submission 194587) | Hot spring microbial mat communities from Yellowstone National Park, WY, United States - YNP-CB-006-1 | ecosystem: Environmental > Aquatic > Thermal springs > Hot (42-90C) > Sediment | place...
CCCGATCGGTAAATCATACTGATTAGATAGATTTTCTGGGATGTCTTCTTGTTCTTCTTCAAACAAACTAAATTCAAAACTTCCAGAGGAGCTAACTCCAGAGAAAGGATCAATATCTAAGTCGTTTTGATTGTCCAACTCAAGTTCATCCCCAAGCGAAACTTCTGACTGAAAATCATCTGAGTTAGAAAGTTGCTCTTCCTCAACAATATCGTTAAAGCTGGATTGATCTTCAAAATCGGCAAAGTTTGTTTGATTAACCTGTGATTCTTCTAACAGTCTTACAGTAGAATCTGACTCACTATCTAAGTCAACTGGTATTTCATCAGCACCTGCATCCAAAAGATCGGTTTTGATACCTTCGCTTGGTTCTTCTTCAAACAAGCTGTTAAAGTTGTCATTAGCCACAAAGGAATCTTCTTCAGTCACAGGTTGTTCATCAGCAAGTTCTGCTTCTGCATCAGACAGATCGGTTTCTATCCCTTGACTCGATTCTTCTTGGTCATCGAACAAACTGTTAAAAGCATCATTTGGTATAAATAAATCTTCTTCATCAGTAGCGGGTTGTTCACCAGTGAGTTCTACCTCAAAAAGATCAGTCTTTATCCCTTCACTTGGTTCTTCATCTTCATCAAACAGGCTATTAAAAGTATCACTTACTACAAACAAATCTTCTTCTCCGACCACCAGTTGTTCATCAGCAAGTTCAGCATCAAAAAGATCAGTCTTTATACCTTCACTTGGTTCTTCATCATCAAACAAACTGTTGAAGGTGTCATTCGCTACCAATAATTCTTCTTGGTCTATAAATGAAATAATATCTTCGTCATTGTCTTGGGGTGGAAGAGGATTGACTAAAAATTCTTCTACTCCCCAGTCTTTTGCTGTTGCGCTGAGGGTAGTGCTTTCTAATAGCTCTCCCAGTTCCTCAGAAGCTCCTATTCTGTACTCTTGCCCTTGTAAAAGTAGGGTTCTGACCTGTTGCCAGTCTCTATCCTCTAACCGATCGATGTAAGCTAAAAGACGCAACATTCCGAAAGATGCTGCCATTTTCTTTGCTTCTTGAATAGCGGTTGTTATGTCTTCGCCAGATTGACGAAGGATAAACAATTCATCCAGTTTGGTTGCACATACTTCACCCAGATTCTCAAAACCATCGGAGGCAGTTGGATAGATAGATGTCTTTTGTTCTAGCTGGTCTGCCTGATGAATTAACTCCTTCAAAACTCGATCGTTATCGGATAGTTCTTGCTCTAAACTTTGACAGTAAGCATTAATAAGAATTGTCAAATCTTCTACAGGAATCTTATCTGCTGCTTTTTGGATAAAGCTGTTGACATAGTTAACAAAAGCTAGACCGGTTAAGTCTTCTTGAGCAAGGTTTAGTAAGTTCTGTAATGTCTGATCAACTGATTCAGCCCTAGATAGTTGTTGGATGAGCAACCTCAAGTTCTCTAACATATCTGCCTTAGTTAAAGCCATCATAGAATACTAACTCCTATACTCGATTGTTTTTGTCGGCATCTACACGGAATCGTTCTACCGACTCCTGTAAGTTACGGGCAACTGCTACTAGACTTTGGAGAGAATCTGACACTCGACGGGATTCTTCCGATGTTTCTTGGGCAGTTAATTCTACAGTCTGCATAACGTGGGAAACTGTACGTGATGTTTCAGTCTGTCTGATCGTGTCTTCCGTAATCGATCGGACTAGGTTATCAATTTGCTCTGATACCGTAATAATGTCTGTCAGAGCTTGGGCGGCTTGTTCTGCCCTCCGCATACCGTCGATTACCTGCTCCGTACCCGTATCCATCGCCAACTGTACGTTATTGGTTTCGCTCTGAATTTGAAGGACGATTTGTTCAATTTCTTTGGAAGATTTGGCGGCACGATCGGCTAACTGGCGAATTTCATCCGCAATTAGAGCAAATTCTTTGCCAGATTCTCCTGCCTTTGCCGCTGCCAAACTAGCGTTAATTGCTAGGTAGTTCGTCCGGGATGCCACACCAGAGATCAGACCCACAATTTTGGAAATTTCTTGGGAAGCTTCCCCTAGTCGTTTTACTTTGCGGGTCGATTCTTCTACGGTTTTGCGGATGTTGACAATACCAGCTAGGGTAGTTTGTACGGCTTCGTTACCTCTTTGGGCAGTCTTGTAGGCTAGTTTTGCTACCTGCTCGGCATCCCTTGCGCTTTCTGCTACCCGTTGAATTGATTCTGTCATCATCTGTACGTTTTGCAGGGTGACAGCTAGTTCTTCTGCCTGTCTTAGTGCATCGGAAGAAAGACTACGGGCAAAGGTTTCGTTTTCTGCTGCCCCCTTGTTTACCTGTCTGGCGGCTTCCCGTACCTGTTGGACAATCTCACTGAGGTTTTGAATTGTTAGGTTAAAGGAGTCGGCGACCGCACCTAGTACGTCGGCTGTAACTTCTGCTCTTACAGTGAGGTCTCCCCTTGCAGCTCCTTCTACGTCATCTAGGAGGCGAATTACCTGACGTTGGAGGTCTTCTTTTGCCTGTTCTAGTTCGGATACTTTGAGTTTGATTTCCGAAAGGGTGCTTGATTGTACTTCCATCATCCGGTTGAAGCCTGTGGCAATTAAGCCCAACTCATCCGTCGATAGAACTAGGGCTTTGACGTTGGTATTGCCTCGAATTACTGCTTCCATCTGAATTTGCAGGCTATCGGCGGTACGCTTTACTTTCCTCGCTACTAGGGAACCCATGACCATTGTCGTAAGGGTTGATAGGGTAATTCCTGTGCCAGCGATCGCTAGGGGTTTGTTTTTACTTTCCGCTAACCAGGGGGATAGGGCAATTCCTAGACTGGCTATTCCTCCAAAAAATAGGGAAATGAGGGGAATGACTACCATTTTTTTGCCCATCGATAGGTTGTTTATCTCAAATAGTCCTAACCCACCCGATCGGGGGACGGCTTGTTCGGGCAAAAAGTCCGGCAGGGGTTGTTGCTCTTTGGGCTTGGTCTGTACGAAGCCAATGTCTGTATCAACCCCAGAACTTGACTTCCCGATCTCTGTGGCAGAAGAGGAGGTATTAATATCTAGGTCAAAACTTTCTTCTTCAATGGCAGCAAAACCACTGGTAATGTCTTCATCCTGGAGGGAAGGGAAACTACCGGTGTCATCGTAGTCATCTTCAAAGAATTCCCCTCCTGTATTTTCGTCGCTAAAACTAAAATCATCGGCATTGTTAATAAAGGTAGGGGAGGGGGGATGATTGGGTGCAATTAAAATGGTGGCATCGCCGCCGTCGTAGTTATTTTGGCTGTTGTCGTAAAAGTCAAAATCGGTTTCGGAGTCGGCGAAGGGGTCTAAGCCTGGTTCTGTGTCTTCTGGGATGTCTTCCCCTAGTTGCTTCTGGGCTTCGTTGATTCCCCATGTGGCATGTTCGAGGATGTTGGTGTCATGGGTTAATTCAATGGCAAATTCATAGTTTTTGACGGCTTCGTCGGAGTTTTTCAGGGCAAGATTGACGTGACCGTGCAAAAGACGATACTTGGGGTTTTGAGGATTGGAAGCGACTAATAGAGCAGTAAGAGTGGAGGCTTCTTCATATTTGCCGTCTATGTATGCTTTTTCGGCTTTTTTGTAGTCTTCTTGCTCTCTAGTAATGGCTGCCATATCTTCTCCTACTTGGTAATGTGGTTAGGGGGAAACCCAGCGGGGGGAAAGTAAAATTTCTGCTGCACTGAGCAGTTTGATTGACTCGTTGGTGTCTGGTAGTTGCCATTCACCTTTGATGAATTGTTGGGAGGTCTTGGGTACGGGTTTGAGTTTCTCTGGTTCAAGCCAGGCGACTACACCAATCCGATCGACTACGGCTCCCAATACCATCCCGCCAGACTCGATCGCTACTACAGGGAGTTCAGCCCGATCGGTGTTGACTGGTACTTTGTCTCCCAAAAACTGTCCCAAGTCACATACCCAGATTACCCTTCCCCTTAGATTGATCATGCCTAAAATTAGAGGAGATGTGTTGGGCATGGGGTTAATCCGATCGGGGGGGCATTCTAAGACTTCACGAATTTCTACGGCAGGAAGTGCATATTCTTTACCAGAGGTGACGAAAAAGCGCAAATGAAGCTCACCAACTGGTTCCTCCTTGGGAGCGAGGACAAAGTCGGTGGGGGTGTCGGGGAGAGAGAAGTAGCTTCCGTCTTGGATTACTGTCTCATCCGTTGTATCCTCTAGTTTTAAACTAGCGTTGGTTGTCATAACTGGATGGTTTACCCCTTTAATACATTGAATATAACATAGTAAGGGCATTTAACCAAATGGGATAGCTACTCTTGATGGAGTTGGTAGCGGGTATTGATGAAGCGGGCAGGGGTGCCTGGTTTGGTCCAGTGGTTGCCGGGGCGGTGGTTCTATCTCCCTCTTTGGGCTTGGGGGCGGATAGTAAAAAGTTGTCTCCTCGGCGGCGGGAGGAATTAGCGGTTTTGATCCGTAGGGGGGCTTTGGCTTGGGGGATTGGGATGGCATCGGTAGGGGAAATTGACCGTCTCAATATTTTGGGGGCGAGTTTGTTGGCGATGGAGCGGGCGCTGGCTAGTCTGCCTTTTTTGCCGCACCACTGTTTGGTGGATGGCAGGGAGCCTCTACGCTGGCAGGAAGTAAGACCGATTCCCCAAACTACGATCGTGGGGGGGGATGGGCTATCAAGGGCGATCGGGGCGGGGAGTATTTTGGCAAAGGTTCATCGGGATGCCCTGATCGTGGCAATGGCTAAGACCTATCCGGGCTATGATTTGGAGCATAACAAGGGCTATGGCACTGCTAAACACCGCTGGGGGATTAGTCAATTTGGTTTAACAGACCAACACCGCCGCTCTTTTCGCTTGGGTTGACTGGCTATGGAAATTTTATGTATCAGTAATGGTCATGGGGAGGATGAGATTGGGGTCAGAATTTGCCGATCCTTGGAGAAGTTGGGGCATAGTATCTTGGCATTGCCCCTAGTGGGGGAAGGACATAGCTACTACCGAGGGGGATTTGCGGTCATGGGTTCAGTAGTGGGAGCTATGCCGACGGGGGGCTTTGTCCGGATGGATGGCAGGCAGTTATGGCGGGATGTGCGGGGTGGTCTTTTGGCTCTGACCAGGAAGCAGTTGCAGGCAGTATGGGACTGGAGCCGTCCCGGTCGTTTGATTTTGGCGGTGGGGGACATTGTGCCTTTATTTTTTGCCTGGCTCTGTAGTTGGCGGGGGGCTAGCTATGTGTTTATGGCAACTGCTAAGTCGGAATATTACTGGCGGGACCGGGGTGATCCTCCGCCTTGGGGCGGGTCGATTTTCTATCCTTGGGAGCGTTGGCTTATGGGGCAGAGGAGTTGTCGGGGCTTGTTTGTCAGAGACCAGTTGACGGCTGATTGGCTGAAGGACAATTGTCAATTAGGGGTTAATTTTTTGGGTAATCCGATGATGGATGACTTAGAACCGAAAGGGCTGATTATCCCCGATCGGGAGAATCGCTGGATTGTGACGATTTTGCCTGGTTCTAGGGTGCCGGAGGCTTACCAAAATTTTAGTTTGTTAAGGCGGTTGGCAGAAAATCTGAGTGCCCAACTCAAAGCTAAGGTGACTTTTTTGGTGGCTTTAGCCCCCAGCCTCGATCGGGCAGTGTTGACAACTGACTTGGAGGGGCATGGCTGGCAATTTACCGATCGGTTTTGTCGGGAAGATGCCGAATTATTCCTAGTTGAGAATTATTTTGCAGATTGTTTGCACCTCTGTCACTTTGGTTTGGCGATGGCGGGGACAGCGACCGAGCAATTAGTCGGGCTAGGGAAGCCGGTGTTTAGTCTGCCGGGGGAGGGTCCCCAATTTACGCCCGCCTTTGCCCAAGACCAGGTACATCTATTGGGTTCGGCAGTGACTTTACTGCGGAACCCAGAGGATGTCGGGGTAATTACAGACTGTATTTTTCATCAGCCTGATTTTTTTCACTATGCGGTCACGAACGGGCGGGAGCGGATGGGCACGGCGGGAGCCTCCGATCGGATTGCAGCACAGATCGATGCTATATCTAAGTTGTGATGCCCAGAGCTTCAATTTGGGCTTTGGCTTTTTGCAGAGATTCTGCCCATTCCCGATCGGGGTCACTATCTGCGACAATGCCTGCTCCTACCTGCCCCCAGACTTGGTGATGGGATTTGAGCAGGGTACGAATTAAGATATTTAGATCAAGATTGCCCCGCCGATCGAGGTAGCCACAGGAGCCATAGAACAAGCTCCGCCGTTGGGGTTCCAGGGTTTCAATAATTTCCATCGCTCTCACCTTAGGACAGCCGGTAATTGTGCCGCCGGGGAAAACCGCCCTCAGAGCCTCTAGCCAGGTCACGCTAGGTTTTAGCACACCCTCCACATTACTTACTAGATGGATCACATGACTATATTCTTCTTGGGTGAGGAGTTCATTTACTGCGACGGTGCCCCATTGACAAACCTTACCTAGATCATTCCGTTCTAGGTCTACCAGCATAATATGTTCGGCAATGTCCTTAGTAGATTGGCGGAGGGCTTGGGTAGCGGCGGCTAGATTGTTGCCTTTGGGATAGGTGCCTGCTATGGGTCTGGTTTCTACCCGATCGCCTTGGATTTTGAGGAGACGTTCCGGCGAACAACTAATCATTTCTCCCCAGGGGGTGCGCCAGTAGGCAGCAAAAGGGGAGGGATTGACTTGGTGTAATTGACAATAGAGTTGCCAGCCGGAGGGGGGATAGTAGGTGGTAAATCTGAGGGATAGATTGGCTTGGAAAATGTCTCCCCTAGCGATATGTTGCTTTGCCTGGTTCACCATGGCGCAGTATTGTGCCCGATCGGGGTAGAAGTTTATGACTTGGGGGCAAATTGCCTCTAATGCAAACTTGAAGCCCTGATGGAGAGTGGCAGTTAATTCTGGTAGTTCTTTGGGATTAGTAGTAGCAAGCCAGAGTTCCTTCTGGGCATGATCGATTAGGGCAAATTGACGGGGTTCGTACCAAAAAGCGACAGGGAAGGGTAGTTCATCCCTTTTAAGGAAGGGCAGTGCCTCGATCTCCCAAGCTAGGTCGTAGCCCAACCAGCCCAGATAGCCGCCAGTAAAGGGTAAATGGTCGGGTGAATTATCCTTTGGGGAGGAGAGTTCTAGTTGTTTTAGGGTTTCTAAAACTTTACCCAAGGGGGGCTGCCAGTAGCTTTGGGGATGGGCTGCCACAATGGAAAATCCCTTGGGATTCTCTAACACCGTGGAAATGGGCGCATCTCTAAATAGGCGCTCCCATACTCTCTGGGCTGAAAAATCGCCCCTAATGTTCTGCCAATGCCAAATGCTCACTCTGCTTGGATGGATTGCATTTTTTCAGGGTTTAGGGGTTCCATGATCCGCCTCGATCGTCTTAATAGTTCATCTTGCCCCTTTACAACTACTAGGTATTTCCCTTCTTCAAGGCGATTCCGCAGGGGTAGGGATTCACCGCTGCCAAAGGCTACCCCAGCCCCGCCCCCGACAAACAGGCTACCCATCGCTCCCCCGATCGCTCCTAGTGCCCCAGAAATTAACATATCCCCTATTTCCCCCGCCCAAGCAAAGGTGTGGAGTTGGGTGGTCAAGTTAAAACCGAGTCCTGCCAAAAAACCAAAGGGAATGAGCCAAGTTGCCATCAGGATTGCCTGTTTTCTGCCCTTCTCGATCGGGTCGATCAAGCCAAACTCATCTGCCGTTTTATAGCCCCTCCCTAATATTGCCAACTGTGCTTGGGGAATACCCTGTGATTCCAGATGGGAGTAGATGGTTTCTGCCTGAATCCGATCGGTGCAGGTAGCAATCAGATAATTCACACAAACTTACCTAATACTCAAATTAAATTTAATCTAGCACACCTCAAAATTCATATCTACTAGAACCAATCCATAGACTACGAAGAATTGCCTGCCCCGATCGACCTACCTTTACTTCTACGGCTCCTTCTTGCTTGCGGTTAGCTTCATTGACAGCTTGATTGATTTGCTCTCTTTCCGTCTCAGGAATATAGATTTTTTCAATGCCGTAATCAGCTATATATCCACCGATTAGTTTACCTTTGATCGCAACTCGATCGGGGGGTAAATTTTGGGGGAGAGTATAAACAATCTCGATCGGTTGCCAGGGGAGGGGAGGCACAGAATTTGTATTTTTGGGTGCAACAAAGATTAAATAAAACTCTCGATTGCCTTCTAATTCTTTACCCCCTGGTAATTTTTTCAGATTCTCCAATAGGTTAAATTCATAGTTTAATACTTGAGAATAACCCCGCAATAGTTCATAAGGATCAAAAGCAGTTGTTCTTAAAATTACGGTTTTACCCGTTAGAACAATAGAAAGGGGAACTAAGGCAACGGATGCCACGATCGTGATTTGAAATGCCAAGGGGATTAAAAAACGCCAGTAAGAAAGTTTCATGGATTTACCTCCCTAGATAAGTTTTGTAAGTACCGCTCAAACCAAATTCCTAAACTTAAAATAGCTATGCCGCAGAGGGCAAATGTAAATGCCTTAAGTAATAGCCCTGCGTCATATTCAAAAGTACGGCTGATTATTTGCAGACATAGGAGAATAATGCCGAACCAAAAGTTACGTCTTTCTCCTTTTTCAATGCCCAATCGGATTAAGCCAATACTAAATATAGCTAATAAACAGTTAACAATAAAGACATTAAATAGGGGGTCAAAATTTAATAGAGCAAAAGCAGTAAAGATCGTCATAATACCCAAGTATATTTTAGTCATAATATCGTTTCTCACTAAAAATAATTGGGAGACTAAAACATAAATTGCTATGCCTAGCATTAAACCAAAATATAGTTCTTCATAATACCAATAATCGATCGATTCGGTTGATATTTCTTGATTCCAAACAAACCAAAATGAATATCGATAAAGCCCAATCGCTCCTACTAATAGGCTTAGGAATCTAGCGATCGGTTGCATTGTTTTTGCCGAAAGATAACTACCAAGCCGATCGAGTTTTAGAGTATCGTTGTAACCCCATAAAATTAATGCAGGTACGATCCAACACAATGGTCGGTTAATCTGCGAAAGCAGTTCAAATATACTTTCAATCCACAATAATACTACTAAAACAAATACCGCCTTTGATTCTAACCAATAGGATAGACTTAGCAATAAAATTGATAGTACAGGCATACTAAGCCCAATTAAATTGAACTCCTGTCTCCAATTAAATCTATAACCACTGTAGCCAATTCCTAATAATATTAAACCCAGCATAGTGAGAGTTTGAAACTGCAAACTAGCTCCCATTGCTATTACACCGATACCCCAAATTAAGAATAGTCCAAAGGGTTCACCACTGAGGTTAAAAGTTTGGGCAATCAAGGCAATTACTGCCCCTAAACTAATGCCGCCAATTAACAATAAACCCTGTCCTAGTCTTCTATAATTATTTGTCCGCTGCCATAGATGAAAACCAAGGCTATTGATCGTGATTAACCAAGTTATTAGTAATAGCACTCTCTGGATTCTGTTTAGGTATTGCCAGTTAGCTGCTACAAAAGTAATAACAGCTATGCCAATTAAAATTCCCCCTAAACAATATAAAATTGTGCTAAATACTTGGCTGGAGGTAGTCAGGTTTTGAAATTCATACCGATCGGCTATTTGCTGATATAATTCCTCTGAAATAAATCCTTCCTGTTGCCATTGTTCTACCTCTTTTTTTAATTGTCTTCTAAATTCTTTCCTTGCCATTTATTGTGACCAACTCTATTATGAGTATCTCCCCTTAGATGGGAAAAACCGATCGGGTTGTGCCACTTTCTTAACTGACTTTAATCAATTCATAGCAAGCCTGAGCAATTGCCCAATCCTCTTGGGTAGGAATTACTAAAACTCTGACCTTACTATCAGGGGTGGAAATATCTGGGGGGCAGGGTCTAGCTAAATTCCGATCGGGGTCAATCTTGATGCCGAAAAATTCCCAGTTTTTACAAACATCTGCCCTTACTTTGGCGCTATTCTCCCCAATCCCTGCCGTGAAAATTAGCCCATCTACCCCTCCTAAATCCGCCATCATGCTCCCAATCCCTTGCCGCAAACGGTGGATAAAAATTTCGTAGGCAATCTCTGCCCGCTCATTGCCCTCCGCCCCCAAAACCGATCGTAAATCACTGCTCACCCCTGAAACCCCTAGTAAGCCAGACTCCCGATTCAACAACCGATCGAGGTCATCCACACTCATGCCCTGACGCAACAGGTAAATTAAAATACCAGGATCAACATCCCCCGATCGGGTGCCCATCATTAACCCGGCTAAGGGCGTAAACCCCATGGTGGTATTGATGCTAATGCCCCCCCTCACCGCCGTAATCGAGCAGCCATTGCCTAGATGACAAGTAATTAACTTGAGGTTCCCTAAATCTTCCCCTAAAATTTGCGCCCCCTGTTGGGCAACGTAACTATGACTGATGCCGTGGAAACCATAGCGATAGACTCCCTCCTCAAAGTAACGATAGGGAATGGGATAAACCCTTGCCTTGGCGGGCATCTGACTGTGGAATGCTGTATCAAATACCGCCACTTGGGGCACTTGGGGCAGTACCTCCTCCACTAACTCAATTCCCCCTAAATTAGCGGGATTATGGACGGGGGCAAACTTAATCATCTGCCTGATCGTGTCTTTGACTTGCCGATCGATTAGGACTGGCTGCTTATAGACTTCCCCGCCATGCACTACGCGGTGCCCCACGATCGTGACTGCTTCAGGACCCTGGAGGACTGCTCCTTCCCCCTGCCAGATCGTAGCCAAAAAAGCGGTCAACACCCCAGCCCGATCGGTGCTAGTCATCTTTATTTCCTTTTTACCAAGGGCAGTTTTAGTAGTCACTACCGCCATACCAGGTTCCTTTGTCCAATCCACTAAGCCCTGCCAGAGGGGATTAGGGTCAGGGAAATCGTACAGACAAGCCTTATGGCTACTAGAACCGGCATTCATTACCAAAATTTTTACAGGATTGGACATTGGCGTTAAACCTCTTGTCTAAGGTGCTATTTAGGACTAGGCTAAAGAAAAGCGTTCTCAAAACCATGCTTACATCAGTTCAGTTTACCCCTACCTCTCCCCTAGAGGCACTACCTTCCTATACCCTGGAGGTGGATGGAGCCACTACCCAAGGAAGGGCTGTTTCCGAAAAATTCACTAGCGACCCCCAACTACCCGGTGTGTTAATTACCCTAGAGGGGTTGCCCACGGCTGCCATTTCCCGCTGCCGCTTTGAGTCCTTTATGAAGCGTGCCTATAGTGCGGAAATTTATTCCAAGCGCCCCCTCACTGTCCTGCTCGAAACTTTGACCGGCGGGGTGTTGACTTTCCCTTCTACTACCCCTATTAAGGATGCTGCCCACGAAGCCCTCAATCGGGACAATGAATTTGTCTTCGACCCGATCGTGATGCAATTCAGTGATAGTAGTCGAAAACTCATAGATATTAAAGATTTATTAAGGGCAGCCTTCCAAGCTTTATCCCATTAAGCAATGAATGAACTGGCAGTTTTGGGGCTTACCCTCTCCTTTTTGTTAGGTAGCCTGGCGACGGGTATATCTAACTTAGAGGGAGTAATTTGCCTCGGTTTGGTGGGAGTAGCCCTGCCCATAGGACTTCTACTGCTCCAGGGTAAAAGTTTTAAGCCTTGGATTTGGGGACTTTTCCTGCTGGTGGCTGTGGGGTCTTACTTCTATACCGACTTTAGGACACCCCAACCCAGTCCAACGGATATTGCCCAGAAAGCCCCCATCTTAGGGGCAACTATTACGGGCAAAGTTTTAGATACCCCACGCCTTACTAGGAGCGGGAAGGCTAGGTTTATCTTTGCCCCCCAAACTTTAACTAAAGATAAAAACAGCCCCCCAGAGTCAGTGGGCGGCAAACTCTACACCACAACTTCCGTCAATATGGCAACGGGTATCCGTCCTGGTCAGATTGTCAAAATTAAAGGAAATCTCTACAAGCCAAGTCCGCCTAAAAATCCTAACCAGTTTGACTTTGGCACCTATTTACAAAGAAACGGAATGTTTGCTGGCTTGGCGGGTCGGAATTTAGAAGCTGAAAGCCCGCCGCCTTGGGGGGTATGGCAGATTAGAGACCGCATGACCAAAGCCCATGTGATGGGAGCGGGGATGCCGGAGGGTGCCCTTTTAAGCTCCCTGGTGCTGGGGAGTAGGGCGGTAGATTTACCGGTGGCAGTCAAGGATGAGTTTGTCCGGGTTGGTTTAGCCCATGCCCTGGCAGCCTCTGGTTTCCATGTGTCTATGGTGTTGAGTTTTGTCCTGATTTTGTTTCAGGGAGTGTCACCCCGCCAAAAATTTATCATCGGCACCTCTGCCCTACTAGGCTACTTGACCCTTACGGGGATCAGCCCCTCTGTCCTGCGGGCGGTAGTGATGGGTATTGGTTTACTGGTAGGCGAATTACTCGATCGGAAGGGTCGCCCGGTGACTGGTTTAGCCCTAGCTGCCGTTTTGTTGTTGTTATTTAACCCCCTCTGGATTTGGGACTTGGGCTTTCAGTTTAGTTTTTTAGCTACTTTAGGGCTGCAAGTATCTGTAAATGCCATTTGTAATCGGACTTTGGCGGGAATGCCCCCTCTTTTAGCAACGGCGATCGCTGTCCCTCAAGCCGCTTTTATCTGGACTTTGCCCCTCCAACTCTACGGGATCGGGGGTTTTAGTGCCTATTCCATCTTGGCGAATATTATTACCTCCCCCATTTTTATTTTGTTAATTTTAGGCGGGATAGTTAGTGGCATTTTGGGAGTAATTTATCTGCCGGCGGGAGCGGTTCTAGCTTGGTTTGTCAAACCCGTTGCCCTTTTGGTTATGACCATTGTGACCACGATCGGGGATTTGCCTGGCAATTTCCGCAACACGGGCACGATCGAGCTATGGCAAATGACCATCGCCTATGGACTGATTCTATTGGTGTGGCTTTATCCCTGGTGGCAGATGCAACAACAATTCCAGGGTTTCAAAGTGCCCCGCTGGATATTAGCGGGATTGATCGCTACTGCCGTTTTGTTCTTACCCCAAGCCATCCAACGCAGTCGCACCCTCCAGGCTACTATCTTTGAATCGGGACGTGCCCCAGTGATGATCATTCAATCGAAGGGCAAAAATATATTGATTAACACGGGCAACAAGAGCCAAGCCAACTTTAATTTAGTTAACTTTTTCCAAAAAGAGGGAATTTCCCGCCTTGATTACGGTATTGCCACCCAGACCACACCGGACATCAGTGAAGGATGGGGCACCCTCCTAGCTAGTGGGGTGAAGATTGGTAACTTTGCCGATGCCAAAGATTTGAGTATTTCCCAGATTTATCAACAATTTGTTCGTGACCTTTCCCAGTCTGGCATCACGCCCCTTAGTTTAGAACCAGGTAAAGCTATCTCGATCGATAGTAACGTCACGATCGATGTAATTCAAAGCCCTCCCCCCGCCATAGTTTTAACGATCGGTGATAGTCGCTGGTTATTTATCGGTGATATGGACTTAAAGCAACAACGCCAGTTGTTAGGGCAGAAGGACAAAATTAAGGCATCGATTCTTTGGTGGTCTGGGGGAGAAATTTTGCCTGAATTACTAAAAGCCACTGGTGCCAAAACCGCCGTTGCCTCCATCCCTACCCTCAATCCCAAAGTGCAAGAAGGGCTAGAAAAACTAGGCGTAAATGTCCTATCTACAGGCAGAGAAGGAGCGATCGGGTGGCGACCAGACAGTGAAGTTCTGCCCCTCAGGGAAATCGATAATAACAGTACCGCTCTCTAGTCGATGTAACCCATTAGGGTATAGGTATCATCGCTAGTGTTGGGAGCGACGGGGCGATTACCACTATAAATTTCGGTGATTTTTAGCCCGCTTGCCATGACCGGGCGATTACCTCCCATATATTCCACAATTTGCAGGTGCGAAACCCCGATCGGGCGGTCTGCCCCCCCACTCCGAAATACGCCAGAAATTTCTAACCCCGTTTCAGAGACAGGACGATTACCAGGCAGGTTAGGGGAAGGCTTGAGGGTAATTTCTTTTTCGCCCGCCTTAACAATTCCTAATGTTTCTGATTCGCTCATGTTTAGATTCCTTTAATATTTCCTTCATTGTAAGCCCAAATAAATCTTCTGACTAAGACTTGTTTTTTGCGCCTCGGTGAGATTCAACTTTTTACTACCCATGTTCTACTTTAGAAGCAAGCAAAAGACATAAAATTTTGGGCGGCTTATGGTTGAACTATCACCCCGAAGAAAAGTAGTGTTTAGCCCGTAGAAATTAAACTTTAAGCTAAAATAATTGAATGTTTAGAGATATAGTCAAAATACTGCTATGCTCTGACCATCAGTACACCTGAGTGAAAAGGGAAAAAAGATGCTGCATCGGAAAATCTACCAACTCTGTGAAGCCAAAACCGATGTGTGGATTTATCTGAAGGATCAAGGACGCTTAGTGGAGCGGGCGAGAATCTTAGATATTGAGGGGGATGTGGTGACAATCCGCTATGAAACAGAGGAAGAAGATGAAGTTTGTGCTTGGGAAGAAATGGTCAGGTTGGAGAGCATCGGTAGCGTATCAAAACGGATTTCGGCGGTGCCCCGCATTTATGTAGACCCCGCTGATATGCTGGTGTCGGATGACTGCCATCCTTCGGAGCAGATTCGTCCAGACTCGGATAAAAAATAGCTCTCCCCATGGGGTGTAGTTATGCAGCCCGTAGACTATACTACCCTGGTCTTTGCTGTGGGGGAATTAAACGCAAGGATTGTTCCTTCTCGCTTGGAGCAGGTGGTGCAACCCGATCGGTTTACCCTGCATCTGGGGCTTAAGACCTTTCAGGGCAGGGGATGGCTTACCTGTAGTTGGCATCCAGGGGGGGGCAGGATTCATTTGACCCGATCGGTGCCGAAATGTCCCGACACTTTTACCTTTAGTCAGCAAATCTGGCACCAGGTAGGGGGGTTGGCATTGGTACGGTTGCACTTGCCCCAGCCTTGGGACAGAGTAGTGGTTTTAGAATTTGCTCAGCGCCCTGGTGCTCCTACCTTGTGGTATTTGTATTTAGAAATTATGGGCAAGCATAGTAACAGCATTTTGGTTAATCAAAACCACCGGATTGTCACGGCTGCCCACCAAGTTAGTAGTAATCAATCTAGGCTCCGTCCGATCGCGACAGGGGATCAGTACCAGTTTCCCCCTAGTCAGCGGCTGGCATCCCCCGATCGGGGGGAATCCTTTGGCAGTTGGCAAAGCAGGCTAGAAGGTTTAGCCCAACCCCTCAGCAAAGCCCTTTTGAGTCGTTACCGCGGTTTGAGTCAGGTATTAGTTAGGGAAATCTCTCAACGATCGGGGGTTGAACTAGAAACTTTAACCCAAAACTTGACCGTCCAACAATGGCAGAGCCTATTTCAACAATGGCAATTTTGGCTTGAATGCCTTAACGAATTAAAATATACCTGGACTGAGACAAATAATTCCTATTCTGTTTTACCCCAATCTGACCAAGCTAGTAACATAAACCTGAGCCATAAATTAGAACAATACTACGATCGTTTTTTGCAGCAAGAAATATGGTGTCAGATGGCTAGTCGTATTACCCAAGTGCTATCAGCCCAGAAACAAAAACTAGAACAAAAAGTTAAGGAATTTACTAATCGTTTAGACCAATCCGATCGGGCAGAATCTATCAAAGATCAAGCCGATTTACTAATGGCAAATCTCTATAGCATTACGCAAGGAACCGATCGGGTACGCTTGCCGGACTTTCATTCAAATAACTACTTAGAAATTAAACTAGACCCAGCCCTTACGCCAATTCAAAATGCCCAAAAACTATACAAAGTTTATCAAAAACAAAAAAGAACCAGGGAAGCGATCGAGCCTCTACTAGCAGAAGTATATAAAGATATAGATTACTTAGTTAATGTGGAAACTGCCCTCTCTTATTTAGAAAACAATGATTTAGAATCTCTCCGTGAAATTTATCAGGAACTGATTGAAAATGGTTACATTAAACCCCTAGAAAATGAATTTTATCGTACTACAAAGCCGAAATTAGAAGTTAATTGCCACCGTTATTTTACGCCCCAGGGTAATGAAATTTGGGTGGGTAGAAACAATCTGCAAAATGATAATCTCACCTTTAGAATTGCCACAAATTACGATCTATGGTTCCATGCTTTGGAAATTTCTGGTAGTCATGTTTTGCTCCGCCTCAAACCAGGCACCGAACCCGATCGGGAAGAACTAGAACTTGCGGCTAATTTGGCTGCTTTCTATAGTCGGGCGAGGCATAGCGAACAGGTCGCCATAATTTATACCAAGCCCCAGTCTGTATTTAAGCCCAAGGGAGCCAAGCCAGGCATGGTGGTCTACAAACAGGAAAAAACCATTTGGGGCAGACCCCACCTCATTAATGGGATAAAGCAATAAACCTTTCTGAGCAAAGAGGAAGAATCAACTGTGGTAGGATGATCTTATTTACAAATATTGCCCCTATCAAAATCATGGCACTCCTTACCACCACTCAAATTTTGCAAGACCTCGAAAAATACGGTGCATTAGGTATGTATGTCCCGCCAGAGGGTGGCTATGAAGGCAGATTTCAGAGGCTTCTACGGAATTCGGGCTATGAGGTTTTGTTTATTACCGCCAGGGGATTAGGGGATGTCGCTACCTACCTGACCGGTGTCCATGGAGTACGCCCTTCCCACCTCGGTAAGCAACCGGGTCCCCCCAATGTGCGCCGCTACTTTATCCCTCCTAAAATTCAATACCGCCTAAGCACCCTTGCGCCAAAATCCAAAGGACTGTTGGTATGGTTAATAGAAGGCAAATTTCTTTCCCGCCAAGAATGGACCGTAATTGCTAATATTCCTCAGCAGGACAACAGGGTGAAGGTCATCCTAGAAGTAGGAAGCGGCAGAGCGGTAGAATGGAAGCCCTTGACAGAATTACTTAACAGTTAAAAGTAGTCAATCTCTTACTGATGGAATCAAATAAACATTTGTTTAATGTTTCTCCCCTGATAAAGTTAACTTTACTTTGCCTCTATAGTGCTTTGTTAATTCCCCTGCCCTTTTTACCCCAGTCTCCTGCATGGATGGCAGTAGCTCTAGTTTTAGGCGCAATATTACTGTGGGGTGCTCTGGGTGAGCAAGTAGTTGTAACGGATCAAGGAATTGAATTACGTTATCCCTGGTGGATCAGTACCTGGCTCCGATCGGGTTGGGTCTTACCTTGGGAAGAAATTGCTTCCCTCAAACCCCGCACTACAGGACAGGGAGGAATTGTGTATTATTTACTCGATCGATCGGGTAACAGTTACCTCTTACCAATGCGGATGGCTGGGTTTAGTCGCTTTGTAGGATTATTACAGGAAAGGACAGCTATTGATACAAGGGATGTCCGCCCCTTAGCCCAACCCTGGATGTATTTTATTCTTTTGGGATTTTCCCTCTGTCTATTATTGTTTGATGGTTTTACTATCCTTGGTTTGAGGCATGGTTAGTTTGTTTATTACTGGCTCAGATACGAGTGTCGGTAAAACTATTCTGACTACAATCTTGGCAAGCTATCTTGCCGACCGGATGCCTGGCAAGGTAGGCATATTCAAACCCGTTCAATCCGGTAGGGGGGACTGGGAATATTATCATCAGCAATTGACCACCCACCAGACCCCTGATGAAATTTGTCCTCTGTATTTTTCTACCCCTCTGGCAGTCCCCTTAGCCGCCGATCGGGAAGGGAAAAATGTAGACCTCGGTTTACTTTGGCAGAGTTATCAAAACCTAAAGGAAAAGTATCAAGTCCTACTGATAGAAGGGACGGGGGGCATCGGCTCCCCGATTACTTGGGAATATACAGGGGCAGACCTCGCTAGGGATTGGCGCTTACCCACCGTTTTAGTAGTGCCCGTCCGCTTGGGGAGCATGACCCAGGCAATATCTAGTTGCGCTTTGGCAAGGGAACGGGCTGTAGATTTACGGGGCATTATTTTTAACTGCGTGCAGCCCTACACCGAAGAGGAAATTTATGATTTTGTCGCCCCCGATCGGTTGGCTTTGTTGACCCAAGTGCCGATTCTAGGGGTAGTGCCCTGCTTAGAAACATTCCACGACCGGGAGGAACTAAAACTAATTGCGGCGGGGTTAGATTTAGGTCTCTTGGGTTTCGATTAGCTCTAACAAGCGGCGGGCTATAGCCAGGGAGCCGCCAGCCTGCCCTACCCTTACCTTGCCGTTAATTTTGCAAGCCTCCAGATAGTCCCGATCGGATAAAATTTGGGGGATAGTTTTTGCTGCCTCCCGCAAAGTATCGATCGTGGCTGGTTTAGTCCCGATCGTTTTGACTGATAAGCCCAGTAAGCGATTTTGCGCCTCGGCAAAGCGGTAGGTAAATTGGGGACCCCTGCCCGGAAATTGGAGGACGGGCTTACCTAAACCCACTGCCTGCTCTACGGCAGTCCCCGCCATCCCTAAAACGATGTCACATTTTTGTAAAATTTCCCCAAAAGCCGAACTGTAGTAATTTACTTTGATGCCATCCTTAGTCATTACCCCTCCTTCAGATAAAGACCAACCGATCGGGGTCAGAAAAGGGCGTAAATTTTCCTGTAACTGAGGCACAAGGGCAGCACAGACCTGAGCATTAAACCCTACCTCTTGGTGCAAAATTTCGATCGTGCGGAGTTGCAAAGCCAGATTATGCCCGCATTCTGGCATCCTACTGCCGGGCACCAAGGCAATTAAGGGAAGCTGGGGGTCAAGTTCTAGTTGAGCATCCTCAGTAGTCAAGCCATCCATAATCGGATAGCCACGGAATTCTGCCTTCTTTAAGCCCCGTTTTTGTAAGTCCAGAGCTGAAAAATTGTCCCTAGTAAACACAACTTTACAACGCCCAGATGCCAAACCCCACCTTGCTAGTAAGGGGAGAATCATCCTGCCCTCGTAGTAAGCCGAAGAGGACACCAAAAACACCCCAAAGGGGCACCCAGTCAACAATGCAGCCAAAATAACTACTACATCCCCAACGGCAAAGACAAAATCCCCCTTCTTGCCATATTGCCCCAAAGCCCCTAGTTGAGACCCCAAGAGACCAAACAAACCCGCTCCCATATCCCGCCAGAGTTGGTCATAGCCCATATAGATAAAGCCACCGGAGGGGAGATTCCGGGTAGGGGCAATTAAAGGAATGCCCATTTTCTGATAGGCTCTACCTTCCCCCACGATCGGGAGGGCAGACACCCCCAAGTCGGGCTTTAATTCTAGGAGAGCCGCCAAGATAGCAGCCCCATTCAAATCCTCCCCGTGACCATTACTAATAAATAAAACTTTTTTAGTCAATTAACTTTTTTGGCAAAGAACAGTAAACCAGAGAAAGAATGATGTTAAATTTTAATAATCATATAAACTTTTTTATACTTTGATTACTTTTTTTAACAATACGACCCTTAATATACCCCGGTCGTTAGTTTTAATCTTGGCGGCTGGTTTTTTAGTCACTATTCCCGTCTTTATTCAGGCTCCCTTAGTGCGTGCCTATCCTTGGCTCAGTTTAGCCCTCACTTTAGGACTGGTCTCATTTAGTCGGCAATGGAAGCAGCCCTGGTCTAGTCTGCTCTGGGGTTTTGCCCTGACCTGGTTTTGCGGTTCCATCTACTGGGGTTGGTACCGCCTCGAACCTTTATGGCATCTGCCCATGGAGGCTATGGCACTCCCCTTTGCCCTTTGGGGGTTGAATAAGAGTCAATATAGGGTAGGTAGTTGCTTCTATCTCGGCTCCCTTTGGGGCACGATCGTGACCGATCTCTACATCTGGCTCACTGGGCTAATTCCCACCTGGCAGCGTCTAGTAGACCTAGAACCGGATCAAATTATTACTAATCTTTATACCGTAATTACCCTCATCCAGACTCCTTGGGGATTGGGTATAGGGGTTATGCTTTCTCTCAGTTTGGTTTGGCTGGCTACTACCGTCCTACTACCAAATGCCACAGACGATCGGTGTGTGTTTGCTGGGGCGATTCTATTTACCCTAGTGACTGACAGTTTGTTTGGTGCAGGGCTTTTCCTACTGGGGGCGTGATATGATTAGCCTGGTATGGAAATTTTGCCCTTCTGTTTTCAATTATGAATCAAATCCCCCATTTAATTATTGAGGAAGAGGGGCAGGAGAAACAATTTCTCCTGGTGAACGCTTCTTTTTGGACTCTGGGCAGAGGGGAAAATAACGACATCGTGATGAAAGACCGTTATTGTTCTTCTAATCATGCCGTAATCCAGAGTATGGAGCCAAATAGCTTTTATTTGATTGATTTAGGCAGTATGAACGGCTCCTTTGTCAATGGCAAACGAATTAGTATCCCGATCCAACTGAAGCACGACGACAAAATTACCCTCGGCATGACCCAAATGCGGTTGGTCTGCCCTAGTCCTAAAGTTGACAAAAAATCAGCCCCTCCCAAGGACTTTTATGAGCCTACAACTATGATGTTGCAGAAGAAGAGGCTGATCACTGCCCTTGTGATTGATATTCGTAATTACACCAAACTGACCCAACTTCTACAGGAACAGCTTTTGTCTCAGGTGATCGGCAAGTGGTTTAGTGAGGCTTGGAAGATTTTGCAACGCTATGGTAGCGGGGCAGATAAATATATCGGTGATGCTATTATGGCGGTCTGGATTCATGAGGGTAATGCGGAAGATACTCTCAATTCCAAGGAAATTTTGCGGGTCTTGCAAGCCCTCTATGATCTTTACCGTGTTAGTGATGCCCTAAATGACCGGTTTACCTTGCCCTTTAGGCTCAAAATTGGGGCGGGCATAAATACAGGACAGGCGATCGTGGGGCAGATGAGTGCGGGGGGTAGACCGGAATATACCGCTTTGGGGGATTCGGTGAATGCAGCTTTCCGCTTGGAATCATCTACTAAGGAATTAGGGGTGGATGTTGCTTTGGGGGAGGAAACTTTTAAGAATGTACCCCGATCGAGGTTATTAAATTTTGAGCGCCATCGGGTATCCGCCAAAAATTATGATGAACCCCTTACTGCTTATATGGGGAATTTTAGCGATTTAGAGCAATATCTAAGAGAGATGGAAAAGATTACTGATGCTCCAAAGGATGGTAGCCCCGTTCAACAAAATGAGGAAAGTGACTATACTAGCGGCAAAAGCCAAGGGAATTAAGCTGAGTGCTCTGGGAATAGGAATTTCTAGGGCTGTGGCAATCCCCCAACCCTGCCAAACTAAAAACCAGCCTATTACTGCTAAGGCGCAAATTGCTCCCAAACTACCACCCAAGTTAAGGGCGGGGGCAAAAAATATCCAGGGTAGGCTAGCAAATCCGGTCAATCCCAATACCTGATTGAGGTTTACTTCTTTGTTGAAAACCACACCGAGGCGTTCTAACAAAACTGCTGCGCCAAACCAGCCTACTAAACTTGCTAACACTTGGGGTAGGAGGCTGTCGGTTCGTAGACCTTCCATGACATTTACCCCCAGAACTACTATTGCTCCTTCTAAAGCCACCGATCGGTTGCGGAGGGATAGAAATGTGGCTTGGGGAAGGAAAAGCACGCCATAGATGTTGTCAAAGAGGGAAAACATAGATTGCCCGTTGAATTTAATACCGATGCTATCATAGTGCCTACAGAAATTCAGGAACCGATCGGATGGAGGGATTATTCTCGACCCAAAGCATTATGGTGATGTTACTAATCACCTATGGGGTTGCTATGTGGATGTTTTTAAGTAGTGCCCCTAAAGTTCATACGATTATGGTGTCGAATTTAGAACAGGCTAAGGAATTATATGAAAGTATTTTAAGGCTTTCGATCGCTAAAGTTCCGCTGCAATATTATGGCTATGAACAGGGTATTCCGACCCTAGACCCCCTCTATGTTTCTACTGATTTTAGTCGGAAAATGCCTAATGGAATTTGGTATCAACTGAGGAAAAATAGCCAACTCCATGTGGTGACCGGCGCTCATGTGGTTGATAGTCGAAACCGCCATGTTTGCTTCGATCGGGATTGTATTGAAAGTATTTTGTGGCGGGTACAAAAACTAAAATTGAAGCATAAGATTAAAAGTGAAAATCCCCTGGTTTTTTGGGTAAAGGATAGCCAGGGAAATATCATAGAAATTGCTGAACTAACTGCGAAGTAATCAACAGGTTTTAACTTTGATGGAGGGCTGCCACGATCGCTTCTCCCATCGCTCTACAACCCACTCTCTCACAGCCAGGAGACATAATATCACCGGTGCGTAAGCCCTGGTCTAAAACTCGGCTCACTGCTGACTCGATCGTTGTGGCGGCTTGGGGCTGGTTTAGTCCGTAGCGGAGCATCATTGCTACACTCAAAACCTGAGCGATCGGGTTAGCTAAATCCTGACCGGCAATATCGGGGGCGGAGCCGTGGACTGGTTCAAATACGCCTGGTTTGCCTGGTTCCCCTAAACTGGCGGAAGGCAACATACCAATACTGCCCGTCAGCATAGCAGCTTCATCGGAGAGAATATCACCAAACAAGTTCCCCGTTAAAATTACATCAAATTGTTTGGGATTTCTCACTAACTGCATGGCGCAATTATCGACATACATATGGGATAAAGTCACATCGGGGTAATCCTGCCCGATCGTTGTCACTCTTTCCCGCCATAGCTGGGACACTTCCAACACATTAGACTTATCCACAGAGCATAACCGACTCCGGCGTTTACGGGCAGTTTCAAACCCTACCCGCGCAATCCGATCGATTTCCTGCTCCAAGTAAGCCATCGTGTTCACGCCCCGCCGCACCCCGTGACTATCGGTAAAAATCCCCTTCGGTTGCCCAAAATAGATGCCCCCCGTCAACTCCCGAATCACCATAATATCAACCCCTTCCACGACCTCCCGCTTTAGGGTAGAAGCATCGATCAGTTGGGGCAAAATCTTGGCGGGGCGCACATTGGCAAACAAATTCAAACCCGATCGGAGTCCCAAGAGTGCCTGCTCCGGGCGCAAATGGGAAGGTAAGCTATCCCACTTCTCACCCCCTACGGCGGCTAACAATACTGCGTCGGACTGCTGACATAATTCCAAAGTTTTAGGGGGTAAGGGCTGTCCCGTAGCATCGATCGCTGCTCCGCCAACCAAAGCGGTCTGGCATTCAAAGGTGAGATGGAATTTAGCCCCGATCGTGGTCAGCACTTCCTCAGCCACCGCCATAATTTCTGGTCCAATCCCATCGCCAGGGAGCAAAACAATCCGATACATAGAACAACCCCCTAAAACTACTTGATGGATACTTTAGCGCCGGACTCTTCCAACTGCTTCTTGGCTTTTTCCGCTTCTTCCTTGGGCATACCCTCTTTGACGGTCTTGGGCGCAGATTCCACCATCTCCTTGGCATCCTTGAGACCCAAGCCAGTCAGTTCCCTTACCACCTTGAGGACGGCAATCTTCTTATCGGCGGGCACTTCATCCAACACCAAGTCAAAGGCGGTCTTTTCTTCCACCGGCTCAGCTTCGGCGGCAGCGGCAGCAGGGGCAGCTCCCATAGCAGGCATCGCCATCATGGGCATTCCAGCAGGGGCAGCGGCAGAAATACCGAGCTTCTCTTCCATCAATTTCACCAGTTCGGCAGCTTCTAAAATGCTGAGACCGGTAATTAAATCAAACGCTTCTTGAACTTTAGACATAGAATTCTCCTAATCAAAATAAATAAATGAACAACTAACCTTCGCTCTGCTTTTCTTGCATTGCTTTGACTGCCCGTGCCAAGGATGCCGGCACTTCGTTGATACTCCGCGCCACGGAGGCGGGCACTTCGTTGACTGTACCTGCCAAACGGGAGGGTACATTGTTGAGGATGCCAAGGATTTTTGCCAGTAGGACTTCCTTGGGTGGTAGATCCGCTACAGCCTTAATCTGATCGGGATCGAAGGCTCTGCCGTCAAACACACCGCCCCTTAGTTCCGTCTTTTTGACTTCCTTGACAAATGCCTGATAATTTTTCAGGGTTTCGCCAATGTCCCCCCGCACGAATAGACAGACACTAGGACCTTTCAAAAAATTCTCGATCGGTTGCCATTTGGTCTGCGCCCCGATCGCTTTTTTCATGATCGTGTTTTTGGTCACCCTTGCGGTCGCCCCGATCGGTCTTAATTTCCGTCTGAGGGCAGTGATCTCCGCTACCGTCAAACCAGTGAAATCCACCACCATCACCATCTGAGAATCACTAAGTTCCTGCTCTAGCTCTTCTCTTAGGGCGACCTTACTTTCCAGACTTCTGCTCATAAATTCACCTCCTTAAAAAACAAAATCCTGACTTCTGCAAGCCAAGATCATCTAGGGCGCAAACCCCTAAAAATGACCTCGGCAGGAAACTTTAAGTAGCAACTACTCCTGCTGTCTGCAGTCTATTTAGTTAGAAAATTTTTAACCCTATGCCCCTCCTATTTTCATGTCCCTTAACAAACTTACATCCACCTCGATCGATGGTCCCATGGAAGCCGCCACATACATCGATCGCCAGAACTTGCCCTTAGCCCCCGATGGACGATTGCGGTCGATCGTTTCTTGCAGAGCCTTGAGATTGATTAGCAAGTCCTGTGCCTCAAAACTAACCTTGCCGAACATGACATGGACAATCCCAGTCCGATCGGCGCGAAACTCCACCTTACCCTGCTTAAATTCCGCAATGGCAGCCCCCAAGTCAAAGGTGACCGTACCGCCCTTGGGGGAAGGCATCAGACCCCTTGGACCAAGCAACTTACCTAACTTTGCCACTTGGGGCATCATGTCAGGGGTAGCAATCAGGAGGTCAAAATCCATCATCCCCTTACCGATCTCGGCAATCAATTCTTCCGAGCCAGCCATGTCAGCCCCAGAAGCCATTGCCTCAGCCACCTTCTCCCCCCTGGCAATCACCGCTACCCGGATCGTCTGACCGGTACCCTTGGGCAGGGATACGGTAGTCCGTAACTGCTGATCCGCATATTTGGGATCGATACCAAGGCGGATATGAGCTTCCGTCGATTCCACAAACTTGGCAGTGGCGGTCTGTTTCAATAAATTCATCGCCTCCAGAGGCTCGTAGGCTTTAGGCTCTACCAAACTCTGGGCTTGCTTCAAGCGTTTTGATATTCTCTTCATAACCTTAGAGAGGTCATAGCGGAGTTTTCACCCCTGCCTCATAAATTTGGACAAGAAATAATAATAACAGAAAACTAAACGATCGCTACACCCATATTTCTGGCGGTGCCTTCAATAATTCGCATGGCAGCTTCAATATCATTGGCATTGAGGTCGGGCATTTTGGTCTGGGCAATTTCCCTTAACTGGTCTCTGGTAATGCTGCCTACCCGCTTCCGGTTGGGAGTATCAGAACCCTTAGCAGCCCCAGCCGCCTTAGCCAAGAGGACAGAAGCCGGCGGCGTTTTCAGGACAAAAGTAAAGGTCTTATCCTTGTAGACCGTAATTTCCACAGGGATAATCATGCCCACTTTGTCTTGGGTTTTAGCGTTATATTCTTTACAGAAGCCCATAATGTTTACGCCATGCTGTCCCAAGGCGGGACCCACGGGGGGAGCTGGGTTTGCCTTACCCGCATTGAGGGCAAGTTTAACGATCGCAACTACTTCTTTAGCCATGTTTCTCCACTTGATTGAACTCTAATTCGACTGGGGTATCTCTACCAAAAATGGAAAGGAGGGCTTTGAGCTTACTCCGTTCGGGGCTTACTTCTATCACTTCTCCTTCAAAATCCTTGAAAGGACCCGCCAGGACTTTAATTTTGTCCCCCGGAGCCATGTCAATTTTAACGACCGGCTCTTGCTCGGTGGCAACTCGGAAGATGCGCTCTGCCTCTAAATCACTGAGGGGTTTGGGTTCGACGTGCCCTCTGCCCCGCCCACTCTGGCGGCGTTTTTCTGTCCCGACAAAGTTAATGACATGGGGCGTATTTTTCACCACCTGCCAGGTGTCATCATCTAAGTGCATCCGAATTAGGACGTAACCAGGAAAGACTTTTTCTTGGTCGGTCTGGCGGGAGCCGTCCTTACGAATTTTCACGATCGGGGTTTGGGGGATTTCAATTTGGACTATTTTTTGTCTGAGGTCTTCATAGGAATCTTCCAGGGTAGGAATACGTTGTTCTAAGCTGACCTTGACTCGTTTTTCGCACCCAGAACCGACTTGTACCGCATACCAGCGATAGCTGTAACCCTGCTGGTTTTCAGCCATATCTTCTGCATACATGGGCTTTACCTAGTTAAAAATTAGTTGAGCCAGTCGGGAGAAAATCCAGTCCACCCCATTGATCAGTAGGGCAGCAATTACGACCATAACTATAACAACGGCAGATTCAGAAATTAGCTGCTGACGAGTGGGCCACACAACTTTGTCTAGTTCTGCTTTCGTATTACGGAAATATTCGGCTAAGACAAAGCCTTCCTTTTTCTCAGGAACTGTGGTCTTAGCTTCTCCTTTAGTCATGGTCTAGTTACTCCCAAAATAATAAAGCCACGAGAAATGGCTTTAAGACAGTAAATTTTATCATACATTAGATTTTGAGAATTTGGTTATTTGTCCTGACCTTACCGATCGGAAGTGGTTTTAGCTGCCACGATCGGTTCAAGACTAGCTACCTCTGGGCTGTTTAACTCGGAAGGGGGCACTACCTGCCAAAACTGAGGCAAATATTCATCCCACCGATCGAGTATGGTCTTCGCTTTATGGCTACCGGTATTGTCCTTGCTCATTTGAATGAGTTCTTTTAATTGATCAATTCCTGCTTTTGCCTGCACCCGCTGGATCGTGAGACTCTCTTGGCTGAGTCGGTCACGGAATTGACCATCTTCATCGAGGAAATAGGCGACCCCCCCGGTCATACCTGCCCCTACATTGCGCCCGGTATTGCCTAAAACGACAATTACACCCCCAGTCATATACTCGCAACAGTGATCCCCAGTGCCTTCAATGACTGCTTTTGCCCCGGAGTTCCGTACGCCAAATCGCTCCCCTGCTCTGCCTTGGGCGAACAAATAGCCCCCCGTTGCCCCATAGAGACAGGTGTTACCCAAAATCGAATTTTGGGCGGGATTGTAGCTGTAGCCCTCTGGCGGCGTGATGCTGATCATGCCCCCAGCCATGCCCTTGCCTACATAGTCGTTGGCTTCCCCGATCAAATGGAGGTGCATACCAGGTAAGTTGAATGCCCCAAAGCTCTGCCCAGCTGCACCCGTGAAGTTGAGCCTTAATTGACTGGCTAGACCGGCATCATGGTGCTGTTTGGCAATTACACCGGCAATTCTTGCCCCCACCGATCGATCGGTATTAACAATTGTTAAAGATAGGGTAAGGTCTTGTTGGTTTTGAATGGCGCTTTGAACCTCTGGTCTAGCTAAAATTTCATCATCTAGCACTCTGCCGTTGCTGTGGGCAGTAGCTCCATGATTTAACCAAGACCGATCGGTTTTGACCTCCGGCAGTCTTAACAGGCAATCGAGGTTCAGTTGTTCGCTCTTTAACTTAGTTAGGTTAAGGTTATCTCTCTTTTTAAGCAGATCAGAACGTCCAATAATCTCCGACAGGCTGGCATAACCCAACTGAGCCAGGAGATGGCGGACTTCTTCAGCCACAAACAAGAGGAAATTGACTACATGATCGGGAGTGCCCGGAAACCGCTTGCGGTAATGTTCTAGCTGGGAGGTGACTCCCACGGGGCATTTATTGGTATGACAAACCCGCGCCATAATACAGCCCTCGGCAATCATGGCTGCTGTGCCAAAGCCGTATTCCTCTCCCCCTAAAAGGGCAGCTATGACTACATCCCAGCCCGCCTTGAAGCCCCCGTCTACCCGCAATAGCACCCGGTCCCGCAGTTTATTTGCCAACAGGACTTGATGAACTTCGCTCAAACCCAATTCCCAAGAGGTGCCGGCGTGTTTAATCGAACTCAAGGGGGATGCCCCAGTGCCCCCGTCGTGCCCAGAAATTTGAATTACATCGGCGTTTGCCTTCGCTACCCCCGCAGCGATCGTGCCTATGCCAATTTCCGCTACCAGCTTGACGGAAACCTTAGCACTGGGGTTAATTTGGTGCAAGTCATAAATTAGCTGGGCTAAATCCTCGATCGAGTAAATATCGTGGTGGGGCGGCGGGGAAATCAGTTGCACCCCTGGCTTAGAATGGCGCAGCTTGGCAATATATTCACTCACCTTTGCCCCCGGCAGTTGTCCCCCTTCCCCTGGCTTTGCGCCTTGGGCAATTTTGATCTCTAGCTGGTTGGAACTGACTAGGTAGCCTGGTGTAACCCCAAAGCGTCCCGATGCCACCTGTTTGATGGCGGAGTTGGGGGTATCGCCGTTCCTTAAGCCCTTGAGGTGGGGAAATGTAGGAGACAAGCCCGTTTCGGGGTCCACATCGGTCAGTTTTTGTGCCCGGATGGGGTCTTCTCCCCCTTCCCCGCAGTTAGACTTGCCCCCCAAGCGGTTCATGGCGATCGCTAAAACTTCGTGAGCTTCCCGAGAAAGTGCGCCGAGGGACATCGCCCCAGTGCAGAAGCGTTGCACAATCTGGTCTACGGGTTCTACTTGCTCTAAAGGAATAGGCTCCCGATCGGATTGGAAGGTCAACAAGTCCCTCAAAGCCGTAGGGGGGCGGCTTTCTAGGTGCTGGCGATAAACTTCGTAGTGGTTGTAATCCTTACCTGCAACAGCTTTGTGGAGGGCTTTAACCATCTCAGGGGAATTCATGTGGTATTCACCGCCGGGACGGAATTGGACAAAGCCGATATTTTCTAGCTTTTTGTTTTGCAACTGGGGGAAGGCTTGCCGATGGAAACTCATCACTTCCTGCGCCAAATCCTGAAACTCCATGCCCCCTATCCGGGAGACGGTGCCCTTAAAGCATTGGTCGATTACCTGCTTGCCAAGACCGATCGCCTCGAAAATCTGTGCCCCATGGTAACTAGAAAGGAGGGAAATCCCCATCTTGGAGAGAATTTTGAGTAAGCCCCCCTCTACAGCCCTCTGGTAGCCCAGTTGAACCGCCTCGATCGTGAGGGGTTTAATTTTGCCCTGCTCCATCAAGGTTTGGGTTTTGGGCTTATGCCACCATTGCCGCACCGTTTCCAATGCCAAGTAAGGACAGATGGCGCTGGCACCATAGCCAATCAAGCAGGCAAAGTGATGGGTACTCCAGCATTGGGCAGTTTCTACCACCAAGGATGCCTCCATCCGCAAGCCCTCGGCAATCAAACGGTGATGGACTGCCCCTACCGCCAACAGGGGAGGGATGAACGCCCAGTTACTATCCAAGCCCCGATCGGATAGCACCAAAATTTCACAGCCGTTTCTAACTAGCTCTAAGGCTCGATCGCAGAGACTAGCAATGGTATTTTCTAAGGCATTGATGCCATCCTGGATAGGAAAGAGGATATGCAAAGACTGCACCGATCGATCGGTTTCGTAGAGTGCCTCTAGGTCAGCTTCCTTGAGGATGGGGGAAGGCAGATGGACAAGGCGGGCAGCTTGGGGGCGGGGGTCTAACAAATTGCCCTTTTTACCGAGATGGACTTCTAAAGACATGACCATCCCTTCCCGCAGCGGATCGATCGGGGGATTAGTCACTTGGGCGAAGCGTTGTTTGAAGTAGTCGTAGAGGAGGCGGGGACGGGGAGACAACACGGCGAGGGGCACATCATCCCCCATGCAAAATACCGGCTCTTTGCCTGCTTCTGCCATAGCCTCAATCACCATGTCTACATCTTCTTGGGTATAGCCAAAGGCGGTTTGATAGGTGAGTAGTCTGACTTCATCCAGGCTGGTATGGACGGAGAAGGGCTGGGGCTGGAAGTTAAAGCGATGCTCCTTTAACCATTGTCCGTAGGGATGACTATGGGCGACCTGTTCTTTGATCTGCCAATTTTTGAGGATTTGTTGTTGCTCTAAATCAAGGGCGATCATCTGCCCTGGTCCCAGTCTGCCCTTTTCCAGAATTTGGGGTTCGGGGATAGGGACTGTCCCCGCTTCGGAGCTGACAATCAGGAGGTCATCGGTCGTAATTAGATAGCGGGCGGGGCGCAGACCATTCCGATCGAGGAGAGCACCGACAATCTTGCCGTCACTGAAGGCGAGGAGGGCTGGTCCATCCCAAGGTTCCTGTAAGCCGCTATAAAAATCATAAAAATCTGTGATGCCAGGCTTATCCTTGAGGTCTGGTTGGTTGCGGTATGCCTCTGGCACCAAAATCATCAGGGCTTCTAGGGGACTGCGCCCCGTTTCTACCAATAATTCAAAGACATGGTCTAGGTTGGCAGAATCGCTCTCATTCTCTTTCAAAATCGGTCTAATTTTCTCGAAAGCTTCTCCCCAAGTCGAATGGGTCAGATTGCCTTCCCTGGCTTTGAACCAATTGATGTTACCTAAAAGAGTGTTAATTTCCCCATTGTGACCCAGCAGGCGCATGGGCTGGGCTAGGTGCCACTTGGGCATGGTATTGGTACTAAAGCGGCGATGGTAGACCGCAAAGGGGGTAACAAATTCCGGCTGTTGTAAATCTAGGTAGAACTGGTCTAAAATTTCCGACCGCACCATGCCTTTGTAAACGATCGTGTCTTTCGACAGGGAGGCGATGTAAAATTCTTCCTGCCATTGGGGGTAGAGCATCTCAACTTCCAGCTTGATGCGGCGGCGGGTGATGTAAACCGTCCGGTTGTTGTTCCCTAAAAATATTGCCTGTTCAATTTGGGGTAAATTTGCTCTGGCTTGACTGCCTAATACTTCAGGATTACAGGGCACTACCCGCCAGCCCAATAGTTCTAAGCCTTCTTCCCTGGCAATTTGAGCGGTAATTTCTCGACAAATTTGTTGTTTAGCCTCATCTTGGGGCAAAAAAAACATCCCTACAGCGCAACGATCGGGCACAAGGTCAGGCATAGCTTGTCTGAGGACATCCCAAGGAATAGCAGTCAGGACACCAGCCCCGTCCCCCGAATCCCGATCGGCGCTACACCCCCCCCTATGCTCTACACATTCCAGGGCGTGGAGTGCCATTTTTAGAAGTTTATGACTGGCACGACCCAAACGATCGGCGACTAAACCAACCCCACAACTATCCCGCTCCTCTACCAACCAAGACTGTCCTGGAATGCTAAATCCTACCATTGCTCTACAATATCGATAAACTAAGACTTATAGGCTATTGTAACCATACATTTCCTCTTGTGACAGTGGGGCATAAAATTTATGGTTAATTCTTGATTTTTGTTATTTTTGTAACTATTTGCGTCCCTGTTCTTTCCAGAAGTTATTTATGGCTGTCAAGTTTATCAATTCTAGTCCTGGCACAATTATCAATGTTGCGGTTAACATTTTCCGATCGGATATTGGAAATTATATTTGGTTAGCTTTAGCAGCAAGCCTGTGGTCTTTTTTACCTATTTATGGGTGGGCAAAATCAACTCAATTAGCTGCCTTAATTAGTATTAAAGCCTATCAAAAAATACTAGGCATTGAAGAGAGTAACAAAGATGTAGCCCGCCGGTTGGCTCCTAAATTATGGAATTTTTGGGGACTCTATCTAATAGGGGCAGTTTATGTATTCATAGCAAATGTTATTTGTTTTTCAATTGTTTTTATCATTTCTTATTCTATTGCTAGAATTTGGAGTAGATATTATTCGATCGATTCTTACATTTTAAGTTTGTTATTAAGTTTTTTCGGTGTATTGTTTTATCTTTTAATTTTCCTGTTGATCAGTAGTCTATTTTTCTGGCTTTACGGGCGGGTCTCTTTTGCTGAATTACCCCTAGCAATTGAGCCTAACCGATCGGTGTTTGGTAGCATTGCCCGATCGTGGTATTTAAGTAGGGGACAAGGAAGAAAAATTCAGACTATATTTGCGATCGGATCATTTATTTTAGGCATTTTGTGGTTTAGTTTACCCAACCTTATTTTTAGTACAGTAACTCTTGTATTTGGTGGATTTTGGCTTGCTTATCTATTATTAGCTTCTTTATTTATTGCTCTCCTGCAAATAGTCAAGGCAGTTATTTACTATGACTTAGTTTGCCTAAAAGAAGGTATAGATTTAGAAATTACTGCATAGTATCTAAGAGCTTTGTTACTAACTGGTCTAACCCGATCGATCGGGAGGCTTTGCATAGAATTACATCCCCAGTTTTAACTTCCATCAGAAGGATTTCTAATATATCCTCTTTATTTTTACAGCTAAATAATTTTACAACCGATCGGGCTGTTTTAATTATTTCCTCAGTATCTTTATCTGCCAGAACAATTAGACCATAAAGACCAAGCCGATCGATCGTTTTACCAACTTCTTGATGCAATATTGAGCTATGTTCGCCCAATTCTTTCATCGCTCCTAAAACTGCCCAGTGCCTACCAGGAATTGATTTCAATAGATGCAGAGAGGCAAACACAGCTTCTGGGGAAGCATTATAGGTTTCATCTAACAAACTAGCGCCATTTTTAAGAGTAATTAGATTACTTCTACCTTGGGGTAAATTTAATTCTATGGGTTTATTTGTGCTTTGAACCAGGTCTAAATTTAGGGCAGATAAAACAGCAATGCCAGCCAAGAAATTAAGGGTATTATGTCTGCCAGGCAGGGGTAAATGCCAAGTATATTGTTCAATTTTTACAGTATTGTCATTGATTGTGCCCCTTATGTCACCCCGATCGAGTCCATAGGTAATTGTTTTACCTTTCCACTTTTGTTGGGCAGTTTTTAGTAATAATTCATCCTCTCCATTTAATACTGCTACTCCCTGTAAATGATGGAGAATTTCACACTTTGCTTCAGCGATATTCCGTTGGGAACCCAACCGACCAATATGGGCAGTCCCAATGTTAGTAATAACAGCCACATTAGGCATTGCCATTGCCGACAACCGATCGATTTCTCCCTTGCCCCGCATCCCCATTTCAACTACTACAAAATCATGGTAGCGGGCATCAATTTCTAATAGGGTTTTAGCCACACCAATATCATTATTAAAGTTAGCTTGGCTACGGTGAACTGTTTTGCCTGGACTACAATAAAACTGTAACAGACTGCTAATCATTTCTTTAGTGGTAGTTTTACCAGCGGAACCAGTCACAGCTATTACAGGAATGTTAAATTGTTGCCGCCACGATCGGGCGATTTGCTGATAGGCATTCAGGGTATTTTCTACTACTAAACAGCGATGATATGGTATGTTGTTATCAACGATCGCTAGGCTAGCGCCTTTCTCAAAGGCTTGACTAACAAACTGATGTCCATCAAACTTTTCTCCCCTCAAAGCTAGAAATATTTGCCCTGGTTGAATTGTGCGGCTATCGGTACTAATTAACCCGATCGGTTCGTTAGGAATCGGCTGAAAATTAAATTGTCCTTTGGTTATATTAGCCAGGTTAGAATAAAGAATAGTCACTTAAAGTATTTAGGTCTACTAAAGCCTTAAATAATACATCATGAGCGGCATTTCGCAATACAGCAAGGCGGATATATTTTTCCCCTAGTTCCGCAAAACTCAAACAATCCCTAATTAAAATTTTATGGTTTTGTAATAAATATTTTTGCAGTTTTGAGCCTGGCACGGGGGTTTTAATTAACAAGAAATTGCTAAGACTAGGTAGGGGTTCAAATCCTTCAACTTGACTAATTTTTCTGTATAAATCCGATCGGGCTTCTGGTAACCAAGCCCAGGTTTGTGCCTGAAATCCTTTATCTTTTACTACCCCAATACCGGCAGCTACCGCCAAACAATTTACTGACCAGGGGTCCCGCCAATTCTGCCAACGCTCTAACCGATCGGGGTGGGCAACTACAAAACCCAGTCTAAGCCCTGGTAAACTATAAAACTTAGTTAAAGAACGCAGAATAATTAAATTAGGATATAACTCTACTAAGTCTAAACAACTCTGGTCTTGATGGGGGGGCAAAAAATCCATAAATGCCTCATCAATTACCACCGTATTAAATTTTTTGATGCAGTCTAAAATTTCGGTTTTAGGGATTAACTTGCCTGTCGGATTATGGGGATTATTGAGCAACAAACCCTTATTTTGGGGATTTTCTACTAGGCTAATTTCTGTTCTAAAATCTCGGTTTAGGATATAAAGATTTTCTGTTTTGCTGTAAAAAGCATTGAAAGCCCGATCGTAGTCCCCAAAGGCGGGTCGTAAAATAACTGTACTTTCTAAATGGGCTAATTCTCTGCCTATCCAAGTCAATAGTTCCGCTGCCCCATTGCCAGGCAAAACCCGATCGGGGCTGACTCCATAAAAATCCCCTAAAGCCAACTTGAGTTCCCTATAGTCGGGGTCGGGATAATGGCGCAATTCCTCCAAGTGGGCTTGTATAGCAGCTAAAGCAGAAGGGGGAGGTCCTAAAGGATTGATGTTGGCAGAAAAATCTAACATCTCCCGTGGACTTACCCCAGCGATCGGGGCAGCCCATTGCCGATTCCCCCCATGGCGGGGACTAGATACCAGCCCCACCGATAAAACCTTCGTATTCTTCGTAGTCGGATTTAATTTGGGCATCAGAGGTAACCAGATGCTTGGGGCGCACCCCTGCCAATGCCTCACCATCCACTAGAACCGTATCTACAGGCAGGTGTTGCATCATACTCTCTAGGTGCTCTACCCGCTTGAGCAGACTGCAAATTGTATCCCCTTCCGGGTCGGGCACGCGGTTATGTTCGAGGGGTTGAATTTTGGTGTCCCTACACTTGACGATCCTGCCGGGAATGCCTACCACCGTTGCATCAGAGGGCACATTTTTCACTACCACCGAGCCTGCCCCAATGCGGACATTATCCCCGATCGTGATGTTGCCTAGCACCTTAGCCCCCGCCCCGACTACAACATTACTGCCCAGAGTAGGATGGCGCTTACCAGATTCTTTGCCCGTGCCCCCCAAGGTCACTCCTTGATAGATCAAACAATTCTCCCCAATTATGGCAGTCTCTCCAATTACAACCCCCATCCCATGATCAATAAAAGCGCCGGTGCCAATGGTTGCCCCTGGATGAATCTCAATCCCTGTCAAGAGTCTAGCAATCTGGGAAATAAAACGGGGCAGGACCGGAATATGTAAGCCATAGAGCCAATGGGCAAAACGATGGAACCAGAGGGCATGAAGACCAGGGTAACAGAGGAGGACTTCAAGCCAGTTGCGGGCAGCAGGGTCCCGATCGAAAATTACTTGAAAATCCGTGAAAAGTGTAGACAACACTGATTTTAGGGATAATGTGTAAACTAATCGTAGTTAATTTTAGCCCATCCTGAATCCCCCCTATGACCAAATCCTTTGAAGCAAGCTATCCTCACATTACCCACTGGGTGGAAAGTATAGGCTGGATTGAAATTGGTAAGGCTGACTACAGCGAGTCCCTGATCCGCGCTTTTGATGAAGGAGGGATGGTCTGGGAAAATCTCGACAGCTACAACAACCTGGACGAAGCCCTAAAAGCACTAGAGGATGGTCTGGCAAGTTGGCTCGAAGAAAATGAATGAGGCATTCGCCCCGATCGTGGGGCAAGAAAATATCAAGAAAATGGAGGAGGGCTGGTTAATTACTCCCCCTAATCAAGACTCGATGGCAGAAGTAGTCAAATTTTGTCATGGTAGGCAGTGGCGGATTGGCATCAGGGGAGCAGGCAGTAAGTTCGATTGGGGGCATCCCCTAAAAAATGTAGATGTGATTTTGAGTACGGCAAAACTCGATCGGTTGATTGACCACGCCGTCGGGGATTTAACCGTCACGATCGAGGCGGGATTTAAGTTTGAGGCATTACAGAACCTCTTGGCGCAGGCGAACCAATGCTTGGGCATCGACCCGCCCTACCCCGATCGGGCGACTTTAGGGGGAATAGTGGCAACGGGGGATAGTGGCTCCCTCCGTCATCGTTACAACAGCGTCCGGGACCAGATTTTGGGGATAAAGTTCATCCGATCGGATGGAGCAATTGCCAAAGCCGGTGGCAGGGTAGTAAAAAACGTAGCGGGCTACGACCTGATGAAATTATTTACCGGTTCCTATGGCACTCTGGGGATTATTACGGAAGTTACCTTTAGGCTCTATCCTTTACTCACCCCCCGCTCATTGTGGCTCTGTCAGGGGGGAGGGGAGCAAATTATTGCCCTCCGGTCGTTGATTTTGCATTCTAGTCTTACGCCGGTCATTTTAGATTTATATTCCCCCTATTTATTACAAAGTTTGGGCTATAAATCTAACTGGGGAATTGGGGTTGAATTTGCGGGTATAAGTACGGAATTTCAAGGCAAAATGTTACAGGATATGGCAAACAACTTGGGTATTTCCTGTCAACAAATGCCAGCAGATTTTAACCGATCGGTAGGTAAAATTTTTGAAAACTATGGGCGTTGTAAGTTGGGAATTCCTAGCAGTCAAGCCCTAGCAATATTTAGCCCGATCTCCGATCAGTATCCCCTCCAGATTCACTTGGGGAGCGGTCTGGGCTCAATCCTCATGGAAGACCACCAACAACTAAATACCTATAGAGAAAAACTTAAATCTTTAGGGGGTTTTTTAACAATCCTCAGTAGCAATCATCCCGATCGGTTTGCCTTAAACTCAGCTACTAAAGAGCTCATGCTCAAAATAAAACAAGAGTTTGATCCCCTCAATCTTCTTAATCCCGATCGTTATGGCATTTAAGATTAAAACAAAGGCTAAAATTAGAGAAAACTTTTAGGTATTTATGAGTCAACCAATCATTGGTATTAGTATTTACGGACGGAATCAGGCAGGAGAATTTTATTTGCCGGCAGCCTATGTAGATGTGGTCAGGCGGGCGGGTGGACTACCCCTATTACTGCCCCCTGGCGAAAAAAATATTGATAGATTATTGCAGCAAATTGATGGTTTAATTTTGGCGGGCGGCGGTGACATTGATCCCCAATTTTTTGATGGGGAGTGGCATCCCAAAATGTATGCCGTAGACCTAGAGCGGGACAGTTTTGAATTGGCATTAGTCGATCGGGCGGTCAATGCCCAGATACCGATGTTGGGGGTATGTCGGGGCTTACAGGTAATTGGTGTGGCGGGGGGGGCTGATTTAGTCGTCCATATTCCTGATGTTTATGGGGATGACATACCCCACCGTCTGGAAGAACCTTCTCGCTCTACTAGCCATGCAGTCACGATCGAAGCGGATAGTAGGCTAGCTCAGACCTTGGGTACCCGTAGCACCTCTATTACTTCTTGGCATCATCAGGCTTTAGGAAATGTCCCCCCTAATTGGCAAGTTGTCGCAAAAGCGGAGGATGGCGTTATAGAAGCGATCGAGCATGAATCCCATCCTTGGGCAGTAGCAGTGCAATGGCACCCAGAAATGATGGCGATGAGAGACGAGATGCAAATGGCTTTGTTCTTGGGGCTGATTGAAGCAAGCCGCCGATTTAGGCAAAAAAGCTAAACCCGATCGGTAAATGCTATATTAACAATGGCATTTTTATTATTATCGAAGGGAATATAAATCTAGTTGATGGACTGGCAAAACTGGGCAGAAAAAAATGGGATTGAAGCTGTAACAAATCCTCTTCAAATAGCTAAACTTTCCCAAGATTATTATCACTTTAGTCCTGTTCTAACTCCCCTGCTACAGGATAAAAGGGCAGATATTGTTCTTAAACCCGCTACAGAGTCAGAAGTAATTGCCATTGCCCAAGCCTGTGTTTCAACTAATACATTTTTGACTATAAGGGGAAGCGGTACAGGCAATTATGGACAATGCGTTCCTTTAGAAGGCGGCGTAATTTTAGATACAACTAAATTGCAGAAAATTATTAAGTTAGAGCCTGGTTTAACTACTCTGGAACCGGGCGTGAAGTTAGCCCAATTAGAACAGGAAGCAAAGGGCTGGGAATGGCGGATGGTACCCTCTACGGTGCGGACTGCCACGATCGGGGGATTTATTGGCGGCGGTAGTGGTGGCATCGGCTCCATTTTGTATGGACAGTTGAGGGACAGGGGTAATCTTTTAGGGGCAAGGGTTGTAACTATGACAGACCCCCCATCGGTAGTTGAACTAGAGGGGGAAGAAACCCAAGTGATTAACCACAGCTACGGCGTAAATGGCATTGTCACCGCCTTGACCCTTCCTTTAGCCCCCGCCTATCCTTGGGATGCCTATGGTATAGAGTTTGATGATTTCGATCGGGCAGCGGAGTTTGCCCTAGCTCTGGGATGCGCCGATGGCATTCTCAAAAGACTAATTAGTGTCTTCGATCGTCCTATTCCTCAATTTTTTGCCACCTTGAGGGGACAAATCCGCCAAGAGCAATGCCTAGTTTTAACTTTAGTGAACAACACCGATCGACTCAGCTTCTGTGAATTAGCCCGCCATTATGGAGGTAAAGCCAACCTGCTCGACAAGCCGATCAACACGATCGAATGTACCTGGAATCACACTACTCTCCATGCCCGATCGAGTGACCCCAACTTCACCTATTTGCAGTGCATCTACCCCGACCTAGAGACCGTTAGCAAGCTAAGGACTAAATTCAAGGAAGAAATGGTCATGCACCTAGAGTTTATCCGTCAGGCGGGCAGGGTGGTAGCCGCAGCCATTCCTCTAATCCGTTTTACTAATGCTTCCCGCTTGACAGAAATAATTCACATCCATGAAGCTGAGGGGGTATTTGTGGCTAATCCCCATACCTATTTACTGGAAGATGGGGGCATGAAATCGATCGACCGGGAGCAACTAGCCTTCAAACAGAGAGTCGATCCGAAGGGATTGATGAACCCTGGTAAAATGAGGGCGTGGCTAGAACTGGGTCGATGACAGAGGCAAACCAAGATATTATTACTCGTCGATTACTTCTGGGAGCGGGGGGGCTACTTCTGACGGGCATAGCCAACCTAGGTTTGGAATTTTTAGCTAAACCTAAACCGAAAAACCAGGAAACCTGGATCGCTAAACGGGTACTGAGTGGACAAACGATCGAGGCTGTGGCTAGTGGTTCCAATAAACGCTCCCGTCTCCGCCTAATTGGCATCAGCGCCCCCAACCTAGACCAAGACCCCTGGGGACTAGCAGCCCGTACCGCCCTAGAGGAACTACTCGGTGGTGATCCCTTTATTGTGGAGCGGGATGTAGAAGAAGTAGACGACAGTAACCGAATTTTGGGCTATATCTGGGTTGACAATAAAATGGTCAATGCCCTCCTCGTTCAACAGGGTTATGTGCTGGCAAATGTAAAGCCCCCCAACGATCGGTATCGCAACCTCCTAGAAAATGCCCAAGCCGAAGCCAGACTATTGGGGATAGGTATTTGGGACCCGAAAAATCCTATGCGCCTCACCCCTGCTGAACATTTCCGCCGCAAACAACAGGGCAGTTAAATCACATAATCTAAACAAAACGACCGGGAATCCTTAGATTTAACAAACACTTCTTGTTGCAAAGAAAGACCTAAACTTGCAAAATTATCCCTACTTAATTGAGCCATGAGAGTTTGTCCATCCTCTAAAGTGAGTTCGACTTGCACCTCCCAGCCCAGATTGATGATGCGTTGAATTACGGCTCTGGTGCTTTCTGCCCCTTCGGTTAAATCAATTACTACATCCTGGGGACGAATGAAAACCTGCTCCCTCTTACGGTGCATTACATTGACTGGACCAATAAAGGTCATGACAAAAGGAGTGGCGGGATGGTCATAAATTTCGGCGGGAGTGCCTACCTGTTCAATTTTGCCCTTGTTCATCACCACAATATGATCGGAAATTTCCATCGCTTCTTCTTGATCGTGGGTGACAAATACGGTGGTGACATGAACTTCATCGTGGAGACGGCGTAACCACTGGCGCAAATCCTTACGGACACGGGCATCTAATGCCCCAAAAGGTTCATCTAGTAACAATATTTTGGGTTCTACCGCCAAAGCACGGGCTAAGGCGACCCGCTGGCGCTGTCCCCCCGATAGTTGATTGGGATAACGATCCCCTAAACCCTTTAGCTGCACTAGCTCTAGCAGATTCTCTACCCTTTCCCTGATTTGTTTCTTGGGCAGGTGGCGGATGGTCAGACCAAAACCGATATTCTGTCGGACGGTCATATGCTTGAATAGGGCGTAATGTTGAAAGACAAAACCAATGTTGCGTTGTTGGACATCTTGATAGGTGGAGTCTTCCCCAGTTAAAAGAATTTGTCCCTCATCGGGTAGCTCTAAACCGGCAATCAGTCTTAAAAGAGTGGATTTACCGGAACCAGAAGGACCTAAAAGAGCAGCTAATCCACCGGCTTTGATCTCTAAGTTGACCCGATCGACGGCGATAAAATCTCCGAAGCGCTTGAAGACATTTTTTACGGAAATGCCAAACTCTCCCTTCTGATCCTGCATAATCTATCCCTCCGTTAATTTTTAGTCGGCTCCCTGGGGTATTAAATAACTGTTATTTACCGTTTTATTTTTCTTTCTTTCTCCTATCAAAGCTCAAAAAACTTATCCCGTCAAGGATATAAATAACGGTTAATTTAAGTTTTTTATCTTTTTGAAGCACCATAGAGACTTTTTCGCTAATTTAAGTACCCGATCGAGTAATACACTTTTTAATTCCAAAGGGCATTAGAGTTTAAGGATTAAGAGTGAGTTCTGCTTTTTTGCCTAACAATCCTTGGGGTCGCCATACCATGACAGCGATTAAGGTTAGACCGATCATAATAATTTGAATTGCTTCGATTCTTCCCCCTCCCAGAGCTTGTTTGATGGCTTCGGGCAGAAAACGGGGTAGGGTGGTATAAAACTGATAAAATAGCGCCCCTAGTAACACGCCCCAGTTATTTCCTGCTCCCCCAATACTCACGATCGTCCATGCTTCAAAAGTAATTAGGGCGCTGAAGGTACTGGGATAGACTGCTTTTAATTGCCAGGCAAGGAAGGCTCCTGCTAAGGCAGCGATTATGCTGCCCAAGACAAAGGCTTGTAGTTTGTAAGAAAAGACATTTTTGCCAAGGGCTGTAGGTACTACTTCTTCTTCCCGGATGGCTTTTAACACTCTGCCCCAGGGGGAACGGACTAGCCATTCCAGCCGACTTACGATTAAACCGATCGTGATGACTAAGGCTAGGGCAAATAACCAGCTATAGGTCTGGGGGGAAACTGAAGCTAGAAATGGAATGCTATAGCCGAATACGCCCCTAGTGCCCTGGGTGAGCCATTCTTCGTTGTTGGTAATTAGGCGGACAATTTCTGCCATCCCGATCGTGACAATAGCCAGGTAATCTTCTCTGAGATGGAGGGTAGCTAGACCGATGAGTAATCCCAAGCATCCCGCTAGGCTCAAGCCGATCAATAGCGCCCAGACCCAGGGCATTCCCCCCGATCGGGTCAGGAGGGCAACGGCATAGGCACCGATCGTCATAAAGGCGACATGACCAAAGTTGACCAGCCCCCCCACTCCCCATTGGAGGTTTAAGCCCAAGCTAAATAGACCATAGATCGCCCCGATCGTGAATACTGTAACTAAATAAGACATCTATCTTTATCGAAATGTAGGGTAAATTTATTCTTATAGGCGGGTGTAGTTTAGGGGTAAAACAACAGCTTCCCAAGCTGTGGTCACGGGTTCGATTCCCGTCATCCGCTTGGTAATTTGCTGAGTCTATCACAAACAGCCCTGGCTTCTCCCAACAATCAAATATAGACTGGGTGGTTCAAGTAGATAATTTTTGGTAAAGTAAACAAGCTCGATCGGGAATTGTTATGGCAACTTTTTTGCTAGAAGTGGGAACGGAAGAATTACCAGCCAGCTTTGTCAGGGATGCCCTAGAGCAATGGCAGGGTAGAATTCCCCTCAGTTTGCAGGAGCATAATTTAGCCTACGGCAATTTGGCGGTCTATGGCACACCCCGCCGCCTCGCTGTAATCATCCAGGGTTTGGGGGAGCACCAGCCCGATCAGGTTTTGGAGGTCAAGGGTCCTGCCCTCGCTAGTGCCTATGAGAATGGGGAGCCGACTAAGGCATTGTTGGGTTTTGCCCGATCGAAGGGCATTGAAGTTGCTGATCTATTCACCCAGGCAACGGACAAGGGGGAGTTTGTGTTTGGGCGGCAGAAAATTATGGGCAAGCCCACTAAGGAACTTCTGCCCATTTTGGCAGAAAGTTGGATTACTAAACTCGAAGGCAAGCGCCTGATGCGTTGGGCAGATGGAGATTTGAAGTTCCCCCGCCCCATCCGGTGGTTGGTTTGTTTGTGGGAAGACCAGGTACTGCCCCTCAAGTTAGAAAATATCCATGCCGATCGGTTTACCTACGGGCATCGCATCCTTTCTAAGGGCAGAATCTCTCTAAAAAATGCCCAGTCCTATCGGGAGGTGCTAAGGGATAACGGGGTGTTAGTGGAGGAGGCAGAGCGCCGCCATCAGATCGAAACCCAAATGACCCAACTAGGGGAACTGATTGGCGGTAGGGTAGAAGTCCCCCCAGACCTCCTAGCGGAAGTAGTGAATTTAGTGGAGTTTCCCACCGCGATCGTGGGGGAGTTTGAGCCGGATTTTTTGCAGTTGCCCCCCCAAGTAATTACTACGGAAATGATCAGCCACCAGAGGTATTTCCCCCTCTGGCATCGCGATGAACCCGATCGGTTGTTGCCCCTCTTCATTACCATTTCTAATGGAGACCCCGCTAAATCAAGGGTGATTGCCCAGGGTAACGGCAAAGTGATTCGTGCCCGCCTGTCCGATGGCAAATTTTTCTACGACACCGATCGGAAGGTTCCCTTAGAAACCTATCTGCCCCAATTGGCTAAAGTTACCTTCCAGGAACAACTAGGCTCCGTTGCCCAAAAAACCGATCGGTTGCGCCAAATTGTTAAAGTTGTGTTCACGGCAATTCCAACCCTTACGCCAGAATTAGAACTAACCGATCGGGCAGCCCTCCTCTGTAAAGCCGACCTAGTCACCCAAATGGTCAAGGAATTTCCCGAACTCCAGGGGATCATCGGCGCTGATTATGCCCGCCATAGTGGCGAACCTCCCCTAGTTGCCCAAGCCATCCGAGAACATTATCTCCCCAGAGGCGCAGGGGATGCCCTACCCCAATCCACGCCAGGGCAGGTTTTGGCAATAGCCGATCGGTTGGATAGCTTAGTTGGTATTTTTGGTTTGGGCATTATCCCTACCGGTTCTTCCGACCCCTTTGCCCTCAGAAGGGCTGCCCAGGGCATCGTGCAGATTTGCTGGCACCATAACCTCCCCCTAAATTTGCCCCAAGCCTTAAAAAACACGATCGGTGTTTACAATAACTTACCGAAACCCCCATCAGAAATTTACGATTGTTTGATAGAATGGTTCCAGCAACGGTGTGAAAACCTACTCAAAGAAGAAATTGACTATGATTTAGTCGATAGTGTCTTGGGCAGTGAAGACCGAACTTATACCGAATGGAGCCTAAGTAACATAGCAGAGATTAAACACCGCGCCCAGTTCCTGCAACGATCGAGGCAAAACCAGACCCTCACGCAAATCTACGAAGTAGTCAACCGCGCCTCCCGCCTTGCTCAGCAACAGGGTATTCCCACCCATTGGCAGGAATTGGACCAAATTGTCGAAGAACAACAACTCCAGGAAGCCGTAGAAAAAGACCTATACCAAGCCCTTAAGCAACTTCCTCCCCCCTCCCAAGACTACAATGTCCTGGTTAATGCCATTGCCACCGTTGCCCCCCGCCTAGCCGACTTTTTCGCTGGGGTAATGGTTATGACCGAAGACCCCCAAATTCGGCAAGCCCGCTTGGGGATGCTGGGCTATATCCGTAATTACAGCCGCCGGCTAGGGGATTTTAGTGCGATCCGTTCTTAGGTTAAAATAAGCCCAAGGGTAGTTACAATTTTGATGACCACGATCACAACTCCGGCTAGTCACGATCACTTCTGTCTTGGGTAGGGGAGAATTAAAATTTAGTTGATGTTCTAGGAGATAGGGTTATGAAAAAAGTAGTCGGCTTAAGTTTAGTTATGGTCACGATCGGTGGCTTGAGTGCTCAAGCGCAAAATTCTACGACATTCCACTGTATTTCCAGCAAGGTGCAGACCCAAGGAGCGAAGGATGAAACTGTATTTGTAACGGTCGCCCGTCGTGGTACCAGGCAGACACCCCCCATGATTTTGTGGCGTTCTAGCTTGGGCAAGTTCACCCCCCAAGAGCGTTGTAAAGTGGTCAGCGACCGCCTCACGGAAGTAGTAGCCCAAAACGAAGGCAAACTGAGTAATCTCTACCTCACCTATGGGCGAATTGATGGGGAGCCGGTAATTTGCCATGTAGGGGATAAAAATTCTGCCTGCAATCGTCGCAATATGCTCTTTACTCTCCGTCCCCAAGACAAGGGCAACGAAAAGAAAATCCTGGAGCAGATGGTTAGCTTTAGCGTAACCGGCTCCGGCAGTGCGGTTCAACAGAGCGGCGAGCAGTTCTATGCTGCTTTTGGGGAAGAGGCAGAAAGAATTTTTGATACTCCAGGCGCTACCTCTGGTATCTAGCTATGCAGGCACTGGTAATCGCTACCTTGGTTAGTACGATCGCAACCAAGCCTACCCTGACCACCTCTTTTAGTTGCACCCGATCGGGGGAAAACTTTGCCACGATCGCCCGTCGGGGACAACGTACCACCCCCCCGATGATTTTATGGCAAACCAAGCTGGGGCTGTGGGATGCTTGGGAGCGTTGCCGGGTAGTGAGCCAGCGTTTAACTACCGCTGTAGCCGAGGGGGGAGGCACTTTTCAAGACCTGTTACTCACCTATGGCAGAGTCAACAACCAACCGGTGATCTGCTACGTCCGATCGATGGACAGTGCCTGCAATAACCAAAATCTGTTGTTTACCCTCAAGCCCTCCGATCGGGGGCAAGAGGAGGACATTCTCAAGCAATTAGTCAAGTTTGGGGTGCAGGGGAGTGGCGTACCCATCCAGCAAAGTGCAGCCCAGTCCTATGCTCTGCTGGGAGAATCGATCGAGAAAGAACTAACCAAGTAACAAGATTATGGACAAACTAATCTGCCTTTTAGCATTGGTCATCTGGGGGGGGCAAATTTACGCCCAAGACCCCAGCAAGCCCAAACCAAGCGCCGATAAAACTATCTTCCAATGTGTACCCTTCAAAGGCAGTTATGCCACTATTGCCAGGAGGGGCGATCGGGTCACTCCCCCCATGATTGAGTGGACAAGTACCATAGGAGCAGAGTGGACACCCCAAAAGCGGTGCCAGGAAGTAAGCCAACGCCTCACCAAAGCCGTGGCAGCCACTGGGGGCAAACTCCGTAACCTCCAACTCACCTATGGCTCAGTGAAGGGGCAACGAGTCATCTGTTATGTAGACAGCAGTACCACTGTGAATGCCTGTAATGAACGGAACCTGCTTTTTACCCTCCGCAAGGAAGACATGGGCAAAGAAAGGGAAATACTCCAACAGATCGTGCAATTTAGCCTGACCGGTACGGGCAATGCCATCCAACAGAGCGAAGGACAGGACTACGCCCTGTTAGGGGATGCAGT
>Ga0272446_1000887_pt1 | contig 45478 bp, 47 predicted proteins | sample YNPCB0061_FD_194587 | JGI IMG/M metagenome (GOLD analysis project Ga0272446, IMG submission 194587) | Hot spring microbial mat communities from Yellowstone National Park, WY, United States - YNP-CB-006-1 | ecosystem: Environmental > Aquatic > Thermal springs > Hot (42-90C) > Sediment | place...
CCTCCCGACGCCCTCAAAACCGTGGTGGGGCAGGCCGTCACACCGCCCAAGCCGCCTCCCGACGCCCTCAAAACCGTGGTGGGGCAGGCCGTCCCGGCCGCTGCCCCATCCCAACCCACATCGTCAGGCCCGGCGGCCACGGAGCCGGAACCGGCACAGGAACTGGCAGCCGACAGCGGCCGGCGCTTTGTGTACCTCATGCTGACGCTGGTGGCGCTTGGTTTTCTGGCCGGACTGGCGCTGTTTGTTGCCGTCTATGTCTTTGGCGAAAAACCCACGCCAGCCACCCCGGCAGCGCGTACGGGCACGGAGTTCCTCGACGCTTCCATCACCCGCATCGAGCTGTGCAGTTTTCGGGTGCTGCCGACCGAACCCGATGCCTTTGACTTCCAGGCAGCGTCCAGTGCCTTTCCGGCGGGCATCCGGGCGGTTGCCATTCGCGTCAGTGGCCGCACCCGCCCCGATGGCGACTACCGTGTGGTCTGGCGTCGGCTCGAAACGGCCGCGCCGCTGATGGCCCAGTCCATTCAGTCCCTGACCGAAAGCCAGCAGGCCGTCCGTCTGCTCTATCAGCCGGATGGAATGCCCCTGTCTTCCGGGGCCTATCTGGTTGAAATTCAGGATGGTGACCGGCCGCTGGCCCGTGCCTATTTCACGATTGGTCTTCCGGCCAAACCGTAGGCCCACAGCCCGGAACTGCGCACGCGAACGGTCATCCGGGCAAGCTGGTGGGCAGGTCCGTTGTTTGGGCAGGGGACGCTTTGGCCGCGACACGGAGTTCCGCCAGCGCCGCCGAAAGCACCCGTACCGACGAAACGAGCAGCAGAAGCACCAGCCCGCTGGCCACCGCAACATCTGGCCACGCCGCCCCTGTCAGCCACACCAGTGCGGCCGCCACCAGCACCGCCACATTCCCTGCCACATCATTCCGGGAGCAGGCCCAGACGGAACTCATGTTGATGTCTTCCTGGCGGTGTTGCCACAGAAGCCACAGGCAGGCGCCATTGGCGGCGAGTCCGAGCAGACTGAAGACGCCCATGACCTCAAACAACGGCACGCCCGGATGGAAGAGCCGGTGGACGATTTGCACCACAACCCCTGCGGCGGCGGCGAAGATGAGTCCACCTTTGAACAGGGCGACGCGCGCCTTGGCGGCCCGGTCACGGGAAACCACGTAGAGGCTCAGTCCGTAGGTCAGCGCATCGCCCAGGTTGTCCAGGCTGTCCGCCAGCAGGGCCATCGAACGGCCATACCACGCCGCACCGACCATCACGCCAAACATGAGCGCGTTGATGCCGAGCGTCAGCCACAGCGTACGCCGTTGCCGCGCGGAACAGGGATTGAACGCACTTTCGTCGTGGCAGCAGCTTCCCATGGCAGCCTGTCTCCCGCACCGTCAGGCAAAAGTGATCGTCAGGGTGTCACCGCTGTAGTCGGCGCCAACGGCTTCCTTGTTCCGTACTTCGGCCGGCAGCGGGATGTTCCGCTTGAAATGACCGATTTCAAGCACGAGTTCACCGGCGCGGGTGACGAGGTCAAGACGTTCCAGCTCCAGGTTGGGAAGCCGGAGTTTGAGGGCATGCTGACCCTCGGCCCCCGCTTCCAGCGTCATCAACGGCGACGGCAAAGCCCGTTCCAGTGGATCGCGTCCTTTGAAGACATGTTCGGCCAGCGCCGTCAGGGCTGGCAACCCAATGGGTTCTTCCGCCTGGTCGGGTACTTCCACCACCGGCAGTCCGGCAGAGCTCTGCGCCAAGGTAGCCAGCGCCGCTTTCTGCGTGGGTAACTCCCGGCGGACACGATTGACGAAGATGCTTTCCACCGGACATTCGTACAAATGGTGATACGTCACCAGGCGAAGGCCGTCCGTCACGGCCAGCCGTTCCGGGCGCGTCACCAGACGGTGTGATGTCACTTCCGGGTTGGTCAGCGCCGCCCGCATTTCGCCGACCCGGCGGCTTACTTCCGGGAGCATGTCCATCGGATTCCGGCTGGGGAAAAGGGACTGCATCACGGGTGTCGCCACCAGGGCCAGCCGCCGATACCAGGTCTCGATGCTCGAAAGTATCCACTTGAGACCTTCCGGGCCGGACAGCAGGGTCATCATCCCGGCCGTGGGCGGCGTATCCACCACCACGACCTCATACTGCCCTTCGCGGCTGGCCCGCCAGATTTCCGTCATGGCCGTCAGTTCTTCGAGCGCCGGGAACAGCAGCACTTCCTGCACGTAGGCCGACTTGCCCGTGCCAATTCCGCGCAGAATCGTGGCCACGTAATCCTGTATTTCGGGCCACTGGGTGCGCATTTCGGCCAGGGCGCTGACTTCACGTGCCTCCAGGTTGGGAGCGACCGGCGTTGGTGCATGTCCGACCGTTGTTCCAAGTACGTCGCCGAGGTTATGCCCGGCGTTGACGCTCATCAGGAGCGTCCTGTGGCCACGGGCGGCACAGGCCAGGGCCGTGGCGGCTGACAGCGTCGTTTTTCCGACGCCTCCTTTGCCAAAATACGTCACAATCCGCATACGCTTTCCTTTGGAGCCTGCTTGCCAGAATGAGGGTTGTTCGTGGGCTGGCAGCCAACGATATGTGGTTCAGGCACGAAATGCCACACACCAGCGCGACCTGGGCTTGGACTCAAGCCTGCCACAACACGCCCAGCACGGTGACGTCATCGCGCTGCACGGCTGTTCCACGATGCCGCTCGAAAGCCAGTGCCAGTTCCTTCCCCTGAAGCGCCGGGGGCAGCAGCGCCTGACGTGCCAGCAACGTACGTAGTCCTTTTGCCCCCAGTCCACGAGACGAGTGTTCACCATTCTGGTCGGCGAAACCGTCGCTGGTGAGGTAAAAACTGCGCACCGTGCTGAGTTCGATAGTTGTTTCAGCAAAGTAGCGGTCACTCCGCTGTCGCTCCCCGCCGATGCTCCGGCGGGACCCCTTGACCTCACAGCAGGTTCCGTCCAGGTGAACCACATAGAGTGGGCGGCGCGCACCGGCAAACGTCATCTGTGTGCTGTCGTGCCGAAGATAGCACAGGGCCACTTCCATCCCGTCGCTGGCGGCCGTTCCATGTGTTTGGCCCTGTGTCTGGCGCAGGGCGTGGCGCACCGCCAGATCGAGCCGTTCGAGCAGCAGTCCCGGCGGAGGCATTTCCACCACCAGGCGATTGAGCAAATCAATCCCGATGAGGGACATGAACGCCCCGGCAACCCCATGTCCGGTACAGTCGGCAACGGCCAGGTACGTGACCTGGGAGGTGTGGTGAACCCAGTAGAAGTCGCCACTCACCACGTCCCGCGGACGGAAAAAGACGAAAGCGCCCCGGCCGATGCGGGCCAGGTCATCGGCTTCCGGCAGCAAGGCCTGTTGAATCCGCTGTGCGTAGGCAATGTTGTCCGTCAACTCGGTCTGCTTTTGTTCCAGTTCATCCCGCTGGCGGGTGATGACCGAGGTTCGCTCCACAACCTTGGCTTCAAGGTCACGGTTGAGGGAATCAAGTTCGCTGTGGACGCGGGCAAAACGGTTGGCGAGCGAGAGTGCCATGGAAAACAGGATGGCCGCCCACCCCATGGAAGCCAACGGGACGGTCGTATAAAAGCCAAGCCGGATGCCCAGTAGGTCATTGAGCGTGCAGCCCATCGAGATCAGCAGTCCGACCACAATCGTCCGTGCTTCATGGTTTCCACGTCTGGCTTCGGCAACGATCAGCGCCACGAACAGCACCGGGAACAACAGCGATACCCATACCCGGGGCGTCGAAATCAGCAGGGAAAAGGCCAGACTGGGTATCACCATGGGCGCTGTCCCCAAAAGCGCCAGGAGTCCGAGGTAGCCTTTGACGAACCACCCCATGCGCCGCCCAAAGAGCGTCCACAGAAAACAGGCCTGCGGTATGAACAGGACGGAGATCGTGAAGCTGTTGAGCTGCCACAGCGACACATAATCGATCCATTCCGAAGCCCACCACCGCGCCCCTGACCCATACCAGTTGATGGCAAACAGAATGGCGAAAAGCCCGAACCACAGATACTCGCGCTGCTCGCGGCGGCGGAAAAAGAACAGCAGGTGAAACAGCCCGGCCAGAAAGAACACCAGCGCCAGGACGAGTTCGGTCACTTGTGACTGCTTGCGTTCCAGGATGGCCAACTGAACCGCCTGCCGCACTTGGAGGGCATCTCCGATGAGAAACAGGCCGCCGTCGAAACCACCCCCATGGGGCGTCCGCTGCATACTGGCCGGAAGCTGCCAGAAGCGCACGGCAAGGACGAGCGGCCGGCCAGGCAAAAGGGCCTCGGCCGGTATGAAGAAAAACTGCGGATGTGGAACGGCAAACGTGCCTTGTCCAGCCCATGGCCCAAAGCGCCCCACCAGATACCCGTTGGCATAGACCTCATAACTCGCCCAGTCAGCTCCCCCCAGCGCCAGTCCCAGCCCGGCGCGGGAGGCTCCAGCTTCCGGCGGCAACTGCACGGTCTGGCGATACCAGGCCACGCCGGCATACCCGCGATAGCCCTGTTTTCCCCACGGCCGGGTGATTTCGATGGGCGTCCATCCGGTGCTGGTCGTGTCCGGCGCGGCCCAGGCCGGGTCATCTCCCGTCCGAAACAGCCACTTCCCATCGAGTGACGTTGGGTGTTCCATCGTCACCCTTGGAACCGGCTCTCCAAAGGCCGGACTTCCTGCGCTGAGGACAAGCCCCCACCAGAGACCCACCGCCCAGGGAAGCCACACTACAAACATTCGGGATGTTCGCCTTGACCAGGCTGTCATGCCCAACCGTCCTGCCCAATCATTCCTGTATCAATCCTGTACCGACGGCGCGTTTTTCGTCGGGCTACGCTAAAGTGTTCCCGGCCGCCCTGCAAGCGAGCCACCCCGGATGCCCACCCTTGCCGTCATCATCATTGCCCGCAATGAAGCCGCCCGGTTGCCGGCGGCGCTGGATTCCGTCGCCTGGGCGGATGAACGCATCGTCGTCGTGGATACGACAACCACCGATACCACGGCCGAAGTCGCCACGGCGCACGGGGCGCGGGTTGTCTGGCATCCCTTCACCGGCTACGCCGCGCAGCGCAACTTTGGCGACACCCTGACCACCTGCGACTGGATTTTCTGCCTTGATGCCGACGAACGTGCCACGCCGCCCCTGCACAAGGCCATTCACACAGCCATGCAGACGCCGTCGCCCTGCGTGGCCTTCACCGTCCGGCGGCGCAACCGTTACCTTGGGCAGTGGGTCCGGTACGGCGGCTGGTATCCCGACCGCCAGTTGCGGCTCTATCGGCGTGGCGCCGGGCGTTGGCGCGGCGAGTTCATTCACGAGTCCTTCGAGCCGATGGGGCCGGTCGGCCACCTCGACGCAGACATCGAGCACGAGGCCATCACCTCCCTGGCTGACCACCACGCCAAAATGAACCGCTACACCGACCTGGCCGCCCGGGCACTCCTGGCCGCCGGGCAGCAGTGCCCGTTCTGGAAGCTGCTTTTCTGGCCGCCAGCCACCTTTTTCAAAACCTATTTCCTGCGCCTGGGCTGTCTCGACGGCTTCCCGGGCCTGTGCATTGCCTGGTTTGCCGCGCATTACGTGTTTTTGAAGTACGCCAAGGCCCGCGCCCTTGCTGCCGCACCGCCCACGCCGGATAACCCGGCGCTGGCAAACCCGGCACAGACGCCGGAAGACGCCACCCACGCGGACTTGCCTCACTGAACCGGAGCATTGTTGACATGCTGTTCGGTTGTGCGCTGGCGCATCTGGCGACGGCTCAGCCAGTAGAGCGGCAGCCCCAGGGCAATGATGCCCAGACCAATCCCGGATGAAACCGGATTGGTCGCCAGCGTGTTGACGATGAGCCACCCGGCCACGCCGAGAAACACCAGCGGCACGACGGGATACCCCAGCGTCCGGTAGGGACGCACCACCTGCGGCTGCGTCCGGCGCAACACGAATACTCCAGCCGTGGCGAGGCCGTAAAACACCCAGGACGCAAAGACGACATAATCCGTCAACTGGTCAAACGTGCCGGACACCGCCAGAACGCAGGCCCAGAGTCCCTGCGCCAGCATGGCCCAGGCTGGCACAGCCGCCCGGTTGAGCTGCCCGAAGCGGGCAAAAAACAGGCCGTCCCGCGCCATGGCGTAGGGCACCCGCGCGTTGGTCAGAATAGAGCCGTTGAGCGCACCCAGGCTCGACAGCACGAACGCCACAGACACCAGCCGGGCCCCGCCGTCGCCAAAGAACGTCTGGGCGGCTCTGGTCGCCACGGGCGGCGCTTCCGGGTAGGCCGTGGAGTTGGCCGTGGCAATGGCGCTCATCGGCAGGGCGTAGCAGTACGCCAGGTTGGCCAGGCCATACACCGTCAGCACGATCAGCATGCCGAAGATGAGCGCCCGGGGGATGTTCCGTTCGGGATGCTGCACCTCGCCGGCCGCCATCGGCAGGTTGTTCCAACCATCGAACGCCCACAGCGCCGCCAGCATGGCCGCCCCGAAGGTTGTGACATTGACCGTTGCCGGCACGTCAGAGACCCAGACGTTGGACCAGTTCCCGGTCGGCGAGCCAAGCAGAATACCCCCCACAATGGCGACGATGGCGCCGACCTTGACGGCCGTCAGTACGGATTGCAGCCGCCCCCCAACCACGACACCCAGGCTGTTGAGCAGTGAAAACAACGTGATTGCGCCAATGGCGATGAGCTGGCGCGGCCCGAACTGCCAGGCTATATCAGCCCCGAAAAGGCGGAACGTCGCGGCATACCACGGCCGGCCATAGTCCACGACCCCGCCCAGAAAAATGGCCAATCCCACGCCGTAAATGGCTATCGAACCGGCCGCGGCCACGGCAAACCGCATCCAGCCGTAGAGAAAGGCCAGCCAATCGCCATAAGCCGCGCGCAGAAACACATACTCACCGCCGGCGCGCGGCAACATCGCACCCAGTTCGGCGTAGGTCAGGGCGCCGGCCAGAGACAGCAAACCGGCAGCCACCCAGGCGGCCAGCACGGCCAGCGGTGAACCCAGCGCCTGCCCCATCACGGCCGTCTTGAGAAAAACACCCGTTCCGATAATCGTCCCAACGGTCAGCGCCAGCGCGTCGGTCAAGGTCAGTCCACGCCGGAGTTGTGGTTCGTCGGTCGGTACAGAAGCCATAGTTTCAGGACGGACAGCCCGACGCCGGCGATGAAGCCGCTGCCGGTTGAGCCAGCCTCCGTCAGGGAGTACAAAGTTGTGACGACAAAGGTATGGTGTTGCCACCTTATCCCGCTTCCAAAAGAAAGCAACATGTTCCCGGCCCGCCTGACTGCCTGCTCCCTCGCCAGCTTCCTGCTCCTTGGACTCGTGACGCTATGGCCACTCCGGCCGGTCGCCCTGGCCCAACGGGCGGACCCGGAAGCCCCGCCCGCCCAGTGGACACGCATCAGTGATTTCGATACGCAGCACCTGGCGCTGGACCTGCGTTTCGACTGGCCAACCGAAACCGTCCACGGCACGGCGCGGTTGACGTTCAAGCCTGTCCGGTCGGATTTCCGCCGCCTCACGCTCGATGCCGGGCAGCCGATGACTGTTCTCGAAGTCACCACGGAAAGCGGTGCAAAGCTGGACTTCCAGCACGACAAAGCGGCCGAAAAACTCACGATTTCGCTCGACCGAGGCTATGGGCGAAGCGATACCGTGACACTGGTCATCACCTATCAAGCCCGGGCGACACCGCCCACCGGCGGACTCTTCGGCGTGTTTGGCACGGGACTGACATTTCTGCGCCCGACCTCGACGGCTTCCAAACGCCGGTATCAAATCTGGTCCCAGGGTGAGACCGAATACAATCGCAACTGGTTTCCCTGTTTTGACTTTCCCAGTGACAAGTTCACCTCGGAAGTCCGCGCCACGGTTGAAACACCCTACACGGTCATCAGCAACGGGCGGCTGGTTTCGGATACAGACAACGGCGACGGTACGCACACCGTCCACTGGCGGATGGAACAGCCGCATGCCAGTTATCTGCTCTCGATTGCCATCGGGCAGTACCGCGTCATCACCAACGAGTACGACGGCATTCCGGTGCAATCCTACGTCTATCCTGACCGGTACGCCGACGCCCGGCGCGCCTTCGCCAACCTGCCGCGCATGATGGCGTTTCTTTCGACCGAAACAGGCATCCGCTACCCTTATGCCAAATATGCCCAGACGATGATTGCCGAGTTTGGCGGCGGCATGGAAAACATCACGACGACCCACCTGGCCGATAACCTGCTCCCCCGCGCCCATGAGGAACTCGATAACATCGAAGCCCTGCAGGCTCACGAACTGGCCCACCAGTGGTTCGGCAATCTGGTGACGTGCCGGGACTGGTCGGAAATCTGGCTGAGCGAAGGTTTTGCCACCTATTTCGAGGCGCTCTACATGGGGGAGCGGTTTGGGACGGCCCGGCTGCGGGCCATCCTGGCCGAACACCACGCCACGTATCACCAGGCCTGGAATGAAGGGCGGCGGCGGCCCATGGTCACCCGGCAGTTCGCCCACCCGGACCAACTCTTTGACGCCTACGCCTATTCACGCGGCGCGCTGGTGCTCGACATGCTGCGGTTTGTCGTCGGCGACGAAGCCTGGCGCGAAGGCATCCGGCACTACCTGCAACGGCACCAGTTCCAGAACGTCGAAACCGGCGACTTCCGGCGGGCGATGGAAGAAGCCAGCGGTATGGGGCTTGACTGGTTCTTTGACCAGTGGGTGTACCGCATGGGACATCCGGTGTTTGAAGTCACCCATCGTTACGACGCCGACCGGCGGCAACTTACCGTGAAGGTTTGCCAGGTGCAGAAGCTGGAGCCGGCATCCCGACACGTGCAGACGGAGTATTTCCGCACCCCGGTTGAAGTGGAGATCGTCTCGGCCCAGGGACGCCGGCAGACTGTCCGGTGGTTTGTCGAAGCCCAGGCCGAGCAGGAATTTTCACTCCCGCTTGACGCTGCGCCACGGGCGGTTCGCTTTGATCCCCAGCACCGCCTGATTCGGGAAGTCATTGGTGAAACAACGCCGACCGGACAGCTTCGGGAAACTGCGGGCGCCGGATGGTGGGACTGCCAGCACCGGCACCAGCACTCGCCTCAGACGGGGCTTTCGGCCAGGCCCGTGACACATCGGCGATGCAATCCGCTGCTGAGTCGTGTAGTCTTTCCCCACAGGCATTCCCAGCACTGCGAGGACGAGGGCCATGAGCGAACCGACTTCACTCGATGAGCAGCTCAGTCAGCTCGAAACCGAAATCCGCCGTCTCAAAATCGAGTTTGACATCTTTTTCAACGGGGGACGGGAACGCCCGCCTTACGACACGAAATACCGCATTGACAAGATGGTCAAGAAAATTGAGGAAAACCGGTCACTGCGTTTTCAGCAGCGGTTTCGCTTCAATCAAATCCTGGCGCGTCTGTCAGCTTTTCAGCGGCTCTGGGACCGCACCGTGAAAGACCGGGAAGAAGGACGCGACCTGCGCACGCAGTATCTGGTGAACTTCCGTGAAAACGAGGAGCGCCGCCGCGAAGAGTTCGGCGAAGCCATTGACGAACTCGATGTGGATGCCGTGCTCAGTGACTTCCGAAACAACCCGCTGCCGCCACGTTTTGAACCCACCACGGTACAGATGAGCCGCCACGTATCGCAGGACCAACAGGAATCCAACATTCGCCGGCTCTACGAGAGCCTCCAGCAGGCCAAGCGCACGGTGGGTGAGCCAGTCAACACGAGTTATGAGCAGTTCCGGCAGATCATCGTCCAGAACACCCAGAAACTGTGCGCCGAACGCCAGACGGACCAGGTGAACTTCACCGTGGACATCGTTGACGGCAAAGTGAAGTTCAAAGCCAAGTAATCCTTTTCTCCACAGCACGGCACCCATGGCCAAACAACCTGAGCTGACACCGGATGCCATCGGGCAAACCCGCCTTGCGTCGTCAACCAGCGCGCCGGCCCTGACGGAAGGGCTGCCCGACCAGACGCAGGTCTCTGCCAGAGAGTCCGGCACCAGAGCGGAAACCGGCCCGGTGGCGGAACAAACCATCCAGCTTGGCACGGGGCCGGTGGACCAGCGGGAGGCAGGGCGGAAGACGGCCCCGGCGCAGCCGCCTTCCACTCAACCCGTCGGCATGGAGACAACCTCTCCTCCAAGACAACGTCCGGTCGAAGGGCTGGCTATCGGGCAACGCTTCCAGGGCAAGTACGAAATCCTCCGGCTGCTTGGCGTCGGCGGCATGGGGCGGGTCTATAAGGCACGTCACTGCGAACTCGATACGCTTGTCGCCATCAAAATCATGGTCGGCAGCCTGTCGAGTGACCGTGAAGCCATCGAGCGTTTCAAGCGTGAGGCCCGGGCAATGGCGCGCGTCCAGCATCCCAATGCCGTACGGGTGCTCGATTCCGGCGTCGAGCAGGGGGATTGCTACCTCATCATGGAGTTCCTCGAAGGCGAAACGCTCCGGGAACGCATGACGCGCCTGCGCCAGCAGGGCACATCCCCTTCGCTGGAAACCATCATCCGCTACGCCGAACAGGTTTTTGCCGTGCTGGAGTTCATGCACCGGCAAAACATCACGCACCGCGACCTCAAACCCGACAACATCTTTCTGGCCCGCACGCCTGACGGAGAAGAAATCGTCAAGGTGCTCGACTTCGGGATTGCCAAAATCCAGACCGCAACCGTGGTCGGCATGACGACCGAGGGTACGATGATGGGCACACCACGCTACATGTCCCCGGAACAGTGCCGTGGGGCGGCCATTGACGGACGTGCGGACATCTACTCCATGGGCGTCGTGCTCTACGAAATGCTGGCTGGTCAACCACCCTTCGACGGCGACACGGCCATTGCCGTCGCGCTCAAGCACATCAACGAGCCGCCGCCCCCGCTGCGGCAACTCAACCCCAACGTTCCCGAAGCCGTGGCCGCCGTCATCCACCGCGCCCTTGAAAAATCGCCCAGTCAACGTTTCCGCACGGCGCAGGAATTTTCGCAGGCGCTTCTGAAAGCCGCCGGCCTGACACCGGTGCAGCCGGGATTACCGGCGGCCGTCGCTCCTTCCAGTGGGATTCCCAGCGAGGACGTGCCCACGCTGAAGCGACCGGCCGACAGCGGTGACACGCGCCCCTACGGCAGCGGTCTGCCGCTGGACGAAGGTGCGGCCAAGCGGCCCAACTGGTTCCTTGCCGCCGCCGCCGGCATCATTGTCTTGGGACTGATCGTTGTCGGTGTACAACTGTCTCGGCAATCTGTGTCCCAGCCGGCTTCACCTGTTACATCCCCGTCCCCAAGTGCCCCGGCAGCGCCCAAGGTGCTGGAAAACTTCATCCTCATTCCGGCGGGAACCTTCACCATGGGGCGCGATGCCGGCCCGGACGATTTCACCTCCGACAAGCGCGTGCCGGCGGATGAAACCCCTGCCCACCAGGTCACGGTCCCGGCTTTTTATCTGGCGAAGTATGAGACGACCAATGCCGAGTACAAACGCTTTGTTGCAGCAACGGGCCACCGGGCACCGCGAAGCTGGAAGCAGGGCAACTATCCGCCCGGACAGGACGATTTCCCGGTCACGGATGTCTCCTGGCAGGATGCGGTAGCCTACTGCGAATGGCTGACGAAGACGAATGGGGAAGGCATCACCTTCCGCCTGCCTACCGAAGCCGAATGGGAGTATGCCGCGCGTGGCACGGACGGCCGTCTTTTCCCGTGGGGCAGCTTCTGGCGCGATGGCACCGCCAACACCCGGCAGGCCAAGGTAGGAGCGACTGGCCAGTCGCCCCTACTGTTGCTCCTGCCGGTCAATGTCGAGCCGAACAACACCCGCGACAAAAGCGCCTTTGGCGTCTTTGGCATGGGGGGCAACGTGTGTGAGTGGACGGCATCCGATTTCGCGCCGTATCCCGGCAGCCCCTACCGCCCGACCGGGCGTGATCTTGAATGCAAGGTGTATCGCGGCGGCCACTTCGCCTCACCGCTCAGCGATGCCCTCGCCTCCAGCCGCAAATGGACCTTGCCCGACAAAACCCAGGAATTCCTTGGCTTTCGTGTCGCCGCCACCCCGGCGCAACCATGAGGTTGAAAACCGTCAACCACCCTCTGCATTCCCTGCTCGTGTTGCTCACCGTTCTGGCGGTCAGCGGCTCGTCCGCAATGGCCCAGAAAGAAGCCGGTGTCATCGTCGAGAAAAAAGTCAGGACGGCGAACTATCGCCCGCCTTCCGTAGGGTCGCTCATGGTCGCCAGCAACACCCCAACGGGCGAAGTGCTGCTCAACGGCCAGCCCAGCGGACAGTTGACCGACGCCAGGTTCATGAAGCGGCTCAATCCAGGGCGCTACCGGCTTGAAGTCCGCGCTGCCGACCACCTGCCCTTCTCCCGTGAAGTCACCATCGCGGCCGGACGCGCGGAAGCGGTCATTGCCGAACTCAAACCCAACTTCGCCACCCTTTCCCTGCCAAACCTGCGCCTGCGCCCAACGCCCAAGCCGGCCGTTTTCGTGGACGGCCAACCCCTGGACGAAGGACGGTGGCGGTTGGACGGCCAGCGGCTGGAAGCACGCATCAGCCCACCGGGCACACGCACCATCCTGGTCAGGCAGGGAACGCGCGTCGTCTATCGGGGAACCCTCAAACTGGAAGCGGCTGCAGCCAAGGTTGAAGTCGCCGAACCGCCGAAAGCCATCCTCCGCATTGAGTCGCTACCTACGGCCCGCGTCTATGCCGACGACGTGTACTGCGGAGATGTTTCAGCCGACGGCACGCTGGTCATTGATCAGCTTTCACCCGATGAAACCCACCGGCTGCGCATCGAGGCCGAACGCTACCGGACGTTTGAAACCGACCTCATCGTGACGACCGAGCAACCGACCCTGCTGCGCGCCCGCCTGGAAGCCATCATCGAGTTTGCGGACAACTTCACCAACCTTTACAAATGGGACGCCCCGCCCGGATGGGCCGTGGAAAACCAGCTTCTGCGTGTCAGCGGCCCGGCGTTTGCCGTCGGACTGCCCAGAGACGTTGGCTTTCGGGGCTGTGAAATCAACTTCGACCTGCGGATGACCCAGGGCTGGCGGGCCGCATGGATCGTACGTGGGCGCGATGAACGCAACGGCTACCTGTTCATTCTGGAAGCTCCAACGCCCACGACGAGTCGGATTGACACCTATCTCTACCGGGACGGCGCCATCGGGACGCCGGTGCAAAGCGACCCGCTGCCGCTGCGCTTCGAGGCGCGCAAGTGGAACCGCATCCGCATCGTTGCCCGCGACAACAAAATCAGCCACCTCATCACCCCCAGCGACAGCCCCGACGAAATCTCGGTGGCGCTGTTCCAGGACCGCGACAAGCTCTTTCCCTACGGTGCGCCGGGCTTTGTTTCCCTGCCGGACGCGACGTTCTATGTCGGTGGGTTTGTCGTCTGCCCGGAAGGGGCCGACTGCCGTCCCGAAATCAGGTAGCTGGTGCGGGCATCCACCAGCCCATCAACCCCACGGTCACATCCAGGAAGGCGGCAGAAACCACAGATGCGGTTTCCCAACGTGACAGTGCAGTGCCCGTGCGATGAGATTGCCCCAAGGCATCGAAAGCCAGAATGTCAGGCGTGGCAACGGCAACATGCTTCATTGACCTCCATTCTTCCCGGAGTGGGCCGTGGCGATGTGGGCCAGGCGGGTATCCAGACTCGGTAGCGGGTGAAACACCTGCTGCTTGCGACCGGTGATGTCCGGCTGGGCGCGATTGATTTCTGCCAGTGCAATCAGGGTGTCGCGCAACACCCGTGGATCACCGCCCTGGGCAAGGTAAAAGCGGTCTGCCGCCAGAACGCTGCGCCGTCCCAGGGCTGGCAGGACAAACAGGCCGGCAAAGTTCCACCACGTCATGCCAACGGTCAGTGTCAGCAGATCCGCCAGTCCGCCATTCAGCCCGAAGTTGGTTAGTGCAGCCACAACGGCCAGCCCGGCAGAAAGCCACAGGCTGGATACCAGAACGCCCAGCGTACGGTGGCCCGTCTGGAGATGCCCCACCTCGCGCACGAGCAGGCAGGCCACCTGCTCCGGGCGCAGCTTGTCAAGCGTCGTCTGGCTTATCCACAACTGCGTCGTTGGCCCCCAGCCGACCAGGCCGCCATTGACGGCTTCATCCGCATCACCGGTGAAGACCACCAGTTTGGGTAGCTTTGAGCGTAGCGCAGGCGGCACCGCGTCAACGACCGGCGGCGCGTCAAAGGGCTTCCGGCGCACCACCGGCGGCAGCAGGAAAGGCTGGAGCAGGGCCAGCACCAGAGAGACGCCGGCCACCAACCCGGCCGCCGCCAGCCACCACCAGCCGGGCAGCCACTGATGCAACTGCCACAGGGCGGTCAGGCCGAGCACGAACATAACGCCCTGTCCGGTCACGCCGGTCAGATAAGCCATCAGCCAGTGACGCAACGTGCGCTGCGTCATGGCGAAACTGCGTTCTGCTGCCCAGCCGGTCAAAAGCTCCAGCGGTGCGTTGACGGCGGCGTACAGGGCATAGAAGACCGCCAACCCCAGCACAATCCTCCCGACCGAAGGCTGGGCTTCGATGCCCAACGCACGGGACAGGGCAACGTGTCCCCCGGCCAGGATGAACACCGTGAAAAACATCAGATTCCAGCCAATTGCGCCAATTCCGCTCCAGAGACGAAAGTCCTGGTAGGCGCGGCCTGCCGTCAGCAAAGCGGTTTGATTCGTCATACGTCGTGGTGTTGCGAGGGGCAACCGGAGTAGCGCCCGGAGGGAGTCTGTGATGGTGATGCGCCAGTGAGCGGGACGCAACCCGTCTTTCCCGTCCGGTTTCCTGTCCGGCAACCCGGCCGTCCGCGCCGGGCAGGGGCAGGCGAGAAGACAGATTTTTCCGTTGCATCCCGGCGTCGTTCGGCCTAATGTTCTGAATGATGGTTCATTCAGTGCATCAATCCGGTGCACGCCTTTTGTCCCACCAAACCTTGTCCCTGTTTCTGGAAAGGCGACTCCACCTATGGCGCGACTCGTGGCCAGCCGTACCGCCGACAAGCCTCCGGCCCCGGCTTCGCGGGGCGAAAACGGCAAGCATGACACGATTTTACGCGCGGCCGTCACGGTCTTTGCACGCAATGGCTATTTCAACTCGAAAGTGTCAGACGTGGCACGGGAAGCTGGCGTGGCGGATGGGACGGTCTATCTGTACTTCAAAAACAAGGACGACCTGCTGTTTTCCATCATCACGGAAATGCTGGATTCGTTCATCGTCCACGTCCGAACGGCGATTGCGCCTCTGAGCAGCCCACTGGCCCAACTGCGCGAAATTGCACGCCTGCACCTCGAAATGCTTGGCCGTGACCGCGACCTCGCCGTGGTGTTTGAAGTCGAAATCCGGCACTCGACGAAGTTCATGGAAGAGTTTTCGACCAAAAAACTGAGCGAATACCTTGACCTCATCCAGCAGGTCATTGAAGCCGGACAGCGGGCCGGCGAGTTTCGTCCTGACATCAACCCGCGCATCGCCACCAAGGTCTTTTTCGGTGCGCTCGACGAAATGGTGACGAACTGGATTCTAAGTCGTCGCGGCAAGCCCCTGGCGGCAGCCGTCGAGCCGGTTCTGGACATCCTGCTGCATGGTTTTGTGCCCCATCCGGCGTCTGTTACCGCATCACCGACCAAGGAGTAGCCTATGGCTTACGGAACGTCCCCTGCCGTTGCCAAAGTCCCGACGACCCTGTGTGAAGCCTATGCTGCAGCCATCCGCAACCATGCCAAAGACGATGCCTTTGCCTACAAACACGCCGGGCAGTGGGTGAAGGTCTCGCACGCAGCCTTTGCCGAGCGCGTCCGCAAGGCACGCACTGGTTTCCTGGCACTGGGCATCCGACGCGGCGACCGGGTGGGGCTGCTTTCGGAAAACCGCCTCGAATGGACGATTACCGATGTGGCGCTGCTGAGCTGTGGCGCGGTGGATGTACCAATCTACGCCACCTCGACCGGCAGCCAGATTGCCTACATCATCAACGATGCCGGCGCGGAAGCCTTGGTGCTGTCGAACCAGAAACAGTTCGACAAGGTGGCGGCCGCTATCGGCGAGATGCCCCAACTGAAGTTCATCGTGACGTTCGACCCGATCAACGTCACGGCTCCGCTGCCGTCGCGGGTGAAAGTCCTCACCTTTGAAGAACTGGCGCAGCTTGGCGACCGTGGCAGCGTGGGTGACTTCCTTGATGAAATGGTCCGTGCGGCCAGCCCCGAAGACCTGGCCACGCTCATCTACACCTCTGGGACAACGGGCGACCCCAAAGGCGTCATGCTCACCCACGACAACCTGACGTTCAACCTCGTCGCCAATGTCGAACGGCTGACTGACCTGGGACCTGAAGATACCGCCCTGTCTTATCTGCCGCTTTCCCACGTCTATGAGCGGACGGTCATGAACGTCTTTGTGTATTCGGGCGTCTCGATGTACTTCGCCGAAAGCGTGGACACGGTGGCCCAGAACCTTATGGAAGTGCAGCCGACGGTGATGACGAGCGTCCCCCGTATCTTCGAGAAAATTCTGGCCAGGATTGAAGAAGAAGGACGCAAGGCTGGCGGACTGAAAACCAAACTGTTCACCTGGGCTATGGAAACCGGCCGCGAGTACTCGCGGGCTGTGCACCGGGGAAATGTTCCTCCGATGCTTTCGCTTCAGTATGACATTGCCCATGCCCTGGTTCTTTCCAGAATCAGAAACAAAATCGCTCCGCGCATCAAGTTTTTTTCCTCTGGTGGTGCAGCCCTGGCCGAAGACGTGATGCATGCCTTCTCCAGCATGGGGCTTACCATCCTGCAGGGCTATGGGTTGACGGAAACTTCTCCGGTCATTACCTCCAACACGAAACACGAAAACCGGCCCGGCACCGTCGGCAAGCCTCTCCGTGGCGTGGAGATCAAAATCGCTCCCGACGGTGAGATTCTCACCCGCGGCCGGCACGTCATGCGTGGCTACTACAACAAGCCGGACAAGACCGCCGAAGTGCTCACCCCGGATGGCTGGTTTCACACGGGCGATATTGGTGAAATTGACCCTGATGGTTTCCTGCGTATTACCGACCGCAAGAAAGACCTGTTCAAAACTTCGGGTGGCAAATACATCGCCCCGCAACCGATTGAAAATGCCCTGGTGACCTCCCCCCATATCACCCAGGCGGTAGTGGTTGGCAATGGGCGCAAGTTTCCCGGAGCTTTGATTGTGCCAACCCCTTCCAGTGTTCAAAACCTGGCCCGTGAGTTTGGACTCACCAATGCCAGTTACGCAGAACTGCTCAAGCATCCCAAGATTCTTGATTTCTACCGTCAGGAAGTGGCACGTCTGACGCCACATCTTGCCCAGTGGGAAAAGATCAAAAACATTGCCCTGCTTGAAAATGAACTGACGATTGAAAGTGGCGAACTGACGCCGACACTCAAAGTCAAACGACGTATCGTGGATGAAAAATACAAAGCTGAAATTGATGCCATCTACGACGAAAAAAACCTGGCTTCGGCCAGCTAAAGCCAGCGGGTGTCAGGCTGGCCTGGGCTGTGGCGATGACATTTCGACGACAAAGGACGTGTGACTATGGCTCGCAAAATGGAAAAGGCAGCGGTACTCGGCGCCGGCGTGATGGGCGCACAGATTGCCGCGCACCTGGCCAACGCCGGTATCCCCGTGGTTTTGCTGGACATCGTTCCGCCGGACACCCCGGCGGCGGCTGACGCCGCAGCGCGCAGCCGTTTTGCCCGGTCGGCGCTCGAAAAGCTGCACAAGATGAAACCGGCGCCTTTTTTCCTGGCCAGCCATGCCGCCCGAATCCGGGCCGGCAACTTTGAAGACCACCTGGAATGGCTCCGGGACGCCGACTGGATCATCGAGGCCGTTACCGAAAACCTCGCCATCAAACGGGCGCTCTACGAAAAGATCGAACCGTTCCGCAAACCCGGCAGCCTCATCACTTCCAACACGTCCGGGATTCCCATTGCCTCGCTGGCCGAAGGCCGTTCGGAAGACTTCCGGCGGAACTTTCTGGGCACGCACTTCTTCAATCCGCCGCGCTACATGTATCTCGTCGAGCTGATCCGCACGCCCGACACCGACCCCGAAGCGTCCTGCTTTGCGTCCAAGCTGTGCGACGAGCTGCTCGGCAAAGGCATTGTCTATGCCAACGACCGCCCCAACTTCATTGCCAACCGCATCGGGATTTACGGCTTCATGCGGACGATTCAGGTCATGATGGAAATGGGGCTTTCCGTTACCGAAGTGGACAAAATGACCGGCCCGGCCATCGGGCGTCCGAACAGTGCCACGTTTCGTACCGGTGACCTGTCCGGTCTCGACACCACGGTGGCCGTGGCCCAAACCGTCTATGAGACCATCCCGGAAGATGAATGCCGGGCGCTGTTCGTTCCGCCGGACTTCATTCGCCAGATGGTTGAGCGGCGCTGGGTTGGCGACAAAGCCGGACAGGGCTTCTACAAACGGGTGCAAACCGAAGCCGGGCGCGAGATTTATGAACTGGACTACCGGACGATGGAGTACCGTCCCCAGCCGAAGGTCAACTTCCTTTCCCTGGAAGAAGCCAAACGCATCAGCGATCCCCGTGAACGGCTGCGGTTTCTCATCAACGGCAAGGATACGGTCGGGCAGTTCCTGTGGTCGGTCATTGGAGACGCCCTGGTGTACACCGCCAATCGCATCCCCGAAATCACCGACGATCTCGTGCAGGTGGACCGCGCCATGAAGTGGGGCTACAACTGGGAACTGGGGCCGTTTGAGACCTGGGATGCCCTGGGTGTTGCGGAAACGGCCAAGCGCCTGGAAGCCGACGGCAAACCGATTCCATCCCTGGTCACCGACCTTCTCTCCAGCGGCAAGACCAGCTTTTACGACAAGTACGAGACACAAACGGTCGTTTTCGTCCCAGCCAAAAAGACTCACGAACCGGTTGGCGACCGGGTGGGTGTGATCCTGCTCAAGTCGGTCAAAGAGCGGACGGGTGTCATCAGGAAAAATGCTGGTGCGTCACTCATTGATCTCGGCGACGGTGTGGCCTGTCTTGAGTTTCACACCAAGATGAACGCGCTTGGGGGCGACACCATTCAGATGATCCAGTTCGCCGTCAAGGAAGTGGCGCAGAACTTCGTCGGCCTGGTTGTCGGCAACCAGGGCGAAAACTTCAGCGCCGGCGCCAATTTGATGATGATGCTGATGGGCGCCCAGGAAGGCGAATGGGACGAACTCAACCACGCCATTCGGACATTCCAGAACACCGTCATGTCCCTGCGCTACTCGCCCAAGCCAACGGTCGTAGCGCCATTTGGGCTGACGCTGGGCGGCGGCTGCGAAATGACCCTGCACGGCGACCGGGTTCGGGCGGCGGCGGAAAGCTACATCGGGCTGGTTGAAGTCGGCGTGGGCCTTCTGCCGGCCGGCGGTGGCACAAAGGAGATGCTGGTTCGCTGCGCTGACCGCGCCCGTGGGACGGAAGCTGACCTCATGGTGTTCATCAAGGAAGCCTTCCAGAACATCATGCTGGCGAAAACCTCCACCAGCGCCGAAGAAGCCCGCGAACTGGGCTATCTGCGGCCGACCGACGGCATCACCATGAACCGTGACCGCCTCATTGCCGATGCCAAGCAAGCTGTTCTGGCGCTGGCGCTCGAAGGCTACCGGCAACCGGCGATGCGCACGGATATTCCTGCGCTGGGGGAGTCGGGGCTGGCGGTGCTCAAGCTGGGGCTGCACCAGATGCTCCGCGCCGGCTATGCCACCGAACATGATGTGGTCATCGGAACCAAAGTCGCCAAAGTGCTGACCGGCGGTGATTTGAATCACCCCAGCACCGTTTCGGAGCAGGACCTGCTCGACCTGGAACGGGAAGGATTCCTGAGCCTCCTGGGCGAACGCAAAACCCAGGAACGCATCCAGCACACACTCAAAACCGGTAAACCACTGCGCAACTAGGCAGTGGCCCGAACAACACAGCTTACCCCGTGGAGGACGTATGGCCCGCACGCCTGAAGAAATCGTCAAGCGTTACAAGGAAGCCAACATCTGGCTGCGTCACTGGAAACAACAAATTGGACTCGCCAAAGATGCCGAGCAGCGGGAGATGTTTACGCAGTACTACGAAGAGCGTGTCCAGGAAATTGCGGCGCTCGAAGAACCCTACCGCGCAGCACTGAAGATACTCAACCAACAGGAGAGCTGAACGCTGAACCGCAGTTTTTTCCGAGGTGTCACTTATGAAGGAAGCCGTCATTGTTTCTGCCGCCCGCACGGCGGTCGGAAAAGCCAAAAAAGGCGCTCTGGCGCACGTTCGTCCCGATGACTTCGGCGCAGTTGCCATTCGCGCCGCGGTCGAGCGGGCATCCCCGCTCGACCCGGCCGCCATTGACGATGTCATCTTTGGTTGCGCCATGCCGGAGGCCGAACAGGGCATGAACGTGGCCCGGATCGCGGCCCTCCGTGCCGGCCTGCCGGTATCGGTCAGTGCGGTGACGGTCAACCGCTTTTGTGCTTCCGGTTTGCAGACGATTGCGTTTGCCGCTGACCGCATCCGGGCTGGGGGAGCTGAAGTTATTGTTGCGGGTGGCACGGAGAGCATGTCGCTGATTCCGATGACCGGCAACAAGCTGTCCCCCAATCCCACTCTGGTGGACACCTACCCCGATGTGTACCTGAGTATGGGGCTGACGGCTGAAATGGTAGCCCGCAAGTACGACATCTCCCGTGAGGATGCCGATGCGTTTTCGTACCGCAGCCATCAGCGCGCCCTTGCTGCCCAGCAGGCCGGCAGGTTTCAGCCGGAAATTGCCCCGGTGACCGTCATCCGCAAGGACCGTGACGCCCGTGGAAAAACCATCACGACCGAGCAGGTGTTCGATGTGGATGAAGGCCCCCGGTCAGACACCACGCTCGAAGCCCTGGCCAGGCTCAAGCCGGCCTTTCACGTCGCCGGACAGGTGACGGCCGGTAATGCTTCGCAAACCAGCGATGGCGCGGCGGCCGTGGTGGTGATGTCGGAAACCAGGGCCCGGGAACTGGGCCTCCCCCCCCTCGCCCGCTTCGTGGCGTTTGCCACGGGCGGTGTGGCTCCCGAAATCATGGGCATCGGACCCGTGGAAGCCGTTCCCAAAGCTCTCAAGCAGGCCGGCCTGAGCCTTGATGCCATCAAACTCATCGAGCTCAACGAGGCCTTTGCGGCGCAATCGCTGGCAGTGATGAAGGTGCTGGAACTCGACCCGGAACGGGTCAACATCAACGGTGGCGCCATCGCTTTGGGGCATCCACTGGGCTGCACCGGCGCCAAGCTGACAGCTTCACTCATCTATGAACTACGTCGCCAGGGTGGGGGCTACGGGATGGTCACAATGTGTATCGGCGGCGGCATGGGTGCGGCCGGCATCTTTGAGGTCTTCCCCGAAGCTGCATAAATCCAGATGTGCGGAGGAATCGCCATGATGATGCGTCGTACCTGGTACTGGGTTTCACTGACGATGGCCCTGTGGTTGACTGGGACGGTGGTGGCAGCCGCCCCCAGATGCGCACAGGAAAAAGCCGAACCCAACACCCGTGCAGCTTCGGCGCCGGAAGTCGTCAGCGAGGCGCTCGGCATCCGGTTCACCAAACCGGACCGGCTGTGGACGGTCCTGAATGAAGAGGATTCAAGCCTCCCCAAGCTGGTCTGTCTGGCCGAGGAAGCCGATACTTGGTCTCCCCGTTTTGCGGTCTTGGCGCTTCCAAGCATCATCATGCCGAACGGCATGGAAGCCCGCCTGCGACATGTGAAGATAAGTTATGCCGACAATCGCCGCCTGGCCCAATCACAGGACACGGCCGACATCACGGCCTCTCAGCTTCGCATTCTCAAATTTGAGAAAACGACCTTTGCCGGCAGAGAGGCAACGCTCTTTGTTTACGAAATCAACAGTGAAAAGAGCTACCGCACGGTTGAATATGGGTTTCTTCATCAAAACAACTTTTACATCATCCAGGCTGCAGCACCGACTGACCTCTGGGAAAAACCGGAGGGCGCGGCCATGTTTGATCGCTCGTTCAAAAGCTTTTCATTCCTGAAGTCTTCATCACGTAAATAGGCGTTGCTCCTCCCTCGACGCCAGCCATCACAACCCACTGACGATACCGGGCCGGGAAGGCTTCCAACCCGGTATGGAAAGGATGTTCACCCATGTCAGCCGCAAGACCTGCCCCTGAAACCCAGGCCACCTATCCCAAAGGTGGTAGTTTCCTCATCGAAATGGTCTCTCCCCAGGAAGTTTTCACACCAGAAGACTTCAACGATGAGCAGCGCATGATTGCCAAAACAACGGCTGACTTCGTCAACAACGAAGTCCTGCCAAATATGGAAAAACTTGAAGAACAATACAAAACCGGTGACTTCAGTTTGACCGTCAGCCTGCTGCGCAAGGCAGCCGACATCGGACTCCTCGCTGGGGATATTCCGGCGAAGTATGGGGGACTCGAGCTGGACAAGGTATGCCAGATGCTGGTGTCTGAATTTATTTCGCGTTCGGGTGGCTTCTCCGTGTCGCTGGGTGGCCACACCGGCATTGGCACATGGCCCATCACCTACTTTGGTACTCCAGAACAAAAGGCATACTACTTGCCCAAGCTTGGAACTGGTGAGTGGCTGGCGGCCTACGCTCTTTCTGAACCGGGCAGCGGCTCGGATGCCCTTGGCGCGCGGGCCAGGGCGGTTCTCAATGCGGAAGGGACGCACTACATCCTCAACGGCACGAAGATGTGGATTTCCAATGCCGGATTTGCCGACATCTTCATTGTCTTCTGCAAGGTGGATGGTGAAAAGTTTTCAGCCTTTATTGTCCACCGCGACTACCCTGGTGTTTCGACCGGCAAGGAAGAAAACAAGATGGGTATTCACAGCTCATCCACCCGGCAACTCATTCTCGAAAACGTCCCGGTGCCAAAAGAAAATTTGCTTGGGGAGATCGGCAAAGGTCACCTCATTGCTTTCAACTGTCTGAACTTGGGGCGCTACAAACTCGGAGGTGGGGTCGTCGGCGGCGCAAAATCCATCCTCGAACACACGGCCAAGTATGTGATGGAGCGCAAACAGTTTGACCGTCCGATTGGTTCATTTGGCGCCATCAAGCATAAGATCGGCGAAATGGTGGCCCGTATTTATGCTACGGAGAGTATGTCCTACCGCACGGCCGGACTCATCCACAACATTCTGGCCGAGGTTGATGCCGACGATGCCGATCGCATCCTCAAAGGGATTGAAGAGTACGCCATCGAGTGCTCGATTATGAAAGTCTATGGCAGCGAAATGCTTGGCTACGTCGCTGACGAGGCGGTTCAGAGCTTTGGCGGGTATGGCTACTCCGAAGAATATCCGGTGGCCCGGGCCTACCGTGATGCGCGCATCAACCGTATCTTTGAAGGGACAAATGAAATCAACCGCCTTCTCATTCCCGGCATGTTGCTCAAGCGGAGCATGCGTGGAGAGTTGCCGATCCTGCAGGCCACACAGCGCATTCTCGATGAACTGCTGGCTGGGCCTTCCTTTGAGGAGGAGGATGACGCACCGCTGTCCAAAGAACGGAAAGCTATTGTGGATGCCAAGAAAATTGCCCTGCTCATTGCCGGCATTGCCGTCCAGAAATACGGTCAGAAACTGACTGAAGAGCAGGAAGTCCTGATAGCGTTCAGCGACATTGCCATGGATGTCTTTGCCATGGAGAGCAGTTACCTGCGGGCGCTCAAGCTTCACCAGTCCCGCCCCGCTGAAGCTGCGACCCGTGACGCCCTCGCCGCAACGCAGGTCTTTATTAACGATGCCGTCGGACGCATTGAGCTGACAGCCCGCCGCATCCTGCCCACCCTCTCGGAAGGTGACAACCTTCGGATACAGCTTGCCGCCGTCAAACGCTTCAGCAAGTACGATCTGGTGGACACGGTTCGGCTGCGCCGCTACCTGGCTGACCGCGCCTGTGAGGTGCAGGGCTATCCGGTCTTTGCCATCTGATACTGGCTGAGGGTGCCAATCCTGACGCGGGAGCCGTTCCTGGCTCCCGCGCTTTTCATTGACCTGCCTCTTGCCTCTGCGCCGATTGACGAAAACCAATTGCCGGAGTCAGCTTAATTCACCTACCGTTTGAATATGGGGCCAGGAAGCACGGACTGTACGGCAGGCCGCTGCGCGACCAGGCCCCGGGACAAGGCATATCCAACAAGGAAGGCGGCACGTGTCGGACTGGTTGTGGATGATGACGGGCTTGCTTGTATGCCTCCCCGTTGGCGGGCTGGCTTTGGTTCTGCTCTATCGCACGATCCAAGTGCGGCGTGTCGCCCGGCAAAGACAGGATTACGAGCGTTATCGCGCCCAGCTCCAGGAACTGTCTGACACCCTTGACCAGGCCCAGTCACCTGAAGACATTCTGCCGCTGACCCAACGGTTCAAGGCCACCACCCGCGACGAAGTGGCAGCTATCAAACATGTCATCATCGAGGCATACGGCACCGCACCGGAACCCACACGGAAAGCGCTCGCCCTGCTCTATGAAAGCCTCGGACTCATCGCTGATGACCTTCAAATCATCCACAATGGCAACCTCGAAGAACGTTCACGGGCCACATTCCGGCTTGGGCGGCTCCGGTATCTCCCGGCCCTTGATGCCTTGGAGCGGGTCAGCAAACACAGCTCGACTGAATTGCGTTTGGTGGCCATCTGGGCATTGACGGAGATTGCCGATACCCGGTGTGTCAAGCCGGTTGTCATCGCTCTTTCCGAGGCCAATGGTTGGCAACTTATGCAGGCGGCCAACCGCCTGTTGGGGATGCAACGTGACCTGACACTGCCTCTGATGGAACTCTTGGATTCTGCCGGGGGCATGCGCGAACGCCGCGAGCGCATTATGACGACGGTGCTCGATCTCATCACGGACTTTGGAAGGCGCGCCCAAGAGTACATCAACCCCATTGCCGGACGCCAGGCAGCACTGCGCCTGCTGCAAAGTGACTCTGTCAATCTTCGTACCCGTGCCCTCCGCGCCCTGACGGCACTTGGAGTCGAGTCTTCCCAGGAAATCGAAAGTGTCTTACGGGCCCTCAGGGACAAAGACTGGGAGGTCCGTGCTGTGGCAGCCCGGGCAATTGGTGACTTACAGATCACGGCCGGACTGTCGGGACTTCAGGAAGCCGTGAGCGACCAGGCGTGGTGGGTTCGGCACAATGCAGCCCACGCCCTCAAAAAGCTGGGGGATGCCGGGGAAGTCGTCCTGCTTCAACTTCTGCAAAGTGATGACCGCTTCACCCGTGAAACCGTTACTCAGGTCCTGCAGGGCAGTTGACCCCTCTGGGACATTGGACAACCTATGTCACTCGCCAGCTTAATCGATCATACATGGCTTAAACCTGAAGCTACCAAGGCCGACATCGCGCGGCTTTGCCACGAGGCACAGACCCATGGTTTTGCAGCCGTATGTGTCAATCCCATCTGGGTTTCCCATGCCGCCCGGATACTGGCTGGTTGTGGTACAGCCGTATGTACCGTCATCGGCTTTCCCCTGGGGGCCACAACAACCGAGGTCAAGGTCTATGAAGCCCGACAGGCGCTTGAGAACGGTGCCCGTGAAATAGACATGGTTATGGCTGTCGGGCAGCTCAAGGATCGGGATTTTTCATTTGTTGAAGCCGACATCCAGTCCGTCGTCAACCTGACGCACCAATATAAGGCCCTGTGCAAAGTCATTATCGAGGCTGCATTGCTCACTGATGATGAAAAGGTACAAGCCTGCACCATTATCCAGGCGGCCGGAGCAGACTTTGTCAAAACATCAACTGGCTTCAGTCAAGGTGGGGCAACAGTAAGGGATGTCGTGTTACTCCGCCAAAGCGTAGGTCCAGCCATCGGGGTCAAAGCTTCTGGTGGGATCCGCAGTCGGGAAACTGCCGAACAACTGATTGCGGCCGGTGCAACCCGCATTGGCACAAGTAATGGCATAGCTATTCTGCAGGACCGTCAGGTATCTCCCACGTACTGAGCTACTCGGCAGTTTTGTCCTTGAGCAGGGTTACACGGGTGAGTTGGGTAGGCAGAGACTCACGATAGACAACTTCCAGGCGCTGCCCCGGCTTGATGTCTGACAGGCGAATTTCCTTACTACGACCAAGTATTGGAAAACCCTTTTCAGTTCCTATTTTGGCATTGCGTGAAACACGGTAGGTCAGTTCATCGCCCGTAATCTCGTCAGTTGCATCTATTGTATACAGGTCCGGGTTCACCGATTTCACGACCAGAACCGTCTTCAGATTGCGCTTGACTTCACTTGCCGTACGTGGTGCCCTCCCAACTCCAACGCTGCCCTGCCCGAACATGGGGACAGAACAGGTCAGCAGAAAGAAACCTGCAAACCAAACCAGATTGGCTGAAAGAAATCTCATAGTTTACCTCCTCAGTAGGTTCAGAATCAAAGCAACCCAATATGATAAAAGCCGTCATCTTTGACTTCGATGGAATTATTGCGGACACCGAAGAACTTCATTTCACTTGCTTGAAAGACATCCTGTATCAGGAAGAAATCTTCATCAATCGTCAAACGTATGACGAGATTTATTTGGCACTGGATGACAAAAACTGCTTTAAGAGGGCTTTTGCAACAGCCAAATCAAAAGAACTTTCTCATCAGGAAATTGAAGAACTAGTCAAGCGCAAGGCAAATTTACTTCAATCTAATCTAACAGAGGTTAAATTATTCTCAGGAACTTCCGAGTGGATAAAAAAACACGCATCAGAAGTTTTACTTGGTATATGCTCAGGCGCACTCCACCGGGAAATTACACAAGTTCTTAGCAAACACTCTTTGTTGGAATACTTTGCAGTTATTGTCACGGCTGAAGATGTTGAGCAAAGTAAGCCATCACCAGAAGGCTACCTGTTGGCTTTGCAACGGCTGCAGGAAATATCAGGCGGACACATCTCCCCCTCCGAGTGCCTTGTCATCGAGGATTCAGTAGCCGGTATAGAGGCGGCCAAAGCGGCCCGCATGTACTGCGCAGCTATAACCAACTCTTATTCCAGAGAAAAACTCTGTCAGGCTGACGTTATCTTTGACTCAATCCTGGAGCTTTCCTTAGAAAGACTCGACATCCAGCTCAGGCCGCCTGACATTCTTCCATCTGGCTAGTATGTCACGTCAACTACCCAATTGGCTTATTGAACTCTGTAGAGACATCAGCTCAACAGGTGGAAAAGCATTGCTCGTAGGTGGCTGCGTCAGGGACAGACTGCTTGGCTACCCGGTAAAGGATTACGATATTGAGGTTTATGGACTACCCAGTGAACAACTCAGGGAGGTGCTCGAAAAACATGGAAGAGTAAACACAGTGGGCGAACACTTTGCTGTTTATAAGCTGAAACCCAATGCCGAACCAACTTATGAGGTAGATGTATCACTACCCAGACGCGAGTCCAAGCATGGGTCTGGACACCGCGGCTTCATCATTCAGGGAGACCCCTGGATGACATTTCAGGATGCAGCGAATCGGCGTGACTTCACCATCAATGCCATCCTGCAAGACCCACTCAGCGAAACCATCATTGATCCCTGTCAGGGGTTGTCTGACCTCGGTAGAAGAGAGCTACGCGCCGTCAATGCAAATACATTCAAGGATGACTCGTTGAGAGTTCTGCGGGCAGCACAACTGTCTTCCAGATACAGGCTGAAAATAACTGATGAAACAAAACTCCTATGCCAAGAGACGAACTTGAAAGATATTCCCAAAGAACGGATATGGGATGAGGTTAAAAAACTTCTCTTGCTTTCTCCCTGCCCATCCTTGGGATTTGGCTATTTCTTGGAGCTTGGAGTTGTTGAGCAGCTTTTCCCTATGCTGTGGGAGTTGCAAAGCTCACTCGTTGGGAAAAACCCGTACTCAGCAGAATCTGCTTGGAACTACGTACTGTCTTCCCTCGACCGAGGGAAAACGTATATAGAAGAGTTGAGTGAACCTGAGAAAATATCAGTCCTTGTGTCTGTTATTGGGACAAGATTAAGTGAAAATAATCTGATAAAGCTCTTGGATGCTCTTGGTATTTATACTTATCAGGGTTATCAACTGCGCGCTCAAATTATCACATTGAGCAAGATACACCTGCTTCCGTATAAAATTTTTCACCAGATTCAGGAGCAGAGGTTTTATGCTTTTGCCCTGAAGAGAGTGGCCAGACTTACTGATCTCAAGCTGATTGTCTGTCTCTCAGAGTCCCTACGCCTTGATGCTTCGGAACAAATATCAGATTGGCTTAGGAAAAGTTCAAACTCGATAAGCCGATCGGAAAGTCCAATACTCAGAGGTCATCATATCCTGAGAACGGGCTTGAACCAAGGACCGGCAGTAGGAAAACTGATTCGGCAGATTTATGAATATCAAATTGAAGGCAGAGTCAAAAACCTTGAAGATGCTGAGCAATTGGCAACAAATCTTCTTCTGAGAGAAAAGTCAATTAGTGGTTTAGGAAAGTTTCAAGAAAACGGGTAGAGAAATGGCCCGATCTGAAAGTATCACTGTCCATAATTCTTTGGTGAAGCGGTATCGTTGTCTTGATCCCCTCGATAACAAAGGTTTCCAGTGCTCTTTTCATGCGGGCAATGGCTTGGTTTCGATTTGGTGCATGGACAATCAACTTGGCAACCATTGAGTCGTAGTAAGGCGGAACCCTGTAGCCTGAATACACATGGGTATCAACCCGAACACCAGGTCCACTGGGAATATTGAGGGAAGTGATACATCCCGGTGAAGGAGTAAATTTTTCTGGGTCTTCAGCATTGATCCGGCATTCAATTGCATGCCCCTTGAGATTAACTTTATCCTGCGAGATGGTCAGTTTCTCTCCGGCAGCAACAAGGATTTGCTCACGCACCAGGTCAACATCAGCGACAAACTCCGTCACTGGATGCTCAACCTGTATCCTTGTGTTCATTTCCATAAAATAAAAGTTTAATGCTTCATCTACAATAAACTCTACCGTTCCCACACCGGCATAATTCACCTTATGACAGGCCCCGAGTGCAGCCTGCCCCATCTGCTCACGCATTTCGGGCGAGACAACTGGACTTGGAGACTCTTCTATAAGCTTTTGGTTTTTGCGCTGTATTGAGCAATCTCTCTCACCGAAATGAATTGTATTACCATGTTTATCTGCCAAGACCTGAATTTCAATATGCCGGGGCTTTTCAATGTACTTCTCCACGTAAACACCAGGATTTCCAAAAGCAGCAGCAGCTTCTGATTGAGCCGACTGAAAGGCCGAGCGCAGTTCCTCAACTGATCTGACAATACGCATGCCCCGCCCACCACCACCGGCGGTAGCCTTGATCATCAAAGGGAAACCTATTTCGGCCGCAACAGATTCCGCCGCATCCAGCGACTCAAGCACTCCATCGCTACCCGGCACGACAGGAACACCCGCAGCCTGCATGGTGGACTTGGCTGTCGCCTTGTCACCCATAGTTCTGATAGCGCTTGGTGAAGGCCCGATGAAGGTGATGTTACAGGCTTCACAAACCTCAGCAAAGTGGGCGTTCTCTGATAGAAATCCATATCCAGGATGGATCGCGTCAGCATCCGTTACTTCAGCCGCACTAATCAAAGCGGGTATGTTCAGGTAACTTTGCTTGGAGGGTGGCGGGCCAATGCAGACAGCCTCATCGGCAAAGCGCACGTGCAATGAGTCAGCATCCGCCTGAGAATAGACAGCGACTGTTTTCAGTCCAAGCTCCTTACAAGCCCATATAATACGGCAAGCAATCTCGCCTCGATTTGCAACAAGCACTTTTCTGAATAAAGGCACTATTGCTTCCTCTTCAAAGAAAAGAGTGGCTGACCGAATTCTACGGGTTTTCCATTCTCCTGATGTATTTTTACTATTTCGCCAGCAACATCAGACTCAACCTCATTCATCAACTTCATGGCCTCTATGATACAGAGCACAGTACCTGGTGAGACCTGACTGCCTACTTCAACAAACGGCTTGGAATCTGGACTGGGAGCACGGTAGAAAGTCCCAACAATTGGCGAAAAGATTACATGCAGCGTACTATCTTCCATTTGATCTTCAGCACTGGCCGGCTCTTTTGCAGACTGACCAGCAGGAGGCTTTCCCTCTTGGGGAGAGAAACGTGATTCGGCAGAGGAATCAGCAGAGGAAGAAGACACTGATGTGGTTGGGGTGCCGGTCAAATGAGTTGTCCTGATGCGGAGTTTCAAGCCAGCTTTATCAATTTCCAACTCAGCTATGTTTTTACCGCTGACAAACTCTATAAGCTCTTTAATTTCTTTTAAGTTCACCAGAGCCAACCTCTTAAAAAAGGAGCTTCGACACCTCAAGTACCGAAGCCAGTCAGGATACCTGCTTACTTACAAGGGGACTTTATCTATCGCTCAGTGTCAACAAACTCGATGACGGCAAGCTCTGCTCCATCGCCCCGGCGGCTTCCAAGTTTCAGGATCCGGGTGTAACCGCCCTTCCTTTCTGAGTAACGTGCAGCGAGTACATCAAAAAGCTTGGCCAAGGCAGCAATCCCAGCCGTTCTTTCAGAACCGTGTTTCAAGCGTTTCGGATTTGCATTCCACCCCTGGTTGCCAGCATGAAAGTAGCCTGCCGCTAACCGTCGGGCATGTAAGTCGCCTCTTTTCCCAAGAGTGACAGCCCGCTCAACAAAAGGGCGAAGTTCTTTTGCCTTCTGCAGGGTAGTGATCAATCGCTCATTTAAAACCAGGGAGGTAGCCAGATTTCTCAGCAGAGATTTTCTGTGAGACGAAGTACGTCCCAATTTTCTGTGTGCATTCAAGTGTCTCATATCTGCAACTTCTCCATAAATTCAGTCAGAGAAATCTAGTCATTTCTGTAACCCATTATGTTTCCGTCCTCGTCGAATATCGCTCCCAAGCCAAGTCCCATGGCTGCCAGAATCTCTTTTATTTCGTTGAGAGATTTGCGCCCAAAGTTCTTGGTTTTCAACATCTCCTGTTCGTTTTTCTGTACAAGCTCCCTTATAGTCCTTATGTCTGCGTTTTTTAGGCAATTGTATGATCTTACACTCAGTTCCAGTTCCTCTACAGAGCGATCCAGATTCTCATTCTGCACTGGTCGTCGCTCAGTTATCTTGACTGGCTCCATGTCAACTTCAGTTTCCTCGAAGTTTATGAAAATTGACATGTGATCCTTGACTAATTTTGCGGCCAGTCCGATTGAGTCAGCAGGCTTTATGCTTCCATTTGTCCAGACTTCAAGTATCAGCTTTTCATAATCTGTGTCTTGCCCAAGACGTGCTGACTCAACATTGCAACGAACACGTTTGATTGGTGAATGAACTGAATCGATTGGTATATATCCGATAGCAAGGTCTTCATCAAAATTCCTATCCGCAGATACATATCCACGCCCCATCTTCAAACGCATCTCGATATTGAGCGATCCACCTTCACTGACAGTAGCTATGTAAGCATCGCTCTCTAAGACTTCTACCCCTTCCTCTACTTCTATGTCACGAGAATATACTTCACCGGGCTGGTTACATTTCAGACGCAATGTTGAAACCAGCTTCCCGGAAGTTATCTTGAATGGTATCCTTTTGAGATTGAGAATTATGTCTGTTGCATCTTCAACAACGCCGGGTATCGAAGAGAACTCGTGCAGCACGCCCTCAATTCTGACGGCCGTAATAGCAGCCCCCTCCATCGAAGAATAAAGGGCACGCCGGATGCTGTTGCCAACAGTTGTTCCAAAGCCTCTCTCGAATGGCTGTGCATAAAAACAGCCATAAGTCTCTGTGAGGGTTTCAAGATTACAATCCAGTTTTTTTGGTCGCTGAAAGGGCGTCAACATAATTTCTCACACCGTCTTGCAAATCGTTGGAAGTGGTTACTTGGAGTACAGCTCCACTATCATCTGTTCGTTGACTTGGTGCGTAATGTCCTCACGTCGTGGAAGTGCAACAATGCGCCCGGACAAAACCTGTCTGTCTCCAACCTCTATCCAGTCTGGACGTCCTCTGCCGACCGCAGTCTCAAAGGATTGAAGTATGTGCGGGTTGGATGCACTTTCTCTCTTTATTGAGACAATATCTCCCACTTTTACCTGAAATGAAGGTATGTCTATCTTTCTTCCATTTACCAAGACATGTCCGTGATTAACCAACTGCCTTGCATGAGCTCTGGAGGTAGCAAAACCAATTCTGTAAACAACATTGTCTAAGCGTCGTTCTAGCAGGATTAACAGATTTTCTCCTATGATCCCACGTTGACGGGATGCTTTTTCAAAGTAATTCCTGAACTGGCCCTCCAGCATTCCATATATTCTTTTTACTTTTTGTTTTTCTCTTAACTGTTCACCGTATCCAGTCAACTTTCCACGCTTTGAGTCTTTGCCATGTTGCCCTGGAGGGTATGTACCTTTCTTCTCTATTGCACAAGAAGGTTTGTAACATCGATTTCCCTTGAGAAAAAGTTTTACCCCTTCACGACGACAAAGCCGACAAACAGCGTCACGATATCTTGCCACGTTTCTTCCGCCTCCTTAGCTCTTGAAAAGACAACTCACACACGACGGCGTTTGCGAGGGCGACATCCGTTGTGTGGGATTGGGGTTACATCGCGGATAAGCTGAACTTCTATGCCATTTGCCTGTATTGCTCTTATCGCCGATTCACGACCAGAGCCGGGCCCGCTGATTCTGACTTCGCAGGACTGCATACCTGACTCCTTGGCAATTGACGCAGCCTTGGCAGCAGCTTGCTGCGCAGCAAAAGGGGTTCCCTTTCTGGAACCTTTGAAGCCGAGTGCCCCGGAGCTGCTAGCAGCCAGAAGATTACCGCTCAAGTCAGTTATACTGACTATCGTGTTGTTGAATGAAGCTTGAATGTGGACTATACCTCTTGGGATATTCTTCTTTTCCTTTTTTTTGTAATTTTTCTTTTTCAGTCCACTCTTGGTAGTGTTGACCTTCTTTGGCATACTCTTAGACTCTCTCCAATCCTCAAGTCAATGAAGTTACTTCTTACCAGGCGCCTTCTTCTTAGCTATCGTTGCCCGGCGAGGACCTTTGCGGGTCCGCGCATTTGTATGCGTCCTCTGACCTCGAACTGGAAGACTTTTTCTGTGCCGTAAACCTCTGTAGGACTGAATTTCCATAAGGCGCTTGATGTCCAGTTGAATTTGCTTTCTCAGGTCTCCCTCTACAACAACAGAGTTGTCTATGACGGCTCTAATACGCCCCAACTCATCCTCAGATAGGTTACTCATTTTGGTATTGGGATCGACATTCGCCTTGTCTAGTATCTTAGTAGATAAAGACCGTCCTATACCATATATGTAGGTCAAGGCTATAAGTACTTTTTTATTTTCTGGAAGATCAATGCCAGCAATACGCGCCATGTTACTATCTCCTGGTTTTCTATTCTGTCAGCCCTGCTTCTGTTTATGTTTGGGATTGACACAAATTACCCGAACGGTCCCAAACCTGATAATTACTTTACAGGATTTACAAATCTTTTTTACTGAAGCTCTTACTTTCATAAACAATTTGCTCCTATTTCATTTATACCGGTAAACAATTCGTCCCCTTGTCAGATCATAGGGGGAAAGCTCAACTAGAACTTTGTCACCGGGTAGTATTTTTATGAAGTTTTTTCGCATCTTACCAGAAATACGCGCAAGCACTACATGCTTATTTTCAAGCTCAACCTTGAAGGTTGCATTTGGTAGTGCTTCTATGACAAATGCCGAAGCTTCAATTGAATCTTCTTTAGGCACAACCTTTACCCTTACCTGAAACAAGAAGACTTGAGGTGATAACCTTTTGCCCCTCTCAGAGCGCCGTGAGAATCAACGGACCATTGGGTGTGATAGCAACAGTATGCTCAAAGTGGGCCGAAGGTTTGCCGTCATTTGTTACCACTGTCCAGCCATCACTTTCAATCTTCACACCAGCAGAGCCCATGTTAACCATGGGCTCTATAGCCAAAACCCACCCGCTTCTCAAACGAGGGCCTGTATTCGGACGATGCCCACAGTTAGGAACCTGTGGGTCTTCATGCATCTTACGCCCAACTCCATGACCACAGAACTCTTTCACCAAGCTATACCCATACGATTCAGTGTATGACTGTATTGCATAAGTAATATCGTATAGGCGGTTTCCTTCCACCATCTGTGATATTCCATAGTAAAGTGAACGATCAGTGATACTTATCAGCTTTTGAAGCTGTTCTGAAACCTCCCCAACAGGAATTGTAATTGCAGCATCAGCTACATATCCATCAAATACAACCCCCGCATCTATGCTTACAATATCTCCATTCTTTATCAGCTTTTGACCCGGAATACCGTGAACAACTTGTTCGTTCACAGAAACACATATACTTGATGGATATCCTCTATAACCTTTGAACGGCGAGTAAAGTTTTTTACGGACCAACCAGCCTTCTGCAATTTCATTCAACCTGGCTGTCGTTATACCAGGAACAGCAGTTTCCTTCAGCAAAGCCAAAAGCTCTGCCAGATACTTTCCGGCAGAATGCATTCTCTCTATTTGCTGACGTGTTTTAGTTGTAATCATAGCACCTTGGATAAATGGCAGGTCAGCTCATCATAAACTTCATCCAGTGATCTATTCCCATCTACTGACACTAGCAGGTGCTTGGCTTTATAGTAATCCAAGACAGGAAGCGTTTGGAGCGTGTACTCTCTCAATCGCTCTCTGACAACGAGCTCATTATCGTCAGACCTGTAAGCAAAATCAGCACTTCCACACTGATCACAGATTTTCTCGTTTCGCGGTCTAAGGAAATACTTATTGTATATTGCTCCACATACTCTACAAGAAAAACGACCAGTTACTCTCTTCAAAAGAACATCTTCAGGAACTGCAATTTCCACCACCAGCAACTTGTAGTTTTTGACCTGCAAAAGGCTTTCTAAAAAAATGGCCTGATCGATATTTCGCGGATAGCCATCTAATATAAAACCCTTTTTACAATCTGGCTCAGACAGCCTGGAAGTAACCAAGTCAGCCAATATACTATCAGGAACGAGGCCACCCGTTTCCATAATAGCCCTAATCTCTTCTGAATTCCGGCTGCTTCCTGATGCCACTTGGCGAAGAATATCTCCCGTTGATATCTTGGGTATTCCTAAAAATGCGCTGAGCTTGCTGGATTGAGTACCTTTACCCGACCCAGGTGGACCGATCATGACTATCGCAACAGGAACACTACTGTCCATCCGTAACCTCCTGTTGCATACGACGCCCTCTGACTTTGACCCCTCCTCCAGTTAGATCATACTTCTTGGCCAACAAACGAGCCTCCACCTGTTGCGCCGTGTCCATAGAGACACTTACAGCAATCAATAAGGATGTACCACCAAAGTAGAATGCATAGCCAAAGCCCTTAACAATCCAAGAAAGGGCAGAGTTGGAGGAAAGAGCTGCATAAAGCCATTCACCAAATAGGGGAAACTCACCAACATCCAGTCCGCTTGCAATAAACTGAGGGATAAAACAGACCATTGAAAGGTATAACGCCCCAACCAAGGTAAGTCTCGTTACAATCGTGTCCAAGTACTCAGCAGTTGATTTACCAGGTCTTACACCTGGGATGTAACTACCGTATTTTCTAAGGTTGTTTGAGACTTCTTGAACATCGAAAATTACAGACACATAAAAAAATGAGAAAAATATTATTCCTACCGTAAACACCAACTCATACAATGGATGGCTGGGACGGAGGTATTTTGTCATGATTTCGGCTAATGATCCATCTGCACTTGCAAACTGAGCTATTGTTATTGGAAAAGCAAGAAGAGACGAGGCGAATATGACAGGTATCACACCTGACATATTTATCTTCAATGGCAGATAAGACTTGGACTCAGAAAGCTCATTTTTCCGTTTTGCATATTCAATGAGTATAGGGCGATACGCCTTCTCGACGAACACTATCACTGCCACAAGCCCGAGTAGCAATGCGAGTAGCAGAACTGTCTCGAGCGCCGAAATGGGATCAGATCCTATGTTGCCAAAAAACTGAACAAGCATAGAAGGGAACCTGACTATAATACCAGCAAATATCAGAAGGCTGATACCATTCCCAATGCCTCGCTCTGTAATTTGCTCACCAAACCACATGACTATTGCCGTGCCAGTGGTCAGAGTGATCACTGAAACAGGAACAAACAAACTTGACGATATACTGACAAGACCAGGCTGAGACTGTATCCAAAGGGTTATGGCTACGGACTGAAATACAGACAGGCATATAGTCAAGTACCTTGTGTATTGATTGATTTTACGCCGCCCTACTTCTCCTTCTTCCTGAAGTCGCTTCAGAGACGGGATAACGACTGTGAGTAGCTGTACAACGATCGAGGAGGTGATATATGGCGTGATACCCAGCGCAAATATAGATATTACCTTTAGATTCCCACCCGAAAACAAATCCAAAACGCCAACTAGGGAGCCCTGTAAGCTCTGCCATAGTATTTTCAGCTTTTCCTGATCTATTCCTGGGACACGGATGTGACTGCCTATTCTATACAACAAAAGCATCAAAAGAGTAAAAATCAATCTACTCCTTACGTCCTTTGATTGCAGAATAGCTGCTATTTTCTGCCTTATATCCTCTATTCTTAGCATTTCAGAAGCCTACTGACTTTCGTAGCTTTGTCGAGAGAGTCAAGTTTTCTTCAATTACAACCTTCTTGCCTGCTGGTATCTCGCCAATTATCTTGAATCTCTGTGAAGACAACTTAATAAGTCCTTTTTCTACTAAAGATTTGGTAGATATTTGCTCATCTGAAGTGTAATGCTGGATGAGCTTACCAATGTCCAATGTGTGAAATTTGCTCTTTTTTTCTGTTGGACGGGTAAAACCTCGCTTTGGCAGTCTACGGTGCAAGGGCATTTGCCCACCTTCAAATCCACGCTTTGAAGCAAAGCCTGAACGAGACTTCTGACCCTTAACTCCTCGTCCCGAAGTTTTGCCAGTTCCAGAAGCCGGGCCGCGCCCTATCCTTTTCTTCGCCTTTCTGTCAGGACAGACAAGACTTTTCAAAGACAACATCTCAATCCCTCTCACTTTATAAGTCTGCTAAGTTCTTTCCCCTCATCAAAGCCACCTGCTCCTTCGAACGAACAGCAGCGAGGCCGGCAAAAGTAGCTTGTACTATATTGGCTGGATTGTTAGATCCAAGAACCTTGGTGACGGCATCTCGAACGCCAAGAACTTGTAGGACAGACCTTACAGTCGCACCAGCAATTACCCCTTTTCCTTCTTTGGCTGGCTTGATGAGCACCTTACCAGCACCAAACCTGCCAATTACACCATGAGGTAGAGTTCCACCATCCAAGTTTACCTTTATCAGATTTTTCTTCGCTGACTCTATGCCTTTCCTGATAGCTACAGGAACCTCTGATGCCTTTCCCCGCCCAAAGCCCGCAACTCCGTTTCCGTTACCTACAACAACAAGAGCACTGAAGCTCATGTTTTTTCCACCCTTTACAACTTTTGTAACCCGCTTGATGGATATAACTGAGTCCTTGAGTTCAGTTTCACCCAACTCAAATGAAATTTTATTTCTCATGAGATTACCCTAAAAAATTAGTCCTTCTCGTCGAGCTGATTCAGCCAACTGCTTAACTCTGCCATGATATTTGTAACCATTTCTGTCGAAAAAAACTTTGGTTACACCTTTTTCTTTTGCTTTTTCAGCAATCTGCCTGCCAACTTGATCAGCTATGTACACCTTCCGGGTCATTCCAGCGTCAGCGCGCGTTCCCTCTTGGAGATTCAATGAACTCGCTGCACAAAGGGTGATGCCTTTTATGTCATCTATAATCTGCGCATAAATATGCTTTGCACTTCGGTGTACGCACAAGCGAAGTCGAGAAGGTAACAGGTTTTTTCTTGTTCTCTTGTGATTCATACTTACTGTCCCCATAGTTCTATTTTTTGCCACCCTTGGCACCTGATTTTCCAGGCTTCAGAAGCATTGGCCTGCCGGCATAGCGAATACCTTTACCCTTGTACGCATCAGGAACCCTGAGATTTACCAAGTTGGCAGCAACTTGTCCAACTTTTTCCTTGTCAGACCCTCTAATAGTTAGTGTTGTTTGATATTGTTGTATCTGTTTTTGCACTTTTTCAATCGTACAGTCTATGCCATCGGGGAGTAAATACTCTACGGGATGTGAGTATCCCAAGCTGAAGATGAGCTTGCCATCTTTCTTTTCAACTTTATAACCAACGCCAACCAAGTCCAGATCAATTGAGAAATTGGACTTGAATCCATTAACAGTGTTGTTGATTAGAGTCCTCAACAATCCTTGATACTGATGGCTCGACTTGTTTGTAGGTATAACACTAAGGTATCCATCTGAAATATCTATCTTTAATCCCTCGTTGATTTTTAATTCAACGAAAGTATTATCTTTGCCAATAATAAGCGTATTATTGGCGACCTTTACCGAGAGGTCAGAAACTTGAATCGGGCGATTACCTATTCTTGACATGGTTTTTCACAGTGACTTCGTGTAGCAGTCAGCAGACCAGACAGAGAACCTCTCCTCCAACGCGTTTCTGGTAGGCTTCCTTACCAGTCAGTATTCCACAGGAGGTGCTCAGTATGCAGGTACCAAGTCCATTCAGCGGACGGGGTATTTTTTTTACGTTGACATAAACTCTTCTTCCAGGGCGAGACACCCTGGAAAGGTGATGAATTGCCGGCTCAGAAGATTGAGCATATCTTATGTAGATGCGTATTGTCCGCTTACAGCCGTCACCTGTAACTTTGTAATTATTGATATAGCCCTCTTCTCTCAAAAGTCTGACAATCTCCACCTTCATTTTGGAGTAGCCAACGTCAACTTTCGAGTGACCTGCTTGGATGGCGTTTCGGATTCTGGTTAAGAGATCACTTATCGGATCGGTCATACTCCCCTCCCCAAGTCTAAGACCAAAGCATATCTGCTATTTTCTAAAAGGCATCCCAAGGCATGCGAGAAGCTCTTTTGCTTCTGTATCTGTTTTGGCTGAAGTAACAAATGTTATATTCATACCCCTAAGCTTCTCAACTTTAGCAATATCTATTTCAGGAAAAACAATTTGCTCCCTTATCCCAAGAGTATAATTTCCTCGTCCATCAAAGGATTTCGTGGATACTCCCCTGAAGTCACGAACGCGAGGTAGAGCTATATTGACCAGTCGTTCAAAAAATTCATACATCCTTTTCCCACGCAAAGTAACCATCACACCTACGGGATCATTTTCACGGAGCTTAAATGATGCTATTGACAACTTTGCACGGGTTACCACTGGTCTCTGACCAGTGATAAGAGAAAGTTCCTGTAAACCTGTCTCAAGAACCTTCATGTTCTTCGAGAGAACATATTCCTTACCAAGGCCCATGTTTATGACGATTTTTTCAAGCCTCGGTACAGACATAACATTTTTGTAACCAAATGTTTTGCACATCTGGTCTATCAGAACTTCTCTACTGGTTAACATATCCAAAATCCATAACTGAGTTATGCTGCTATTGCTTTCTGACCTTTGAAAAAGAAATCCAAGCTTCTTTTTCCACTATCCCTCCATCCTCCTGGGATGAGGCGTTCCTCTTAACATGCTTTTTGCTTACACAGGCCCCTTCCACCAGAAGCCGCAAACTATAGCGATCTACTTTTTTCACCAGACCAGTCTTACGCTTGTCCTTACCCGAGATCAAAATCACAGTATCCCCAACTCTCAGATTCTTCATCAGCTTCTTGCTTTTCATATCACCTCTGGTGCCAGTGAAATTATCTTCATAAACTTTCTATCCCGTAATTCTCGGGCAATTGGACCAGACACACGGGTTCCCACAGGGTCCCATCCCTCACTTCCTTTTTTTACCAAGACGGCTGCATTCTGATCAAAGCGGACGTAACTGCCATCCTTTCTTCGTACCTCTTTGCGTGTCCTTACAATAACCGCCTTTACAACCTGTCCCTTCTTCACAGCACCATCAGAGGCTGCTTCCTTGACATTTGCAGTAATAATATCACCAAGAGATGCCTTTCTTCCGACTGAACCACCAAGCGGCAAGATACATGATATCTTTTTGGCCCCTGAATTGTCAGCAACATCAAGCATAGTGCGCATCTGTATCATAGAAACACCTCCGTGACTTGTAGAATGACACTACGGAATTCTCTGTATCAGCTCTTTTACAATCCAGCGTTTTCTTGCAGACAGCGGACGGGACTCAATAATCTTTACTTTGTCACCAACTCTACAGGAAAGTTCATCATGGGCCAGAAATTTTGATCGGCGACGAACAAACTTTTTGTAGATTGGATGCATCACCAAACGCTCTACCTTTACTGTAACAGTTTTCTTATTCTTCGTGCTGACCACAAATCCTATCTTTTCTACCTTTTTACTTTTCATTATCATACTTCTGCTCTCTTTTCATTTATTATCGTTTTAATTCTAGCTATACCTTTCCTGACAGTAGAAATTTTATTAGCCGCTTCGCGAATACCCAAGTTTTTCTTTATAGATAACTTTGCCAGCTCCAGCTTCATCTCTTTTTCCAAGTCAACTAGTTCTTGCACAGACTTTGAGCGAATTTCACTAAGTGTCATCACAGTATTGCTCCGTTTTCAGATTCTCGGTGAACGAACTTGACCTTTATTGGTAGTTTTTGAGCAGCCAGATACATTGCATCACGAGCCAAGTCCTCACTTACCCCTTCGACTTCAAAGAGTATTCTTCCTGGCTTAACCACAGCCACCCAACCCTCAGGAGCGCCCTTCCCTTTACCCATTCGGGTTTCGGCTGGCTTCTTTGTAATGGGTTTGTCCGGGAAAATCCTGATCCATATTTTGCCGCCCCTCTTGAGGGAACGTGATATGGCTATTCTGGCGGCCTCTATTTGACGACTGGTTATCCAAGCCGCTTCCAATGCTTTCAGACCAAATTGTCCGAAGCTGATGGTAGCACCAGACGTGGCCAGTCCTGAACGACGCCCTCTTTGCTGTTTTCTGTACTTTGTCTTTTTTGGAGATTTATATTCGGCCATACTTCCCGTCTCATTTCACAGAGTTGCTAGCACCCCTCCAAGAGTCACCCTGATTGAGGCTACGCCTTGTAGAATATATTTCACCTTTGTATATCCAAACTTTTATTCCAATGACCCCATACGTGGTATGTGCCTCAGCAAACCCATAGTCAATATCGGCCCTTAGTGTATGGAGCGGCATTCTGCCCTCAAGATACTGCTCACTTCTTGCAATTTCTGCTCCATTGAGTCGGCCGGACACTATTACCCTGACTCCTTGCGCACCAAAGCGGCGTGAACTTTCAGTTACCTTCCGCATTGCCCTCCTGAAGGCAATGCGCTTTTCTATCTGTGAGGCAATCTGTTCCGCCTGCAACTGAGCGTTCAGTTCAGGTTTTTGTATTTCCTGTATGTATATGTTTACATCACGACCTGTTTTTTGCTGTATTTCAAGTTTTAGCTTATCTATTTCAGCCCCCTTCCTGCCAATGATAACACCAGGGCGTGAAGTATGGACAACGATCTTCAGCTTATTGACAGCCCGTTCTATATCAATGGAAGCGACTCCTGCGCCTGTAAAACGTTGTTTCAGGTCCTTGCGCAGGAAGAAATCTTCTGCGACGAGCTTTGCAAATTCAGCATCCTTACTTGAATACCAAGTTGACCGCCAATTACGTACAACTCCCAGTCGGAAACCATAGGGATGAACTTTTTGTCCCATTGTCTTCACCTATTTTTCATTACTGTCAGAAAGGACAAACTTTACAGTGAAGAGTCGACGCTGTTCTCTATAGGCCCTTCCCATCGGGGCGGGACGAACACGACGTCTGTGCTTTGTTAAACCCGTGTTTATGTAACACTCTGTAATGAACAACTGCTCTATGTTCAGCTTTGAGTTCTTTTTTTCAGACAAGTGCTCAGCATTGGAAATGGCCGACCACAAGACTTTTTTCAGAACAGAAGCTACTCTTTTTTTACTTAGGGTCAACAGTGCGAGTGCTTCGGTGACATTACGCCCTCGGACTTGATCAATGATCAATCTGGCTTTTTGAGGAGACCCCTTTGTAGAACGAAGAACCGCAGTGGAGCGCATTGTTCAACCTCATTTTACGTATTATGACTATCTACGCTTAGCCGATTTTTCATTCTTGTCACCGGCGTGTCCTTTAAATGTACGTGTCGGCGCAAATTCACCTAGTTTATGACCCACCATGTTTTCGGATACAAACACAGGGATAAACTTTTTTCCGTTATGTACCGCAAAGGTGTGCCCAACCATGTCTGGTATTATTGTTGATCTTCTTGACCAGGTTTTGATGACACGTCGTTCGTTTGTTTCTTTCAGGTGCTGAAGAACGTCGTGTATGGAGTTATCCAAAAACGGTCCCTTTTTTATTGATCGAGGCATACGCTCCTCCCCAAGTCCCTCTATTTCCTACGGCGGACTATATATTTCTCTGTTTGCTTGTTGTGCCGGGTCTTGTAACCACGAGTTGGTATTCCCCACGGGGTGACCGGGTGTCTTCCGCCTGAGGTTCTTCCCTCCCCCCCTCCATGTGGGTGATCTACTGGATTCATAGCAACTCCACGAACTTCCGGGCGAAGCCCTCTCCAACGCGCCCGGCCAGCTTTCCCAAGGGATATGTTTTCGTGATCCGTGTTTCCCACCTGTCCCACAGTCGCATAACAGATAATAGGGATTTTTCTCACTTCACCAGATGGCATCCGCACCTGTGCCATCTTACTATCTTTCGCAATAAGCTGTGCTTTTACACCGGCTGCTCTCGCCAGTTGTCCACCTTTTCCCGGCTTCAGTTCAATGTTATGCAAATCTGTTCCGAGCGGTATTTTGTATATTGGTAAAGCATTGCCAGGAATAATGTCCGCATCAGGACCGGATACCACAGCTTGGCCCACTGCCAAGCCGTTCGGTGCAATTATGTAACGTTTCTCGCCATCAACATAGTGTATCAGTGCAATTCTTGACGATCGGTTTGGATCGTACTCAATCCTTGCCACCTTACCAGGTATTCCAACCTTATCACGTTTAAAGTCTATGATTCTGTAAAGACGCTTGTGTCCACCACCACGATGGCGGGTCGTAACCCTACCGTCACTGTTTCTCCCTGAGATCTTCCTCTTTTTCTCTGTTAGGGACTTAACCGGGCGTTCCCGCGACAGATCAGTATCAACAATGAAAGTCTGAAAGCGTCTTGCAGGCGATGTGGGCTTTACACTCTTAACTGGCATATCAATTCCCCAACGTATTTACAAAGAATTCAGATAGTCTTCTATATTATACCCAGGTGCCAAGGTGACATAGGCTTTCTTCCAATCACTCTTCTTGCCAACGTAGCGCCCCCGACGCACAGTCTTTCCTTTGCAGTTTGCCGTGTTCACAGACCTGACTTTTACATTGAAGAGTTTTTCCACTGCGTTCTTGATGTCTGCCTTCTTTGATCTTCTGTCAACTCGAAAGGCAACCAATTGGCCTGCATTGGGTGACGAGTCTCTTAGATTAAGAGCTTTTTCACTCACCAGTGGCGATTTTATGACTTCATAAAATTTCATTCTTACCTCACCGTTGTCATTCAGGCAGTATGCGTGAGACACACTCAGTCAAAACGCCAAGAGCCCGCTGACTAATCAGTATTTTTTCATGAAGAAGTAAATCATATATATTGACACCAAGTGAGTCTAAAAGCTTTGTACCCTGAAGGTTCCTTGTAGCAAGCACCAAGTTTTTATTTTCTGTCGAGTCCAGGATCAAAACCTTATGGTTTACGAGCCCCAGTGCTTGTAACTTGGACCTGAAAAGCTTTGTCTTATGACTTGATAACGTGAGGTCATCAACAACAACTACAGCTCCCTCACGGAGTCGCTCGGCAAAAGCGACGGCGATTGCTTTCCAGCGTTTCTTCCTTGGGAGACTGTATGACCAATCCCGAGGCTGCGGGCCGTGAACGTTTCCCCCACCTTTCCATAGAGGCGAGCGGAGGCTTGAGATGCGCGCGCGTCCGGTTCCCTTCTGCTTCCACAATTTCTTTCCTGAACCAGAGACATCACCTCTTGTTTTGGTAGCAACTGTTCCTCTACGCCCTCTGGCGCGATACTCATGAACAGCTTCCCATATCAATGTGCTATTCAGCTCCTGCTCAGAAAGAAGGCTGCTTATCTCCAGATCGAGAAGGGGCTTGTTATCCAGGTTACACACTTTTACGGTTGGCATCTCAGAACCTCTGTCGCGGAGTCAATCTAGGAAGAAGCTTTCTTAATGACGAGATACGTTCCGTTGGCACCAGGAACAGCGCCTCGAACAAGTATGACTCCCGCGTTTTCGTCAACCTTCACAATCCTCAGATTTTTTACTGTGCAGTTTTTGTTTCCCATGTGCCCAGCCATTCGACTTCCCTTAAAAACCCGCGAGGGAAAAGCTGAAGCACCAATTGAACCAGGTGCACGATGAAACATCGAACCGTGTGTGGCACGCCCACCACCAAAGCCATGGCGCTTGACAAACCCGGCAAACCCCCGTCCCTTTGACTTCCCGGTAATGGTGACCAACTCATTTGAGCTGAATATATTTGCCAGAACCAGTGAACCTATTGGAAAATCTGCTGCGCTTTCCACCCGGAATTCTTTGAGAAGCCGGGTTGGTGGTGTCCCTTTAGCTGTTTTTTCAAAGTGTCCACGAAGCGGCTTTGTAACTTTCTTGGGTCCCTTTGCTTCAACCAGTCCAACTTGGATGGCATCATAACCATCTTTGGCTTTCGTTTTGTGCTGAGTTACAACACAGGGCCCAGCTTTTATAACTGTCACGGGAACCAGGAGACCATTCTCCTGAAAAATCTGCGTCATGCCGACTTTTACGCCCAAGATGCCACTCATTGTACGGTCCTACTTTGAAAGAGACTATCTTTTTTCCTTGAAAAAGGTTTTTATCTGGACATCAACCCCAGCCGGTAAATCCAGCTTCATGAGTGCATCTACTGTCTGGGGAGTGGACATCAAAATGTCAACCAGTCGTTTGTGGGTACGAATTTCAAACTGTTCCCGTGACTTCTTATCTACATGAGGTGAGCGAAGCACCGTAAAACGGCTTTTTGCTGTAGGCAGTGGGATCGGGCCAGCCACACGCGAACCCGTCCGGCGGGCAGTTTCGACAATTTCCATTGCCGACTGGTCGAGGATTCGGTGGTCGTAGGCTTCCAGTCTGATACGTATCTTGTCGTTCATCTCATTTCTCCCTACCAAACAAGAGCCGGTTTATTCGATGATTTCGGAGATAGTGCCGGCGCCCACCGTCCGACCACCCTCCCGAATCGCAAACCGCAGCCCCTTCTCCATGGCAATCGGCGTAATCAACTCCACCGTCAGCGCCACATT
>Ga0272446_1000888_pt1 | contig 45436 bp, 40 predicted proteins | sample YNPCB0061_FD_194587 | JGI IMG/M metagenome (GOLD analysis project Ga0272446, IMG submission 194587) | Hot spring microbial mat communities from Yellowstone National Park, WY, United States - YNP-CB-006-1 | ecosystem: Environmental > Aquatic > Thermal springs > Hot (42-90C) > Sediment | place...
CTATGGAACCGAACACTTGCTTTCTATCCATAATTTGATAGTCTAAAATTGTTTACAATTACATCTAGCAAAATCATACTAATATGTTGCTACAGAGAAAGCAATCAGTAATCCAAAAACCCAACCGCCCCGAAAAAGGCGGAAATTTGAGCGTGGCTTTTCCTGCGCCGCCCGCCCCCTTTCGGGCGGCGCATTTTGTCATCCATCTCATCAGGCGCGCGGTGGCCGGCCGCACCGCACGCCTGCCCATACGTTTTGCAAAAATTCTCTGGAAGCTAGCTTCCAGAAGCTTTAAAATAAGTCCGAACTTCTGCATAGAAGGACAGCCATTCAGTAAATTGCGATTTTGTGGCCGAAATTTCCCACGGTTTTTTTCAGGCGGCAAGCTACTTTTTGCCGCCTGAGCTGAAAGTTCGTTTGCGCGGAGCGCAAAGTTCAGTGCAATGCTACGATAATTTTAACATTGCAATTGAACAGCCGATTTTTTGCATTTCGCCGAAGGCGAAACTTCCAAATTTTAGGAAAGAAAGTGACAATTTTTCCGTGTTTCGCACGGTTTGTCCAAAAGCGATAACCACTAACCGCTTATGAAGTATTTTTTGTATGTAAGAAAATCAACGGATGAAGAAGATAGACAGGTGCTTTCAATAGAATCTCAACTTGCTGAGTTGCATGAATTTGCCCGAAAAGAAAATCTGATAATTGCAAAAGAATTTATAGAAAGCAAAACAGCAAAGGCTCCGGGCAGACCTATCTTTAACGAGATGATCTCCTTAATGGAAACAAGTAATGAAAAGGTTGGAATTTTAGCGTGGCATCCCGATAGACTGGCTCGCAATTCAATAGATGGAGGAAAAATCATTTATCTTGTAGATACAGGAAAGATCGAAACGCTAAAATTCCTTACTTTCTGGTTTGATAACACACCGCAGGGCAAATTCATGCTCAATATCGCTTTTGGGCAAAGTAAATATTACGTTGATAGCCTTTCGGAGAATGTAAAGAGAGGCATACGCCAAAAACTCAGACGCGGAGAGTGACCGGCTCTTGCTCCTCCGGGATATTTAAACGATCTAAGAACTCATACAATCATAAAAGACCCGACAAGAGCGGCCACAATAGAAAAGCTATTTTTGGCGTATGCCGAAGGTAATCACTCACTCGAATATTTACAAAAATTGTCACTTTCTTTGGGCTTGGTGAGCCGATATGAGAATAAAGCTCTGGCAATCTCCAAGATTCAGAAGATGTTAAAAAATCCATTCTATTATGGAGTATTTATCCATAAAGGAGAAATGTATCAGGGAAGTCACGAGCCAATTATTTCAAAGCAACTTTTTGATAGGGTGCAGCGAGTAATGGAGGAGAGAGGCAAGCCACGAAAAGCAAAAGAAAAGTTGTCTTTTGCTTTTCGTGGAATATTCAATTGCGGTGAGTGCGGCCGCTCAATCACAGCCGAAAAGAAAATCAAGAAGTCAGGCCGCACTTACACCTATTATCGCTGCACCAAAAAAAATGTTACTTGTCAACAAAAGTATTTGGAAGAACAACCGCTTGTTGAGCAACTCAATGAGCTCTTTCAAAAAGTTGCTTTGAATAACGATTTAAAAGACAAATTTCTCCGAGAATGGCAAAAGGATTATAAAAAAGCACAAACCGAAAAACCTTCCGCCCAAAATCTAAAAAAAGAACTCAAGCAACTGGAAGAAAAACAAATGCGCCTATTGGACGCATACCTTGAACAAACAGTTTCCGAAGATGATTACGTCAAAGCCAAAGAAAAAATCATAAATAGCAAGGTCGAACTCAAAGAAAAGCTCAATTTTGGGCGGAAGGGAAATAATTGGCTCGAACCTTTCAAAGAATGGATTTTATCGGCTCACCAAGCCGTTTGCTACGCGAACACCGAAAATTTGGAAGAGAAGCGAAGCTTCTTGCAAAAAATCGGCTCGAACTTTCAGCTCAGGCGGCAAAAAGTGGCTTGCCGCCTGAAAAAACCGTGGGAAATTTCGGCCACAAAATCGCAATTTACTGAATGGCTGGGGAGGCAGGGATCGAACCTGCGAATGGCGGCTCCAAAGGCCGCTGCCTTACCACTTGGCGACTCCCCATGATGGAGTAAATTTTATTGCAATTCGCTGATACTGCACAAAACGTAATGATAATCAGCCGCGCTTCCTTATGATCATAGTCCAATTTATCTTCCAAAACCATTAAAGTCAATCCTGCAAAGCAAACAGCTCATGCGCTTTGGGTATTGCCGCAGAAACATTTTGCGCCGACAAGCAATTATGATTGCATGAAAAAAGCCCAAATTTTTTTGCGAAAAAACAGCAACTGAATGAGCGCGATTAAGGCAAAATATAGATATGATTCAGGTCCAGTGGGCGTGATTTGGGGTGGGACTTCCTGATTTACTGGTGTAACAGCGGGTGCTGGAGCTAAGTTGGGAGCAGAGGCGTGAGTTGGTTCTGGCTTGGCAATTTCCGGACTAAGCTGAAGTGTCTGTTCCTTGTACGCGCTGGAAGATGTTACGGGCGCTACTGGAGCTGATACTTTTGAAGCATCAATTGTGGCCGTTTTTGCACTTGTGCTGACTATATTTGGAGCGGGAAGACTTGACTGCGACGCGGCTGGCGCAGATGTTGGAGGCTGAGGCGGTGGCGTAGTAACTGTAATAGCTGGAGATGATGGGCTTGAACCTGAAGTTGGTGGCGGATTCGCGTCCGGAGCCGCGGGAGGAATTTCCCTGGAACTTGGCTCCATAGCGGCAAAACACGCGTTGTATTTGGTTCTTTGTTCCTCCGTAAGATCAAGCTTCTGAACATCATTAAGTGTAAATCTTGCTTTAATCTCATCGCAGGTAAGCTCGGTTTGTTGACAATAAGTTTGGTAGTATTCACGGTCATCTTTGAAAACATTGCTTGGTTTAACCTCGTCGGTAATAGACAAACCATCAGTAGATCTTTGATTGCTGTTAATATTATCGTTTACGGGACGGTCTATCATGTCCTCCCGTGAAGCTAGAGGCGCGGTTGGATTATTCATAGAGGCCTCAATTTCCGCGCAGCGTGTCGCGGTATTATTGCACAATGAATTAGAGTAATATTCAGCCTTGAGCCTCTCCAACTCATCGGTATATTTTGCTGGCGAGGCAGTTCCGGCAAGCACAGCAAGTATTCTGTTAATCGCAACTCCCTTGGCAAGGATTTTGCGGCAATCAGTATTAGTACTGCCAGAACAATTAGCATCCACGTATTTCTTGCTGTATTCATAAAAAGTGTCGTAGTCCTGATTATTAAAAGCATTATTGGCTGTTTCCAAGTTGATTTCGCACTCGGATTTTGTCTGCGGCACTTCGCATGAATTGGCCTCAGCTTCAGCTTCTAACGCTTTAAGCTCTACTTGCGCGGATGTATCCCCTTGGCTGGTAGAATTTTTTCTTAGCTCTATGATATGAGCAATTGCGGCATCACAGTCATAAACGCAAATATCGGTGGAGGCCGCCTTTTTGTAGTTGATTTCGCAAACACACGCACCCGTGGCATCGCGCAATTCGTGTTCTTTGCAGGCCTGCTCAGTGCTCTGGGTCGTTACGCTTTGACCGCATTGATATCGCGACGAAAGCTCTTCAAGTCGGCTGATCTTGTCCTGGATGGCTGTCTGTTCATCAGGCGTGGCCACACTATTTAGTTGCGATTTATAATTGGCAATTTCCGAGAGTAGCTTTGCGCAATTCCAGCAGGTTAATGTTGACGGAACAGCTGTGTCTTTTAACCTTGTATCAAGCTGAGCAGTTAATCCCACTGACAGAGCTGAGCTGACATCAAAATAACCCTCAGCGCAAACACAAGTTGGCGCTGTTGCTCCCGAGGCCGCAACTTGATTTTCGCCGCAAATATTAGTGGTTACGGCTGTATTCGGCGGGTGACAAATGTTATGCCATTGTTCAATGTGATCTTTTGTTTCTTCGTTAATCCTGTATCCTGAAGGATCAAGATATATTTGGTCAATTAAGCCGCACTGATCATTGCCCTGAGTCAAATCATCATGCGGAATAGGCAAACACCCTTCCGGGACGGGAAGATCAGTTCCCGCTTTTAAAGGCGCCACCGCTCCGCTAGCCGTATTTTTCTGTAGTTGAAGTTGTTCGGAGGTTGTTGATTCCGAACTTCCGCCCGGTTCGCTATCATTTACGGTCGTGCTTTGCGATAATACGCCCGCTTGCGTGCCTACGGTCGTGCTTTGCGATAATACGCCCGCTTGCGTGCCTACGGTCGTGCTTTGCGGTAATACGCCCGCTTGCGTGCCTACGATCGTGCTTTGCGGTAAAGTGTCCGCTTGTGAAGATGCCCTCTCACTTTCCGATATAATCCCCTGTTTTGTTGAGGCGGCAGTTTCACCTGAAATTTCTTTAACGACATTAGCAGTTTGCTGATCTATCTTATTTAAAATGCTTGCGTCATTCTTGGCGTCTTTAACAGCGTTTATGCCAGCTGGCGTAAATGGCAATAATTGCGCTTTTGCCACAGAAAAATCCATTGCCGTTTTCTTGGGCGCGTAATAATCAGTGGGACAAAGTGCAACTGCCGCATATTTTAAATCGGTATTTGAAGGCGCGACCTGTCCTTTAAATACCCATCCCTGACCAAAATAAAATAATGACCCGACCGCCAACGCCACAATGAAGACACTGCCAGCGATTATTCCAATTTTTTTGGTCTTGCTCATCCCGGTATTTGATGCTGGCGTTTCTGGAGGTATTCCTGTTACGGCTTCCACTAGCTCCGCGCTCGGCGCCGGGAGAGGTTCTTGTTGTGATAATTCCGTTTCGGAAGAAGGCATTTGAATGCTATATTGTGAGGATTGAGAATTTTCTGGAGATTGTCGCGTATTGTACGCGCTTGGTTGTTGATCTGCCGCGCTTGGTTGTTGATTTTCCACGCTTGGCAATATATTTTCTGCTGGCGCTGAAGAGACCTCGCCAGCTGAAGAAACCTCGTTCAAGGGAGGATTTTGCTGTTGGATCGTTAAATCACTAGCAGGGTCAATTGCTGGCTGATCCACTTTTGTATCTTCGGCTACTGGCGGAGGATTTAGCGCGTTTGGTAAAGAAGTTGGTTCGCTTAAGCTATCGGCTGAAAGTAAAGTATTTTGCTCGGGCCTCTGCTGTAATGAGTCCAGGGAATATATATTTTCCCCTGCTTGTTTGGGCTCTCCTTCTGGGACCGGCGCGCTTGAACTTATCTTAATGTCATCCATATTTTTTTGTTTTTTTTTGATCTTGCAATTTCTGTAAATTATATCACATTAGTTGCCAAGGGTCAATTTTGTATTTTTTTAATAAAGGCTTTTTGAATTGTTCGGAAAGCCTTTATTATTTTGATACTGATGTTTAATTCACTTGCCCGGAATCACCATCAAGGGAGCCAACATGCCCATGATCACCATGGTGATCGTAGCAATAACTGTGATAGTAAGAATTTTTTTTCTTAACTTTGTGTTCATTTAAAGAGTGCCAGTTACAAGGATTGTTTTACTGAATGTATCTAACACATTTTGGTTATCGGCAACTTCAAGCGTAACTTGATAACTACCGGGGGTAGTATAAGTGTGAGTGGGTTTTCTGGTTTTTGAGGTTTCACCGTCGCCAAAATCCCAGCTCGTTTTCGCGACTGTCCCAGTGGAGCATTTGGGATCAAACTCAACCGTCAATGGAGCCATTCCTGTATCAGTACTTGGCGTAAAGCATGCTGTCAACGCCACCGGCCTAACATTGATATTGATTTCAACTGTGGATTTACTGTTATCGGAAGCTATCGCGGTAACTTTAGCCGTAAATGTACCAATTTTAGTATATTTGTATGTCACTTTTGAAACATCAATACGTTTTGGACTGCCATCTCCAAAATCCCATTCATAACTTACGATCTTCCCGCCCGGGTATGATGATGAACCAGCGTCAAAAGTAACCGTAAGCGGGATTACACCTTCCACCGGATTAGCCACGATTCTGGCTTGAAGCGGTTGCGGTTGCGCTTTGACCACAAAAGTTGCCTTTGATTCGTTGTTTTGCGAGTCAACCACGGTGAGCGTAACGTTAAATGAACCATCGGTTTTGTAAACATAGTTAACTTTATCGCCTGTAGCATCATCTATCCCATCACCATCAAAATCCCATTTATAATCCACTATATTGTTATCTGGATCAGTACTTTTGCCACCATCAAACGACACTTCAAAGGGAACTGTCCCCGTAATAAAACCATCATTGGCTTTTGCTGGCGCGGGAACCGTATTGATCACCGCTATTGGCGCTGATTCCTTGGTACTAACATTTATAATCTGTGAAGCCGTACCAGTTTCTCCTTTCTTGTCCGTCACTTTAAGCGTAACCTCATAGGTGCCCGAAGTCCTATAAACGTGTGTCGCGGTGCGGGTATTTGCTTTCGCAGTGTTGTCGCCAAAATCCCATTCGTATTTTTGAATATCTCCGTTGGGGCTGGTTGATTTGTCACCCATGAAATTATATTGAACACCGGTGTAAAACTCTCCTTGATCGTTTGGTATATTTATAACAGCGGTTGGTATATTGGCCGCGGTAACCGAAATCTCTTCTGTGCTGACCGCGTATTGTCCAGTGTTATCAGTTACCCGCAAGTTCACTTTGTATTCTCCTACTTGATTAAAGGTATGAGACACAGTCACGCCGCTGGCATCCGTAAATGTTCCATTGTTATCAAAATCCCATTCGTAAGCAGTGATCTCGCCTGCTGGCGCGCTTGAAGCGCTGGCGTCAAAACTAACTTCCAAGGGGGCTGGGCCTGTGTTTGGCGTTGCCGTAAATGCCGCGTTTAATTTTACGTTAGCGATTGTTACGGTTGTATAGAAAGTGCTGGTAGCCTCTTCTCCTTTGGCTTTATTCCTAGTAACGACCTTCAACGAGACGTCAAATTTGCCATTATTGCTTCCCTTATCTTTGTAAGTGTGTTCAACCGTGGCGACAGTTGAAGTCGTCCCGTCGCCAAAATCCCACAGGTATGAAAGAATATCATAATTTCGCGTATCAACAGGAAGTTTTGAAGCGTCAAATTTTATAGTTACTGGAGCGGTAAGAAGTAAAGTATTCGCTGGTTCCGTTATAATGCCAAGTTTTGTTGCGGTTTTCTGGACAGGTACGACTTTTGAATTCATAAATAGAATAATTCCAATCCAGATCGCGCCAAAAAACAGTAGAAAGATGAATGCGATCCCAGCCTGACTTAAACCTTTCCTTTTGGCATCTTTATCATCTTTTCTGGCCATAAAATACCTGAACATGCCCACGATCGCGAGCAGAAACAGGATCACCTCTAGACCAACAAATACAAGATTAACAATGGTATTAAGCGTATTGATGAAAGTGCCAGTGTCTACGCCCAGCGACCTAGCGAGAGGATTTTCTCCGTTGGCGTTAGTCTGCGCGGCAAAGATCAGGACAAAGATCACAAAGAACAGGAGCGCCGCTCCAAAACAGCCGGTACATCCGTAAATGAGTTTTTTTGGATTGGGAGGTTGTCTGTTTGCTACCCCGGTACGAACACCCGCTCGCTGAGGCGTTCCCGGCATTGGTCTAGCTTGCTGAACCGGTATCGCAGATGTTGCTCTAACTTGGGGCTGAGCACTAAATATGCCAGGAGTTGGCGTCTGCGCCTGTTGACCTGCAGGTTGGGGCGATTGCTGTTGAATGAGCTGAGCTTGCCGCGGGACAGTTTGCATTACCTGCCCTTGCTGTGGGACAGTTTGCATTACCTGCCCTTGCTGCGGGACAGTTTGCATTACCTGCCCTTGCTGTGGAACAGTTTGCATTACCTGCCCTTGCTGTGGAACAGTTTGCATTACCTGCCCTTGCTGTGGAACAGTTTGCATTACCTGCCCTTGCTGTGGAACCTGTGGGATTGTCTGAGACGTGGTTTGGCGCTGGGACGCTACTTGAAAAGGTGCCGGCTGGGAAGCCCCTTGAAAAGCTGTTTGAGTAGGCTGAACCGCCTGCGGCTGGGAAGCCCCTTGAAAAGGGGCTGATTGTGGAACTGTTTGGGATGGTTGCCCTTGCGCTCCCTGTAGTTGTGAATTGTCTGGCATACTACTTATTTTTATTGATAGACCCAATGAGTCCTTTAGTTGTCATTATAGCAAACACTGCCGCAATAACCAAAAGCGCGGCTATGCCAACATCTTCTAATCCAAATATATTCGCAGTGAAGATAGAACCGGCCGGCTGATCAAAAACAATATCTTTTTCAACCGTATCTTTTTTGCCCGAGCCATCTGTTACCGTTAGCCTGACTTTAACATTGCCGTAGGATCTGGAATAGCTGGTCGTCCATTGACCGGGCGCGGTAGAGACATAGTCTTCGTCATCATCCTTTATCCCGTTGCCATTGGTATCATAATAAATATTCTTATCAATGCTGTACTTGGTGATATTGCCGACGGAAGTGGAATAATCAAAGGTTACGGTGGCAGTTTCGCCCGTAAGATGAATTTTGCCATCAACAAAACTTGGTGACGGCGTCGTAAGCAAACGAGCGTCAAGAGGAACAACAGGTTGAGGTTGCTGTCCGCTAGGCTTGGGGGTTGAAGGAGCAGGCTTTTGTGGTTCGGGCGAGGGTGCTTTTACGCTGACGAAGTTGCTGATTTCGCTTTTATTGCCTTCGGAATCAGTAACGGTCAGTTTGGCCCGATAAATACCAAAGTCAGGATATTCATGGACGGGGTCTTTTTCCGCACTGTCAGAATCATTATCTTTCTTGCCGTCTCCGTTGGAATCAGTGGCAGTGTCAAAATCCCAAGAATATTTATCTATGTTGGCTCCGGAAGCAGTATCCGCGGTTGAGTTATTCTTGAATGCAACTTTCTTTGTAGAGTCTTCCTGCGTGGCGGAGAAAGCCGCCGTGGGAGGCTGCGCTTTCCCTGAAACATAAATCACTACTGGATCGGAAATGGCTTCAGACTCGTTGTTATCTACGACCTTTAATTTAACGCGAATACCATTTGGAGCCGGTGAAGTAAAGACATGGGTTACATTTGAACCTTCGGCTTTGGTGTTGTCGGCAAAACCATTGCCTTCAAAATCCCAATAATAAGCTTTGATCTGCCCATCCGGATCTATGGATGAGCTGGCAAAATTTACGGACTCACCGACAGAGATGTCTGTGTGATCAACATTGAATTTCGCGATCGGCGCCTTATTAGGCCCATTGGTCACGGTAAGTTCAGGAATAGCTTTTTCATCAATGAGATCCATACTGCTAACGGTATTATTTTCGTTATCCGTTAACTCCACGCCAAACTTGTAGGTTTTTTGCTCTCCTTCTTCGCCTCGGGTACCGATGACAATGTTAGCGGTTGACGACGTTGAAACCTGGACACCAAGCTCATCAGCGTCATTTGAAGGATCGTAATACCACCACCGATATTTGACAACCTTGCCATCAGGATCGGTCGCGCCGATGGCTTCAAGCTGAACCGTGACAGGAGTAGTTAGGCTGGAACTAATCGGAACGGCGGTCAGGCTTTGTAAGGTTGGACTTTCCCCTTTAACCTCTACTTCCAACGTATCTGTGCCGAACTGGCTAACATCTTCAACATTGATGGCTTTTAAAGTAAGTTTATATGAGCCAATATTTTTATATGTATGCGTGATCTTGTCTTTAGTACTTAATTGGCCATCACCCAAATCCCAACTATAGTTTAATCTTCTGCCGGTCCCGTCAGTGTTGCGAGAACCATACGCGTCAAACGTTACCACATCCTTGCGGTTGATCACGAGCGGATCACCGGGCTTAGGAATAATCTTTTCTCCGTTTACGCTTACGCCGATCACAGCGACAGGCTGTGTGCCAGAACCAATGTACACTTTTCTTGATAAAGAGTTGCCGTTATCGTTGGCGTCGTAAACGGAGGCCTTGACAACAAAGGCGCCCTCAGTTTTATAAACATGCGTTAACGTGGCCTTTTTGGACATATCACCGTTCTCTTTAGTTCCATCACCATAATCAACTTCGTACGCGACGGCGGAATCACTTGATAGTGAAAGCGAGATCGTTGCTCCCAGTTGACCGGATGCATCAGCTTTTAGCACCGATGATGTTACATCGTTATCGCCCCACGCGATATCTAGAATGTTATCAACCTGTATTTCTTTTTCAACTGGTTTTTCGCCGGCTGGGTTTGGCTCTGACGGATCAGTTACTAGTAAAGTAATCGCGTAAGTTCCAACATTCTTGAATTTGACGACAGCTTTCTGTGAAGTCGGCCTTGAGGGAGCGACAAATTCATAATCGGCGGTCGCGGGCTGTTTTTGTCCATTGATTTCCCACTGGTAGGCGAGTTGTTCGGTTCCGTCAGGATCGTAGCTCCTTGAACCATCAAAGACATATGTTCCTGGCTGGGCTTTGTCGGGATTCTCCACCCTAAACTGACTAACGGGCGGTTTTGAGGTTACGATGAGTTGCTCAGGCGATGTTTCGGCGTTTGTGATTGGATCTTCAACTTTAAGCAAAACCGCGTATTTCCCTGATTTGGTAAATTTATATTGAAAACTATCTTTTTCAAGATTAGCGGGGGCAAGATCGCTCAAGTCTGGAGCTATCTTCCAGCTATATTTAAGCGGACCATTGTCGCTAGCCGATCCTGATCCGTCAAATGTGACCTGATCCCCTAGTTTAATTTGCGTCGGATGAATCTGCATAAATGGAGCGATGGATGAAACAATCACGTTAAAAATCTTCCGATCCACGTTGCCGTTTTTATCCGTGAATTCAGCGGTTACTGTATAAGAGCCTTCTTTACTGTATTTGTGTAGCGGACTTAGGTTATCTTCGGTTGCGGGCAAAATCGCGTTATTGTACTCATCTTTTGAGCCGTCACCAAAATCCCATTTAATAGTAGCGCCCTGAGCGGCCTGCGCTGAAATCAGTCCTTCCTTGGTTTCGGTTAGTTTGGCGTTGAATTGTACGCCTTGATTTGAAGCTTTACTGGCTAAGACCGCGACACTGGTTCTATTCACGGTAAGGAAGCCGTTCTCATCATAATCCATTAAATAAAACTGCCCTCCTTCATTATTATCAACAGATAGTTTGATCTTTGTCTGAGGCGGATTGACTTTGATTGTAATTGAAGCGATACCCGCGCCTATTTCGTCAGAATATTTTTTGCCGGTGGCGGGATCCGTGGAGTCGGAGGGGGTGATTTTCAATCTGACCCTATACGTGCCTGGTTGCATGAAGGTGCAGGAAACCGTGGCTTTATTCGCTTCATTGCAGTTCATAAATTTATTACCAGCAGCAATAAGTCCAAAGTTTTGCGTTATTCCCGTGATTTGCGGTGACGCCGCATGAGCTATGGTTAGAAGCTGACTATCGTCGTATGAAACGAAGGTCTTATCATTGAATTTTCCGTCGCCGTTGAGATCCCAAGAGATCTGTGAATCTTGGATTGTTAGTCCCGAAGGATCAAGAGACCCCACGCTACTGAAGTTGACTACCAACGGCGCATTGCCTTCCGTAACACTAGCGGTAATGCGCGCGTCCACGAACACGATATCTTTTAGAACCGCGTATAGGTTTGAATAATCACCCAGCACATTATAAAGTTGCTTATCCAAGTCGTTCGTTTGATCAACGGCTTTGTATATTGCGTCTGCAAGATCTTTCAGAGAGCCGGCGGCTGCGTCTATCAGATTTTGTTGTGGAATGAGATCCGTATTCTGCAAAAATGATTTATCTCTTATTAACGTTGCGAATTTCTCCTCCGCGATATCGGTGATGGGGCTTACCTGAGCGTACATTTCTTTTAATGCCAATTTTTCAGTTCTGACTTCTGCTTTAATATTGTTTTTTAAAGCGTCCAATACTGCCTGATAAGGGCTTGTCTTGTTATCAGTGTCATAAGGGTATTTTTTTATAGCATCTTGTTCTGCTTGCGCTACCGCCTCGAGCTCCTTATCGCTTGCCCTTGCCTTGGCGGCCGCATCTTGGGCAGCGGCCAATGTTTTATTTTTATGGCTAATTAAGTCAGCTTTTAGATTATCCAAGGCGTTAATTATGGCTACGCTATCAACGCCGCTTTGCAATTTAACATAATTTTCCGCGTTTTCAATCTTACGAATTGCGTTATCAAACGATTGCGTGAATAAGTCTGGGGTATTGCATTGGTTAGGAGAAGGCTGATTTACACATGTGACAAGGGTCTTGATCTCCGCCATCTCTTTCATTGCCTCAAAATGAAACTTGTACGCGGTAAACAAATCTTGGGCGATTGTGGAAATTTTGTTTGCCAGCACATTGAATCTTTGTTTTGTGTTAGCGGTAGAAGATGCCCCTGTTGGAGCGGCCCCCTGCATCGCTCCCTCCTTGCCGCCGGGCGCCTGCAGGACAGTATTCACAATGGCAAATGACCCCATAATGATCAATATCCCTATTACGGCGTAACTGATGGCTTTTTTACCTTTACCCGCCTGATCTTCCTTGCCGGCGGCCGTAACATATAAAAAGCCTCCATAAATGATTATTAAAACAGCAATCAATGCCAAAAATCCCAGCGCGAAGTTAGTAACATTGAGCGCGTAAGTGCGCACATCCTTCGCCTCCGTTAGTTTAGGAGAATATCCTTCGGCGCTCGGCGCTGTTAGACCGCCCTGAAAATTAGTGAACGAGGTGGTTGGTTCGTTATTTTGATTTTCTTCAAGACACTTGCCAACATTGCCTCCTTTCGCAACACAGCTTAAAAAATCGGCCTTGGCCACCTGCATGCCTGCCAGCGGAGTGATTAGGAGTGTTACAACTACCAGAATGGAAAGGATGTTTTTTTTCATATTGCTTTAATTATTTTTTGTTTAATTTAAGACATCAGGACTATCCTAAAATTTAGGGCGTATTTTGGTTCATTTGCGTGGTCAGTTGCGTGGTCTGCTCAATTAATGGCTCAACTTTGATAACCGTGTTAACTATTCCATAGGCCGCCATCGCGATGATCAGTCCGATTACAGCTCCAAAAATCACTTTCTTGGCCTTGCCGGTATTGTCTTCTTTGCCAGCCGCGGTGACATATAAAAATCCACCGTACATCAGCATGGCAATGGCCGCGAGAGTGATAAAAGAGGACGCGAAATTTGTCATTGTGACAATTTGTTGCTGTGCTCTTACGACATCGGGCAGTGAGGAGCCCTGTTTTGGGAAAATGATATCTTTGACAAAAAGTTCGGATAAACCAAGCACAATCAGTCCAATAACAGCGTAAGTAATAGATTTTTTTGATTTATTTACGACATCTTCGTTGCCACCGCTCGTGACCAATCTGAATCCCGTAACCACTATTATCAACACCGCGATTGTTCCCATGAATAGCTCCATCATCCGGTACAATCCCCTAAGCTCCTCTGTTCCTTTTTCGGCGGCCAGCTGGATATCGGTTTGACTTCTGAATACCTCTCCCTGTTCTCCAAAGAAGACCCCTTTGATCACTTCTTGCGACATTATGATGACCACAAGCCCAATCAAAACATATTTAAGGGCCTCTTTCATCTTGGGAGAGATTTCTTCAATGTTCTTGCCCGCCGTGATCAGGCGGACGCCAATCGCGATGATGATCATCACGGCAACCGTTCCCATCATGTATTTGAGCAGGTCAACCGCGTAAAGAATAGCGCTGGTGATGTTGGAAGCGCCTGATTCATAAGAAGCTTCGGCGTGTCCAGCCTCCTGAAAACTTGGCAACTTGATCTGCTGGCTTAGTCCGCTAAGTTCGCTGGTGATGTTTTGCGCTAAAGCTGACCCCGCAAAGCACATAACCACCGTTACCATGCCCAGATAAAGCAACAAAGATTTCACAAGCCTTATTGTCATTTTCTTGTCCATTTTAGGCGGCATTAAGCAATGATTGCGTATTTTGCGTTGCCGTATCTGGCGTTGGCTCACCAATACTCCCGCTGATGAAAGTACTGACAATCGCAAAAGCCCCATAAATGATTATGATCCCAATGATCGTTACCATAATGAGCCTTTTGGCTTTATTCATGGTTTCTTCTTTGCCGGCGGCGGTAATGTACATTATTCCTCCGGCTATCAGCATGAGGATCGCGATTGGGCCAACGAATGCGACAATGATGTTGGTTAATCCAACTATTTCTTTCAGTCCCCGCGTTGTATCTATGCCCGGCGTTGCTCCGCCCACACTGGGATAACGGGTAAGGTCAATCTTGTAGAAGACATTGCTGATCAAATTGTCCGCGACGATGATCAAGATCAGACCGAGAGCGCTGTAAATTAGGTTCTTCTTATCCTTGGCTATCTTATCATCAGATCCCCCCGCCGTGACCATGTTCATGCCGTTGCGAACAATCATCAGGACCGCGACCGCGCCAATGAAATATTTAATGAAGGTGATAATGATCTTGGTCTGCTGGTTGAAAATCGTGGAGGCGCGCACAATAGCATTCGGATCCTTTAGAAACCCGCCTTGGGTGCAGGTGTAGGCTGTTTGTCCCGGCGCGACAAAGACATCCTGTGGACAACTTACGGCAAAAATCCTGGCCAGCTCCCCGCTCATGCCAACCACGGCCAAACCGATTACGCAATATAACAGATTTGTTCTCTGTTTAGAGTAAACTTCTTCATTGCCCCAAGCTGTGACCATGCGAAATCCAGAATAGACCGCGAAAGCCACCGCCACCGCGCCTAAGATATAACGCACGTTCTGCACAATACCCCACATCAACTCCTGAAATTGGTACTGGGCGGAAGCTCCTTGCGTGGGAGCTGGAACCCCTCCATAAGTTTCTGGAGAAGCCAGTGGGAAAAGCGGAGCTCTTGTGTTCCTGCCTCCAGTTGTTCCGCCTGCATTGTTTGAGGTGTCCGTTGCGCCGCCGGGCTGTACCACAGGAACAGGACTGGCTTCCTGCGCCATCACCGGCAAAATCAGCGTAGCCAGGATCATCCCCAGTAAGGATAAAACAATCAGTAACCGCATGCCTGCTTTGAAGATTTTGTTTTTCACGGACTTTTTTAAAATCTTTTTATTATAACAAAAACACGTCTCCATGGCAATCCGTTCGGTCTTAATTCCGCTATTTATCAAAAATGATTCCGTTTTAAATTTAAACGGCGCGGCTTAGGTCAAGATTTTGCTTGCCTTAAATAAAGCTCCGCATTATACTTTGATTGTTTTGCGGGAGCTTTTTAAGGTTATCTAATTTTTTAAATATGAGTGAAATAAAAGGCAATAAGCCAAATCCAGTCGTAACGTATTTGCAGGAAAGTTTTCTTGAGATGAAAAAGGTAACTTGGCCTACCCGTAATCAAGCCATTAGGCTGACTTTGCTCGTGCTGGGCTTTTGCGTTGGAGCAGCGGTGGTAATCGGAGCCATGGACGCTCTTTTCAGTTACGGCCACCAGCAACTCATTAATTACGCCGCGAGTGTTAATCCCCAAGAGGTGGTTGAAGCTACCGCGCCAACTACAACCCCCATCTCGCAAAATCCACCCTCCACAAACTCGGGCAGTGTTAGCGACACAGGCTCTAATCCTCTCCCGAATGGGACGCGACAATAGACATATAGCCCTCTATAAAGATTTGCTTTAAAAATATATTTACTTAATTAATTTATGGCAAAACAAGCAGAAGGAACAGGCAGGCACTGGTACGTGGTACACACTTATTCTGGTTATGAAGACGCGGTCAGAGAAGCTTTGTTGCAACGCATTGAATCATTGGGGATGCAGGATCTTATTTTTGATGTGGTAGTGCCCAAAGAAACACAGATTGTCATCAAAAAAGGCGAGCCAAAAACTGAAAAGAAAAGAATTTTTCCTGGTTATGTGCTAGTGGACATGATTGTAACCGACTATTCATGGTATGTGGTTAGAAATACGCCAAATGTCACCGGATTTGTTGGTAGCGGCACTGTGCCTGTGCCTGTTTCTCCAGATGAATTCAAAGTCATCAAGCGGCGGATGGGAGAAACAGAGCCTAAGTTTAAGATTGATTTCAGCGTTGGTGATCATGTTATCATTTTGGATGGACCGTTCGTTAACTATGATGGCATTGTGAACAAAGTTGATGAAGAAAAAGGAAAAATTAAAGTGCTAATATCAATTTTCGGGCGCGAAACTCCAGTGGAACTTGACTTCACACAGGTAAAAAAGAAATAGCGGATATGTCAAAATTTTCTCTCTTTACACTTTTTCTTTCGGCAACAGTAGTAATCATCGTGGCTGATTTGCTGATCAACAATTATATCCAATATAGGCCACTTAAAGGTCAGGTGTCCGCGAGCGTTTTGCGGGTTAACAGCGCCGCGCAGGATCCAACAATAGACGAACAGTCACAAATTGCGTCTGACGCAGAAATCGCCATTCACAACTTGATAGACTTCAGCGTAATTAGCAAGGCCGGATTTCAGTCTGTTTATCTGCAAAAGGTGCCATTTAACGGTATTATGTTTGAAAGCTTGGACTTGCGTGATTTTAAAAGTGTGCCGGTTACTGTCAATAACATCCTACAAGAAAATAAAAATAAGATCGCGACAATTTACGAATTTGACTCGCAAAGCCGCATGCTCGGCAAGGAAATTTACAGTTTATTAAGAGAGAAAAGCGGCAAACTAGTTGCGGCAAGGGTAAATCCCACCAACGAGTTTGGCGAAGGTTCTTTTTACATCAATTACAGCGAGCATCCCGATCGCGCATTTTTGGTTGTAAATGGCGGAGAGAATGTGTATGCTTTAACATACTTGAAGGAATTGCATCCTTTGATTAAGAATGTCCTAGCACATGTAATTAAGCCCAACAATCTATCAATCAATTAACTTTTCTACCATGGCAAAGAAACTGATGACTGTCATAAAATTGCAAATACAAGCTGGCAAGGCAAATCCAGCGCCTCCGGTCGGGCCAGCCTTAGGCCAGCACGGCGTGGCTATTCCTGTTTTCTGTCAACAGTTTAACGCGAGAACAGCGAATATGGGAGATAACATAGTTCCTGTTGAGATTTCAGTATATGAGGACAGAACTTTTACGTTTATCACCAAGACGCCTCCTGCCTCCAGCCTGATTTTGAAAGCTATTAACGCGCAAAAAGGATCAGGTGAACCAAATAGAAATAAAATAGGAACAATCACGACAGCACAAATACGTAAGATCGCGGAAACAAAGATGCCTGATCTAAATTGTCACGATGTTGAGGCGGCGATGAAAAGCGTTGCGGGCACAGCTAGAAGCATGGGGGTTATAGTTGAAGACTGAAAATTATGGAAAATATTATTCAAGAATTTAAGGAACAAAAATCATTGCGGATTATTCGTAATGTTTATTTGTATCTTGTTTCAATGATTGGCTTGATGGTCTTAATTGTTGGCACAGTTGGCATCATAAACAATATCTTGCAGAATTACTTATTTCGCGTGAATTATAATGTTTACAATGAAGCCGCTATTTACCCTTATAAAAGCGGTCCATGTTATGTCGCCTATCCTGATCCTAGTGACAAAGAAGGCAAGAAATTGATCACGCCAACCGCAGAAGAAATAGCTGATTGCAAAAAAGCGCAAAAAGAACAACAAGAGCAGGATAATCGCAACAGAGTTGGAGAAGTATTTTCAATTGCGATCGCGCAAATCGCAGTTGGTCTTCCGGTATGGCTTTTTCATTGGAGCATCATTCAAAATGAATACAAAAAAAGAGAAGAAAAAGACAAGCAATAATTAATTTTTTATATTATATCTGTGGGAGGTCCCGAAGACCGTTATCACCACGCAACAAATCATATTTTATGTCCAAAAGAGGCAAAAAATATTTGGCGGCGGCTAAGTTACTTGAAGGCGTAAAGGGTTGCGACCTTAAAGAGGCCGTAAGTTTATTAAAAAAAACATCAATTACCAAGTTTGATTCCAGTTGCGAGATTCACATTCGCCTTGGGGTTGATCCAACCCATGCCGAACAGATGGTAAGGTCCACTGTAAGCCTTCCTCACGGCACCGGCAAGACAGTTAGAGTCGTAGCGTTCGTCTCAGATGACAAAGTAAAAGAGGCCAAAGCGGCCGGCGCAATCAAGGCGGGGATGGATGATCTTATTGAAGAGATTATTAAAGGCTTTTTGGATTTTGATGTAGCTGTGGCCACGCCTGACGCCATGAAAAACTTAGGTAAGATCGCCAAGATCTTGGGACCCAAGGGACTAATGCCCAATCCCAAAGCGGGAACAGTAACGGCGGATGTCGGCAAAACGATTAGTGAAATCAGCAAAGGACGTGTTGAATTCCGGACGGATAAACAAGCGCAAATACATCAGATTTTTGGTAAAACTTCTTTTAGTGAAGACCAGCTTGCCGACAATCTTAAAGCATTTTTAAAAGCGGTTTTAGAGGCTAAGCCTGCCAGCGTTAAAGGAACTTATATTGAGAATATCAATGTCGCGACCACGATGGGGCCGGGCATACGTCTTGATCTTGCCAAAGTGATGGCTGAACTTAAATAATTATTGTTCTTGCGTTCCTTCGGGACCGCAAACGTTAAAGACCAGATCGTCGTAATTTGGCTGATCTTTTTTGAAAGAGATCTCGTAACTTTGGCCATCACGGCATTTGATCGTTATTGTTTTGGAGTCTGAAGCGTCTATTTTTTTGACATTGTTTTCAGTAGCAAGCCCGCGAACATTAAGATCATAACTGCCGCGCCCACTTAAAACATACCAGATTGTGGCAATTAAGGCGATTCCCAAAGCAATAATAACCGGAGCAAGATTTTTATCCAATTTTATTTCCATGGCGTAATTTTTAAATCGTGACCGCTGCTAGTTTCTTCCCGCGTATGGCTTCCATTTCAAGAGCTTTGCCCAAAGCTTCTAAAGCGACCTCCAGTTGGCTATCATCTGGTTCGCGGGTGGTAAGGCGCTGAAACCAAAGCCCCGGCGCAGTTAAAACGCGCACAATCAAGTTATCCTGTTGCCGAGCGCTCCATTTAAGAAATTCGTAAGATATGCCCGCGATTAGGGGCAATAACAATATCCTCAAACCAAAATTTACCATAAAATCAGGCTGTTTGGGCACAAAGGTGTAAACAATCACGCTAATCAGGAAAACAACCAAAATGAAGCTTGTCCCGCAACGGGGATGAAAACGCGATTGCAAGCGGGCGTTTTCCACGGTAAGCCTAAGCCCTTTCTCGTAGGTATAAATGGCTTTATGTTCGGCGCCGTGATATTCAAAAACGCGTTTAAGGCTCGGCATAAGCCCCATGATCGCAATGTAGATTATGAAAAATGATGTTTTAAGCAAACCGTCCGTTAGGTTGTAGATAAGATAATTGCTCCTAAATATCTCATAATTCCGGCTTAATGTCTCTGTTATCCATAAAGGCAGGAATTTAAAAAGAAAAAGGCTTAAGGTAAGTGCAAAGATAAGTGAAATCGCCAATGATGCGCCCATAACCATTTTTGACCATAAACTGTTACTATTGGCGACATCATCTTCCGGCTCATCCAGCTGTTCCCGCGCCGAATAATTAAGAATTCCCACACCAATAATCACCATTTCACAAAGATTTACAACACCTCTGATAATCGGCAAAGCCAAAAGTTTTATCCTTTGGCTGAAAGCGGCATAGTGATCCTTTTTGACTTTAATCATCCCATTTTTTTTTCTAACCGAAACGGTGATGCAATTCCGCGACCTCATCATGACTCCTTCAATCACCGCCTGCCCTCCTACCGCGAAATCTATTTTTGGTAAATCTTGATTCATAAGCTTTGTTTATTGGTTAATTTACTACTCATAGTTGCTGATGTGTTATGATAAAGGTTTTAACTACGCTTGTCCATGTAATTAACAAAGGTGGCGACCAATCTTGATCTTAATCAAGACAAGGCCATAGCGGTTAACTTACACAAGCAAAAAGCGCTTGCAAAAACTGAGTTTTAGATGAGTTACGCTTGTTGCGATGGATAATTTGGCCAGCTTTGCGGTAAGAAACATAGCTTGAATCGCTAGAAAAAAAACCTTAAGTTGTGAGATGTTATGATGCTGGTAGCGGCGAAGTCATGAGTGAAGATAGATAAAGTTTGATAGTATTTCTTAACGATTCAAAAAATGAAAGCAAAGATTAAAAGAATTGACGACGGCTTGCCTCTCCCCCGTTATGAGACGTCAGGATCAGTAGGATTTGACATCCTCGCCAGAACGGACACAACAATTGAACCTGGTAAAATAGCGCTTGTGCCGGGCAACATTATTGTGGAAGTTCCAGATGGGTACATGCTCGCGATCGCGTCGCGCAGTTCTACCCCACTTAAAAGAGGTTTACTTACGCCGCACGGAATAGGCGTGATTGACCACGATTACTGCGGACCAACAGATGAGATCAGGATTCAAGTCTATAATTTCACGGATGAGGCCGTGGTTGTTAAACGAGGAGACAAAATTGCGCAAGGGCTTTTTCTGCGGGTAGACAAGTTTGAATGGGAAGAGGTTAAAAAGATGGAAAAAGCCAGCAGGGGCGGTTTTGGAAGCACGGACAGGTCTCACCGCAACCTGGCTGCGAAGACGGAAAATGACTGGATCCGGATTGAACAATAATTTTATGCGCAAAGGATTTTTCATAGCCATTTACGGCGTAAACAACATCGGCAAGTCAACGCACGCTAAACTGCTAGTTAATAAACTGATCTCCCTTGGCCTTGACGCGATCTATATTAAATACCCGCTTTATGAGCTTGAACCAACTGGTCCTATCATCAACAAGATTTTGCGATCAGATACGCCACAGCGAATTAGTGAAACGGAATTGCAGACTTTATTCACTCAAAACAGAAGAGATTATGAACCTCAGCTCAAAGCACTGCTTGAGCAAAATAAAATTGTCATTGCTGAAGATTATACTGGAACAGGTATTGCTTGGGGAGCCGCCAAAGGCCTTAAAATTAGCTTTATTGAGAAACTTAACGAAGGCTTGCTCAAGGAAGACCTAGCAATATTGATAAAAGGAAAGAGGGATATCCGCGCGCGTGAGAAATCTCATATTCATGAAAACAATGACGCCTTGGTGGAACGCGTCAGTCAAATCTTGGATGAATTAGCTCAAAGGTACGACTGGAAAATAGTTTTACTGCAAGAGAAAATAGAAGACACCTTTGCTCTGCTCTGGAAAGAAGTTAGACTAAAACTGCTGCTTTGACTTTTGCGGTTTTTTGGGTTAGCATTTTTACGCTTTTTAAGCTATTAAAAGCGCACTAAAGCAATTCTTTTTAATTAAAGAAAATAAATGAAGCTATTGGATGGTAAAGTGGTTTCTGAAGCGCTGTATAGTCGTCTACAGGGAGAAGTGGCCGCGCTAAAGGAAAAAGGCATCCATCCGAGGCTGGTAATTATACTGGTTGGAGATGATCAGGCTTCTTTAGCTTATGTGCGCTCAAAAAGAAAAGCCTCTGAAAGAGTGGGGATTATTGCCGAAGTTCTCACCTACAAGCCCGATGATTTGACCACGCAAAAACTGATCGCTAAAATTCATGAACTTAACTTAGACAAGTCCGTTAACGGCATACTGGTTCAATTACCATTGCCCGCGCACATCTTTACTCCAGAAATTTTGAAAGCCATAGATCCAAAAAAGGATGTGGACGGATTTACGGCCTATAATTTGGGGAAAATGTTCATCAGCAAAGATTTTGAGGATCTAGCTCCCTGCACTCCGCTTGGAGTAATACGCATGCTTGAATACTATGGCATCTTATTTGAAGGGCGGAACGCTGTGGTAGTTGGAGCCAGCAACATTGTAGGTAAACCGATGGCGGCAATGCTATTGAACAGGCGGGCCACCGTAACTGTATGCAACAGCAGGACCAAAAATCTAGCCGCTCACACAAAAAAAGCAGACCTACTGGTGGTTGCGGTGGGCAAAATCGGTTTGATTTCTGCCGATATGGTTAAAAAAGGCGCGATCGTGGTGGATGTTGGAATTAACCGCGATGAAAATGGCAAGCTAGTTGGAGACGTGGATTTTGACGGTGTCTCCAAGAAGGCATCTTTCATTTCTCCCGTGCCCGGCGGAGTTGGACTAATGACAGTGGCGTGTTTGATGGAAAACGTTTTCAAAGCTACTGTAAAACAATTGAATAATAAAAATTAATATAATACTGCGTTATGTGCGGCATCATCGGCATTATGGCTAACAGGCCGGTCTCGCAAGAAATCTATGACGGTTTGACCGTCCTACAACATCGAGGACAAGATTCAGCCGGAATAATGACTTACGACGACCATTTCAATCTAAAAAAAGGCAATGGGCTTGTTCGTGATGTTTTTCATACTAAAAACATGATCCGCTTGAAAGGCACGATCGGCATCGGGCATGTGCGTTATCCTACCGCGGGCGGCAGCGAAGCGGCCGAGGCTCAACCTTTCTATGTTAACTCTCCTTTTGGTCTGGCGGCAATCCACAACGGCAACCTTACCAACTACGACTCTTTGAAACAGGAGGTCTTAAAAAAGGATTTAAGGTATCTTAACACCAAATCTGATTCAGAGCTTCTGCTCAACATCATCGCAAGGGCATTGCGTGAAGTGGAGTCGGCGAGACTGACCCCGCGAAAAATTTTTAAGGCGATGGAAGGAGTTTTTAGAAGACTCAAAGGCAGTTATTCAGTAATAGCCATCATTGCCGATTACGGGATGTTAGCTTTCCGCGATCCCTACGGAATTCGTCCGCTGTGCATGGGCAAACGCGTTGAAGGCAATATTATTCCTGAATATATCATTGCCTCTGAAAGCGTTGCAGTTGACACTCTTGGATACAAAATGATTGGGGACATACAACCCGGCGAAGCCGTTTTCATTGATATGAAAAGGAATCTTTTTCGCGAACAAATCTTTAAAACGCATTGGGCTCCTTGTATTTTTGAGCATGTTTACCTAGCGCGTCCGGACTCTATTTTGGACGATGTCAGCGTTTATAAGACAAGAATGCGCATGGGTATATCGTTAGCAAAAAAGGTTAAGGCCGCCAATTTGAAAATTGACGTGGTGGTGCCAGTTCCCGATTCTGGCAGAAGCGCCGCTCTTTCATTAGCGTCGGAGCTTGGCATAAATTATCGCGAAGGATTGGTTAAAAACCGTTATATAGGCAGAACTTTCATCATGCCCGGTCAAGAAATACGAATTAAATCAATCAAATACAAATTAAACACGATTAAGCTGGAATTGAACAATCGCAACGTTTTGCTTGTTGATGATTCTATCGTCCGCGGCAACACCTCCAGAAAGATCGTGGAAATGGTTCGGCAAGCTGGAGCAAAAAAAGTATTTTTCGCTTCCTGCGCTCCCCCACTTGTTAATCCTTGCTTATACGGAGTGGATATGCCTTCAAAAAGGGAATTCGTGGCCAACGGTCTCAACGTCAAAGAGATTTGTAAAGTTATCGGCGCCGACGAGTTATTTTACCAAGACGTTGAGGATCTGTTGGAAGCCGCTAAAAAAGGCAATCCCCGCATTACGAACTATTGTTACGCTTGCATGGGAGGCAAATATCCCACAGGCGACATTACCAAAGCAATGCTTGAAAAAGCGGAATTATCGCGTGGAGATGCCAATAAACTTGCAAGATTGATGGAGACTGGCGACGAGATGAAAGAAGATCAATTATCTTTACTTTAATTTAAGTTATGAAAAAAGTTTTATTGATAGGCAACGGCGCCCGCGAACATGTGATTGGCGAAACGCTGAAAAGAAGCGGTGCCCAAGTTTATACCTATGGAAAAGCACGTAATCCCGGCCTGACTGAACTTTCCGAAGGATACGAGACTGGAGCTTTAAACGATTTTGAGCATCTTGGCCGATACGCGCGCGCTATTCGCCCAGATTTTGCCTTCATTGGGCCTGATGAGCCAATCGCGGATGGACTTGCTGACTACCTGCTGGAGTTGGAGATCCATTCCGTTGCTCCATTAAAGACGGTGGCTAGGCTTGAATCATCAAAATCTTTCACGAGAGATTTGCTAAAAAAATACTCAATCCCGGGCAATCCTGAATTCAAAGTTTTTTATGATGAAGATGGCATAAAAGACTTTATCACGCGTTTGGATGGCAATTATGTGGTAAAAGCCGATGGCTTGACCGGTGGCAAAGGAGTTAAAGTTTCCGGTGATCATCTGGCAACTTTAGAAGATGGTTTAAAGTACGCCCGCCAATGTTTGCAGGAATCGGGAAGAGTAGTGATTGAAGAAAAGCTGATTGGACAGGAATTTAGCCTGATGAGCTTTTGCGATGGGATTACTACGGTCAGAATGCCCGCGGTGCAAGATCATAAGAGAGCGTACGAGGGTGACAAGGGCCCAAACACGGGAGGCATGGGCTCATACTCCGATTCTAACCACCTTTTGCCATTTTTGACCCAAAAAGACTTGGATCAAGCTTGCGCAATAACTAAACAGACCGCTGAGGCTCTTTTTAAAGAAACTGGTAGTAAATTCAAGGGTGTGATGTATGGCGGTTTTATTGTGACAGCGAAAGGAGTTAAGCTGATTGAGTATAACGCTAGATTTGGAGATCCGGAAGTTATGAACGTTTTACCGATTCTGAAAACTAACTTTTTGGAAATTTGCGAAAGTATCCTGAATGAAGATTTAAATAATCTAAAGATTATGTTTGAGCAAAAGGCTACTGTCTGCAAATATATTGTTCCGGAAGGATATCCGGATAACCCTCGCAAAGGAGAAAAGATTGAAGTGGCTAATGTCCCTCAAGACGTAAAGATTTACTACGCTTCTGTTGACCAGACACCTGAAGGATTATTGCTGAGTTCATCAAGGGCAATTGGTTTTGTCGGCATTGCCGATTCCATAGCTTCAGCTGAACAAATTGCTGAAAAAGCCTGTGGTTCAGTTAAAGGTCCCGTTTTCCACCGTCGCGACGTCGGCACAGCTGCATTGATCGCGCAAAGAGTAAAAATGATGGAATTATTACGCAATTAATTTGTTTGGACAGACAGAATTCATGCGCTGGATCCGTAATGTGATGCAATCAAAGGTTTAAGATAGGTACGTTAAATAATAAAATTGTTTGGCGCTTCAACAAACGCTTCAAAATAGAGTCGTGGCAAAATATGTCGCCTTGGGTTTGCTTTAAATTATTAACTGATGCGGAATTTGCGATAGCGTGGCGATCGCCTTAAATTGTGTAAATTATATTTTTGAGTAAACTCCCAATATTTTCATTCCAGCCACGTATTTTTTGATATCTTCCAAAATCTTGGCGACTAAATGGTCAGAAGGCGCTCCCTCAAAATTAAGGAAGAAAATAAAAGTTCCGGGAGTATTTAAAGAAGGTCTAGATTCTATGTGAGAAAGATTGATGCCTGCGTTGGCAAATTCTCGTAAAACAAGGTAAAGACAGCCCGGGCTGTCTTGGTGAAAATAAAAGGCAACAGCTGTTTCAACATTTGATTGCGTTGACTTTGGAGTTTTCTCATAAGCTCCTTTTTTAATCACAACAAAAGTAGTGAAATTTTTTTCGCTATTTTCAATGTTTCTCGCAAGAATCTTCACGGGCAACACCATGGCTGACTCAAGCGGAATTATCACGGCCAGTTCTCCATCATGCGTGCTGAGCATCTTTTCCAACGCGGCCATGGTAGAGGTTGAATACTCTTTTTGCGCAGAAGGGTAATATTTTTCAAGATATCTTGAACATTGTCCAATAGCCTGTTCATGGGAAGCAATTGTGTTAATGTCTTTTTTCTTTGTGGTCGGCAAAGTCACAAGCGCGTGCCGCATCTTTAACTTAAGCTTATGGCTGATATGCACGTTCCTGAAAAAAAGCTGGTCAAAGGTTTCTCTGACCGACCCATAAATAACATTTTCCAAAGGCACTATGCCAGCTGACGCGCCGCCTTTTTCAACTGCCTCAAAAACGGCGGCTATGCTGTTAAAATATATCTTTTCCGCGTTAACGCTATCCTTGCGTCCCATTTTTTGAAGATACTTTGTGCCAGCAATATCGCTATATGTATTTTTAGGTCCAAGAACAGCAAGATATTTCTGTTTATAAGCGAGTTGCCCGTTATTGTGCCGCTGAACCTTTGTCATCATTGTTTTTTTTGGATGATAAGAACAAGGCCGTGATACTTTTAATAAATTTTCCGTAAAATTGTTTTACGCTTTTAGTGTTTTTTTTCAAACCACGTTTAAGGCGCGGATTGTCATAAACATTTAGCGCTGTTTCAGCGATGTCCTGACCCATCTTTTTAAAGTTATTGCCAATGGTCTTGGTGCCTAATCCTCCTTCATCTATTTCTTTAACCACCTTGCTCATCCATTCCTTCCCTTTGCGCGGAGCGAACAAAATACCCATTAATGTTCCAATCATAACGCCAAAAATTAATCCGCCTTTTTTCCCCGCCATATAAATTATGATTATTGTTGCCGTAAGTTTATCATAGAACCTGTTCATAAAAAAAGCCCCCGATCATCTCGGAGTTGCTTCTGGCTTTGAGCCAGAAGCAACGTACCGGAGGATCAAGGCGCTTTTTTCTTCTTGGCGAAGATTTAATGCTGATTTCTAGTAGTAGTAATAGTGGTCAGTATAGTAAGGCGCAGTATAGTAAGGCGCGTTATAATAAGGCGACTGGTTGTAAAGACCCCTGACATAGAAGTTATAGAAGAGCATTGCCACATCGCCACGGGTCATTGGAGCGGCGGGGTATAAATTGCCCGCGTAGTCACCGCTTATCAAGCCATTGTTAGCCGCGAAGCAGACATATTTTGAATACCATGAGCCAGCTGGAGTGTCATTAAAGGGAGCCGCATTACAATAAGGAAGTGAGATCCCCGTCCCTTCAAGGAAAATCTTCAATAATTCCACTTTGTTAGGCGCATTGTTCGGACGGAATGAACGATCAGGATAGCCGTGGATAATACCTTTGCTTCTGGCTGTTCTTAAATAGGGCATGTACCAAGCATTCCTGTCCACATCCCAGAATCCGAGATTGCTTCCATCGGACGGCATGATAGTATAACCCATCGCAAGCAGCACCACTTTAGTAGTTTCCGCGCGATTGATTGGGCTATAGAGTCGGAAGGTTCCGTCGGGATAACCAGTGAAGATTCCCTGTACTTTCATCAATTCTACTGCTTTACAATAAGGGTTGTCAGCGGAGACATCCGTGAACCCCGCACAGTATTTGCCATTTCCAGACGGGAATCCAATCAGGCGGCCGTCCGTGTCAACTTCTAGGTATCGGTAAGCAACTTCGTAATCATTCCCGTAGCGAGCTTCTAGTTTAAAGAGATAAAGATCATCTTCCACCACGCGACTGTTGTTGTCTTTGCCGTTCCAGTAGACGCTATTGTCATCGCTATTGTCATATTGCTGGTTTGTAACAAGACTTCTGACTGTGTTCTTGCCTTCATCTATGATCCGGACCGTGATTTTAACATTGTTTTTGTCAACATCAAACAGCAGTTTGGCGCGTTCAGAATCGTTTGGGTTAAAAACGGCGTTTTCAACGCGAACATTGCTAATAAGGTTACCATAATCGTCAACAAAGTCTCCATTATTATTGCCGTTATTACCGCTGCTGCCCTCTACGCGAACCGTACTTTGTTCGCTATCGGAACCACAATAATTTCTGGCATAGATGCGATAAGTGTAGGTACCATCTTCCACCTGATCACCACGATAGTCTTTGCCATTCCAATAGGTATTGTTGGTGCCTGATGATAGGTTGACATCATCCACCAGAGTCTTGATTACGCCGCTATTATTCCTGATTGTGACCGTAACGTAAGCGGCAGTGTTAAGGGTATAAGTGATCCGAGCGCTGTCATTGTCGGGATCAAAAGGATTTGGAGTAACATAATGGCTGGTGATTGAAGGAACCGTGCATATATCACCACCGTTGTAATTAATTGTAATAGTGCCTGTTTCAACATCGCTGCCATAGGAGTTTGAAGCAGAGACACGATAAGTATATGTGCCTTCCGCAAAAGGATTATTGTTGCTATCTCGCCCATCCCATGTAACAGAATATGTGCCAGCTGACTTAGAAACGGCGCTTTGCAATGTTTCAACTGTTGAGTTGCCTTTAAGGATACTAACGGTCACGTCGGCATTGGTATTCAATGTGTAATGAATAGCAGTTGTCTCATAATTCGGATCAAAAGGATTCGGTGAGGCATAGGTATTTGTGACGTTTGGAGCTGTCCCCGACTGGCTTGCGTAAGAAACGGTAACGGTGCCAGTCTCGGTGTCGTTGCCGTACGCGTTGGAAGCATTAATACTATATGTGTATGTTTTTTCAACGGCAATCACACCATTGATCCTGCCGTCCCATGTGACGTAATTAGAACCAGCTCCCTGCGTGACTGTGCCAAGTGTCCTAACAACCGTTGAACCGTCCAGAATGGAAACGGTCACGGAAGCAGAAGTATTTAAACTGTAATTGATGTTAGTACTCTGAGTGTGGGGATCAAAAGGATTTGGAGAAGCGTAATCGTTGCTGATAACAGGCGCTGTTCCCTGATTCGCCGCAAAATCAACAGTGATTGATCCTGTCTCGGTGTCTGAACCCCAGACATTGCTTGCGACGATGCGGTAGGAATATGTGCCTTCATTCACATAGGCTCCATTTTGCTTGCCATCCCATGAGGAAGAGTTGGCGCCAGCCATTTTACTGGCTTGACCAAGATTACGAATCAAAGTTGATCCGTTATAAATTTCCACCGTAACCACCGCATCTGTGTTCAAGGTGTAATTTATAGTGATAAAACCCGTCGAGGGGTCGTAAGGGTTTGGTGTCGCTTGCGCGTTAGTGATGACCGGCGACACGCCCATGTTATAGGCCAATGCCGCTTGCGGCACCAGCATCATGACCGCGAGAGCGGCAGTAACGAGCTTTTTAAGCACGTTTGATACTTTAATTGTCATAGTGTTAAGTTAGGAATTATTTTAATTTTTTGTGCTTGCCTTTGTTATTTAACCACATTTTAGTTCAATCATTACAAGCGGATGTTTAAATTAGGCGTTTGATTTTAAAGTCTTTATTATAATTTGTCAAGTTTCTTTTTTGGCCTATTGTTTGGATTTGACATGTTAAATTATTCTCAATATATTTATTTGGCATTATTTTATTGAAAATTTAAAGGATATGCCGGTCATTAAATCAGCAAAAAAGAAGGCCAGACAGGCCAAAGCTCATGAGAAACGCAATAAGGGCTGGAAAACACGTGTAAAAAGCACGATGAAAAAAATGAGTAGCTTGAGCAAGACGGATGTTGAGAGCGCGAAAAAGTTCATGCCCGAAGCTTTTTCAGTGATTGACACGGCGTGTAAAAAACATATTTTGCACCGCAACAACGCGTCTAGAAAAAAATCTTTAATTGCTAGGATGATTGAGCGGGGAAAAACAGCAATGGCTGAATCTAAACAGCAGACAGCGGTAAAGAAATCGGTTAAGGAAAAGCAGGCAACTTCAACGGAAGCACAATAGGCAATTTAGCAGGGATGAAAGATGTTCAAGAAGCTAATCATCTCGGGTGATTTGCTTGAGCTGTGAAATAGTAGGATTTATGGCTTTTTTTTGTGGGATTTCTTTTGTAATAGTTTGCAATAGTTGCGGGCATTTAGGACAATGTAGTTAAGTTTTTGATTTTTAAGGCGAATTTCACGATTCTACCGCGCATTAGACCGACTTGGCATTCTTCATAGTCCGATCCTCGCGAAACCATCCATATCGCGTCTTTGCGAGCGCTCGTTCTTTAATTTCCTGCTTAATCTTGTACAATTCTGCTTGGCACATTGTAATATCATTATATGTTAGCCATTTTAGTGTATCACAGTGCCCTAAATGTCCGTGTACTGTTTTTAAATTCCAATACTGGGTTTGTGCGTAAAATGTTTTTATTATAGAATTGCCTTCGGCGTTTGATGGATGGACTTTTGAAAATCAGGGCCTGTAGCTCAGAGGTTAGAGCAGTCGGCTCATAACCGATTGGTCGATGGTTCGATCCCATCCAGGCCCACCATTATCAAATTTTCAGGAATTTTGCGGACTGATTCAAGCGCGTGGAGCGCGCAGTCATTATTGTTCAAAATAAGGCCAGATATCGTTTGCCTTCATATTTACCTGCGCGCCATCGGGAATCCTCCTGTCTTGAAGGAAGCAAAAGCCTTACCAATATCTTGTCATCTTCACGTTACTAGGCAGTCAGCAGGCTCTTTTCCCCGCGAAAAGATGTGATCGCGATGTCAAGCTCGGTACAGATTTTTAAGAATAATTACAGCGGAGCAAAGCCGCTTTCCCACGCTTGCACCTCTTCAAAATGTTTTCCATGTCCAAGCTCTTTTTGAACCAGCGCGGCACTTTGTTTTCTTTACCAATTGCAGACGACTATATCAGCCACTAATGGCCTTTTTGAACCAGCGCGGCACGTTGTTCGCTTTGCTCTTTGGCAATAGTTAATTTTGGGATGGTATTTTATAATTTTTTTGTTTTTGTCAATGTCTATTTTTTACGGGTGGACGGTCTAAGGCTATACTTGAATAGAATTTAACATCAGTTACATGAACCACACGGATGAACAGTATTTGAGCCTGGTCAAGGAAGTAATGGATAACGGCGTTGAAAAACGCGACCGCACGGGGGTAGGGACTCTTTCAATCTTTGGGGCGCAAAGGAAGTATGATTTAAGGGAGGGCTTTCCCCTGTTGACGACCAAGAAGGTCTATTTTGATTCAATCATTTGGGAGCTTTTGTGGTTTTTGCGAGGCTCTACAAATATTAATGATGACCTTGCCCAGCACACGCGTATTTGGAACGACTGGGCTGATCCTGACGGAGAATTGGGACCTATCTACGGCTATCAGTGGCGCAAGTGGGAAAAGTTCACGCCGGACGGCAAAGGTGGTTATGTTAAGAGTCATGTTGACCAGATCAGACAAGCCATAGAGATGATCAAGCATAACCCTGAATCACGCCGGATAATCGTGAGCGCTTGGAACGTGGCGGACCTAGAGCGGATGAATCTTCCCCCTTGCCACGCTTTTTTTCAGTTCTACGTGGTTAACGGTCGGCTGGATCTGCAATTGTATCAACGTAGCGCTGACATCGCTTTGGGCGTACCATTCAATATCGCCAGTTACTCCGCGCTTTTGATGATGGTAGCCCAAGAATGCAATTTAATTCCGGGCATCTTCATTCACACGACTGGAGACACTCACATCTACTTGAATCATCTTGATGGGTTAAAAGAGCAGATGAAAAGGAAGCCTTACGAACTGCCTACCCTGAAAATCGCCAAAAAACCTTTTGACCAGATCAAGTTTGAAGATTTTAAACTGGAAAACTATCGTCATCACGATTTCATAAAATTTAAGATTGCGGTATGAAATTCGCGATTATAGCGGCGGCAGACACAAAAATGGGAATTGGCTTTAAAAATAGATTGCCGTGGAAGCTTAAAGGCGACCTGCAATACTTTTCCGCTGTCACGACTTTGGCGCAAGACGGCAAGCAAAACGCGGTGATAATGGGCAGGAAAACATGGGAATCCTTGCCAAAAGCGCATCAGCCGCTGGCGGGCAGGCTCAATGTGGTTTTAAGCCGCGGGGCCATGAATCTGCCGCCAAATGTAATGTTGGCTTCTGCACTTGATTCCGCGCTGAATCAACTGGAACAACGCCGTGACGTGGACAAGGTCTTTGTGATAGGAGGCGCGAGCATCTATGCGCAGGCAATCAACAGTCCCGACTGCGAAAAGATCTATCTGACCCAAGTGCAAGGCGAATTTAACTGTGACGCGTTTTTCCCATTGATTCCCGAAAGCGTCTTCAAAAAGATTGCGGTATCTGATGCGCGTGAAGAAAACGGCATCCGATACCATTTCGTGGTTTATAACAGAGTGTCACCGCAATAACGCTTTTTTAATTTATAATTTAAAATAACAGCAGCGCGTTTAGCTGTTTTTAAGTTTAATCAAAGCAAAAACGAGCCTGAAAGGTTTTTAGGAGTTTGTTTTAGCAGAGTTTGCCAGCGAGTTAAACATGCGTGGAATATTGGCGATGTAATCCCTTGTTTCTTTGGGCATCTGCTTTTGACCTTTTAGATACTTGTCAACATTGCCGGAACCCCAGTTATACGCGGCCAACGCTAGTTCAATGTTGTTGTATTTTTTCATGAGTGAGCCAAGAATCTTGACTCCAGCCATCACGCATTTATATGGATCGGCGCGGTCATCGCGCGGATCCAGACGGTAAGAGACGCGCCCGCGTGAGTTTGTGCTTGTGATTACTTCATAAACATTCAGCCCCATACCGCGAGCCGTTTCTGGCATTAGTTGCATTAATCCGCCCGCTCCAGCCGCCGAGGCCGCTAACGGATCTCCGCCTGACTCCTGAAACATAACGGCCATGATCAGGCTTTTTGGCACATCGTATTTTTTAGACGCCTCCGCGATCACGGGTTCAAATTTCCATAATCTAGAGGTGATCCTTGTATTCAGGCCTGCGTCAAGATATTCCGCGCCTGAAGACTGTTGAGAGGCAAACTTTGGTTCCGCCGGTTCAAGCGGCGGAATTGCTGGCCAATCCCTTAGACATACTGCTGCGTATCTTTTAGCTTGGCGACTTTTAAGGATGCCTGTTGCTCTACCGCAATTCAACTGAAATTGGAAATGCATCCCGTCCGGCCGCGCAAATCGTGATTGCCAAACTTCGGACTTATCTTTGCCAAACTGCCTCCAGTCGCCGCCCCACTTAAAGCCGCATAATTCCATGATCTCCACGAATCTTTGGGGCAGATCGTTCCGGCTAGCCCCAAGGGGATTCCTTTGCGGATTGAAATCTATGGCGGTACCCCAGGAGTGTTCCGACATTAACCCTGTGCCTTCCCGACCACGTATTTCGCGGGGAGCAAAGGATGTTGCGTCAGTGATATCATAATCTATGCCTTCCGCCCTCATGCGGGCTTCCGCTTCTTTTAAATACGGGATGATGTACTTGCAGACTTTGATTGGCACATATTTACCGGTTCTTTCATCTCTCCATTGCAATGGACGACCCAGAAAAGTCAATGGCCCGCCAGTGAGCGGGTCTAAAGATAGTTTATCGTAGACTGATTGATCCACACTGACTTTGTTGGAACCCGGTGGCTTTTCCACCCTGCCAATCGCTCTGTTCCAAAGCCATTGTCCGCCAATCTCATATCGCTGACCTTCAATTGTCACGTAATTGGACGCGATCTGTGAAATGCTCTCGCTTCTTTCCGCTACCCCACTCCGCGGCCGCGTTTTGACGCCGTAACTCTCCACCCCACCGGCCGCAGTCTCCGCCACTTGGACTGGACTGGTGCCCACCACCGGCACGGCAGGGGGCACTTTTGCCCTGTTGCTTTCATAGATTTCACGGTTTTCGGCAAAAAAATGCCGAATAACTTCCGGATCTTGGTTATCTCCCGTTTTCAGCGCGATAAATTCATAATTATCAAAAACGGCGATATATTTAAGCGTTTTGGACTGTTCCCATGTTTTTAGGTCATAGTAACCAATACGGCCGTTTTGAGGATTGATTGCTCTAAACGCCTCTTCAGACACTACTTGCCCCTTGTCGTCCCAGACCTTGACCGATTTGAATTGGGGTGGAAGCATATCCCCCAAGCCGACTTTTTTTCTGGCTAATTCATTGCCAAAGTTAATTCTAAAGCGCATCTCGTCGGCATTGTTGAAAACCCTTTCCAGATAAAGCGATGAGAGCAAAATATATTTTTTCATAACGTCGCGTTTGTTTTCCTCAGCTGTGATACCGGCGCGACGAAGCTCCGTGAAATCACCGCTTCGCTCCCATTCAAGACTTTTGGCAAAAAACTCACGTTTGGTTTTTGGATCAAGTTTTTTTATGCCTTCAAGGTAATTACTAAGATTATGTTCTTTTTCAAGACTTTGAGCTTGAGTCTCTTTTCGCGACGGCTGTCGCTCCTGTTCAGCTCTTTTTGTTTGATCTGCGGGCATGCGAGCTTTGTTTTATTATTTTATTATAACAAAAACTCGCTTTATAAGCGAGTTAAAAGCCTAGGGTAATTTAACAATTTATACCCCGTTTTACCACGCGTTGGATATAACTACTGTTTTCTAGAGGTCGGCATCTATTTCAAGGTCGGCATCTATTTCAAAAACCTTATCTGAATTTTTAGAAATAAAAACAAAGTTTTGCCTTTAACATTAATGCCAAAAAGGTGTTTGACAATCTTTATTTTCCCACATAAAGTAAAAAGGCTTTTAAATTTATACCTAAAAGGTATGATATATAATGGCGGCAAAAATCGCCGCAAAAAACAAGGCCTGTTGCATTTTAGCAGTAAGGCTGATCATGGCTTTCTTTTGTTGATGAGCCTCGCGGACGCTTCTGGTGGGAAATTAACCTTGCAGAAGATCGCGGCCGCAAACGGGATCTCCTTTTATTTTTTGCAGAAAGTGGCTCTTGAACTAAGAAAAGCCGGGTTAATTTCGGCAGATAGAGGAAAATCAGGTGGATATCATCTTTTAAAGCACCCTTCGGCAATTTCGGTCAAAGAAGTAGTTGAAGCCTTAGAAGGTCCGCTGGCGCTAACAGTCTGTTTAAGCAAAGACTTTAAGGGTTGCTCCATGAGCGAATCATGCAGGTTGAAACCAGGATTTAACCTTATCAACAGTATTATCCTTACAACCCTTGGCCAAAAAACCTTGCAAGATCTAATAAACGCATATGAACACTCTTGAAGTAAAAAACCTGTGTGTAAGTACCGACGGCACAGATATTATCAATGGCCTGAATCTGAAAATTTGCTCTGGTGAAACGCATGTGATCATGGGACCCAACGGTTCAGGCAAAAGCACTCTTTGTTATGCCCTAATGGGACACCCCAGATACACAATTAGACAAGGCGATGTGGTGATAAATGGCACCAGCATCAAGAGCATGTCGCCCGATCAAAGAGCAATCCTAGGCCTTTTTTTGGGCTTTCAACATCCAATAGAAGTGGCGGGACTTGCTTTGAACAATTTTTTAAGAACTGCCTCCAACGCCATCGCCAAAGGACGCGATCAGACGGCTAAACCTCAGGGGCCACTTGACTTTTACAGGTTGTTAAAACAAGTGGCTAAGTCTCTTAATTATGACAGCGCCATGCTTGCAAGAAATCTCAATGAGGGTTTTTCGGGCGGAGAAAAGAAAAGAACGGAAGTTTTGCAGTTAGCGGTTCTTAAACCAAAATTCGCGCTTTTGGACGAGATAGATTCCGGATTAGACATAGACGCGCTCAGAGTAGTTGCCGCCGGTATTAAATCAGCTTTTAAAAAACATGAGATGGGACTTTTAATTATCACCCATCATCCCAGAATTTTGAACCACATCAAACCCAATTTTGTGCATGTTATGGCACAAGGCAAAATAATAATGTCGGGAGGGCATCAACTGGCAAAAAAATTGGAAAAAGAAGGTTACAGCAAATTATTAAAAAATTGAGTTCTTAAACCAGTAATTATCTTACGCAGATGGTAAGTGGCAAAAATATCACGGGCCAGTATAAATACGGCTTTCACGTTATATCCAAGCCGTTATACAAAACAGACATTGGCTTAACGCGAAAAATCGTGGAAGAGATTTCTATATATAAACAAGAGCCTACATGGATGACAGATTTTAGGTTAAAATCTTTTGAGATCTTTAAGCGCAAAAAAATGCCCGCTTGGGGGCCTGACTTAAGCGGGATTGACTTTGAAAAGATTCAAATTTATCAAAGGCCAACCGATCGCCCAAAGCGGAATTGGGAAGAGGTGCCGAACGAGATCAAGGAGACATTTGACCGCCTTGGTGTACCGCAAAGCGAAAGGCAATTTTTAGCCGGAACTGGAGCCCAGTTTGACTCAGAAATGATCTATCATAATCTTAAAAAAACGCTCTCAGCCAAAGGAGTGATCTTTGAAAGCACCGATGAAGCTCTAAAAAAATATCCTGAATTGTTTAGGCAGTATTTTGGCACTATCGTACCGCCAAATGATAATAAATTCGCGGCTTTGAACAGCGCGGTCTGGTCAGGAGGATCTTTCATTTATGTGCCAAAAAACGTGAAAGTCGCATTACCCCTGCAGGCATATTTTAGGATTAACGCGCAAAATATGGGGCAGTTTGAACGAACGTTGATCATCGTGGATGAAGGCGCGGATGTCCATTATGTTGAGGGTTGCACAGCGCCAACATATTCAAGCGATGCCCTGCACGCGGCAGTCGTGGAAATAATTGTTAAAAAAGGCGCGAAATGCCAATATACGACTGTGCAAAACTGGTCGCGTAATGTTTATAATCTTGTGACAAAACGAGCGTTCGCCGAAGAAGACGCGCGGATGTTCTGGCTGGATTGCAATCTTGGATCAAAATTAACGATGAAATATCCAGCGGTTTATTTAAGAGGCAGAGGCGCAAAAGCTGAAGTGTTATCAGTGGCAGTAGCTGGAGAAGGCCAGCAACAGGACACCGGCGCTAAAATCTTTCATCTTGCTCCGGACACCAGTTCTTCCATTCGCTCTAAATCCATTAGCAAAGGCGGAGGCAGATCATCGTACAGAGGGTTGCTTAAAGTGGCTCCTGGAATGAAAAGAATCAAGGCTAAAGTCGCGTGCGACGCTTTAATCTTAGATAAAGAATCGCGAAGTGATACCTATCCTAAAATATCTGTGGAGGAAGATGAAGTGACTGTTGAACACGAAGCAACCGTGAGCAAGATTGGTGAAGAACAACTTTTCTATTTGATGTCGCGAGGATTGAGCGAAGCTGAGGCGGCGACCATGATTGCTAACGGCTTTATTGAGCCGATTGTAAAACATTTGCCCATGGAATACGCCATTGAGATGAATAGGCTTGTGGAAATGGAGATGGAGGGATCAGTTGGATAAATATTTTGCCAATGAAAGTCAAAAAAAATTTGGTGCTTTTAAGCACAAAACCCGAAACCTGTGATTATGAAATCGTGGCGAACGCGAGTCTTATTTTTATTTTGTTGGCGGATCGCCCGTGGGCGGACAAGCCGCTTTTAAGATTTAAGCTGACGGAAAATGGAGCTAGCCTAATATTTTTGTCTTTAGTGCTAGGGAAAAAGCAGGGGCATTATAATTTTAAAACAGAAATAATTCATGCCGCTAAACACACCACAAGTCGTCAAATAATAAAGGCTGCCATGAGCGGCTCTTGCGTAACCGATTTTGAAGGGATGATTTACATTGATAAGAACGCCGATTATTCTGACGCTTACATGACACATAAAGCTTTACTGATGTCATCTAAAGCAAAATCTAACGCTCTTCCCTCTCTGGAGATACTGGCAAACGAGGTTAAAGCGGGTCACGCGTCGGCGATTGGCAAACCAGACAAAGAAACCCTTTTTTACCTTATGAGCAGAGGCATTTCAAATGAGGCCGCAAACAGCCTATTGGTGGAAGCATTTTTTGCCGAGACGGCTGACCAGGTGCCTTTAAGCGCTGAAAAAGAAATGATCTTAAAATGGATAAACAAAGTGACCAAGCCCGTAATTGATAACAAAGCCGCATGAATATTACAGCCGAAATCAGAAAAGACTTCCCAATACTTAAGCGAAAAATTGGGGGCAAGCAACTTATTTACCTTGATAACGCGGCAACAACGCACAAACCTCACGCGGTGATTGAAGCTGAAGCGGACTTTTACGCTAAACATAACGCCAACATTCACAGAGGCCTTTATACTTTATCCGAGCTGGCCACGGAAGAATATGAGCGGACTCGGTCAGCAGTCGCGCAATTTATCAACGCGGAACATCCCCGTGAGATAATATTCACTCGCAACGCCACTGAATCGCTGAACATGCTGGCATTAAGTCTCGGGGAACAGATCGTGCGAGCTGGAGATAATATCGTGGTAACGGAGCTGGAACATCATTCCAATCTTCTGCCATGGCAACAGCTTTGCCTGCGCAAAAACGCATCTTTGAGAAAGATTCCCGTTGACCCTGAAGGCAACCTCATTTACAGCCATGCTGAAAAAATAATTGATCGCAAGACAAAAATAGTTGCCATGACGCAAATGTCAAATGTGCTTGGCACGGTTCTAGATCATCGGCCAATTTTTGAAGCGGCGCGTAGCTTTGGCGCGATAACTGTATTGGATGGCGCGCAAAGCGTTCCTCACATGCCCGTGGACGCCCGCGAGTTGAAATGCGATTTTTTAGCTTTTTCAGCGCATAAAATGCTTGGCCCCACTGGCGTTGGAGTGCTTTATGGCAAAGCCGAGTTATTAGACAAGATGCCGCCGGCATATTTTGGCGGCGAGATGGTCAAAGACGTTGGCCTAAAAAATTCCAGATGGAACGATATACCTTGGAAGTTTGAAGCGGGCACTCCTAACATCGCGGGCGTAGCGGCGTTTAGAAGGTCCATTGAATACTTGCAAAATATTGGCATGAAAAATGTTTGGGATCATGATGTCGCGCTGGCAAAATATGCCGTTTCTAAGTTGTCAGATTTACCTTGGATTAAGATTTATGGACATTATGATCATCACTCCTCATACGGAGGCATTGTTTCTTTCAATATAATAGGGACGCACGCGCATGATGTTGGTTCTGTTCTTAATGAAGACGGTATCGCCGTGCGGGTAGGTCAACACTGCTGTCAACCCCTTGTGGAAAAGCTTGGCGCGATGGCCACGGTTAGAATGAGTTTCTACTTCTACAACACTTTTGCTGAAATTAACGCCGCTATTACTTCACTCAACAAAGTTTATAAGTTATTTAAAAGATAAAAATGAATTTATATTCTGAAATCATTCTTGACCACTACAAGAATCCTCGCAATAAAGGGGTACTTAAAGGAGCAAACGCGTCAGCAAGAGACGCGAATCCTCTTTGCGGTGATAAGATCTATTTTTATCTTAAAGTAAACAAGCAAGGTCTTATCAAGGAAGCTCGTTTTGATGGTAACGGTTGCGCCATCAGTATGGCGGCCGCTTCAATGCTTGCGGATATTGTCGCTGGCAAAAAGGTAAATGAAGTTGCCAAGTGGGACAAGAACAAGATTTTTGATCTTTTAAAGGTTGAATTAACACCCGCAAGGACTAAATGCGCTTTGCTTGGGCTTAATGTGCTTCATCAGGCCTTAACATCTTTGAAGAGGAACAACGCTGGGTTAGCATCCAAGCAACACCAACTTAAAAAGACGCGCCAAAATAAATCTTTCAATGAACATAATCCTTTCTACAAGATCCTAAACGAGATCACCGACCCCGACACTCAGATAGGATTGGCCGACATGGGCCTTATATACGATGTTAAAAGGACAGGCAAACAGATCAAGGTAACGATGACGCTTACTTCACTTGGGTGTCCAGCCGGCCCCCATTTTATTGACGAGATTGAATACCGACTCAAAAAGGTTAGTGGTGTAAAGGAAGTCATTGTTGAAATAGTGTGGGAACCTTTATGGACTCCGGACAGGATTAAACCCGAACTCCGTGAAGCGCTGGGCATATGAACACATATGTAGTACAATTGCCTCATGATAGACGCGCAACTATCCGAAAAAAGGAATAAATTCAATGAAGCTTTGGAAAAGACTTATGCAGGATGCGTCTTTGACATTGATGGGACTTTAACCGTGCGCGGAGACGAATATATTCCCGCGTTCATGCATGAGATTTTGGGCAGATTATCCTTAAGCGTGCCTATGGCAACATGTTCAGCCAGAAGTCTTGAACACGCTTATGAAAAAATGGCGCCAGTGTTCACCAAATCCCCCAACCCTCCCTTATGTCAATCAAATTGGGTGTTGATCTGCGAAAACGGTAGCATTGGCTTCAGGTTTAATGCCGCAACCAAACAATATGAAGAGTTTTATCGCGTCACTTATCCTTATTCGCCAGAACATCGCGAAACTCTTTACGCCAAGATCAGGTCAGCAATGGGTAACAAGCTGGGTGTTTCTTACATGAATCGGGTGAGCTTGGTTTTTAGACCGGTTGACGCGCTTGATCGAGATCGCGAGGCGGTCGCGGCGCGAAGCGCGGAATTGTCAAAAATCTGCTCTGAACAACTTTTTTACATGGATCCCAAAAAACTGCTTACCGTTGGCGACTCAGGTCTTGGAGTCAATGTTTTTCCAGCCGCTGGCAATAAAGAGCGTGGGACATTGGAATTCGCCAAATATCTCGCGGAAGAAAAAGGAATTAGCATTGACCCTAATGCCCGCGAACTAGTGGTAGTGGGCGACCAGCCGCAACCCGGAGGCAATGATGAAACCTTTCTGAACGGCAAATTCGGCACGCCATTTACCGTCGGGGACGCGCATGCTAATTCACTTTATCCGCTGCCGGTTTTTGATTCTCGGAGCGACAAAATCATGCGCGGACCAGAAGCCACAACATATCTTTTACAACATTTAAAATTCAAGACACTATGAGCGTATCTCCATTACATCCAACGCAACGCGTCGGTATTTTTATAGACACGCAAAATCTTTACCACTCGGCAAGGGCTACTTTTAACGCAAATGTGAACTACAAGTCGCTGGTAGAAATTGCCGTGGCCGGCCGCCAGCTGGTCAGGGCGTTCGCGTATGTGATAAAAGCCGATTCTTCGGATGAGAGCAAGTTTTTTGGCGCTTTAAATGACCTTGGCATAGAAACTAGGGTCAAAGATCTTCAAATATTCTTTAGCGGTGAAAAGAAAGCCGATTGGGACGTGGGAATTGCAATTGACATTGTGCGCATGAGTGAAAAACTGGACGCCGTGGTTCTGGTAAGCGGTGACGGGGACTTCACGGAAGTGCTTAAATATGTTCGCTCGCGCGGCATTAGAGCGGAGGTGATGGCTTTCAAAAAGACAACCTCTGCCAAACTTCTTGAAGAAGCCGATTCTTTTTTTGATCTTGGCTCTGATCCCGCAAAGTTTATTATACCCACAAGTAAGTCGCCAAGATTTAAAAAATCTTTCAAATAAAGTTTGCAAAAGTGACTTATCTTGATTTAAGATAAGGTATTAAATTTTTTTAATAATAATCTTTTTAATTTTATGGATAACACAATCTTACAGGTCGGCAAGCCTGCTCCTGATTTCAGTTTGGAATCATTGGTAGGCAAAAAATTTCAAAAAGTTTCGTTAAAGGATTATAAAGGCAAATGGGTTGTACTGTTTTTTTATCCATTGGATTTCACGTTTGTCTGCCCAACTGAAATATTGGAATTCAGCAAACGGGAAAATGAATTCAAAAAACTCCAAGCCCAAGTGGTGGGGTGCAGTGTGGACAGCGTTTATTCACATCTTGCCTGGACAAAGGAATTGGGAGAGTTGAACTATCCTCTAATGAGCGACATAACGCGTGAAGTTAGCCGTCAATACGGTATTTTAATTGAAGACAAAGGTATCGCCCTGCGCGGCCTTTATATCATTGATCCTAAAGGTTTGTTAAGATATCAGGTAGTCCATGATTTAGACGTAGGCAGAAGCGTGGATGAAACTTTGCGCGTTTTACAGGCTCTGCAAAGTGGACAGCTATGCCAAGCAGGCTGGAAACCCGGGCAAAAACATATTAAAGCTTAATATAATTTATTATTAATTATTATGGAACAGCCGATTTATGATTTACTGATAATCGGCGCTGGATGTGCCGGCGCAAGCGCGGCGATGTACGCGGCGAGGTTAAACATGAAAACCGCGATGATTGCTGAACTGCCAGGAGGGCTTATAACTACGACACATATTGTTGAAAATTGGCCGGGAATTAAATCCATCTCTGGGCCTGACTTGGCTCAATCTATTCTTGATCACGCGCTATCTTATAATGTTCCTCTTTTTAACGAGCGCGTGCTTGATGTGATGGCGGCCACAGCCGCCGCGCCGGCTGGCACGATCAGGGGATTTCTAGTTAAGACCGCTTCTTATTTGTATAAGGCAAAAACTGTCCTTTTTGCTACTGGAACAGAGCATAAAAAACTTGGCGTGCCCGGTGAGAAAGAGTTTGCCAATAAGGGGGTGTCTTACTGCGCGTTGTGCGACGCCAGCTTTTACAAGAACAAGGTAGTCGCGGTCGTTGGAAGTGGAGATTCAGCGGCAAAGGAGGCTATTTTACTGGCGGAAAAAAGCGCGAAAGTCCATATATTAGTCAGAAAAGATGCCATGAAAGCGGAAGGTCCAAATATGGCAAAGATCAATGATCTTATTAAGTCCAGTAAGATTGAAGTTCATTATAAAACAGAAATCGCGGAAATAATCGGCACTTCAAAAGTTGAGAAAGTTAAACTAAAAGACGGCTCTGAATTGGCACTTGATGGCATATTTGTGGCGGTAGGCCACCTTCCGCTATCAGAGGTGGCAAGCGCGGTGGGCGTTAAAATAAACGAAAAAGGTGAAATTATGATCAATCGCAATTCCGAAACAAATGTTCCCGGAATTTACGCCGCGGGCGATGTAACAGATAGCGTTTTTAAACAAGCAATTACAAGCTCGGCCGAAGCCGTGACCGCGGCTTATAGCGCTTTCGTTTATTTAAAGAAAAACACGGTCGTTTTTAATTAATCTGTTTTTGATCTAGGAAGGCGCGTGAGCGTAAGGTATAGGTCAGGTCTTGAACTCCTTTCTTGCAACCCTTTTTTAGACATGTGATCAAAATTAAAAATTATTAAGAGATTATAAAACCAAAATAAACTCTCTGTAATGGGCAAATACTAAGCGCGGGAAAAACCAAGAGTTTTGGCTCGCGAAATCACACTTTAATTCCCCTCTCATGATGTTATCTCACTACCAAACACCGCAAATCGCGGGAGGTTAGTGGCAAAAACTTGCCTAATTTTTTTGTACGACATGTCCGTTTTCGCAAGTTTTGCAAGCGCGCTTTAAAGGTTTATGAGCAATGTGTCTTTTAGAACTTATATTTTAGATCAAAGCGCAGTTTTAAAGATCTCTAAGAAACTGCAACAATAAACGTACGCCATATCCAGTAGCCATTGGCGATTCGTACTTTTTGGGCGTAGATGTGAACGCCGGGCCGGCGATGTCTATGTGAGCCCAACCGTTTTTAGGAGCAAAAAAGCCTATAAAATGGCCGCCTTTGGAAGCGCCAGCGTACGGTATTTCGTCCCAATTGCGGTAATCAGCTATTTTGCTTTTCATCCTTTTCGCGTAATCGGGATGCAGGGGCAATGTCCATAATAGTTCACCGCTTTTGTCCCCAGCTTCGCGCAGTTTTTCCATTAAAGCCTTGTCATTGCCCATCAGTCCTGCGTACCTATCCCCAAGCGCGATCATGCAGGCGCCGGTCAGCGTAGCGAGGTCTATAAGATATTTGGGATTCCACTTTTTATAGGCGTAACTGACGATGTCTCCCAGCAAAAGCCTTCCTTCGGCATCAGTATTCGTAATCTCAACTGAATGTCCGCTGTGCGTGAAAATTATGTCGGAAGGTTTTTGCGCTTTTGAGCCAATCAGATTGTCCGTAAGCGCGATGATGCCAATGAGATGCTTGCGTATCTTATTGGCTTTTAAAAGCCTAAATAAGCCCATCACCGCAGCCGCTCCAGCCATATCCAATTGCATGTCGCGAATGCTGTTCGCCGGTTTTAGATTGTATCCCCCGCTGTCAAAAATAATCCCCTTGCCGGCAAAAACTATCGGCTCCTTAGGGGCTCCAAACGGTTTATATTCCATGATCACAATTTTTGGTTCCTGCGCGCTACCTCTGCTTACGCCCAGAATGCCGCCCATTTTGAGTTTCTCCATTTCTTTACGGCCAAGAACTGTGACTTTAGCACCCGCGCTTTTGGCGCATTCTTTTGATTTAGCTACCATCCACTCAACATTCTTAAACGCTGGCGGCGCGTTAACCATGTCGCGCACTTCGTTGACCGCGTTGCCAGTCAACACGCCAAGTTCTAGCTGTTCAATTATTTTTCTTTCAGCCGTTTTATGGAGCAAAGTAATTTTTTTTAGATCAGCTTTTTGATCCTTTTCAAAATTTTTGCCTGTGCGATACTTGGCTGGATTGTAATTTCCCAAGGTCATGCCCTCGGCTAATTCTCGCGCGTAGTTCGCCAGAGACGCGACGAGAATAAAAGCAATTTCCGCGGGTAAATGCTGTTTAAGCGCTTTGACCGCCTGAGCGCCAAGCTCCCTTGCTTTTTCGGCGTTGATATTTTTACCTAGTCCAAACAGCATGATTCGCGCGGGCATGTCTTGATCATCAGTATAAATAATCGCGCTTGCACCTTGATTAGCCTTGAAATCCTTTTGCCTTTTTTGAAGTAACTGTTTAAGTTTTTCCGGCATACCGATGTCAAAAGAAGCCCCTTTTAAAAGAGGCACTACCAACAATTCGTATTTTTGGTTTATTTCTATTTTTTTAAGAGCGATGTTCATGTTTTTTAAAAACAAATTAATCTTTTAATTTTAAAAAAAAGATGATCTAGGGACAGATTAAATGTAATCAATCAATTATTTTCCGATTTTTTCAAAAAATTTTCCGCCTTTTTTAAGAGTTCTTTCGCGCTCGGGAAGGTCAATTTTTGCAAAGCCTCTTCATATGGTAGCCATATAGCGCTTTTATGCTCAAAAGAGATAGTGATTTTTTTTTGACGAGTGCGTCCCAGAAAAAAAATCACATCCTTGGACATTAAATTGGCGCCGCGGTGATATTGATAATTAATTTTTTCCCTGTATCCCTCTATCCAAGTAATGTCTTCTATGCCTGTCTCTTCTTTGAGTTCACGCAAGGCCGTTTCCCTTTCAGTCTCTCCTTGCTCCATGTGGCCTTTAGGAAAATCAAAATGCCCTCCCGGATAATGGAGCAATAAATATTCCCTGTGAGTTTTCATTTGCCGGAAAGTAATAATCCCCGCAGAACATTCGTAAATCATGTTTTGATTATATCACTTGTCAGATTCAAGGCAACGGGTAAAATTAATGCGCGCGCAAAAATGGGCCGTCCCGAATGCGGGGCGCGCGCGAATCGGGTGTGGGCGAGTGGCGAAACTGGCAGACGCGCTACCTTCAGGAGGTAGTGGCCGCAAGGTCATGGAGGTTCAAGTCCTCTCTCGCCCACCAAAACTAACTTTGTCGGAATTGACGGCTTAGCCCGCCGCAAAGCGCGCGGGCGGGGGGGGGTTGGTCAGTTTTTAAACTCAATAAAAGATAAAAGTGGGCGCATAGTGTATAATTACGGCACCAAAACTAACTTTGTTGGTTTTTTGTTGTTTCCCGGTTGCCATAGAAACGCCGCTTGACGCGAGCAAGCCTCCAAAAATTGACTAAAATAGGCGCGCGCCAATAATTTTTTCAATTAAGCAATCAATAATGGCGCTTTCTAAAAAACCATAATTTTGGTGCGCCTTTTGCATTTAATTTGGCATTGCTAGATAAAGTGACTTAAACAA
>Ga0272446_1000889_pt1 | contig 45415 bp, 31 predicted proteins | sample YNPCB0061_FD_194587 | JGI IMG/M metagenome (GOLD analysis project Ga0272446, IMG submission 194587) | Hot spring microbial mat communities from Yellowstone National Park, WY, United States - YNP-CB-006-1 | ecosystem: Environmental > Aquatic > Thermal springs > Hot (42-90C) > Sediment | place...
AACTAACTTGCCGTCTGCCCCCGCAAATTGGCTACGAACAAAAGTGTAAGAAAAAACCGCAAAAATATTTTTGGTCAATTTCTGCTGAGCGTAAAACTCAAAGCCATAAGCATTGCCCACACCGTTAGTTGTAACTTCTTCGTTACCAATAGCTCCAAAGTCGCCACCCTGATTTGCCAAAGAAATCCCATCTCTAACCGACACAGGATAGTTGCGGTAAGCTTTATAAAAGCCTTCCATAGTAAAGCGGAGGTCTTCCTTAGGTAAAAATTCTATCCCACCTACGTAATGGGTGGAGTTGGTGTACTTGGCATCTCTATTTACCAGTTCGCCTTGCTCATTTCTATAACTTAAAATGGTATAGATAGGTGTCTTGTAATAAGTTCCTACTGAGGCATTGAGATTCCATTTATCTGCTAAGGCATAAGAGAGAGAAAGACGAGGAGAGAGCGTTTCCAAAGGATTATTTCCTGTTTCTGTAAAGCTATTCATGTCCGTTCTTATTCCAAAAGAAACTCCTAACTTATTGCTTAAAAAGCTTTTAGAAACCTGTCCAAAAGCACCATAGCGGAAAAAGTCTATATCGGTATTAAAATTAACAGCGATTTGTGGTTGTAAGATTTGCCCTTGTGCATCTCTGATTTCCTTGCGTATCCTATTGAAAACATTGTTATCAAACTGCACATATTGAGCAACTAAGCCGTAGGAATACTTCCAGCCCTTGACAAATTTATTTACGTCTATTCGCAATTTATTTTCTGTTTCTTGGGAGCGTGCTTTCAAAATGCGTCTGCTTTCGTTGCCCTCGTCCTTGTCCTCAAATCTATCTAACTGATTATCAAATGTATTTCTGCTCAATGCAATATTGATGTAGCCATTATTTACCAAGCGTTTCAAAGAAAAGCCTACGGTATAGTTCCACTGATTGATGCTGGGGACTGAGCGCAAGATGTATTCTTTTTCAGGGGAACTTTCTCTTGGGATAGCAAAAGTAAACTCATCTATCGCCCCTACGCCCAAAGCCGTAATGGTTGTTTTTGCATTGATTTTGTGCGTAACCTTGTACTGAAAATCCCAATAATTAGGGCGAATAGGCAAGTCAATCGCTTGGAAAAGCAACTGCAAGTAAGAACGCCTCACTGAAGCCAAATAAGTGGTTTTGGGAGAAAGAGGTCCCTCAAAAGTGGTGGCTAACTCGGTAGAGCTGAGGCGAATATTGCCTGAAAATCGGTCAGGATTGCCTTCGCGCTGTTTGAACTGGAAAGTAGAAGCAAGGGCGTTGTCGTAGCGGGCATCAAAAGCCGAAGAACTCAATTTCACATCCTCGATGAACGATACATTTAAAATACCCGTAGGACCGCCGGCACTTCCTTGTGTAGTAAAGTGGTTAATGACAGGAATTTCTATGCCGTCCAAGTAATATACGTTTTCATTAGGCGCGCCTCCGCGAATGATGATGTCATTGCGGAAACCTCCCACAGAACCACTCGTACCACCAACGCCGGGCAGTACTTGTACTACTCTTGAAATGTCAAAATTGCCACCGGGATTACTTCTGATTTCTTCAGTAGTCAAGCTTTGCGTAGAAAGAGGAGTAACGATGTCTGCTACCGAAGCCGATTTACTTTGCGAAGCCGTAACCTCTACCTCTTTGAGGGTGCTTACTTCTTCTTCTAACTCAAAGTTGATAATCTGAGCATTGCCCGATGTCAAGTTGATATTGAACTTGGTCAGGGCTTTGTAACCTACAAAACTTGCCCTGAGATTATAACTGCCTACGGGAACTTTCTCCAATTTGTAGTTGCCATCTGCATCGGTAGTAGTGCCTATTGGCGTGCCTTCTATCAGTACAGTAACCCCAATTAAGGCTTCTTGTGTATTTTTGTCTTTGACTGTACCGCGAATAATGCCCACATTTTGAGCAAAGCTTAAATGGAAATAAAAGAATAATAAAATACTAAAAAATAAAAACTTTTTCATAAAGTAAGATGTTTTAATACTAATTTAGTAAAAAACATTTTCACTGGAAAAAAGTTTTGAAAAATAGTATTTTTTTATACATTTAATAATAGATTAAAGTATGTTATCATAATAAAAAATCATGAATTACCAACTTATACACGAATTGATAAACCAAGTGGCTGATTTTCAACAGGAAAGTCTGCATGGGGATTTGAATGATTTTTCTGCTTGGCTCTCGCAAAAAATAGAAAAACAAGGGGAACAGCAAAAAAGGGGCATAGAGAAGCTAAAAGAGCGTTTACAAAATAGTGATTTTCAAAATAGTACAGATGATTTCAAAGCACAGGAAAACTATTCTGTGCTTGCCTTGATTACTTATTTGTATCGTTATGCAAAACTTTATGCCAAAAAAGCCTTAGAGGAACATCAATCTGTCTTTGTAACTTTTGATGAATTGGTCTATTTGATTACACTGTATTTTAACCCCCAACCTTTGAGCAAAACGCAACTCATAGAAACTAATATCCATGAAAAGCCTACAGGCATGGAAATCATCAAACGCCTACTCAAAAATAAATTGATAGAACAGTTTGATAGCCAAGAAGATAAGAGAGTTAAATATCTAAGAGTAACCGAGAAAGGTAAAGCAGAGTTTATGAAGGTCTTTGGTACGATGAGAGCCATTACTTACTTGGTTTCTGGAAATTTGACAAAGGAAGAGAATTATCAGCTTTTTCAGTTGCTAAAAAAACTACATCTTTTCCACAATCCTATTTTTTTACATGAAAAAGAAAAGCCATTACAGGAGATTTTGGGAAAAGTTAGTAAGTACGGATAAAGATTAAAATAAACCTGCCTACTGTCTTTCACTTGCTTTTCACCTTTCTACTTATAATTTTAATGGCTACATTCCTCATTTCTCAATAAATTTTTTAAAATTTGAAGTAAAGAAAGTCATAATCAAACCATTAAATATTCAATTTTGTGCAAATTCCTGTCATTTTTTTAGCTTTTGCCAACGACAAGGTCGACAATGCTCGTTATCTCCGTAACCTGCCGAGAGAGTTGGACGGAATCCGCAATGCGCTACTTCCTGCCATGAGGGCAGGTCTTTGCGAAGTTGTAGAACGAGCCAATGCAACTATAGATAATATTTTGGACACTTTCCAAGACCAAAGATATAGGGATAGAATTGCTATATTTCACTACGGCGGTCATGCAGATGGCTACCAACTTTTGTTAGAGGAATTGGACGGCTCTCATGCAGTAGCCTACGGTGGTGGCTTAGTTTCTTTCTTTGCCATGCAAAAAGGGTTAAAATTGGTATTTTTTAATGGTTGCTCCACACATCAGCAATCCTTAGAACTTACGCAAGCGGGTATTCCTGCGGTCATAGGCACTTCCAATGCTATCAATGACGATGTAGCCACGCTTTTAGCAATACGCTTTTATAGAGGAATTGCACAAGGCATGACGCTTGAAAGGTCTTGGAACGCCGCCGTTAGCAACATCAAAATCAAGCAAAACGACGGCAATACTCGAGGACTTTACCGCAAAGAAGCCGCTCAAAAACTTATAGACGAGCGTTTCCCTTGGGAATTGCTTATTCGCGAAGGTGCTGAGATAGTAAAAGAGTTCAACTTGCCTACTGAAGTCAATAACCCTCTTTTTGGCTTGCCTGAGATTCCCAAAATATACAATCTGCCCGCAGAACCTTACCAATTTCTCATGCCTTATACGCGCGCTCATGCAGAGATATTTTTTGGTAGAGCTACTTACATCAGGGACTTATATAACAGAATTACAGATAAAAACTCTGCACCTATTATTTGCGTATTTGGACAAGCGGCAGTGGGGAAGTCCTCACTTTTTGATGCAGGTCTGCGACCTCGCTTAGAAAGTTCGCATATTGTAGTATATGTAAAACGAAAACAAGACAAGGGATTGTTGGGTACTTTGGAGGAAGTCTTAGGCATAGAAAAGTCGGCAGAGGAAATAGCCGCAGAGCGAAAAAGCATCTTAGAAGCCAAAGACAATTTTGAGCAAAAACCTGTAGAAACACTTAGTTTGGATTTAATCAATAGCCTTACGATTACCCATGCCGATACGATTTCTAATGAAGAATTTACCAGTAATACTTCACCAGAAACCTTTGAAGGACAGACAGTTGAGCTAATAACAGAGGAAGAAACCCTATCTCAACAAGTCAGCCCCAACAAAAGCAAAGAAGCCCTTATAGAAGCTCTTAGGGACTTATCTACTAAGGTAGATTTATCCTTGCAAAGTACTATTTTTAAGTTCATTCAAGAGTTGAATAAAGAAGAAAAAAGTAGTAAAACCACTAATTCCTCTAATCAAGCCTCGCCGATGGGGACAAGTCGGCTTTTACAGCGATGGAAACAAATAGAAGAAGAAAGTGGAAAGCCCTTAGTCATTATCCTCGACCATGTAGAAGAAAGCTATACACGCCCTATAATATTGGCAGACAAGGTACTAAACGAGGGAGAACAGCTGAACATGGGAGAGCGAGAAATAGAAATTTTTTTGCAAGAAGTCAAAGTTCTTTTCAATGACCTTAATAATCTACCCAAAGGAAAACTACTTTTAGGCTATCGCAAAGAATACCAAGCCGACTTTGAGGAGTGGTTTAAGTGGTTAAAGCTTCCTCAGAACAAGGTTTTCTTAGAAAACTTAGAAAGAGAAGAAATCATAGAGATAATTCAGGGACTGACCTCTACGGAAAATCTTAGAAGAAACTATCGAGTAAGCATAGAAATGGGCTTGGCAGAAATTATTGCAGATGACTTGCGAGAAGACAGAGAATCCGCCATTGCGCCTGCTTTACAGATGATATTGACTAAACTCTGGCACTCATGCGAAAATGAACATACCCGATTTTTTACTATTCAAAAATACCAAGAGTTAAAAAAGCAAGGACTTTTTGTCAAGGATTTTTTAGAGGAACAAATCCAAAAAATTCACCAGTGGAATCCAGAAGTAGAGGAATCGGGTTTACTCTTAGACATTCTGATGCAACACACCACGCGCTTTGGCACAGCTGGTACGCAAAATATTAGCGACCTGAAAAAACTATACGCACACAGAGCAGATGTATTAGAAGATATATTGGCAAAGTGTAAAGACCTTTACTTACTGACCGATTTTGGGCAAGGTACTGCCTTAGCTCACGACGCACTCGCCCCTATTATCCAAGAGAAATATCGCAAGTCTATGTACGTAGGGCAGAGAGCCATGCGACTTTTAGAAAATAAAATAATCAATTTCAACCCTAAGGACAAAAAAAGTAGTGTGTTTGATGAAAGAGAGTTAGGGATAGTAGAAGTCGGAGGAAGAGGAATGAGGTATTGGACAGACAAGGAAATAGAACTCATAGAGGCAAGCAGGAGGCGAAGGACTATCAACAAAAGAAACCGCCGTTGGAGAAGAATTGGCTTTATAGCCAGTGTAGTTGCAGTGATTGGATTTACGATTTACTCATGGATTCTAAAAAATATTGCAAGCAGAGAACAGATACGCTCCGAAGCAAGCCAACTCATGACCTTAGCCATTCAGAACGAAGACATGACTATGGCGCTAAGATTGGCAGAAAGAGCAGATAGCCTCGCCATGTATATTCAAGATAACTCCATGAAAGAAAAACTGATAGAGATTTTAGCCACAGGCAATTTTTATAGCTCTTTTTGGCAAGGAAGTTTGGCACACCCCAAAATCTGCTTAGATAAAGAAGGAAACAAGATGCTGTTTTATGGGATAGATTCTATACTATACCTAAACGATGTCAAAGGGAATGAACTTTTCAAACTTGCTAATCAGAGTATTACCGACTTTGATTTGTCTGCTGATGGACGAAAAATCCTTACGCTTGGTGCATTAGACAATGTAGCAAGACTTTGGGACACCAACGGCAAGTTGTTAGCTTCTTTTAAGGAAACTATCAAAGATTATGCTTTTAATCAAGTAGGATTTTCCCCTAATGGCAAATATTTTTATACACTTTCTAATGGGCTGATAGTCAAAGTTTGGGATATACAAGGCAGGCTGGTAAACCAATACCAAGCCAAAGAAAATAAGGAATATGTTTACCAACTTGCTTTCGCTCCCAGTAGCCAGTCTTTATTGATTTATACAAGTATTTTTAATAATAAAAAAGGAGGTGATTTTTACGAAATTAGGCATTGGGATATCAAAACAGGAAATACTTCATTCAAAAAACGCTATGATGAGTATTTCTACCATATTGCTTTCTCACCCAACGGAGAGATGATAGCACTTGCCAGCGATACCACGCTTTATCTTACAGACTTAAAAGGAAGTGTTCTTACTAAAATCAACGAACACGAACACAAAGTTTTCAACTTTTGCTTTTCTCCTGACAGCAAGCAAGTGATTACTACCAATAAAGCAAAAGCGATTAAGTTTTATGATATTGACTACATTATCCAACTTTATAGCGAAGGCAATCATGATTTTATTTTGCCTATGCGAGTATTTGAGGAAAGCGGTTTGGTAGATGCTATAGCCATAGTAGCCAATGGAAAACAGTTGATGACGGGTAATATTTATAACGGCTTAAAATTTTGGGATTTAGAAAGTTACTATCAAGTCCTTTATAGTGGAATTAACAATTTTATCAAACCTGTAGTATTTGCTCCTGATAGCAAAGAGTTCTTCAGCATGGTACAAGGCGATACGAAAATTTATTCCTATAAAATTCGCTCAAAAAATACCTTTGACAAAAATGAAATTAGCCTTACTGATTCTGTATATGCAGAAATTCATTTTGACGAAAAATATATTTTAAAAGTTACAGATAGTATTCGCATCTTTGATTTTGACTTGCGCCAGTTAGCCAGCATTGCTAAACCTGAAAACTACTACCAAGCCAAACTTTCCCAAGATGGGCAGAGAGTACTAATTTTAGGCATAGATACTATTCAGGTGCTAAACACCAAAGGTCAAATCCTGACCACTATCTACGACACAGGCACAGATGTTTTCATCGCTCCCAATAATCAGTACATAGTTACTATCAACGATTTTAACAATGGTAATGATTTTAACGCTCGGATATGGGACAGTAAAGGAAAGTTATTGCACACGCTTAAAGGACATAATAACTACATTAACGAAGTGAGTTTTTCCCCTGATGGCAAATATTTGGCAACGGCAAGTCAAGATTTTACTGCCAAAATTTGGAACTTTTCAGGAGAGGAAATCCTGACCTTAGCAGGACATACTCAATCAGTGAACGTAGTAACTTTCTCGCCCAACGGCAATTACATTTTGACAGGAAGCGATGACTATACGGCAAGGCTGTGGAATTGGAATGGAGAGGAACTAAAAACTTTTATTGCGCATAAAGTCAATTCAGCAGTCTTTTCCCCTGACGGCAAGCAAATCCTAACAGCAGGCACACAAGACTTTAACCAAAAAGATTATTTTAATGTTTCTAAGAAAAAAAGGACTGCTAATTTCTTTACCCGAAACTACGCCGAAGAGGAAGACCTCAGCAAGGACAAGTATATGGTGAGTTCGATGATTGTATGGGACATAAGCCAAGACCAAAAAACATGGTTGCACTCCAATAAAATTGCTAACTTCGCTCTTACTGATTACTTAGTAGCAGGTGCCTCCATTCCCTATCGTACACTTATAAGTTTAGACAACGCCCCCGAACTCAACACCGCAGGCTTCTACTACATGCAAACCGATATACCGATTAGCGGCGTACCCAAAAATAAACGCTTAGCTTATGCCAAAAACTTATTTGAAAAATCTTTGAAAATAGAGCGGACTTACTATGGAGTGGTAGGGTTAGCAGAAGTAGGAGAACGACAGAAGGGAGAGTTTGAGGTAGAACTTATGACCAAGACCAATGACATAGAAGAACTGAATTGGTACATGGACTACATCTACACCAACAAATTGAAAGTAGCTAAAAATCGCACAGATTCCTTAGAATATTGGAGAGGACTACGGAAAATAGCCGAAAGGTCTTTGGAAATTCGCCAAACTCCCCAAGCGATTAATACTTTGCAAAGTGCAAACTACGTACTTAGGGACAGAGCAAATGTAGAAATGGCACTCAACAACAGTCTAAATGAGATGAGAAAGTACGCCAACTTTTTCAGGGAGCAAAGAAATTTTCGCAAATTAGGGCTACTGCAAGCCGCCCAAGTTTATGAACACATCTTGCGAAACTTAAAACCAACTTCGGAAGATTATAAAAACGCCATAGAAACGTACAGCAAATTGGCGTGGTATCAACTCTTGGACAAGGAAGTCATAGAAGCAGAAAAATCTGTGAATCGCGGCTTAGAAATCAATGCTATACAGGCAGATAAAAGCCAAAAATACCTCTACCTCAACCAACTACTCGTCTATGTATTTACTAATCGCTACGAAGAGGCAAGAGCCATTTACCAACGCGAAACCAGAAACGACCAACTCCCCGATGGCAAGTCTTTTAAGGTACTGGTCAGGGAAGACATAGATAAGTTGGAAAAAATAGGTTTGCACTTAGACAGGAGTAAGGTGACTTGGGCAAGGTAAATCAGCATTGCTATCATGCTTGAGATTTTTAGAAGGTTCATAGCGGTTAAAATACATGACAATCCCTTCACAGCGTTTTCAACCACCATGAGGGATTAGGAAAAACCCTATGAGTGGCTTACAGCCCTCGCAGCGTTTAGGAAAACAAAAATCAAAAGGTTTTCCCTAAACTATCTCATTTGGCAAAAGTTTGTTATCTTTAAGCATGAGAATTAAGAATATGAAGATAATCGTTGGAGGAGTAATGTTCCTTTTGCTGGTAGCTTGCGTCCCTACCAAAAAATATGACCTTTTAGTGCAGTCTATGCAGAAAAGCAATGTAGAGAAAAAGCAAATAGAGGACTCCTTAGCTATAGCCAGAGCAGAACTCAAAGAGTTAGATAGCCTTGCAACAGAAACTGTTTTTCAAAAAAACAGACAAATTGATTCTTTGAAAAAGCAATTAGGGGAACTACAAGCCAAATATTTGAGCTTGCAAAAAACTATTTTTCTCCAAATCCAAGAACTACAAAAAGACAAAACCAACTACAAATCACAGCTTGCTCAGAGGGATTCCTTGCTTAGCCAACTCATTCAGCAAAGTAGGACACTGATGGCTGAGAACCAGTTTTTGGTAGAAGAAATAAATTTTTTGAAAAAAAATTACCTGATAGCCCCTGCTCTTGGACGAACTTCTTACTTGGACAGTTTGCAGAGCAAGTTCCTAAAAGAAATAGGAAATTTTATTGGGCAAGAGATAAGTTTGAAAAAGCAAAATAACCAACTCCAACTCTTTTTAGCCCATCGGTTGCTTTTTAAAACCAACGACTACTCACTCACACAAGACGGAGAATTTATACTCTATCTGATTAGTAAAGTACTTAAAAATGAAACAAATGCGACAATTTCTATCCTTAACTACACCGCCCAAGAAATGCCTGAAACAGACAAGTGGGAACTTAGCATACAGCAAAGCAGAGAAGTAATGAACAGCCTACTTAAAAATGGACTGGTAGAGAACCAACTCACTATGACTAATATCTCATCTGCCCCAAACCTTGCAACAGAAGTAGGAGCGGTACTAAATCGCATAGAATTGCACATAGGATTGAAAAAGTAAAAAATACGCTTATCTTTGCACTCGCTAAGACGAACCGTATTACTAAAAAAATCATGGCAGTTACAGCAGATTCAGTTCTAAAAGATTTAAAATCAAATAAATACGCTCCCGTTTATTTTCTGCAAGGCGATGAGCCTTATTACATAGACCTTATAGCAGAATATATTGAGAACCATGCACTTAGCCCAGAAGAAAAAGGTTTTAACCAAACTGTAGTGTATGGCAAAGATGTAAATATAGTAGGTATTCTCAATACAGCTCGCCGCTTTCCCGTCATGGCTCAGAGGCAGGTAGTCATCGTCAAAGAAGCCCAAGAAATCCAAGACTTAGGGCAGGAAAAAGCCAGAACTATGCTGCAAAGCTACTGCCTCAAACCCGTACCCAGTACGATTTTAGTGTTTTGTCATAAATATAAAAAGTTAGACGGCAGAAGTAAACTCGCTCAGACTATTGCCAAAGAAAGTGTTTTTATAGAAACTAAAAAACTCTACGACAACCAAATACCGAATTGGGTAAACAATTATTTTAAAGAGAAAGGCTTTAAAATCACGGAAAAAGCAGTCATTTTGTTAGCAGAGTTTATCGGAAATGATTTGAGCCGCATGGCAAATGAAATAGATAAGTTATTGATTAACTTCTCTGAAAAAGTACAAATTGACGAAGAAATCGTCAGCAAATACGTAGGCATTAGCAAAGAATATAATACTTTTGAACTGCAAGATGCTTTGGCAAAAAAAGACGTAGTAAAAGCAAACCGAATAGTCAATTATTTTGCCATGAATCCTAAAAATAATCCTATCATTCCTATTATTGCCTTGCTTTATAGCTACTTTACCAAAGTCATGATGGTACATTACAGCGAAGACAAAAGCAAGCAAGGAATCGCTAAAACTTTGGGTGTCAATCCTTTTTTTGTAGATGACTACCTCGCCGCCAGCAAAAACTATTCAATGCCCAGACTTATCAAAGTCATAGAGATACTCAGAGAAGCAGACCTACACTCCAAAGGAATCAACAGCAGTATAGAAGATGGACAAATTTTAAAGGAATTGGTTTTCAAAATATTACATGTGTAAAAATCTATGATTGCTTACTTTCTAATGCTTTAATTTTGGCAAGGTACTGGGCTTCTCTTTCTTTCAACTGCCTAATTTGTTCTCTTAGCATTTCTTGAGTGCTTTGTGATTCTTCATTTCTTTGCTCTGATTCTTCTAATAGCTTATTGAGTGCGGTTTCTTTATCTTTAAGTTTCTCCACATTCTTTCTGAGAATTTTCTCATTAGCAAGCATTCTTTGGTTGGCTATTTCTATTTCTTTCTGTTTGCGTTGCATTTCCTCTTGGGTAGCGTGCAACTCTTCCATATTTTGACGCATCTCCTCCTCCTGCGCGCGCATCTGCTCAGCTTGCTCTTGGGTTTCTCTGAGCAGTTTTTGTGTTTTTTCGTTAATCTTTACAGAAAGAATGGCAGAAGCAATAATCTCTCCCACACGTCCAACAAACTCAATATGAAAAGGTTGGAAAGTTTTAAAAGAGGCTAACTCTATCATACCACAGATTTGCTCATTGTACTTCAGCGGGACGATGAGAATACAACGAGGCAGGGCTTTACCCAGACCTGAAGTAATATGCACATAGTTTGGAGGAACTTCTGTAAGCAATAAAGGCTCTTTGTCTTGGAAAGATTGCCCTAACAAGCCCTCGCTAATGTAGATTTTCTTATCTATGTACTTTGACCTTTCGTAGGCATAACAAGCCTCCATAGTCAAAAAAGGCTCATCTTCCTCTTCCTCATTAAGAATGAATAAGCCTCCTTGAGTCGCCTCTACCTGCTTAACCATTTCTGCAATAATTTCCTCGTATAGTCCCTGTATATTTTGAATATCTTTCCTAATTATCTCACTAAACTTAGCGATGCCTTCTGAACGCCACTGCCTAATTTTATCTTCTTCTTTGGCTCTTTCTACTTCTCTGATATAGTCATTTAGCTTACTCTCATTAGCTTGAAGTTGCGCTTGTTGCATTTGCATCTCCTTTATAAGCTGTGAGCTATTCGCCTCACTTGCTAAAACATCTTGTTGCAAAACATACAAAATAATAAAACTCACTAAAACAGAGGAAAATCGTAAAAATATATCAAAAAAGGTAGTTTTAATTATGCTGCTATCAAAATTGAAATCAAGCAGACTATTAAAGGCAGGAAAAAGAAAAAGGGAGGTAGTAGTAAGTATAAGAGCCAAATACAAGGAAAGTTTTTCTTGCGCATTAAATAGTATCCAAGGGAGAATCACCACTGCGAACTGAAACAAGGCTATCGCAGGAATAGGCTGTTCCCCGCTGTTTAGTACTGCCGCATGAGAGGAAAGTATGCCAAAAGAAGGCAAAATAGACATAAGGAAACGACTTGCCAAAGGAAACTGTAACAAAGATAGCAAAAGAGGAAGCGTGTAAAATACAGTAACCGCTAAACTCAAATACAAAAAATTGTTTTGTCTAAGGAGAATAAAAATAACATCAAGCAAGAGCATATAAATCAAGAAAGTAAAACTAATCTGATTACTCATCTTGATTTTCCTTTTCAACAAAGGAGGATGGTCTTCTCTAATACCTAACTCAAATATCTTTTTTAACATTTCTACTATTTATATTAATAAGCCCCTATACAAATATGTCATTTTTTGGTTAAAAAAGCCAAAATAGAAAACTTATTTTTAAGATAAAGAATTTAATAAAAATTTTTTATCTTTGTAAAACTTACTAAGATTGATTTTTACGATGCATAAAGTAGAAAAAAATGCTAAAATTCCTATCCAAGAAAATATGGATAAAGATTTGATAGAGAAAGAAAAAATAGAGAGGGAGAAATATGAAACAGTAAAGCAGATATTTACCAATTATTTGGAGGAGAAAGAATTGCGAAAAACACCAGAACGCTTTGCTATTTTAGAAGAAATCTACATCAGGGGAGGGCATTTTGACGTAGAATCTTTGTATATTAGCATGAAAAACAAGAATTATCAAGTAAGTCGTGCTACGGTGTATAATACTTTAGATTTACTGGTAGATTGTGATTTAGTAACCAAGCATACTTTTGGGGAGAATATGGCACGGTATGAAAAATCTTACGGTTACAAGCAACACGACCATCTCATCTGTTCGGATTGCAATAAAATCATGGAGTTTTGCGACCCAAGAATACAGCATATTCAAAATATGGTAGGAGAACTGCTGAAGTTTAAAATTAGTCATCACTCTTTGGTACTTTATGGCAACTGCCAAGATGAAAATTGCCCTGAAAAATTGAAAATAGTTTCTAATTGAAAACATTATTTTTATTCTATGATATTATGACTTGCTACCATGAAATAGTTGAAAATGTATTATTTATTAGTATTAGTGGAGATTTATTGGGTCTGCCCGAAGACCAAAAGTTACTCCACTTGGCAGAAAACCAAATGTTAGAGCATGGCGTTACTCACTGTGCCATAGATATTTCTAATGCTCATTATATCAATAGTACAGGACTGACGATTCTCATTCGCATTCTTACTTTGTACCGCAATGCAGGAGGCGAAGTAGTTTTAATAAATCCTTCTCCCTCAGTAAGCAAGGTTTTAGTCATCACTAAACTAAATGCTATTTTTCAAGTGCTTAAAAACAAAGAAGAGGCTTTGGCTACCCTTTCTAACAAGCAATTAGCCAGTGCGTAAAAGCCTCTTTATCTGTTTTTTATCAAGTCTGCTGCCTTTTCTGCTATCATAATGGTAGGTGCATTGGTGTTGCCGCGAACTATGGTCGGCATAATAGAGGCATCTACTACCCTGATATTTTCCAAGCCATGTACTTGCAATTTCTCATTGACCACTGCTTTATCATCGTTGCCCATTCTACAAGTAGAAGTGGGGTGATACAAGGTTTGGAGATAGGTTTTGATATGCTCAATTATCTCTTGCTCATGTTGAAGTTCTTTGTCAGGAAGGTAAACTTGCTTGATGTAAGGTTGAAAAGGTTTAGAGTTAAGTATTTGATAACCAATTTTAAACCCGTCTATCATTGTACGTAAATCTTCTTCTTTGCTCAAGTATTGAGGGTCAATCAAGGGTGCATCATGAGGATTAGGAGAAGCCAGTCGTACTTCTCCAGTGCTTTCAGGCTGTAGCAGGGTAGGTCCTATGGAAAAGCCATTACCCTTGATTTTATTAAAACCATGATTCACAAAGTAGGCAGGACCGAAGTGATACTGAATATCTGGAGCGCTTAGGTGAGGCTTGGTGCGAATAAAACCGCCTCCCTCGGCAATATTACTTGCTAATGGACTTTTTCCTGTGAGAAAAAACTTTAAAAAATTAAGTACCGTATCCTGACCGTCCAAAGTGATTTTTTGATTGCAAGTCATTACTATAGAAGTAATTACGTGGTCTTTCAAATTCTGACCGACCCCTTGTAAATCATGTACTATCGGAATACCCAATGGCTGTAAATCCTGCCCTCTCCCTACTCCTGACAGCATCAATAATTGTGGGCTTTGAAACGCTCCTGCACACAACAAAACTTCTCCATTAGTTTTTTCTGTATTGATTTGTCCACCTTGCTCAAACTCTACCCCCACCGCTCTCTTACCTTCAAACAGAATCTTACGTACCAAACTTTTAGTCATTACCTTCAAGTTAGGTCTTTTGAAGGCTGGTGCTAAAAATGCTTTAGCGGTGCTATGCCGCCTCCCTTTGTTATCTATGGTAGTTTGGAACATGCCGAACCCTTCTTGGTCTGCTCCATTAAAATCGGGATTGGCAGGATAACCAAGTGATTGGGCTGCCTCTACGAGTATGGAAGTAAGTGGGTTAGGCAGTACTTGATTGCGGACATGGAGCAGTCCTTGCGCTCCATGGAAATTATCTTTGAAAACTTGTTGATTTTCTGATTTTTTGAAGTAAGGCAATACCTCCTCGTAGCTCCACCCCTTATTACCAAGTTTTGCCCAAGTATCATAATCTTCTTTATGCCCACGAATGTAAATCATAGCATTGATACTACTGGAACCGCCTAAGACCTTGCCTCGTGGCTGATACATTTTTCTTTGGTGAACAAAAGGTTGAGGCTCGGTAAAAAAGTTCCAATCTGCCTCGGTTTGGAAAAGTTTATAAAAGGCGGCAGGTATGCTAATAAGAGGATTAGTATCTTTTTTCCCCGCTTCTAAGAGCAGTACTTTGGTTTGAGGATTTTCTGAAAGCCGATTAGCAAGTACGCAGCCTGCGGAACCTGCCCCTATAATGATGTAATCAAACATATATTAAATTTTGGTGATTTAATAAATAGCCAGCAATTGTTTTTTTCAAAAGTATATTTAAATCAATAACTATCCAAATACTTTCTTAATCTTCTCACTATTTATTGTAATTTGGTTTTAATATAGCTTTCCTTACTTTGAATTGGTGTTATGCTCATTTTTCAAAAATTAGAATAACATTTTTTTATTTTTATACGTTAATCTAATAAACTTTGCTTTGATTAGAAAAATTTTGTTAGCTTTGCTTAGCTTGATTAGAGCTATGCGCGACAACCAAATCTTGATATGCAGTTAAAATTTTATTTTAATAGATTTTTTCTAATTCTATGCTTTCTTTTCCCTTCCTTTCTCTTAGCACAAGCACCTTTGCTTCCACAAAGGTATGTGCCTAATAAACTCATCGTAAAAATCAAACAGTCTGTTACAACTCAGGGCAGGATAGAAGCCGCAGAGAGTTTTCTGAAAAGCCAAATGAATCTCAGGGAAGTAAAGTGTGTATTTCAAGAGCCAATTTCTTTATTCCAAAGCACTAATACTCAAAACAACTTATTAAAAAATTATTATGAAGTAGAGATAAGCCAAGAAGAATCTCTAACCCAAGCCATATCACGCTTAAAGGCTCAAAGTTGGGTAGAGCATGTAGAGCCATTGACTTACTTTGAAACGCTTTCTCCTCCTTTTCGCCCTAATGATAGGTTCTTTGTAGAAGGTCGTCTATGGGGGTTAGAAAAAGCCCAAGTCCCCGAAGCATGGGAAATTAGCAAGGGAGATTCTAATATTGTGATTGCTGTCATAGATGACTATATTTGGGCAAATCACCCTGAATTTCAAGGGCAGTTGAAATACAATTACAAAGAAAGATATGGCATTAGAGGGTTTGATGATGATGGAAATGGCTTTATAGACGACTCTTTGGGGTACGATTTTGCTCAAAATAACTTTGGGTTGGCAGGTTGGCATGGCTCGGCAGTAGCTGGCGTAGCAGCAGCCAAAGTAAATAACGGTATAGGGGTAGCAGGGGTTGGTTTCAACACACGTATTATGCCCATCAAAGTTGTACCTCAAAATATGCTCCCCAGACTTCCCGACCCTACCAGTGCGGACATTGCTAAGGCAATTAAATACGCCGCCGACAACGGCTGTCGCATCATCAATATTTCTTTGGGAAGTACAGACTGGAAATCGCAACTGCTCCAAGAAACCATCAACTATGCTACCTTAGTCAAAAATGCCCTTGTAGTAGCCGCTGCGGGTAATAGGCAACAAGAAATAGAGCTTTTCCCTGCTTCTTATGAGCATGTACTTTCTGTTGCTGCTTCTGATGAGAATGATAGAATTTATGGTTCGTATAATCACTTTGTAGATGTAATGGCGCCGGGTAAAAATATCTGGACTACGATGATTTCTCCTACCGAACTGTACAACATGCACGAAGGTTCTTCTTTTGCTACTCCCTTTGTTTCAGGTTTAGCAGGTTTGGTCATGGCAAGGTTTCCGCAGATGACAGCCCAACAAGTAGCAGAACAGATAAGGGTTACGGCTGACAATGTTTATCATTTACAAACAAATCCTGCCTTGGCTGAGAAGCTAGGCAAAGGAAGGGTAAACGCATGGAGAGCATTACAAGCCAATATAGCCCAATCTGTAAGACTGCTTAACCCCAGATTGGTGAATAAGTTTGGAGATTATGCCTTCCAAAACGACACCGTAGCTTTGGTTGCCAATTTTGTGAATTATCTCAAACCGAGTACCTCTGCGCTAAAAGCTACGCTTAGTACCTCCTCTCCTTATGTAACCATCATCAAAAATAATTTCCGTATAGGTGCATTAAACACCTTAGATTCCGTTACTAACGCTCGTGCGCCTTTTTTAATTTACTTGCACCCTGATACTCCAAGAGGCGAAAGGATAAAATTTAGAATTGGCTTCGAGGATGTCAATTATACTGATTATCAATACTTTTTTGTAGAAGTTTCTAACTATTATCTAAACATATATGTCAATGAATTTAGTCTTACTTCTGCGGCAAACGGTCGGATAGGCATAGTCAATGAGGCAAATACAGAAGGCATTGGGGTTGAATTTCAGCAAAGACAAATTTTAAAAGAAGCCGGACTCATGGTCGGCATCCATGAAAATAAAGTAGCCAATAGCATTAGAATTAATGAAAGTACCAAAGCCAACGATTTTGAGCCAATTCAGCATATCAAATTCACTAAAAAAGACTTTCACAATATACAGACTTCTGCTGTTTTCTCTGATAAAGGCAAAATAGGTTTGCAAATAGAACAAAGAATTAAAGGAAAGGTGAATAGCCCTCATCATAAGTATATTCTAATAGATTATCTTCTTACTAATCAAAGTTATCAGGATATAGATAGCTTGTATGTAGGATTATATGCTGACTGGGACATGGGAGGAGGTTTTTACAACTTGGCAGACTGGGACAGCAAAGACGAATTTGGCTATATATTCCAAGAAAATAGCAGAACTTATGCAGGCATAAAAGCTTTGGGAGGTGAGCCTCAGTACTATCCCTTAGAAAAAAGATATAGCGATGGGCAAGTAAACTTATTTGATGGATTTTCTGATACTGAAAAATTTATTACCCTAAGCAATGGATTGAAAAGGTTGCAAGCCGGATATAACATTACTGGAGCAGATGTAGCCCATGTAGTGGGATTGAAACTTAAAAATCTTAAAAAAGGAGAAACTAAGAAAGTTACCTTTGTATTCTTAGCGGGGAATAGCATAGAGGAAATGAGGCTGGCTCTTAGAAAGGCTGAGATGATACTGAATCCACAAAATGCGGTGGGTAAAAAACCTATCATTCCCACTACGCTCTGCTGGGCTGATTCCCTATACATCAAAGCCTCAAATGCAGAAAAGCTAAACTTTTATGCCAAAGATGATTTTAGACAACCTTACCTGACGACCAAAGAATTAAAAGTAAGTTTGGCAGATACTACCAAAATATTTTACATTACTAATGCAGACTCTTTGATAGAGAGCGAAATACTTGCTTATCAATTTAAAGCACATCAGGCAAAAGCAAACTTCCATTCTATTGACTCTCTCAATATTGCCGATTCTTCTATTATTCATTTTAAAGATAAAAGTACTAACGCCGTGCAATGGCAATGGAATTTTGGCGATGAGACTGCTGTTGATACTGTGCCTAATCCTAAACATCGATTTAATAAAATAGGTAATTATAAAGTTACCTTGACCATTATAGATAGCCTCGGATGTCAGGCTTCATACTCGAGAATCATCAAAGTAGTTCGAATGGTGCGTAGCCCCATGCCTACCCTACCTACTTCAGAAATCTATGCTTGCCGCACTGAGCATGTAACAATTAAACCTAACAATGGACATAACTTTAAATTTTATCTATCGCTCCCACTTGCGAACGCCATTCACATAGGGAGAGATATTACTATTAAAGATTTGAATATCAAAAAATTGTATATCACAAATATAGATTCTGCCTTTGAGAGTTTTCCCATAGAAGTAAGCATCAAAAGAGGAGATTTGACAGCAGATTTTGATTATTCCCCTAAGGCAGATACTATTGTCAATGAACAGATTTCTTTTAAGAATCTCTCTAAAAGTTCCTTAGGCTTTACAAGTTGGGAATGGGATTTTGGCGATGGCACTAAAAGCAAAGAAAATAACCCTATACACCGTTATAAGGCTCAAGGTATCTACAAGGTAGTTTTAAAAATTACAGACCTTTCAGGCTGTATGGACACTGTTGCTAAAATATTCCGAGTAGGTAGAAAAGGACGAGTGCCTATGATAGACAATCAGGTAATAGTTTGTAAAGGAGGTTCTGTAGCCGTTGCTCCCAGCAATGGTACTAAATTTAATTTTTACACTTCTCTGCCCCTTACCATACCAGTTTATCAAGGAGAAAGACTAATGCTAAGCAATCTATTAGAAAACAAAATATTTTATATTACTAATGCAGACTCCATTGTAGAAAGTGATTATAAAACAGTACAAATCGTAGTTAATCAACCTAAGGCAGACTTTTATGCCCCAGAAGAAATACTACTGTATAGAGCTAATAATATCGTTGCTTTACAAGATAGAAGTGTAGAAGCAGTAAGTTGGACATGGGATATGGGGGACGGCTCGGCGCCTCTCACCGTACAGAATCCAACATATCTCTACAAAAAACAAGGAGAATATACTATTACGCTGACCATTATAGACAAGTATGGGTGTAAGGATTCTGTAAGCAAAAAAATTAAAATTATCAATAGAGCCAGCCCCCCTATCATTGGTGATATGAGGGTGTGCAGTGGAACGCAAGTAAAACTAACTCCCACTGGAGGAACGAAATTTAGATTCTATGAAATCTACCCTTCCTCAGTTTTTGCTTATGAGGGAACAGAGTGGGATGTAGGCAAACCAAGTACTACCAAAAACTATTTCGTTACTTGCATAGACTCTTTGCATGAAAGCGAGGCAACCAAAGTAGAAGTCAGAGTAGATAATGTAACCTCCCGCTTTGAAGTGAGTTCCCTCAACAATGCGAAAGTACTTTACGCAGGCGATACGCTCCTTTTCACACCTGAAACCAAAGATGGCGTGTACTACCAATGGTATTTAGGTGACGGCAACTCCAGCAATCAAAAATTTCCTCAATATATTTATAGAAATGCAGGTACATACTCGGTGTTTTTATCTGTTAGAAATGAAATAGGGTGCATAGCAGAAAGCAGGCAGGCAGTCGTCGTTAAGCCGAAATCCATGATTCCGCCAGATGTGAAAGTATATCTATATCCAAACCCAAGCGAAGGAGATGTCAAATTAGAAGTAAATACGCCTATTCTTAACTTAGTACATATAGAAATATATAACATCCTTGGACAACACTTAGAAAGCATAGAAACCTACATGGTCAAAGATGAGGTATATACCCTAAGTCTTAGGAATAGAGATAAGGGTATCTACTTGCTTAGAATTAGTGTTGCAGGAGAGCAGTTCATCAGGAAGATTATTTATCAATAGGAATTTTTAACAATTAAAAAGGAATTTTCTTAGCGGGTAACATTTATTACCTGCTTTTTTTTTATATTTGTTTTTAAACTATGCACCTTATGCAAATAGATGAACTAATGAAGAAAGGTTTTTAAAATTTTAAAAAAAGCAAGCCAATGAAATTCATGCTTATCAAATATATTCGTGTATCCCTCCCTTTATTTCTCTTCTTGGTAATCAGTGCCGTAGCGACTAAAACCACTTTTGCCCAAAAAAAAGATAAACCTGAGAAAAAAGAGGAGCAGAAAGAAGAACAACAGGCAGATAACGGAGAAGTATTTGGGCAAGAACTGTCCAATGAAAACTATATTTTCGGAGATGCTATGCAAGCCTACCTGCTTGAGAAAATGATGGACCAGAACTTTGCTAAATCCCTCCCACTTTTTCAGACTTGCATTAAAATCTATCCTAAAAATGCCGCGGCACATTTTAAAATCGCTGAAATTTATGTAAAAAAAGACAGCTTGGACAAGGCTGTCCCTTACGTAAAAAAAGCTATAGAACTTAACCCACAAAATAAGTTTTATTACACGCTGTTAGCAGAAATTTATTATAAGCAAAATCGCTTTACCGCCGCCGTGGAGGTCTATGAAAATCTGATTAAAAACATTCCCAAATCAGAAAACTACTACCATAACATTGCTACCATCTATACCTACCAAGAGCGTTATAAAGAGGCAGTAGAGATATATGACAAATTAGAGAAAAAATTTGGTATAGACGAAGAGATAATTAAGAAGAAGCAAAAAATCTATCTTTTGCTCAAAGATGTAAATAATGCTTTGAAAGAAGGACAAAAATTAATAGATGCCTACCCCGATGTAGTAGAGTACAAAGAAGCCCAAGCAGAAATATTAATCAATCAAAAAAAATATGAAGAAGCCAAGAAACTTTTGTTGTCTGTTATAGAAAACTCTCCTGACAATTCCTATGCAAGGATTTTGTTATCAGATATTTATCAGATACAAGGCGATGCACAAAACCAACTCAAAGAAATAGAACTTGCCTTTAATAATCCTGATTTGGACTTAGAAGCAAAACTTCGCGTACTTACAGGCTATTACATGGTCATAGAAAATGAAAATAAGCGCAAAACAGCGATAAAGTTAGCGGAAATAACCTTGAAAAATAACCCAGAGAGCAGTAAACTTCATTTCTACTATGGCGATTTTCTTAGATTTGATAATAGATTCAAAGAAGCAAGAGAGGCTTATGCGAAGGCGGTAGAGTTAGACGGAAATAACTACCAAGCATGGACAAGTCTGATGGACACAGATATACAACTCCAAGACTATGAAGCTTTGGTGAAACATAGCGAAGAGGGTTTAGAACTTTTCCCTAATCATGCTATCTTTTGGTACATGAATGGGGTAGGGTATTTTTTCAAAAAAAAATATGACAATGCCATAGAGTCCTTAGAACAAGCCAAAATGCTCGCCTCAGAAAACAAAGAAATCCTGACCGAAGTACACAAATATTTGGGAGAAGTCTATCAGGCAACTAAGGAATACACCAAGTCTGATAATGCTTTTGAGGAAGCCCTGAGCCTAAACCCACATGATGTTTTTATCCTAAATAATTATAGCTACTATTTAGCTTTGCGGAAAGACAAACTCCATCGTGCCAAAGAACTTTCTGCCAAACTCGTGCAAATCTCTCCTAATCAGCCTGCTTATATGGACACGCATGGCTGGGTACTTTTTAGTATGGGAGATTACAAAAATGCTAAAACTTGGATAGAAAAAGCGGCACAAATGAGCAACGACGGAACTATTATAGAGCATTACGGCGATGTGCTTTACAAACTTGGGCAAGTCCAAGAGGCAATAATTCAGTGGCAAAAAGCCAAAACAGCAGGTGGTACAAGCAACATGATAGATAAAAAAATAGCTGATAAAAAACTGTATGAATAAAATGAAAAGATTATTGTTGTACGTATTAATACTTCTTACAGGAATTAGTGCCTGTGGAAAGAAAAATGTAGTGAGAAACAAAAAACTAAGCGATGAGTTTAGAGTGGAAGAACTCAAATTTGACTATCTGACCTCGCGAGGGAAAATTACCTACAAAGACCCTACCCAAGAGTTTACCTCGCCCGTAGATATTCGCATGAAAAGAGATAGCGTGATATGGATGTCGGTAAAACCTATGTTAGGCATAGAAGCCGCCCGTATCATAATTACCAAAGACTCTGTACTGATAATAGATAGGTACAACAAAAATATGATGCTTCTTAGCTTTGATTCGTTGAGCCGAAAAGTAAATTTCCCCCTTGACTTTAAGATGGTAGAGGCAATGATGATAGGTAACTTACCTATGAGCGTGGAAAATGCCAGAGCAAAAATTGCCATAGAGCCTGAGTACTTTAAAATAAAACAAAAACAAGGAGATTTTGAGTTGGTAAGTTTAGTAAGTAGGGAGCATCACAAACTCCAACGCATAGACGTAGAGCAAGATAATAGCCATAACGAACTTATACTCAAATATGAGGATTTTAAAGTGGTGCAGTCGCAAATAGTACCCTTTATTGGTACGGCAGTCTTGAACTACAAGGACAAGGTTACTAAAACGGGTAATCAAATAGAATTAAACGTATTTCATAATAAAATTGACTTGCCCAAAGAACCTTTGACTTTTCCTTTCCAAAGGCTTAAGTTAGATGAAAAATAGATACGAAAGTGAAATAAATCTTATATATTGCGGCATTTTTGTTACTGAATTTTTGGCATTATGCAAGAAGGTAAAGTCAAATTATATCAAATTTACCTACAAAAACTGACTACTTTGCCCAAACAAGTCTATCTTTGGTTGCTCAGCAGCCAATGGGTGCAGTTTTTTATTCCTAAACCTAATGAAACACGCAAAAGAAAGTGGATTCGCAGAGGATGGACTTGCTTAGTAGGTTCTTTTCTTGCTTTGTGGCTGTATTTTAAGGCAGTAGAATACAATTTTTTATTTCTTTTTGGCGAAATCCCAAGTGTAGAATCCTTAGAACACCCTAAGATTCCCGCCGCCTCAGAATTATATACAGCTGATGGTGTGCTTTTAGGTAGGTATTTCAAAGAAAACAGGACTCCTGTAACCTATGACCAACTTTCTCCCTACTTAATTGAGGCTCTGCTTGCTACAGAGGATATTCGCTTCTACGAACATACAGGAGTAGATTTGAAAGCCCTAATAGCGGTAGTAGCTTCTGTATTTAGTGGCGACCCCAGAGGAGGAAGTACCCTTACTCAACAAACTGTCAAAAATCTTTTTCAGATGCGAGGTAAAGATTCGCAAGGATTGTTAGGGAAAATTCCCATACTCAGTGGCATCATCATCAAGACCAAAGAATGGATTACCGCTATCAACTTGGAAAAGCACTTTACCAAAGAGGAAATCATGACTATGTACCTCAATACCGTAGAGTTTGGCAATGGCGCATTTGGTATTTACATTGCCTCAAAGACTTTTTTCAATACTACTCCTCAAAGACTTAATGTACAGCAAGCCGCTCTACTGGTAGGAATGCTCAAAGCGACTACCTACTACAATCCTATCAGAAATTATAAAAATGCTTTCACAAGGCGAAATATCGTCCTCCAACAAATGCTCAAATACAACTATCTCACCCAAAGTGAATACGACTCGCTCAGCCAACTCCCTTTGAAAGCTAAGTTGTATTTGGAAAATCCCGAAGAGGGAGCAGGTACTTATTTTAGAAATGTAATGAATAGCTATTTAGAAAAATGGTGCAATGAGAATGGCTATGACTTATATGCCGACGGATTGCGGATTTATACTACTATCGACTCGCGTATGCAACAGTTGGCAGAGGAAGCAGTCGACGAGGAGATGAAAAAAAACCAAGCTAAGTTCAACGAACAGTGGAGAGGTTTGGAGCCTTGGACTACCAAAAGAGGAGAACCTATCCCTAACTACATAGAAAATGTAGCTAAAAGCACCTCTTGGTACAAAGATTTAGAAAAAAAATACAAGAAAACGTCTGATTCTATTGACATTTACCTCAACACTCCAAGAAAAATGAGAGTTTTCTCTTGGAAAGGAGATATTGATACCTTGTTAAGCCCCTTAGATTCTATTCGTTATTGCAAAAGATTTCTCCATGCAGGACTAATGACATTAGACCCTTTCTCCGGGCATATCAAAACTTGGGTAGGAGGCATCAACTACAAGTACTTCAAGTTTGACCATGTTATGCAAGCCAAAAGGCAACCAGGGTCCACTTTCAAACCTATCCTGTACGCTGCCGCTATAGACTCTATGGGATATTCTCCCTGTAGCAAGTTAGTAGATGCTCCTGTGTACATTAGGTACAAAGAAGACAATGAGGAGAAAGTATGGGCTCCGCACAATGCAGATTGGATTTTTTCTTATGACACCATGACCCTGCGCCATGCTATGGGACGTTCTATTAACTCCGTAGCTGCAAGGCTCACGGAATTGATTGGCTGGACTACTGTAGCTCATTATGCTCGTAAAATGGGAATTACTAGTAAATTAAAAGAAGTGCCCTCTATCAGTCTAGGCTCTAATGATGTCAGTCTTTACGAAATGACAGGGGCTTTTGGTACTTTCCTCAATGAAGGGGTATGGACAGAACCTATTTTTATTACGCGTATTGAGGATAAAAACGGACGTATTTTGCATAGGTTTACTCCTAAAAGATACGCCGCCCTCAAACAAGAATCTGCTTTTCTAATGTTAGAAATGCTCAAAGGAACTTTGCAAGAACCAGGGGGGACTTCGGGAGGCTTGTACGCTTTCCCTAAACTCTTTGGAGGCAATGACATAGGAGGGAAAACGGGTACCTCCTCAGGTCATGCCGACGGTTGGTACTTTGGAGTAACCAAAGACTTAGTAACAGGCGTGTGGGTAGGCGGAGATGACCGCAGCATTCACTTCCGAAGTGGGGAAGTCGGCGAGGGAGGAAAAACCGCTTTACCTATCTATGGTAGATTCATGGAAAAAGTGTATGACACTCCCGAACTCAATATCACCAAAGGTACTTTCCCTTCACCTACGATTAAAATTAATAAGCCTTACTTCTGTCCTACTCCTCGTAAACCTAAACCTGATAGCTTGAATATCAATTTAGATTCTCTACAATTTTTAGAAGATGTACAAAGGTAAGACTATCGCCAGACCTCCATACTCCCTCCGAGTGCTGTATTGATGATTTGCTTCTCAGGATTCCCTTTCAAAGCGATTGTACCACCTACGCTGGCATAGGCTTCTATCAACGAGGTAACAAACAGTTGAGCAACCCCACCCGTAGTCGCTTTGGCGTATGCCTCCTTGCAAATTAAATCATAAGCCCTCAATACTCCTCCTGTATGTACCCCGACCTCTTGTATATCTGCCTTGCCTGCAATGCGCAGTTCGCCTCCTGTATGCGTTTCTAACCATATCTGTCCAACTTCTGCTTCCATTTTTAGTGTGCTTCCTGTATTTACCTCTGCCTCAAAAGTTTCTCCCTTGACTATGGATTTGATTCTTACCTCTGCCCCACCACTTGTTTGAATTTTTCTAAGCGTTTTGTAAGAAATTTTGATGTGGGCTTTAGTGCCGTCGCAGTTGCGTTCGCTAAAAAGTCCACCTTCATAACGCAAACTTACTTTTAGCACTCTCCTTGAAACACTTATCTTAATATCCTCTTTGTAAACTCGTTTACTTTTTAGTTCTATTTCTACTATTTCCTTGTCGCCTTCTACCAATTCTACGCTCAGGCAACCAAAAATTTTTACTTCCTTGAAAGGCTCAACTTCTTGCTTATCTATCTCCTGGGCGAAAGCAGCAAAAGCGAGCAATAGTCCTGACAAGACCAAAAAATAAGTATGCACCTTTTTCATATTATCAATCTGTTTTGTTTGATTGTATAGATGCAAAAACAAGGTCAAGGGTTGCTCAGGAAGGTACACTCATTCTAAGTCTTTATCTTATTATACTCAGTAAAAAGTGATTAATATAAGCACAAATTATTGATAATTAAATTATTATACTTAAAACAAGATAGTTTGCAAACGTTTATATGGTTTGAAACCTTATAAACGTTAATTTTCAATCAAAACCAATCGCGATTGAGTATAAACGCATCAATTCCCTTCAAAGTCATTGAAACCTCACCGTTTTGTATGTTTTCAAATACGATGTTTTTGTAAAAGTCAGTTATCATTTTTGAAACGTCAAAGATATTATAGCCCTCAACATAGGTTTTAGTCATTCTTTCCCGTTCGTCCATACTTTGAATATTACTTACAAGATTTATATCTCCTCGAGTGTATTTCCTGCTTATTTGACTATGAATATAAAATCACTGCCCGGCTCGTCGTCGCCGAAGCTACCAGACTTAGGCTCTGGATTCAAGGCTTCTACTTGGGTAATGATTTCGCCAATAGTAAGGATTCCGTCGCTTCCTCCGAAACCTCTAAGAGCCTCTAATAACCTGCGTGCAAAAGGAGAGTGCATACCCGGACGACCATCAGAAACGTACTCTTTGCCCCCAGAGGTCAGGTAGCGGCGAGTTTTAAAACGCAACTTTCTCGCAATGAACTCTTGCTTAGAGATATTGTCATACTCACTTGCGCCGCCTCGCTTAGCAATAACAGGGTCAAAAGTACCACCAAAGCAAACGTCCATTACTAAGAAAATATGCTTGCACTTGATATTGTTAATAGTACTTCTTAGCGTATTGTGAGGGATATAAGAAGCCGCACTCTCATCATTTTTCTTACTATCTTTAGCTACCAAAAACCCTTCTCTTAGGTCTTCGTCAAAATGCCCATGCCCCGCAACAAAAATGAATAGTTGGTCGTTAGGTTCAAAACTTTTTTTGGTATATTCTTTAAGTTTGAGCAGGATTTGCTCACGAGTAGGATTTTTTAATAGTTCGGTTTCAAACTGATATGACGCTTTTAACTCTTCTTCTATTTTTTGTGCATCAAAAATAGGATTATTTAATCTGTCCCACTCATCGTATTGGTCGGTTGCTATCAGCAAGGCATAATTTCTTCCATTGGTAGAAACAGTTTCTTTGGAGGAGGCTACTGCCTCTTTGGGCTGACGCTCAATGATAAAAGTCTGTTCTGCTTTATTCCCCATTCTGTCAAAAGCAACGACTGTAACAGGATTTTTGCCTTGGCTAAGAGGGATTTGCACGTCAAACTCGCCATTGATACGAAGTTGGGCATTATTCCCATTGACTATCACTTCCCTTACGCCACTTTCATCTTTGGCTACCCCTGCGATGGTAACTCTTTCATCTAAACGAACTACCCCTATGCCTCTGGTCAGAGCCGCCAAATCAGGAGAAGTAATGAAGATGCTTGGAGGAGTTCTATCGTATAACGTAGAATTTCTTTCGTCTAAAGATTTTTGTACCAAACGCTTATTTTCTATGGCAGCAGTATATTCAGCATCTATCTCTAAGGCTTTGTCAAAATCCTTCACTGCCCCTTCTAAGTTACCTAATTTGATTTTTGTTAGACCTCTTTGGTTATACGTCCATTTATTTACGCCCAAATCAAGCGCAGTATTTAAGTCTTCTAAGGCAGACAAATATTTTTCTAAGCGGTATTTTACCCAACCACGATTTTCATACGCCTGTCTGTAATTGCGGTCAATGCTGATAGCCTTGTCGTAGTTCTGTATTGCCCTTTCATAATCACCTACTTCGCCTGCTTGGTAGCCAAGGTCAAAGTAATCTTTGGCTGTAACAAAAACAGCTTCTTTTTCTATGACATCGGTTTTGTTGTTTGCCAATTGTTGATGCCGAACAAGGCTATCTAAAAGATTTTGTAGCGCATTTTTATTTTCTACGGCAGTATGGTACTGAGGGTCTATTTCTAAGGCTTTATCGTAGTAAATCATTGCCTCCTCAAACTGATTTAACTTTTCCTTAGCAACTCCTATATTGTTGAAACACAACTTATTATTAGGTTGTAGTTTGAGTTCTACTAAGTAATCTTCTATGGCTTTCTCGTAATCTCCTAAATTGTATCTTGCAAAACCTTTACTAAGATGAGCATTTTTATAGTCTTTATCTAAGTCTATAATTTTGCTAAAATCTCGTATGGCTTCTTGATATTTTCCTAATTCGATAAAGCACCAACCGCGATTGTAGTAAGCATCAATGTAAAAGGGAGATAAGCGTAGCACTTCGGAATAGTTAACTATTGCGCTATCTAAATCACCTTTTTCTGCTGCCTTATATGCCAATTCAAAATATTTCTTTACATTAATTTGGGCAAATGCAACCAAAGGAAAAAACAAATAAATAAACAGGGTAAATCGTTTCATTTTTTCAGAAAAGTATTGACTAAATATTGACTATTTGATACTTAATAGACAAAAGATACGAATGTAACAAAAAATTAAATTGATTTTTTGAAACTTTCTAAGTAAATATAGGAAATTTCCAATATCTTCTATTACGTCTATATCAAAATAAAATCCAAAGTGTTACCAAATATAAAATTTTCCTAAAAAATAATAATGGCTATCAATTTAGTGCAAGGTGTGTGTAAAATTTCCAAGTAAATACTAAGAAAACTACATATTTTTTCTCAACTTTGTGAGGTAACGATTTTCTTACTCCCATCAATGAAATCTGCCAAAGAATACAGTGAGTTTTGTGAAAAAACACTTTTCCCCAAATTGGAGGGATTAGAAGCAAGGCGCAAGGCAATAGGAAACAAACGCATCTCTTTTTTACTTATTGTACTTATCCTCATTGTTTCTCATATTATTATTATTTTATTAGACCTCCTCCCCCTATGGAGCATTATGGTATCTATGTTGCTCGTTCCTTCTGTTTTTTCCTTTATTTACAGGCAATTTGGTACAGACCACAGACTTACAGAAGATTTAGAAAATGAGGTCATTAAGCACAGCATACCTTTTTTGATTGGCAGTCCTCTCTACAACGAAGAGCAGGGTATAGACTACGAAGTCTTTGCCCGAAGTCGCCTTTTTTTGCAGTTGCCCGAGGATTACAAGGGCAGGCATCTCACCAAAGGGCGATTAGATGGTAGCTTGGTACTCTTTTCTACCATAGAATGTGGTTATTTTAGAGATATGGGGAAAAAAGAGCTCGAGTGGCAAAATATTTTCAAAGGGCTAATGGTGGTGAATGCTTTTGAGAGAAATTTAGGACTGAACGCCGAAATTATCCCTAATAGTTTAGAAAAAAATTTGTATTTGATAGGTAAAGAATTAAAAAAGTATAATTTCCAAAGAAGCCAAAAAGTGTCTTTTGACCAAGATAAAGAATTTTCCCAAGCATACGCTATTTATGCAGATAAACCTTTGGAGGCGACATACCTAATTACAGAACCCCTCCGCAAGGTAATATTAAATTTTAAAGCAAGTACAGGGATAGACGTATTTATCTCTTTTGTGGAAATAAAGGTAGAAAAAGAAAACAAATTAGAGAATAGAGCGGAAAGTAAGATTTACTTTGCTTTTTCTGCTGATTCTCTCGTAAGTACAGATATTAGCAAAACATTCCTGCAACCCGATAGCATTAGCGGTTTTTATTTATGCTTGGCATTTGTAAATATGGTATTAAACGAACTAAAACTAAAATTTATTAAAAAACCCGGAGTAGATTGGTCAATATGAAAAATATATGTATGTTTTGTGGGTCTGCAGTAGGAAAAAATCCCATTTACAAACAAACTGCACAAGAAGTAGGACTCTTATTTGTAAAAAAGCAAATCAGGCTAATATATGGCGGTGGTAGGGTAGGGCTGATGGGCATCATTGCAGATACAGTCATGCAAAATGGAGGTAAGGTGGTAGGTATTATCCCTCAATTTTTGATAGAAATGGAGGTAGCTCACAGCAGGCTAAGCGAAATGATTATGGTTAAAACCATGCACGAACGCAAAAAACGCATGACTGACATGGCACAGGGGTTTATGATAATGCCCGGTGGCATAGGAACAATGGATGAGTTTTTTGAGGTATTTACTTGGGCACAATTAGGCTTACATGCCAAACCCATAGGATTGCTTAATACTAATGGCTTTTTTGACAAGCTATTAGCCTACATAGATTTTGCAGTAGAGGAGGGGTTTGTGAAGCCTCAAAGTCGTGAAATGATTTTGATAGAAACTGATGCAGAGCAGCTCATAGAAAATATGCAAAACTACGAGGCAAGCCATATAAAAAAATGGCTCACAAAACATCAAATCTGATTAAAATTATTAATAATAACGCATCATTTCTTTTGCCCAAGTAGGCTGGGTAATCTCGTTAGGGGCAGGTAATAACTCCCTCACTACAGGCTTAATATCCACCACAGGGGTACCATTAATTGCATCTAAACCTCTCACAAACAGCACCTTGCCCTCTATTTTTTCTAATCTTACGATAGATTGTCCTATCCTACTGGGGCGATTGTTAGACCGAAGAGCAAATACTCCTACCTTAGGCAAATTGCCTAATAAAGACTGCCTGCCATCGAAAATCCTTTCATTTTTGCCTATCTTATGAAAGAAAAATAGGATTTCTAAGTGAGAAAACTGGTCAAGTTCCTTCAGACTTTCCTCTGTAAAAAGTTCGTTAAGATGAATTTCAGAACAGACATCTTTGTAATTGGTAAACGCAATGTCGTCAATCTGATTAACTACATTGCCAATAGTGGAAATAGCAATCATTGCTTAAAAAATTTACACATTATTGTACCTGTGCCTTTGGTAGTTGGATACCAGAAAAAATATACGTATTTTGATTGTATAAAAATATAGAATCTTATTTCAAAAATCAAATTTAGTAGTATGTAAAAAGTAATGCTGAATAAAAATTATCTCATTCTAAAATCTCAATCCTACTATCAAAATATCATCGGTTTGCTTATTTTCTCCCTGCCAAGCAAGTAGATTATCGAGCAGAATATCGTGTTGGAGGTCAAAAGGGAGGTGATGAATCTTTAAGAGCAGATTTTTAAAGTTTTTGAGCATAAATTTTTTATCTTCTGCTCCGCCAAATTGGTCTGCATAGCCATCAGAACACAAATAAAAAACATCGTTAGGCTGTACTTGCAAGGTAAATTCTTCAAAACTTTTTCCATGCAAAATGTGATGCCCTCCTATGGCATAAGGAGCACCCTTAATTTCTTGAAAACTTCCCCCTTTGATAAGATACAAAGGTCGCTTTGCCCCTGCAAAAGTAATAGTATTTTCCTGATTATCAATAGCTAAAATGGCAATGTCCATGCCATCGTGTACGCGGTCGTCATTTTCAAAAAGTTGAAGCATTTGTGTATCAAGCGACTCTAACATTTGCTTGGGAGAGAAGATTTTTTGTGCGTTAATGGCTGTTTGAAGCATATTTTGTCCAACAATAGACATAAAGGCACCAGGAACACCATGCCCCGTACAATCTGCAACGGCTACTATGGCTTTATTATCTATTCGGGTTGCCCAATAAAAATCGCCGCTCACGATGTCCTTAGGACGATAAAAAATCATAGTTTCAAAATTGACTTGTGTAAGTTTTTTTTGGGTGGGCAGGATAGCGTTTTGTATTCTCTGAGCGTAGCGAATACTGTCTAAAATATCTTCTTTCTGCTTCTCAATCAAGGCTTTTTGTGCCTGAATATCAGCCGTTTGTTTTTCTACTTCCTCTTTTAGTATTTGATTTTGCGTTTTTAACTGCAACAATTCATTTTGAATGTAGGTGTCGTTGCGTTCTTGCTGTACTAAGGAAAGGTACTGGTTGTGGGCAGTATTATCCTCTATCGTCCAAATGTAGAAAACTTGGTCATTACATCTTATTCGCTTAATCGTGTAATCAAATACACCCTCTTTGTCCCAAAAGGGAATTTCCATGCGAGGGAAAAAAAGTTCGCTTTGATGGTCGTCTAAGGCTTCTATGACGCTTTGGATACTTTCTAAAAAAGGATTGAACAGGTAAATAGACTGCCCGTACAAATGCGACAAGTCAGCAAAAGAATGATTGCTGTCCAAGATTTTTCCCTCTTGGTCTAATAAAACAAATTGTACCCACTGACTAAGATAGTACTGTTGATATTCAAGCAATATATCCTGTATTTCAGTCATTTGTATCTATCAGCTAATCATCTTTTGAGTTAAATCATAGAACATTTCTTCTACCTTTTCACCTGTTTTGGCACTTGTAAAATACTCACAAGGAAGTGGCAGTTGAGCAATCGTATCTTGCAACTGTTCCTCTGTAAGCAAGTCTTTTTTATTCCCCACAATAATATACGGTACATTAGGAAGCACTTGCTTGATATAATCCAAATCCTCAGTAATGTGCTTGAAAGTAGAAGGACGAGTCAGGTCAAAAACATAAATAATACCATTAGCCCCTAAGTAATAAGATTTAGGTACTTTGGTTTGAGATACCTCTCCCGCAATATCCCAAATGATAAGATTTGCTTGTATCTCATTAATAATCAATACTTTTTTGTCAATTTTTACTCCAAGTGTAGTAAGGTACTCATCTGCAAACTTTTGAAAAACAAATTGGCGAGTCAAAGAGGTTTTTCCTACGCCAAAATTGCCAATTAAAATTACTTTTTTACTTATGGTTTGCATAAACAGTTTGTTATGTCCGAACAGAAGCACAATATTACGATTTTTATTCTACGTAAAGTCGTTTTTCTATCATTTTTATAAATTTGAAGAAAAAAATTTATTGACCTTGGAAATCGCAGAAACTCTTAAAACGCTCCCTGCTGAACCGGGGATTTACAAGTTTTTTGATAGCCAAAATGTGATTATCTACGTTGGGAAGGCTAAAAACCTAAAAAATAGGGTAAGTAGCTACTTTGCCAACAAAGCCGATTTGAATAGGAAAACTCAGCGTTTGGTTAGCGAAATTCGCCGAATAGAATACACTGTAGTCAATTCGGAGTTTGATGCTTTTCTCTTGGAAAACAACTTGATAAAGGCGAACCAACCCAAATACAATATTTTGCTCAAAGACGATAAAACTTTCCCTTACATCTGCATTACTAACGAGCCTTTCCCCAGAGTTTTCCCTACCCGAAGGCACGACAGGGCAGACAGCACTTATTTCGGACCTTATGCCAGCGTGAAAGCCATGAATACTCTGCTCGATTTGGTAAAAAAACTTTACACCATTCGCTCTTGTAATTTGGCTTTGACAAAGGAAAATATTAAAAAGAAAAAATTTAAGGTATGCTTGGAATACCACATCAAAAACTGTAAAGGCGGGTGCGAAGGGTTGCAAACAGAAGAGGAGTATCAGAAAGATATTGAGCAAGTTATTCACATATTGAAGGGAAAAACTAATATTGCTACTAATTATTTTAAGCAAAAAATGCAAGAAGCGGCAGCAGAGTGGAAGTTTGAAGAGGCTCAAATTTACAAAGAAAAATTAGCCTCTTTGGAAAAATTCCAAGCTAAGTCCTTGGTCGTCAATCCTAATATTTCAGATATAGACGTTTTTGCTATTACCTCTGATGAAAAATATGGCTATGTAAACTACTTGCACGTTCAAAATGGCTCAATCGTACAAACGCAAACGCTGACGGTAAGAAAGAAATTGGACGAGGCAGACAGCGAAATCTTGGCATACGTGATTTTGGATTTGCGAAGCAAGTTAGGAACTTATGATTGTAAAATCATCACCAATATAGAAGTGCAAATTGAGGGGTTGGACATACAAGTTCCTAAGATTGGAGATTTGAAAAAGTTGGTAGAACTTTCTTACAAAAATGCTCTTTTCAAGAAAAAAGAACGCATGAACCGAGAATTAGAAATCAAAGACAATGCTACTAATAAGCGCGTATTGGAGCAGTTGCAAAAAGACCTCAACCTTCTCAGACGACCAGACCATATCGAGTGTTTTGACAATTCCAATATTCAAGGCACTAATCCCGTAGCCGCTATGGTTTGTTTCAAAGACGGCAAACCTGCTAAAAAAGACTACCGCCACTTCAAAATCAAAACCGTAGTAGGTGCTAACGATTTTGCTTCCATGCACGAGATAGTAACTCGCAGATATACAAGGCTTTTGAATGAAAATGCAGACCTGCCCCAGCTCATTATCATAGATGGAGGCAAAGGTCAGCTGAGTGCCGCCTGCCATGCCTTGAAAGAGCTAAACTTATATGGAAAAATTCCTATCATTGGCATTGCTAAGCGGTTAGAAGAACTCTACTACCCCGACGATGAGTTGCCGATAATGATTAATAAAAAATCAGAATCCTTAAAACTGATTCAACGCATTAGAGATGAGGCACATAGGTTTGCTATTGCGTTTCACCGCGACCAACGCAGCAAGAATAGCTTAGTAAGCCGCTTAGAAGAAATAGATGGGATTGGTAAGGTTACCGCCGAAAAACTTTTAAAAAAGTACAAATCAGTGAAAAAACTCTTAGAGATTCCTCCGTCGGAGATTGAGGCACTCATAGGCAAAGACAAGGCAAGGATAGTCTTAGAGGGTTTAAAAGAAAAATCCTAACCGAACTTAGCAAGCATGCTAACCCTCATTGAGATACTGCCACATCAGTTTGGCGGCAACCTCAGAGGCGCTTGCTTCCGTTTGGATTTGCTTGCGTAATTCTTGGTAATCGTGCAAGATTTGCTGTCTATTTTCTCCTAAAATTTTGGTGAGTTCTTTCCGTAGCGAGTTCTCGGTGATGTCGTACTGTACTAATTCTTTGACAATTTCTCTACCTGCCGAAAGATTGACCAAAGAAATATATTTGACCTTGACGACCATCCATGCAATCAACATAGAAAAAAAATCTCCTTTGTAGCAAACTACTTGCGGAACGTTGAAAAGTGCTGTTTCCAGCGTAGCCGTACCCGAGGTAACCAAAGCCGCCTCTGCCACATTCAGCAAATCGTATGTTTGGTCAAAAATTACTTTTAGCCCTGCTTGGTAGGCTATCTGATACAATGCTTTGTCTAAATGACTTACTCCTGCTACAATAAACTGATAATCAGGAAAATACTTTGCCATACCAACCATATAAGGAAGCAAATACTTGATTTCATTCTTGCGGCTCCCTGCTAAAACGGCAATAATAGGTTTGTGGTCTATCTGATTTTGTTCTAAAAAATAAGGATTCGGTTGGAAATTTTGTATCGCATCAAAAATAGGATTGCCGATGTAATCTACTTCGTAATCGTATTTTTTGTAAAACTCTTTTTCAAAAGGCATAATGCAGAACATTCTATCTACGATGCGCTTGATTTTCCATGCCCTTTGGGTATTCCACGCCCATACCTTCGGGGAAATGTAATAAAAAGTCCTTAATCCTTGCTTTTTAGCAAACTCAGCTATTCGGAGATTGAAACCTGCATAATCTATCAGTATGACTACATCGGGTTGATAATCCAGTATATCTTTTTGACATTCTCTCAAATACCGTCTGATTTTGCGGAGGTTGAGCAGTACGGCAGTAAAGCCCATAAATGCCATTTCCTTATAATGCTTGGTCAGTACTGTTCCTGCTTGTTGCATTGCCTCGCCTCCAAAGCCACGAAAAGAAGCATTCATATCTCGTTTTTGCAATGCTTTGATGAGATTTGCTCCATGCAAATCGCCTGATTTTTCTCCCGCAATGAGATAGTATTTCATTTGGTATAAAAAATGATTTTGATGTGTAAATAATTTACCCTACCAACTTCACAAAAGCCACAATAAAAGGGGAAGAAAGCAACAAAGAATCGAACCTATCTAAAAAGCCTCCATGCCCCGGTATAGCACTCCCTGAATCTTTGATGCGAATACTTCGCTTGAACAAGGACTCTACTAAATCTCCATAAGTGCCTGTAATAACGATAATTACAGCAATGCAAAGCCATTGCCAAAGCAGTAGGTCTTGGAAATACAAAGAAAGAACATAAGCAAAAAGTAAAGCCAGTAGCGTACCGCCTATGCTTCCCTCCCATGTTTTTTTAGGAGAAATCCTGAAGAATAATTTGTTCTTGCCAAATTTTCTGCCCGCAAAATATGCTCCTGTATCGCTTGCCCAAATGAGAAAAAGCGAACCAACGATAATTTGGTAACTGTAAGTATGTTGAATGAAAACTGCCATATTGAGCAGGGCAAAAGGCACGGCGACATAGATAATGCCTAAAAAGGTAAAAGCAATATTGACAAACGGTTGTAGGTCGCGGCGAATATATTGATAGAGTTTGATAAAGTAAACCCCCGAAACTACTACCCATATCAAAAAATAATAATTGTGGCTGAGTTGATATTTTTCTACTAAAAAAGTAAGCGTAAAAATGAACTGTCCATTGAAAGTACCAAAAGTACGCAAAGGCAGGCTTCCGTCTAATCCTAATAATTTGTAGAACTCTAACTGCGTAAACATACATATTAAAAAAAAGACAGTAAAGTATGTCCATTCGCTGTACAAAGTACCCGATAGTATAATTACCGCTCCCACAATAGCCGCAATCACGCGTTGTTGCAGTTCAGAAAGGCTATTCAAATTCCAATTCATGTTGTATAATTCTAATAGCTTTGATGAAGTTTTCCTGTTTGACATATACTTGATAGCTTCCAAACCGATACGCAGAATCTTTTTTATTCAAAACAACAGCAGGAATTTCACAATCTTCCAGTATCGCTTTTACTATACTGATTCTTATTTCGTTAGGATTTTCATAAACCACTTTCCAGTCATTGTCCATAACTTTTTCCATTAGTACTTATCTTTTAAACTTTCTGAATGAGTAAGCTTTTCAAGTAATGGATTAGCTTTTGATGCTATGCTATAAAATACCAAAATGAGTAGAGCAGTCAAAATTAAGGATAAAATCGCTGCATCGCTGGAGACTTCTTGCTTGTCTATGTCCAATTCTATATGATTTTGTTGGTAAAGATACATCATAATAACCGTGAAACCATTATTGACGAAGTGAGCAATCATCGCATATAGTAGATTTCCTGACCATTGATACAGATAACCAAACAATGCCCCTAAAAACATTCTTGGAACGAAACCATAAAACTGTAAATGGAAAGCACTGAAAATCATTGCTGCTAACCAAATCGCGATATGGACATTCCCTAATAATTGCTTCAATTTATTTTGCAATACTCCTCTAAAAAGCAATTCTTCTCCTATGCCCGGCAGAATCCCAATTACTACAAAACCAAGCAGAAACTGCTCAAATGAGCGAAACTCCGTCAAAAAAAGCGTCAGTTCTTTGAGTTTATCTTCTTGCAGTTTTGCCCACTGCTCAAAGCTATCCATAAATTCAGGAAAATCTATTTCCATATTCCACTTTCCTATCCAAGTAATAGCAGGCATTTCCACAATAGCTATTGCTACACTTGCCAGCAATAAGGGAATTAAATAGTTTCCATTCTTTTGAAATAACTCTTTTACAGACAAAGTTTTATCTATCCAATAAATATAAATCAAGGGAGTAATCACAAAAATACCTAAAGCTGTTACCCCTTGCAGTATCATCAATACTATTCTTGTTTCTGGGAAATTAAGCGGGTCTGATACGAGTTGGGCGATGGCTTCTAAGTCAAAGTTTACCAAAGGCAGCACTACCACAAATGCCAGAGTATTCGAGAGAAAGTAACCTACTAACACTACTAACACCATTTTTAGCAAATCAACCCATACCTGTAACCTATTTTCTTGCATGATTATTCCTATTGATTTTATTATAAGTTTTTTAAAGCATTAGCAAAGATATAAATTCCCTCATAAAGAAAACTAAGGATATGGAATTTAGCATTTTTTTTTATCTTTGTACAAACCGAATAAACCTTGACAAATAGAATTTATACATATTTGCTATGTATCTTTTGCTTAGCGGCGGCTTTGCCGTCTTATGCTCAAAGCATAGGGCTGAATTGGCTTTTCAGACCGGGCATGAGGTTGTCTTCTTCTTTTGTCCCTAAGCAGAGCATGCAGGACACTACTTACTTTGGCTTTTCTCATTTTAATACTTCCTTAGTCATTCCTGTTGCTGGGGAGGTAGAAGCAAGCCTTAGCAAGTTAAATCTCAAAGCTAATCAAACCTTTATCACTACCAACATAGGCTCTCGTTTTTTACAGACCAACCTACTGACTTACCAAAAGTTAGCCCATAATTTTTCTTTTGGCGTTACTCACGTTCAGGCAGACATCAGAAATGGCATTTGGTTCTACACGTTCAACATTGGTGCGGTAGAGTCGCCCGAAACCTTTGACAAAATCAAACCTTTTTTTGTGGGAGGGGCGGCAAAGATAGTATTAAAAGGACTGCGCAATTTCAATATCTACGGCGTAGGTCTGACCTACAATTATAACCAAATCATTCCTGTTCCGCTCTTTGGTATTAGCCGCTTTTTAAGCAAAAATATACAAGTGGTCATGTTGCTGCCGACCTATGCAGAACTCATTTACGAGGGTAGTGAAAAGTTAGACCTTGCCCTTAGAGCAGATTTTGCCGTATTTCGCTCAGGAATTTTGCCTATCAGCAATCAAAGAATGCTTGGCAATGAAAAAACCTCTATGCAGTACAGAGATGTGCGTTTAGGTCTGCTTGCTCGTTATGCTCCCAGCAGTAGGATTAAACTACAAGTCCAAGTGGGCATAGCAGGAGTAAGAAGTCTGAAAATTTTTTATAACAAAGAGCAAATTCGCTCCTATAATCCTTCCTTTGCTCCTTTTGTGAATATTGCTCTACACATTAACTTTGGGAATGCTCCCATTAACTCACAACTTTTTGGAAATGAGTTTTAAAGAACGTTTTTGTTTACTTTTTCTTTGATTTCTTAACAATCTATACTTTTTTTAGTAAATTCATCTTGAATTTATTATTATTGCAGCATTAAAACAACTTGCGAAAATGGTAACAGAGATTACACAAGGCGTCAAAGTAAGCGTTATTCCTCAATATCTTCCTGAATCTTCTAAGCCTGAACATTCTCATTTCGTATTTGCTTATCATATTACGATTGAGAACCATAGCGAATACACCATACAACTCCTCCGCCGACACTGGCTCATTTATGATGCCAACGCTACCATAGGCGAGGTAGAGGGCGAAGGAGTGGTAGGGCAACAACCTATTTTGGAACCAGGCGCGTTTCATCAGTACAGTTCTGGCTGTAACCTTAGAACGACTATGGGCAAGATGAAAGGTACTTACCTCATGGAGCGGCTTAGCGACGGTCATCAGTTCAAAGTGGCTATCCCTGAGTTTACTATGGTAGTGCCGTATATTTTGAATTAGAGGTTTTCATAAAAGAAAAAACTTGAAAAGACTGCTCCAATACCTTATTTTCTGGTGGAAAGCAAGCGATGCTCACGGCATTCACTCTCCTTTTGTTTTCCAACTTTACACCCAAGTAATTGATATAGAAAAGGAATACTATTGCTTTGAAATATTAGGAAGTTTGCGTCAGCGCTTATTAGCAGATGATACGCTTTTGACAATTAATGATTTAGGTGCAGGTTCTAAGCATCTTCCTTCTATGCAGAGAACCGTAAGCCAAATTGCTAAAAACTCTATTTCTAAGCCTAAAATTGCTCAGTTGTTGTTCAGATTGGTGGATTACTTCCAACCGAAGACTATTGTAGAATTAGGTACTTGTTTAGGGCTAACTACCTTGTATCTCTCCGAAGCCTCGCCCAAAGAAGCCAAGATTTACACCTTTGAAGGAGCAGAAGCCTTAGCAGAAAAAGCTCAAAAACTCTTTGAGAAAGAAATCACTAAGCAAACCACTCACAATATAGAATTAGTAGTAGGCAATTTAGATGAAACATTGGCTAATAAAGTCGCCCAACTCACACAAATAGATTTTGCTTTTTTTGATGCAAACCATCGACGATTGCCTACGCTACAATATTTTAAAACTTGCCTGAGCAAAGCACACGAAAATACTGTTTTTGTGTTTGATGATATTTACTGGTCAGCAGAGATGCAAGCCGCATGGCAAGCTATTCAGCAGCACCCCCAAGTTACTTTGACCATAGATTTATTTTACGTAGGGTTAGTATTTTTTAGAGAAAAACAGCCCAAACAGCATTTTAAGCTACGGTTTTAGAAGGAATAAAATAAAAGCTTTCCAAAAGTTTCAAAACTTTTTGGAAAGCTATCCTTAGTTTACAAGACTAAAACCAATTTTTGGCATAAAAACTTATGCACTGCAAGCCTCGCAACTGTCAGGGTCGTCCAGCGAACAGGACATGTCGCTAAGTTTCTGCTCGTAATTCTCTACCTCTACTTTTGCTTCTTGTTTTACTTGGGTTTCTGGTCTTACTTGGAAGTTAGAAGTATTTAAGTTTAAGCTTGCTTTTCGCTCATAAAAAGTAACGTTTGTGTTGGCTAATAACTGTTCTTCATCTTGCAAGCGATTTTCTATCTGGGTTTGCACGCCTTTGGCAAGAGCATTTTTATCTACCGTGAACTTGATAGCATCTGCGGCGGCTTTGGTTCTAAGGTAGTACATGCCCGTTTTCAAGCCTTTTTTCCATGCGTAGAAGTGCATAGAAGTCAATTTCCCAAAGTTAGGGTCTTGCAAGTGAATATTTAGGCTTTGGCTCTGACAGATGTAGGGCGCGCGGTCAGCTGCCATATCTATAATAGTTTTTTGGCTAATTTCCCACACTGTTTTATACAAATCCTTGATTCTTTGAGGAATATTAGGAATTTGCTGAATAGAACCATTTGCCTGAATGATGAGATTTTTCATGGTTTCGTTCCATAAGCCCAACTTTATCAAGTCTTTGAGTAAATGCTTGTTTACTACAATAAACTCCCCAGAGAGTACCCTACGCGTGTAAATATTGGAAGTATAAGGCTCGAAGCACTCATTGTTCCCTAAAATCTGTGAGGTAGAGGCTGTTGGCATAGGAGCAATTAAGAGCGAGTTTCTTACTCCGTATTGCAAGATTTCCTTGCGCAACCCCTCCCAGTCCCAGCGTCCAGACGAAGGTTTTACCCCCCACATATCAAATTGGAAAATTCCTTGTGAGATAGGCGAACCCTGATAAGTTTCGTAAGGTCCATGTATTTTTGCCAAGTCCTTAGAGGCGGTCATTGCCGCAAAGTAAATAGTTTCAAAAATATCTTTGTTTAGTCCTTTGGCTTCTTCTGACTCAAAAGGCATTCTAAGCATAATAAAAGCATCTGCCAAGCCTTGCACGCCTAAGCCAATGGGGCGGTGGCGAAGATTAGACCGGCGGGCTTCCTCCACAGGATAATAATTAATATCAATAACTTTGTTTAAATTTTTAGTAACTACATAAGTTACCTCATATAGTTGCTGATGGTCAAACTTGCCGTCGTGTACGAATCTTGGGAGGGCAATAGAAGCTAAGTTGCAAACTGCGACCTCATCAGGCGAAGTATATTCTATGATTTCTGTGCAAAGATTGCTGGACTTAATTGTGCCTAAGTTTTTTTGGTTGGACTTGCGGTTAGCATGGTCTTTATATAGCATATAGGGCGTGCCTGTTTCTGTTTGAGATTCTAAAATCTCGAACCACAATTCCTGTGCCTTTACTACCTTCCTTGCTCTCCCTTCTTTTTCATATTTTTCGTAGAGTTTTTCAAACTCCTCTCCATAGCAATCTGCTAACCCTGGTGCCTCATTGGGGCAGAAAAGCGACCACTCTTCGTCTGCTTCCACTCTTTTCATGAACAGGTCTGGAATCCATAAAGCGTAGAATAAATCTCTTGCTCTGAGTTCTTCCTTCCCGTGGTTCTTTTTTAATTGTAAGAACTCAAATACGTCGGCATGCCAAGGCTCTAAGTAAATGGCAAATGCTCCTTTACGCTTCCCTCCGCCTTGGTCTATGTAGCGAGCCGTATCATTAAATACACGCAACATAGGTACTATGCCATTAGAAGTTCCATTTGTCCCTTTGATGTAAGAACCTGTGGCTCTGACATTATGTATGGCTAACCCAATTCCTCCCGCTGACTGGGAAATTTTAGCACATTGCTTCAAGGTATCATAGATACCCTCCACACTGTCTTCTTTCATAGTAAGCAAGAAGCAAGAGGAAAGTTGAGGTTTGGGCGTGCCTGCATTGAAAAGTGTGGGAGTGGCATGAGTAAACCATTTTTCTGACATAAGGTTGTAGGTTTCTATTGCCGCTTCTACATCTTCGCCATGAATTCCTACTGCTACGCGCATGAGCATGTGCTGAGGGCGCTCTACTACCTTTCCATTGATTTTAAGCAAGTAAGACCGCTCTAAGGTCTTAAACCCAAAATAATCGTAGTTAAAATCGCGGTCGTAAATGATGGCAGAGTCGAGCAGTGCCGCATTTTTTCTAATGACCTCATACGTTTCTTTGGAAAGCAAAGAAGCATTCTCGCCTGTTTTAGGGTCGACATACATATAAAGTCTTTTCATTGTATTGGAAAAAGACTTGCTTGTTTCCTTTTGCAAGTTCGAAATCGCAATACGTGCCGCTAAAATAGCATAATCTGGGTGCTTGGTAGTCATGGAGGCAGCGGTTTCAGCAGCAAGATTGTCCAACTCTACGGTAGTAATTTTGTCATACATTCCCGCAATTACTTTTTGGCAAATCTGAAAAACATCGATATAGTTCATGTCTAAGCCATAGCAAAGGCGTTCTATCCGAGCCATGATTTTTTCAGGTCTGCTCGTTTCTAATCTTCCATCTCTTTTGGTTACTAACATATTTTAATAATGAAAATAGTAAAACAATATGTGTTACTTTTTGAACTGATACAACAAGCGATAAGTTTATGCGTAATGGTTATGATTAAAGTACAATTAATAATTTATTAATAATTTGTTTATCAGTTGTTTGAGGCTAAACGTAGTTATTACAAAAACTAAGGTAAGGACTTTTTTATTACAAACCAATAGGCGGAAACCCTTGTTTTTCCTAAGTAAGTGATTTCCAACTTATATTTTTTTATTGAAAAAAAATATTTTTATACGGTCAAGAAAAAATTATAAACAGCCTTTATCGCAGGCATAGCTGAGCTCTTTTATGCCCTTAGTTTCTTTAATAAAAGTTTGATTTTCAGTATAGTAAATAATTTGTGTACCTAATAAATACTTTTTAGTTTCTAAACGCTGTGCCAGAGCGAACCCCTTTTTTTTCCCCAACACACTTATAGCAGAAGCAAAAGCATCGGCTGTACTCCCACTTTGAGCAACTACGGTTACTTGCAGCTTTTCTGTAAGTCCTAAACCCGTTTTCGGATGAATAATGTGTGAATATCGTTGTCCTCCTATGGATATATATTGGAACGTATCTCCACTTGTAGCGATAGCACAGTTTGACAGCACTATTTTTTGGCTCTTTCTTGTTCGGCTGTGGGCTGTGTATGCGATTTCTATTTGCCAACCCTTCTCGTTAGGAGGAGCTTCTCCTAAGGCTATATCTCCTCCTAAATCTACCAAAGCAGAGTTTACGCCTAATTGTCGCAATAATGCCAAGACTTTGTCGGCAATAAAGCCCTTGCCGACTGCTCCTACGTCTAACCTCATGCCTTTGGCAAGCAACTCGACTGCCTGTTTTGCAGGATAGAGTTTGATTTTTTGATAGCCTGTGGTAGCTTTTGCCTTTGCTAACTGAGCGGGCGTAGGGAGTATGCCTTGCCGCTTTGCCCTGCGCCAAAGCTGTACGTAGTTCCCTACGGTAATATCAAATGCACCTTTGGAAAGTTGGGAGTAAACCAAAGACTGAGCAATGATTTCATACAAATCTTTGCTCACTACCACCATTTTTCCTGTTCCTGCACTATCGCAGAGTCTTCTAATTTCGCTATTTTCGTTGTAATCGCTTAGCACTTCATTGAGCGTATCTATTGTTGAAAATGCCTTTGCTTGTATGTATTGGGCAGTCAGGGAATCCTTAGCATAAAAAACTAACCTACAAACCGTTCCTAACTTACCTGCTACGAATTCATAGCGATATTGAGCAAAGGAAACACTCAAAGACAAAGTCGCCAATAAAAGGAATATTATTCTCAAAGCGAATGTGGTTTGCATTATACAGCTACTTCTGCTCTAATGTGTGGGTGTGGCTGATAGTTTACCAAAGTAAAATCTTCATACTGAAAGCTAAAAATATCTTTCACCTTGGGGTTGATAAGCATTTGAGGTAAAGGTCTTAGCTCGCGAGCAAGTTGGATATGAGCCTGCTCTAAGTGGTTCAGGTAGAGGTGGGCATCGCCAAGCACATGCACAAACTCGCCGACTCCCAAATCGCAGACCTGTGCTACCATCATAGTAAGCAAGGCATAAGAAGCGATGTTGAATGGTACACCTAAAAATACGTCTGCACTACGCTGATACATCAGGCAAGAAAGTTTACCCTCAGCTACATAAAATTGAAAAAGCAAATGGCAAGGAGGCAGTTTCATTTTTCCAATATCTGCCACATTCCAAGCACTGACTATCATGCGTCTTGAATCTGGATTTTGCTTTATTTGTCTAATTACCTCTGTTATTTGGTCTATGGACTTGCCGTCAGGTGTACTCCAGCTACGCCATTGGTAGCCGTAAACGGGACCCAGTTCGCCGTTTTCATCTGCCCACTCGTCCCAAATACTTACACCGTTTGCTTTTAGGTATTGAATATTGGTAGAGCCTTTCAGAAACCAAAGTAACTCATAAATGACAGATTTAAGGTGTATCTTTTTAGTAGTTATCAAAGGGAAACCTTCATTCAAATCAAATCGCATCGTATAACCAAATACGCTGATAGTTCCTGTACCTGTACGGTCTGTTTTTCTTACTCCATGTTGGAGAATATGCCTCATTAAGTCGTGATATTGTTGCATATCAAATTGTAGATAATTACTGAGCTGTCAAAATTAGCAAAAGAAAAATGAATACCAAAGTATTTGAGTGGCTTTCAAAATCAAAAAGGGCATACCTATCAAGCATGCCCTTTTTCATCAAATTAGCTGTTGAAGATTTCTCGTTGCGTTCTATTTATTATTTATCTTGAATCTCTGGTTATTGTCCTTGTGCTAAACTATATCCTTTTTTACCATCGAAGGTACAGAGATTTTCGGTTTTAATAAAGTCAAAGCCTGCCTTGCTCACATTACTCAGCAAGTCGATTATGTCTTGATGAGTAACAGGTTTGCCTTCTGGCTGCTCAAATCTACATCTCCAATGGTCAGTGCAGAAAGTCTCAGGCATACCATCAGGATAAACTTTTACTCCTCTGTTGCTTATTACTACCAACTTTAAAGCCTCTGTATTGCAAGTAGCCAGTTTGTCCCCAAGTTCATTAGGGCTGGGTCCGTCCCAGTTAAGGAACACATCTACGCCAATAGTTTCTTTGGCAAAGCGAGGGCGATTTTTGATTTCTACATGTATTTTTTTGCTTTCCGCAGGGTAATCCACTACTTTTAACTGCGAAGGTTTTTCTCCAAGTCTTGCGATGACCGCCTGAGCAAACTCTTTTGTGCCTACTTTTTCTTTGCTTACTCCCTCTACAAATATGTCGTAGGTATGTATGCCGTCTTCC